>JGI12635J15846_10004341_pt1 | contig 12239 bp, 10 predicted proteins | sample BlaSpr_A8_OM2_M2_FD_15846 | JGI IMG/M metagenome (IMG submission 15846) | reverse complement strand
AGCCCCAATTCGTGGCGCGTCAGCGCGAAGATACGGCTTGCATCGTCTATTCGTCGGGCACCGGCGGACGTCCAAAGGGTTGCGTGCTCACGCACGATAGTTATCTCGAGCAATGCGCTTCGCTGACGGCGTGGTATCCGTTTGGGCCAGATGTGCGTTATTTGAGCATTTTACCGACCAATCATGCGATTGATTTCATGGTCGGATTCATCGGCCCGTTCGTTTGCGGAGCGTGCGTGGTGCATCTGCGGACACTGCGTCCCGAATTTGTGCGCGACGCATTTGTGCGCTATCGCATCACCTATGTGAGTTTGGTGCCGATGGTCCTGAAGAATCTGGAACGCGGGCTGCGCGCCAAGTTTGATGAACTGAAGCCGGGCAAGCGCTGGGTGCTCGATCGACTGATCGGACTGAACAAAATGTTGACCCGAGGTCGCCCTCATGTAGCGATCAGCCGGCGCCTGCTGCCGGACGTGCACAAGGCCTTTGGCGGAGAGTTGCGGGCGCTAATTGTTGGCGGCGCCTTTACCGATCCTTCCACGCTGCAGTTTTTCTACGATCTCGGAATTCCGGTGACTTGCGGATACGGTCTCACGGAGGCGTGCACGGCTGTGTCGCTCAACGATCTGCAGCCATTTCGCGCCGACACCGTGGGCAAGCCGCTGCCCGGAAGTGAGGTGCGCATTTTGAATCCGGATGGCGACGGAATTGGCGAAGTAGCGGTGCGGAGCCGCGCCGTCATGTCGCATTACCTGGATGATCCGGAACTGACGGCGCAGACCATCGTCGAAGGCTGGCTGCTGACGGGCGATCTCGGCCGCTTTGATCTTAAGGGACGCGAGCACCTCCAGCTTTTCGGACGCAAGAAAAACATGATTGTCACCGCCGGCGGGAAGAACATTTATCCCGAGGATATTGAAGCGGCGTTTGACGGTTTACCTGTAAAAGAATATTGCGTCTTTGCGGCAGATTATTTGTGGCCGAAGAAAGCACTCGGAGACGAGATGCTGGTGCTGGTGGTGCGATTGGAACAGAATCAGGAATTCGACGACAAATTGCGCGACGAGATTGTGACGCGAAACCGGCGGCTGGCGGACTTCAAGCGTGCGGGCGGATATTTGGTGTGGGAGAAAGATTTTCCGCGAACGGCTTCGCTCAAGATCAAGCGTGGAGAGTTGGCGTCGGAGATTGCGACGGGAGCGGCGCGGGAATCCATCGCGCAGATTTAGCCCGGGTTCTCACACGATCCGCGCCTAAGACCTGAATTGTGAACGAAACATTTCTTGCGATTATTAATCCGGCTGCCGGTGGTGGACGGTGTGGCCAGCGTGTCGGCGCGGCGCTTGATCGCCTGCGAGCCGCGGGGATTGCGGTGGAAACCGCCGCGAGCCAGGCGGCAGGCGATGCCACTCGGATTGCCCGCGAGGCCTATGCACATGGAAATCGGAAATTTATAGCGGTCGGTGGAGATGGTACCTCCTACGAAATCGTTAATGGGCTGTTTGCGAAGAACGGGGAAAGCAGGTTGCACGACTCCGCTGCGTCTCAGAAAAATCCAGGCGGTGACGACCAAGTTCCCACTCTCGGATTTCTTCCGCTCGGTACCGGCAATTCTTTTCTCCGTGATTTCAGCGACCGGAAAGCCAGCGATCATGGTTTGGAACACGCGATCCAAGCCCTGTTGGCGCGGCGTTCGCGACCTTGCGATGTTCTGCGGCTAACGCACAAAGAGGGAGAAATTTATTACACCAACCTGTTAAGTGTGGGTTTTGCGGCAGATGTTGCGACATTGCGGCATCGGCGGTTTCAAGGCTTGGGGCAGTTTGGATATTTATTGTCGATTTTTCTTGGTCTAGCTCGGCTTAAGCGGCGTCCGTTTCCGGTTCGATTCGATGATCAGGCAGAATTCGATTCGCGGCGCTGCTTGTTCCTTACATTTAACAACAGCAAGTTTACCGGCGGCACCATGATGATTGCGCCTGACGCAGTCACCGATGACGGATTGATCGAATATGTGCGATGGGGGCCGATTGGGAGGTTGGGGCTGATCCGGAATCTGTCAACGCTCTATGATGGCACACACACGCGACATCCACTGGCGGAACGGCACGCGGTTCGTCGCGTCGAGTTTCGACTCGACCGACCGGTAGATGTGATGGTGGACGGCGAGGTATTGACGCTGGAATGCCAAGCGATCGATGTACTGCCGTCGGCGCTGCGGGTGGTGGTGTGATAAGCGCAATCTCCGTCCCAACGATCTCGTGATATAAGAACTCCATGTCGCAAGAGCGCAGAGAACGACGACGGCAAAAACTGGGTAGGGAAACTGGTGCCAGCCAAAAACTGCGCCGGAGAGCGATTTACGCCGTGCTGATTGTCGCGGCCTTCGCATTGGCCTACTATCTTGGCAACCGCGCTCAGCATAAGCACGATAGCTTGGCGCGCTGTCTTAAAGATCGTGGAGTGAAAATGTACGGTGCCTATTGGTGTCCGCATTGNCAGGAGCAAAAAGAAAAGTTCGGCGCATCTTTCGAATACGCTCCCTATATCGAGTGCGGCATCCAAGGCAACCAGCATGGGGTCGCTCAGGTTTGCAAGGATGAAGGCATCAAGCACTATCCCACCTGGCAGTTTCCGCCCACGGGAGAGCGCGTGGAGCGTATTTTTAGTCTCGAAGAACTGAGCGACCGGACAGGGTGCCCACTGCCGTGAACGAATTGACCCAGCGTTTAATGAGCGTGGTCGCGATTCTTGCGGTATGCGGAATCGTCGTGTCCTCGACCTCGCTGCAACATCATTATGCAACCTCAAAGACTCCCTACTGCGACATTGGAGAGGCTTTCAATTGCGACATCGTGAACCGAAGCGAATACTCGTCGATTCTGGGCGTTCCGGTTGCTCTCATTGGAATGCTTGGATACGCGGCGCTGGCGGGCTTAGCGACGGTGTATCGCGAGCGTCGTGAAACTCCGGCGGTGCTTTTCGGCGGGGCCGCTGCGGGACTGGTCTTTGCGCTCTACCTCACCTACATTGAAGGGCACGTCTTGGGAGTCTGGTGCATTTTGTGTTTGAGTTCGCTGGCGTTGATCGCGACGATAACAATCCTGTCGGGCGTCATCCGCTGGAAAGGCAGTAGCCAGTAGCCGGTTCACATTCACTGCATGGCCCGACCGCCCATTCGAAAAGCACAGCCGAAAGCGAAAGAAGCTGTTGCTGCGCTCCCGATTGCAGGCGGCAAACTGTGTTTGCATGAGTTGCGGAGCCAGGTCTTCGGGGACACGCGACTGGTGCGAGTTTGGCTGCCTCCGGATTATGACGGATCGGGCTCGGTTTGCTATCCCATTCTTTACTTGAGTGACGGGCAGAATCTGTTCGAAGCGGCAACGGCCTTCGCCGGGGTGCACTGGCAGGTGGGGGAAACTGCGACTCGGTTGATCAGCGAACGAAAAATTCCGCCCCTCATCATCATTGGTATCGACAACACAAAAAGCCGCATCCAGGAATACATTCCCTACAAATCCACCGATCCGAGGGTTGCAAATCCCAGGGGAAGTTGCTATCCCGAGTTCCTGCGGCGAGAGGTGATGCCGCTGATCGAAGACCGCTACATGGTGCGCAAAGGGCCGGAACATACGGGCTTCGGCGGTTCGTCTCTCGGAGGGCTCATTACGCTATACACACAACTGGCGATGCCAGCCGTCTTTGGACGATTGCTGGTGGAGAGCCCTTCGCTGTTTGTGGCGAAGAAGAAGATTCTGGAAGAGGGCCGGCGATTTTGCAGTTGGCCGCAACGTATGTACGTGGGCATAGGTACTCAGGAAACGGGAAATGCGGAAAAAGACGCAAAGATCGTCGACGGCGTTCGCGAACTTGAATCGATTGTGCGCGCGTGCGGGCTGGGCGAAAACCGCCTGAAGGTGCGCATCGACGAAGGCGCTGGGCACAACGAGGCCGCATGGGCAGCGCGATTTCCTGAGGCGCTGGAATTTCTTTACTCCACACGCGATGACAATTCTTGAAGCTTGCTACTATCGCCGATAGGTTATCATTGTCGGTCATCTTTTCGGAAGAGCTGGTTGGGGGTCGTGTATGAGGGTTCGCGGTTTGTTGGGTTGGTGTGTTCTTGTCTTGGCGTTGGCCTTCTCGGCGGCGGCTCAATCTTATAGTGAAGCGCAATTTAAAGGGTTGAAGTGGCGCGAGATTGGCCCGTTTCGCGGCGGTCGCGTGCTCGCGGTAACTGGAGTCGTGGGCAGTCCCTTCACGTACTATTTCGGCGGCGTTGCGGGCGGCGTGTGGCGCACCACGGATGGCGGCGTGAGTTGGCAGCCGATTTCCGACAAAACCATGATCTCTTCGATCGGCGCAATCGCCGTGTCGGAATCGAATCCATCGGTGATTTACGTCGGAACCGGCGAGTCCTGCCTCCGCGGAAACATATCGTATGGCGACGGAATGTATAGGACGACCGATGGCGGCAAGACCTGGCAGCACATCGGATTGAAAGACACGCAGCACATTGCGCGCGTCTGGATCGATCCGCGCAACTCCGATCACGTGCTGGTTGCCGCGCTGGGCCATGCTTACGGGCCGAATCCCGACCGCGGCATTTATCGCACGACCGATGGCGGCAAAACTTGGGACAAAATTCTTTATAAAGACGATAAATCCGGCGGAATCGATCTCGCGGTCGATCCACATAATTCCAACGTCGTGTTCGCCGCGCTTTATCAAATTCAGCGCTCGCCTTGGGGATTTGAAAGTGGAGGTCCGGGCAGCGGATTGTATCGCTCGATCGACGGCGGCAACACCTGGAAGCACCTCGAAGCCAAAGGTCTGCCCGATGGAATTCTGGGCCGCATCGGCGTGAGCATTTCAGGCGCCGATTCGAATCGTGTCTACGCGCTCATCGAAGCCAAAGAAAGTGGCCTGTATCGCTCCGATGACGGCGGCGAAAGCTGGTCGCGCGTCAACGACGATCAGCGGCTAACGCAACGCGCCTGGTACTTCACCCATATTTTTGCCGATCCAAAAAGCGCCGACACGGTTTACATGCTGAATACTGGCGCGTTTCGTTCCACCGATGGCGGCAAGACCCTGGCCCTTCTTCCCGCGCCCCACGGCGATCATCACGGTTTCTGGATCGATCCGCAGAATCCCAATCGCATGATCAACGGCAATGACGGCGGCGCGACGATTTCCGTTGACGGCGGAAAGAGTTGGTCAACGCAATACAACCAGCCGACGGCGCAGTTCTATCACGTCGCCGCCGATAACGATTTTCTCTACAAGGTTTATGGCGCGCAGCAGGACAATTCGACTGTTGGTATCGCCACTCGAACCGACGACGGCTATATCGGTCGGCAGCATTGGTTCGATGCGGGCGGAGGCGAAAGTGGTTACCTGGCGCCCGATCCACGTGACTCCAACATCATTTATGCGGGCTCAGGCAGCGGTGTCGTCACTCGTCTCGATCGTCGCAGCAACCAGGAGCAAGACATCACGGTGTGGCCCGAAGACACCTCTGGCCACGGCGTGGGCGATCTGAAATTTCGCCTGGGATGGACGCAGCCGATTGAAATTTCGCCGCATGATCCCAATGTGATCTACACCTCGGCCGAACTCGTATTCAAGACAACGGATGAGGGCAAGAGTTGGACGGCGATCAGCCCCGACCTCACGCGCAATGACAAGAGCAAGCAGGTTTCCGCGGGCGGCCCGCTGACCAAGGACAATACTTCGGTCGAGTATTACGACACCGTGTTTACGATCGCGGAATCGCCCGTGCAGAAAGATCTCATTTGGGCGGGAACCGATGACGGCTTGATTCAGGTTACGCGCGATGGCGGAAAGAACTGGGCAAATGTGACGCCGAAAGGAATACCCGAGTGGAGCCTGGTGAGCCTGATCGACGCTTCGCCGCACGATGCCGGAACGGCCTATGCGGCCGTCGATACGCACAAGCTCGATGATCTGAAACCCTACCTTTTCAAGACAACGGATTTCGGCAAGACGTGGACGAAGATTACGAATGGCATTCCGGATGGCGCCTACACCCATGTCGTTCGCGAAGATCCAGCCAAGAAGAACCTCTTGTATGCGGGCACAGAGACGGGGATTTACGTTTCCTTCGATGGCGGAGCCAACTGGCAATCGCTGCAATTGAATTTACCGAACACTCCCATTCACGACCTGATCGTGAAGAATGACGATCTGGTGGTGGCGACGCATGGGCGTTCTTTCTGGATTCTCGACGATATCTCGCCGTTGCGGGCGGCAACGGCGCAAGCAGCGGCTGGAGTCGCGCTCTACAAGCCGCGTTTAACCTATCGCATGCGCTGGCCGGATTTTTATGAGCGGCGGCAGCCCGTCGGCGAGAGCGCTCCAAATGGCGCGGTTATTTATTACTACTTTCCGACCGCGCCCAAGGGAGTCGTAGCGCTGGAATTTCTCGATGCCTCCGGCAAAGTTGTGCGGCGTTATTCGAACGAAGAAAAGAAGGAAGCCGAGACTCCGCCAGAGTGGCCCGATCAGACGCCTCCGGACGAGAAGATTCCGGCCGATGTCGGCGTGAACCGATTTGTGTGGGATTTGCGCTGGCAGGGAGCGACTCCGCTGGCAGGCGAGCCCGGGGCGGAATTCCGCAATCGCGGGCCGATGGTGCCGCCGGGTGCCTACCAAGTGCGACTGACGGCGGAGGGGAAATCGTATACGTCGTCGCTCGAGTTGAAGGTCGACCCTCGCGTGAAGGTATCGAGCGATGATTCGGCGAAGCAGAGTGATTTGGCGCTCAAGATCGTTGCGCTGGTCTCCGAGATTCACGAGGCGGTGGGGACGATTCGCGAAGTACGCGTCGAGACCCGGGGATTGAGCCGGCGTTTCGGTGACGATTCGCATTATGCTCCAGTCGTTTCGGTCATGAAAGACTTCGAGAAAAAGAGTCTCGACGTAGAGTCGCTGTTACTCCAGGTGAATGCGAAGAGTTCGGAGTCAAACCTGAATTATCCGGTGCTCACCGATGAGCGCCTGCACTCGCTGTTGTTTAGCGTGGATTCGGCCGATGCCGCGCCCACCAAGCAACAGTACGAGGTTTATGACTCGCTGGAGAAAGAAGCGCGCCCGCTGCTGGCGCGCTATCACGAGCTGATATCGACGGACCTGGTGGCGTTGAATGAGATGGTGAATAAAGCGAATGTGCCGGTGCTTTATGTGCCGGCAAAGAAATAGTAGAAGCTCAATCGTTGTCTTAAAAAGCTATTTCGTGATCGCTCCGCAGGCGATGCGGTCGCCGGCGTTGCCTGCGGGATCGGTCTTCTGGTCGTCGGCGTTAGCGTGCACGATGAGGGCGGTGCCTCCGTTGCTGAAGAGGGAGTGGCTGTCGCTGCCGAGATTGACATCCTTATCTTCCCGTTTGAAATGCGCTTTGCCATTAGCGGCTACTGTAAAGTTGGGGCCATCGCCCGCGTGGTGGCCCTCGGGATTTTCCAAGCCATGTTTTTTCCCATCGGGATTGAAGTGCGGCCCGGCCGACATGAAGTCCGGGGCATCGCACTTCGCGTTCTGATGAAAGTGGACAGCGTGCACGCCGCGCGGCAGATTCTCTAGATTCACTTCCATCTCGATTCCCGGCCCTGATTCCCACAGAATCGCTGAGCCAACCACCTTGCCCTGAGCGTCCTTGAGTTGAACCAGCATCTTGGCCGAACTAGCCGACGCCGCCGCCACGACGACCATTACGACTAGGAGGCAGTTAGCGATTTTCATACGAAGGATTATAGCGAAATCCAAAGTTTCCGCGGCGCTGAAGGCGCTTGCCAAAGTCGCTGGCGACAAACGGTCTGGCGCAGAATGCGGGGCAATGGGACAATAGCTGAATGCAAAAATCTCTCACCACAGCACTACTATTGGCCGCGGGTTTAATGTTGGCTGGAGCTGGCTATAGCCAGCAGACTCCGGCAGGCACTCCGGCGGCATCGACTCCAGCAGCCACACCTCAGACGCCGGCGACGACAAAAACTCCGGCCAAGAAAACGGGAACGGCAACGAAGGCGGCACCCGCGCCGCTCACGACGCGAAAACAAAAATTCAGTTATGCGCTGGGCATGAACATCGGCAACGGCCTCGGCGGCAACCTGAAAAAGCAAGGCGTAGAGGTGGATTGGAGCCTCGTAGCTAAGGGATTGAAGGACGCCGTGGCCGGCGGCAAGACCCAGTTGACGGAGGAAGAAGCGCAGGCGGTGCTCAAGGAAGTTCAGACCGAGGTTCAAAAACAGCAACAGGAAAAAATGAAAGAAGCTTCGGGTAAGAACAAGGCGGAGGGTGACGCATTTCTGGCGGCAAATAAATCCAAGGAAGGCGTGGTCACGTTACCTGACGGTTTGGAGTACAAAATTCTCACCGCTGGCACCGGACCAAAGCCCGCGCCGACCGATTCGGTAGTCTGCAACTATCGCGGCACGCTGATCAACGGCACGGAATTTGACAGCTCTTACAAGCGCGGACAGCCGGCGACGTTTGGCGTGAGTCAAGTGATCAAAGGATGGACGGAAGCACTCCAACTAATGCCGGTGGGATCGAAATGGCAGCTTTTCATTCCGTCAAACCTGGCCTACGGCCCGCGTGGTGCGGGTGCGGAGATTGGACCAGACTCGACGCTGATCTTCGAAGTTGAATTGCTCTCGATTCAGGATAAGACGAAAAAAGACGACAAGGCCGACGATAAGGGCGACAAAAAAGACGACAAGAAGCAATAAGAAAGTTTATATCGGATGAAGAGCCGGGCGGCTCCGCCCGCCTGACTCTTGTTTTTTAAGTGGCAATAGCTTTTGCGCGGCGCAGTCTTGGGGTGGCGCAGCAGTTCAACGCTGCGACCACAATCTTTTCCCCCATTCCGGTTCTAGCCACAGCGGGAAATCGCCGGTAGGGCGAGAACCCTTCTCTTATTCGTAGCGCAGCGCTTCAATAGGATCGAGGCGCGACGCTCGAATCGCCGGGACCATGCCGCTGATCAATCCGACTGCGGTGAGAATAAGAATGGCAACGATCAGCGTGACCGGATTGATCTCCAGCCGAATGTCGCCTCCTTCAGCGTGCTTGGCCATCGCGCTGTAGAGCGTGAGTCTGCCCACGGTGAGCGAGACGACATAAGCGAGGATGATGCCGAAGATTCCGCCGAGGAAAGTGATAGTCAGAGCCTCGGCGAGAAACTGAAGAAAGATGTGCCGGCGCCGCGCCCCCAGCGCTTTCTCGATCCCGATTTCCCGCGTGCGCTGGGTGACCGAGACGAGCATGATATTCATCAGGCCGACACCGCCGATGCCCAGCGTGAGCGTGCCGATGAAGCCGAGCAGAATCTTGAGGCCAAGGGCGATGGTCTCGAAGTGCTTAACCTGCTCCATCAGATTAAAGACTAGCAAAGCACGGCGGTCGGCAGGAATGAATTTGTGCTGCTGCGCCATGGTGTAGCGCACCGATTGTTCTATGCGCTCGTAATCGTTGGTCTCGTAGTCGAACCAGATCGAGTCAAGATAATGCGTATCTTTGAGATCGCCCATGGTGGTGAAAGGCACATAGATGACGCGATTGATATTGTCATCGCCTGCCTGCATTTTTGGGTTGAGCACCCCAATGACTTCAAAGCTTACGCCATCGATGCGGATGTATTCGCCAAGGGCACTGCGTCCGGAGAAAAGCTTGTCTCTCGTGTCCGAGCCGATGACCGCGACGCGCGCTCGCTGGATCTGATCTTCGGGATTGTAAAACCGTCCCTGCATCATAGAAAAAGCGCGTATCAGGAGGGAGTTGGGATATTCCCCATTGACGTCCATGGTGTAAGAGCGCGTGTCGTATTGCACCGTGGAATTCTTGTTGCAGTCGGGCGTGATGTGCGTGATCTGCGGAATGTTCGTGGCGAGCAGGTCGATGTCATCGAGCGTGAAATGGAGAGGCACGCCAGCTTTCTGTCCGCCCGCCTGCATGGTGGAGCGGCCAGGAATGACGATCATGAGCTTCGTCCCAAAGTTCGCCATGATGTTCTGGATGGCGTTGCCGAAGCCGTCGCCATAGGAAAGAAGCATGACCACGGTCGCGATACCCCACGCCATGCCCAGCATGGTGAGCGCCGTTCGGCGCCGGTTATGGCGCATCGCGTCGTAGGCTTCATGGAGCAGGTCTTGGAGCATTTGTAATCTGTAATTTTTGATTTGTGATTTTAAGACTTCAAACTCGCTGTGCTGCTAGCGGAGTGTGAACTCGACTGCGACGAACTTGCTCGGTGCGCTGCTACCCCGTGCGGCGCGATTGCTTGGAGGAAGGTTGTGGCCGTGATCCGGTAAACGAAGCTTTCTCGGCCACTCGCGTCATGTCTTGATCCCGCGCGAACCCCGCCGATTTTCTCGACCGCTTTTTGTGAGCGCAGATTCTGCGGCCCAATAAGAAAGACAACGCTGTCCACAAATCTGAAGGCATGTCGGAGCATCAGCTCTTTCATCTCGCGGTTATAAACTCCACCCCAGTGTGACCTCGCCAGAAACGTCCAGCCGATTTCGATTTCGCTTTTTTCTTTATCGTATCCATGGAATCGCGACGACCCGATAACGCCGCCATCTTTGGTATCAATCGCGATAAACGCCCCGCCAGATTCCAATGCCTCGCGAAAAAAATTCCGAAAGACATCTTCCTTGTAGCGGTCGTTGCTCGGATGTTGCTCCCATATCAAAGGATCCGACGCTACCGCATAAAGGTCGTTAAAATCCTCTGGCCGTAGTGGCCTGAGTTCGAGAAGTTCGCCCTTCATGGTGGGCCGGAGATCAAAGGACATTATTCCTGCCTCAAAGCTTCGACCGGCTCCAGACGGGCAGCCTTGCGTGCCGGGTAAAGTCCCGCGGCTACGCCTGCGAGCATGAGACTCGCAATCGCGAGGATAGCTGTTTTCGGAACGAGTCGCGGCGGATCGAAACCGCCAGGCCCGTTGGAATTACCGAGCAGAGCCATAAGCCCGGCCGCCATCCCCATACCGATAAGTCCGCTGACCAAGGTGAGCAAAACCCCTTCGGCAAAAAATTGCAGCAGGATGCTGCGCTTGGTGGCGCCGAGAGCTTTGCGCAAACCTATTTCGCGCGTGCGTTCAGTGACCGCAATCAGCATAATGTTGATCACGCCGATGGCGCCGAGCGCTAAAGTTATAAGGCCGACGGTGCCGAGAAATTCATTCATCGCGTCGAAGATCGTGCCCATCATCTGCGCCTGCTGCACCGTGTCCCACCCTTCGAAAGCATCCTCATCGTGATAATCGAAATGATGGTTGCGGGCAACCACGCGGCGGGCCTCATCTTGCGCCAGCGCGTGTTCGTCGGCGACACGAGGCTGATAGTAGATATAGGAAATTGCGTCGAACGCTTCCTCGCCCTTGAGGGGGAAATCGCTGCGCATGACCTGGAAGGGGATATAGGCGCGGGTGTTAGTCATGTTATCGTCGCCGCGTCCGACGCGTTTGAGCGTGCCGATGACTTCCAGGCGATAACCGTTGAGCAGAATGAAGGAGCCGATCGCGGGACGCCCGGGGAAGAGGTGATGGGTCATTTCGTCGCCGAGAACGACCACGTTACGTTTTTGAGTTTCGTCGAGATCATTGAGCCACCGGCCCTGCTTCAGCGGCAGAAACCGGATCTGGCTGTACTGGGGCTCGACCCCGTCAATCTGCCCGCTGGCACTGGCGAATTCGCTGACCGCATTCACGTTATCGGTAACGAGCACCGGCGTGACGGTCTTGATGTGCGGAGATTCCTTACGCACGTCGAGGTAATCCTGATAAGTGAGCCGGTACTGTCGTGCCGAGTTCATGCTGCCCGCAACCGCCGGCGCGCGACCTGGAAACATCATGATGATGTTCTCGCCATACTCCGAAAGGCTGCGCTGGTTGCCCGCTCTGAAGCCTTCGCCCAGGCCGACCAGCAGCAGCAGGGAACCGACACCCCACGCGATGCCAAACATGGTGAGAAACGAACGCAGCTTATGCGCCCAAAGAGTGCCGAAAATCTGCGCGAAAACATCGATCACCATTTGCATGGGTAGTGAGTCCGGAACGGAGAGCCAGCCGCTGAATATGCTCTTTTGTTACTAGAATAGCAAGGGTAAGGACACGGGTACACAGGTAAGTTTCGCGAGCTATTCTCGGCAAGGGCACGCCTTCAAGTAGCGCCGCCATCTTGGCGGCTGTCGCGAGGGCGTCCTCGCCCTCGGCT
>JGI12635J15846_10004340_pt1 | contig 12240 bp, 13 predicted proteins | sample BlaSpr_A8_OM2_M2_FD_15846 | JGI IMG/M metagenome (IMG submission 15846) | reverse complement strand
GTTTCGTTCCGTCAGAAATTGTTTTTGGCTCATGCCGTTTGAGGAACCTAACCTCTAACCCTACCCTCGAGGGAAGGGGAACAAAATTGGGTGAGCGGTCGGCAGTGGGGCATCTTGACGCACGACCTACAGGTAGCACAGAAAGTCTGCGGGGGTCAGGTGGTTTAGTTCATCGGTGCTGTCCTAATTCGGCGACCGACTGACCGAAGGGTAGTGTCCGGATTTGGGGTGCGGGGTGTCCGGATTTGGCCGATTTTCGGCAACTCCGGACAGTACCTAGTTCATCCCTTGACTGCTTCATCGAAACTGAAACACCGCGTGGATTAGCGTTTGGTTGTCAGCCTCGACTTTGGAGCGTTAAGGTCGCAATGGGTGGCGCTGTTTCTTGCGACCTGGAGGTTTCACCAGATGAATCTTGGCACCGTCGGCGTCGATGCATTGTTGGATTCCATGGCGGGCACCGAGCTTGCGCAGTTCGCGCGCAAGATTGAAAAGCTCGGTTACAGTGCCCTCTGGTTTCCGGAAGCCTTCGGCCGCGATCCGTTCGCGCTGGCGGCACATCTGCTGACAGTTACCGAAAAATTGATCGTCGGCACCGCGATCGCAAATGTCTGGAAGCGCGAGCCCATGACAATGCTGAGTGGCGCCCACACACTCGCTGAAATGTTTCCCGGGCGCTTCGTCCTGGGCCTCGGAATCAGTCACGGGCCGATGATGACGCGAGTGGGAATCAACTATGCGAAGCCGCTGACCTTCATGCGCGACTACCTGGTCCGGCTAAAGACGGCTCCATACGGCGCGGCGCGGCCGTCGTCCGAAGCGCCAATCGTGATCGCCGCTCTGCTGCCGAAAATGATCCGGCTCGCGGCGGCTGAGGCGGACGGAACGATCCCGACCTTCGTCACACCGGAACGGACCGCGCAGATTCGCGCCGAGATCGGACCGGACAAATTGGTCTGCGTGCAACAAATCTCGATGCTCGAAAAGGACGCGAGCAAGGCGCGTACGGCGATTCGCGGGTTGATCGCCTTTTATCTCGGACTTCCCAACTACCTGCAAAGCCTCAGACTGATGGGCTTCGACGATTCGGACTTCGCCGGCGGCGGCAGCGATCGCATAATCGATGCGATGGTCGCGTGGGGCGACGAGCAAACCATTCGCGATCGCGTCGCGGCGCAGTACAAGGCGGGTGCGACGCACGTGTGCATCACAGTCCTCAGACCACAAGGCAGCGCCGGGGCGTGGAGCCTTGCTTCCAGTGGCACTCGGGAGCGCGCGACTCCCGAGGAGCGCGCACTCGAAGCGCTCGCACCGCGATGAACTGGCTAGTCTTGATTGATTAGTCGAGTAGTCAATCAACTCGCGACTGACTACCGGAGTCAATATGCAGATCGATCACGATGAAATCATGCGCCGCGCCGCCGCGATTGCACCGACGCTCTCGCGACATGCCCACGAATGCGACGCCGCCCGCAAGCTTACCCCTGAGAGCATGGCGGCCCTGACCGACGCCGGCATGTTCCGCATCCCGCAGCCGCGCCGGGTACGCGGCTACGAACTGAGTCTGCGGACGCTCGCCGACGCTGTCACATCTCTTTCAGAGGCGTGCCCATCGAGCGGCTGGGTGCTGATGGTCATGGGTGCGCATCACTGGTGCATGGGTTCGTTTCCCGAAGCAGCGCAGGACGAAGTTTTCGGCGACGGCCGCGAGGGCCTGGTCGCGGGAACATTGTCGTCGCAAGGCGCTGCGAGCGCGGTTGACGGCGGCTTCCGCGTCGAAGGGCGTTGGCAATTCTGCAGCGGCGTCGATCATGCTCACTGGGTACTCCTGGGATGCGCCGATCCCTCGACGCACCGGCCCGTTGTTCATCTCGTCGTGCCGCGCGCGGACCTCGAAGTCGACGACACATGGCACGTGATGGGCCTGCAGGGCACCGGCAGCAAGGACGTTGTGGCGCACAACGTGTTCGTGCCCTCGCATCGGGCGATCGATACGCGGATTCTGTTTCGCGGCGCGAGTCCTCACGCCGGCAATCATCCGACGAATCTGTATCGACTTTCGGCTGAAGCGATGTTGTCGGTGTCGGTCGCGACAGCGGTGCTCGGTTCCGCGAAATTCGCGCTGCGTCAATTCATCGAACGCACGACGGAGCGGCGCGTCATTTTGACGGGCGCGCGAAAAGCAGAACATGGGCCGACCCAGGCGCGATTGTCGGAGGCCGCTGCCGAGATTCATTCGGCGGATTTGTTGCTCCACGACACCCTNGCCGAATTCGATCGCCTGATGACGACCGGCGAGACCTTCGACAACGAGCATCGCGTGCAGGCGAAATGGCAGGCCGCGTACGCCGCCGAGCTATGCCGCCGCAGTGTCGCGCGGATGTTCTCGGGTTCGGGCGCGCATGCCGTGTACACGCCGAGCGCGCTTCAGGCCGCATTCAGGAACGTCAACGTCGGCGCGCAGCACGCCAGTATCGACTTCGACAGTTCCGCCGAAGCCTACGCCCGCGTGCGGCTCGGCTTGAGTTCGTGATCTATTAGAAGATTCTACCTGGCAGCTCTGAAGCCATCGAAACCCGAGGCGCTCGCTCTGATACTTTGGATTCCCCTACCACGGCGTGACTCGAGCAGAGGTGCAGGCTCAATTTCAGCCGCGGTCGCATCACTTATCTCGACGAGCACCAAACCCTCGAGCATCGCGTGCAACACATCGACGGAATTCCCCCATGAATCGATGGTACGGTTCATCGCTTCCTCGCAGCGGCGCGGCTTCAGGGCATTTCCAGCAGACAATTCGCGCATAACGCCCAGCGCGCGTGCCCGCCCGCCGGCACCACCAGGATCGCCGCGATCGAGACCTTTTCGTCCCCGCAGCGCCGGCAGATCAAGTCGTCGCCCTCGCAGCGGGCTTCGAATCCCAGCTCGGCAATCTTGGCCGGATCGTCGATTAACTCGACGCGTATCAGGTTGAGTTCAGTTTCCAAAGCGTCCCCCGTCGAAGTGTCCCCCCGGTCAACTCGCGGTCACACGGCGCGCGTCAATTCAGATGCGCACCTGCTTGCGCATTCATCGAATCGAACAGCTTGGCCACCTGCACGACCATCTGTCGTCCCTGCCGTATGACGAACTTTTCGCGCTCGAGGCGCGCCAGATGCTCGGTCACTCGCGGCCGCGACGCGCCAACCAGGTTCGCGATATCCTTGTGGCTGAAAGACACCCGCAGCAGTGTGCCGCGCGATTCCTCAATTCCGAAATCTGCGCATAGTTCCAGCAGCGCTATCGCGATTCGCTCGTGCAGGCCGAGGTTCAGGAAGCTCGAACTGCGCAACAGCAGGCGATACCACTGCTTCAGATCGTTGCGATGAAACTGCTTGAAGGCGGACTCGGAAGCGTTGACGGTGATGCCGTCGAAATCGGCCCAGCTCACCGTGCCGACGCGGCAGTCGTTGTAAGCTTCGCACTGAAAGCCGGACTGACTGAGCGGCAGCGCGGGAAATTCGGGAATAGGCCCCGGCGCGAGCATCGCCACCGTGACGCGCTCGTTGCGCGCGTTGCGGCAGGTGATGCGCGCGATTCCTGCTAACAAAATGTGAGCATCCTGGGCGAGCGCAACCTCGCGCAGGATCACCGAGTGTCGTTTATAGTTGGCCAGCACCAGCGCGCCAACGAGAAGTGTGAGCTCAGAGGGGGAGAGCCACGACAGAGCCTTGAGCCGGCTCAGCCTGTCGAGATCGGTTTCACGTGCAGTATTTCTTTCATTCAAATTTGCACCGTCCAGTCCTTCAACATACCCCCTTTGCAGGCTGGAGAGGAAATGAAATGTTACCTGCATAACAATCGCTTCGTGCCATAAAGAACGTTAAATGCAAAGAGGAAGGAACGAGATGCCGCGGTAGGCTTCAGTCGCCAACTACGCGTTGGGGTAGACTGCGACGCGCTTTCCCGAACTCTATATCACCGGCGGCGATGTGTGCTTGCGCCAGGAAGGTTTCCAGTCGATCGCGATTGACGACCAGTTGGCGGCTATTGCGCGAAATCAGATGCTTGCGCTCGAACTCGATCAAATGTTCGGTGATTCGCGGCCGCGACGCGCCGACCAGTTCAGCGAGATCTTTGTGCCGGGCCGGCAGCGTCAGCCGGATTCCCTTTGGATCGGGGATTCCGAAATTTTCACTTAGTTCCAGCAGAATCAGCGCCAGCCGCTCCTCCAAAGTACAGCTCATAAAGTTTGCGCAGCGCAATTGAACCAAATCCCAGCGGCCCAGGTAGCTCTCCGCCATCCGCTTGAAGTCCGCCGAAGCGACCCCAAGGCATATTTCAACGAAGGCCTCGAGTTCGATCGTCCCGACCCGGCAGGGAGTAACCGCTTCGCAGCGAAAATTGTAACTGATGCCGGCTACCGGCGGCGGGAAGCCCGGAACCATGCCGGGCGCGACCATGATCACCAGCGTGCGCGTCCCCTTGCGATTGCGGCAGGTGATTCGCGCCACGCCTGCCAGCAGGATAAATGCGGTGTCGTGGGAATGTTTCTCGTCGATAATGATCGCGCGCTTTTCGACCGAGCTGGTCGTCAGCGCGTTGGAAAGTTTGTCGAGCTGGCGCGCGGTAAGCCACGAAATATTCTTAAGGCCCCGCAGTCTTCGGGCGCCAGATGCTCGCGCAGGACTCATCCTCGCAATGTATCAGAGGCATTGCTGCGCGAACGGAATAACGCACGCGCATAACGTTCATTCGACGTATCTTGTTATCTGTGTAACAAATGATTCCCACTGACGGGCGAGGCCCCCGCGTCACGCCGCGCGATCCATACCAGCAGCACCAGCGCCGGAATCGTCGCGACCGTCGTCAGCAAAAAGAACTGTACCCACCCGAGCCGGTCGGCCAACACTCCACCCGAAGACGCGACCAGCGTGCGTCCGACCGCTGCCAGCGACGACAACAGCGCGTACTGAGTCGCGGTGAACGCCGGCGAGCACAGGCCGGAGAGATAGGCTACCAGCGCAGTGCCCGCCATCGCGCCGGTGAGATTCTCGGCCGCAACGCACAGCGCCAGGTAGTCGAGCCGATGCCCGCCGACCGCCTGCAACACGTAAAACAAATTGCCGGCTGACTGCAGGACTCCGCACAGAATGAGCGCGCGCATCACGCCCAGCTTCGANGTCACCACGCCACCGACGATCGCGCCGATCACCGTCGCAAAGAATCCGACCAGCTTCGAGACCGCGGCNATCTCGTTGAGCGAGAATCCGATCGAGATGTACAGCGGCGTCGCCATCACGCCCGCCATCGCTTCGCCGAGCTTGTAGGCGACGATGAAGATGACGATCGCCGGCCACATCGGCCGCCGCATGAAGTCGGCGAACGGTCCCGTCACCGCAGTCGCCAGCCATTCGCGCACCGCGTCGAATCCATGCGACACGGAGTGCGGCTGCGCGTCGGGCGGCACCGCCGGCTCAGGCCCGAAGATAAACACAAGCATTCCGGTAGCCAACAACGCTGCCATAGTGGCGTACGCAGCGAACCAGCCGAAGCGGGCCGCAATGATCAGCGCGCCCGCGCCCGCCACCAGCATCGCGACGCGGTAGCCGGTCTGGATCATCGCGGCGCCGGGACCCTGCTGATCGGGCGCCAGAATCTCGACCCGGTACGCGTCGATCACGACGTCCTGGCTGGCTGAAAGGAATGCGACCAGAAGAGCCAACGCTCCCATCCGCGCGAGATCGGTTTTCGGATTGCATGATCCCAGCGCGAGCGTGGCCGCGATAAGTGCGAGCTGAATCGCGATGCCCCATCCGCGCCGGCGGCCTATTGGAATAGGCGGCGGCAGACGGTCAATCAGCGGCGACCACAGGAATTTGAACGCGTACGGCGTGCCGATCAGCGCGAATGCGCCAATTGTCGCGCGGCTCACACCGGCCGTAGCGAGCCAGGCCGACAGGGTGGAAAACGTAAGCAGCAGCGGGAGTCCGCTGGCAAATCCCAGCGGCAGAATCAGCAACACGCGCCGTTCGGTGTATTCCGCAAGCGAACGCCGCCACGCACTCATGCCCCTCGCTTCCACCATCACCCTCCACTCCCCGGCATTGGTGAATTCATAGCACGTAAAACCGCGAGATTCTTGCAGTAGCGATTCTAATGTCGAGGTCAGGCTGTTTCCTTGATAACGACTCCCGGTCTGCTACCATTGGCGGCGATATGGGCGCCTCTTCACCCACCGGAACCAACTTCAGACCACGCCTGACGCAGGACGAAAAAACCGCCGAAACTCGGCGCCGCCTGCTCGACGCAGCAATCGGGTGCCTAATAGATCGCGGCTACGCGAACACCACCACTTCTGAAATTGCAGAACGCGCCGGCCTTTCGCGCGGCGCTCAGCTCTATCATTTCCCCAGGAAAGAAGAACTACTGACCAGCGCCGTCGAACATCTTTACCACCTGATGTTTGGCGAGATGAAGGAGAAGGTCAGCCGGCTGACGAATGAGGACGATCGACGGGCAATGGCCATCGACTTGATGTGGGAGATTGCCAACGGCCGGTTCATGACCGCCTGGATCGAGATATGTGTCGCGAGCCGCACTGATTCGTTTCTTCGTGAGTCGGTTAGCGCGGCGAAGGATCGGGCGGCGGAACTCATCGATCGATCGTTCAGGGAGCTGTTTCCGCGGCCCGCCAGCGCCCCTGGCGAGTACGATCTGATTCCGGAAATCGTGCTCTTGATACTCCAGGGGATGGCACTCGAAGGCCGGGCGCTCAATGCGGAGTTCACGACGAGAGTGCTGACCGCACTCAAGACTTTCAAGCTCTAGCGCGTTCCTGCCGTGAAATAGCTGGTGCTACGCGCTCTGCGCGCGGACCCATTGCGCCTCTGACAACTGCGATGCAGACTGCGGCAACCAAGGCTCCGGAAATCATGTCGATCAGATAGTGATGTCCTTCAGACGGGATCCCCAGCAGCATCAGCCCGTTGAGAATCGCGACCGGCACGAACGATCGTGACGGCGGCCGATGTACATATATGAAGATGATTGCCAGGACGGTGTGGTACGACGGAAACGTGATGATCCCCTGCAGGCGGTCGATCGCAAAAGTATGCGCACCACCAGCCCGCAAACTCATGAGCACCACGATGTCCTCGGTCTGACGCCCGAAAAAATGAACGTACGGACCAACCGCGGGAAGGAACCCCGAAACAATCGTCGTAGCAATCAGGGACAGCATCGCGATCCATATCATCTCGGCGTTTCGGCTGGTCTGCCCGGTGTGCGCGAAATACAGGATCGAGCCGACGATCTGCGGCAAAAAAGTGAAGTACGCGAAGAAAAGAGGGACCTCGATCGCGCGATGCGCCCCGATAAATTGCGACCAGGCGAGCCAATGGAATCCCATCGACGCGTCGATCGCGACGAGTTCAACGTCGCGCAATGGCATCGCGAAGGTCGCAGCCAGATAGGTGCTGATCGCACCGGCAGCGGAGAATGCGACCCACAAGGCGGCATAGTTGCCTGCGTCCGATAACCTGCGGCTCCGTCCCGAGTATCCGTAGCCGAAGCCGATCGCGAGCAGAATGATCAGCATGCAGGAAACTCGCAGCCAACCAACGACCGTCAAACCGATCCGGTCAGCCCATATCCAATCGAGAGCGCCGAGTAAAAGAGTCAGCACCCAAGCCCAAAGCAAGTGTCCGCGATCTTTGCCGGTTTCGATCTGCCCGCTCCCCTCCACCACTCGCTGCGAACCTCAATAGCAAAGCTGGCGCGAGCGCCACAACCGCAAGACGCCCGCGCGCCCGAAATGGTAAGACTACCCACGTTGCCAACAGGAGGTTCTCCATGGTCGCCAAAAATATCTCGCACTTCGATGTACACGCGGACGATGTGGCGCGCGCGCGGAAATTTTACGAACGCGTATTCGAGTGGCGCTTCTCACCGTGGGGACCGCCCGGCTTCTTCTTGATAGCGACCGGCACCGAGGCTGACCCGGGCATCCACGGCGCTGTGCACGACCGTCCCGCGGACGGCCATCGCAGCATCGGCTTTCAGTGCACGATCTCGGTTGATGACGTCGATGCGATCGCCAAACTGATCGAGCAGGAGGGCGGCCATATCACGGTGCCCAAGATGGTAATCCCCGGCGTTGGCGAGTTGATTCAGTTCAAAGATACGGAAGGGAACATCGCGTGTGCGATGCGCTACTTCGACGAAACCCAGGGGCGAATCTAGATGGCGATACAACTCGACCATATCATTCTCGCCGTAAACGATCGGAAGAAGAGCATCGAGTTCTACGTTGGCGTCCTCGGCCTCGAGCATGAGGGTGATCGCGAGCCGTTTTCGATAATTCGAGTGACGCCCGACTTCACGCTGCAACTGGCGGGGTGGGGCACCAAGGGCGGTGAGCATCTCGCGTTCGCGATGTCGCGCAAAGAGTTCGATGAGGTCTTCCGGCGCGTAGTCGACGCGAAAATTGAATATGGAGATGACTTCCACTCCGTCGGAAACATGCGCGGTCCGGGCGACGAGACGGCCGAGTCGCTCAAGTCAGCCGGCGGCGGCGCGCGAGGCCCTGGCAAGAACCTCTACTTCTTCGACCCGAGCCGGCACCTGATCGAAATCCGACACTACGAGCGGTAAGCCGAGCTGGCGATCGAGATGAAGTCCGCAAAGCGGAAGGCAAGCCGTCCGATCGATCCGCCGGATTTGCCGCCCTCGACCTCGTTCGAAGCGCTCAAGCTCGACCGTTTTACCGCTGACTCCTATGAGCTGGCGACGATCGAGGGCGCGGTGCTGCTCGACGCACCCGCGACCCGATTGCAGTTTGATAGCTGCATCCTGACGCGGATCGAACTGGATCGCTCGACCTTGCCGAACCTCAGGATGCTCGATGTGCGCATCGCGAAGTCGAGTATCGCCAACGGCATTTGGGCGAAGCCGACTCTCCGCCGTGTTGAGATAATCGGCTCGCGTCTCACCGGCTTAAGGGTTACGGAAGGAGAGCTTTCAGATGTCCTGTTCCGGGAGTGCAAGGCCGATTTTATCCAGCTTGTGTCCTCACGGGTGAGAGACGTTCGCTTCGAGAACTGCATGATGGCGGAAGCCGAGTTCTCCGAGTCGACCATCGAACGCGTCACCTTCGCCGGATGCGATCTGAGAAATGCAGACCTGACGCATGCGAAACTGATCGACGTCGATCTGCGAGGGGCAAAAGTTGAGGGCCTGATGCTCGACGCCGCCCAACTCGGATCGCTCACCGTGGATCCGTCGCAGGCAATGGTGATCCTGCAGATGCTTGGCGCCAAAATAGGCTGATCGCGGCATCGCACACGCCGGTGAATCGCAGGAGCCCATTCTCATATCTCTGCAATGCTTGCGGGCTTTGCTGCCACAACAAAGTGATCACGTTATCGCCGTACGACGTTTTGCGGCTTGCGCGTGCCGCGGGGATATCGACGCGCGAGGCGATCGATCGCTTCACGCTTCGTCGCGGCTCGCTCCTGAAGTTCACCGCCGGCGGCGCGTGCGTGGCGCTCGACGGCGCGCGCTGCGGGGTCCATCGCGGGCGCCCGCTCGCCTGCCGCCTGTATCCGCTTGGAATCGAACATCAGGAAAACGCGGGCGATGAGAAATTTGTGACGCTCGAACCGGCGGCCGGCTCGCTCGGCGTCTATGGCATCGACGGCGACGTCGGGAATTTCGTGGAAGCACAAGGCATTGGATCTTATCTCGAGGCGAATGCAAGCTACGCGTCGTTGCTCGCGGTTCTCCGTGAGCGGATTGCCGCGACGATCGATTTCGATCGCGTCGAGCCGCGTGAGTTCTGGCGCCGCGCCGTGCGCGAAGCGCTGGCCGAGTCGAACTACGACGCGAATCCGCTGATCGACGCGATGTTCGACGCGGACGGCGTCGCAGGCATCGAAGAGGCAGAAATCGTCACAGCGCATATCGAACGACTCGCGGGGATGATTCGGCGCGAGTCGGATGCGGAGTGGCTCGCGGCAGCGGCTGTGATGCTTGCGGTCAGCCTGGGTTATTCGCCGAATGAGATGACCGTCTGAGGTGCGGCGCGATTGTCTGCTGCGCCGCACATTCTGAATCCGGAAATTCGGTCCCTCACCCGCTGCGCGCGGACGTGCGGCGGCCTCTCCCCACGAACGGGAGAGGCAATTGCCAGGCAGGTCAGTTCGCCGCTGGGGAGGCCGGGGCGGCGGGAGCGGGATTCGTGGGCGCGGCGGCGTTGGCGCCGAGGTCGTTCAGGATTTCGGTCGCGTGGCTCGACGGATCGACGCTCGGATAGACTTTCACGATCTTGCCGTTCTCATCGATCACGTATGTGATTCGCCGATCGAGGCCGAGGATCGGAATTCCGTTGGCGGCGCCGTATGCGGTTGCGATCTTCTTGTCGGGATCGAGCAACAGCGGGAAGGGGAGGTTGTACTTTTTGATGAAATCCTTGTGCGCGTCGGCCGATTGGACGCTGCATCCGAGCACGACCAGGCCGGCGTTGGTGTAGCGCGCGTAGCCGTCGCGGAACGCGCACGCCTCTTTGGTGCATCCCGGGGTTTCATCCTTGGGATAGAAATAGAGGATGACCTTTTTGCCGTGGAAGTCGGCGAGCGAAACCGGGGCTTCAGTGTCGCCGGTCACCATCTGGGTGGTGAATGGAGGCGCGATCTCCCCCTCTTTAAGCAGGTCGGCGCGTGCTATCCGCGGGCGCAGCGCCACCACGGCAACTATGATTACAGCTATTGCGACTAATCCGATGGTCAACATCTTCATGCGAGTCTCCCTCCTCGCGGCTTAACTGCGGGCGGGGTTGAAAAGTTCCCGGAACGGTTGCGAAAGTTCAGCAACCTAACGCCCTAAGCCCTTCCAATAGTAGGAAGGGGGACCGGAAAAGAACGATCAGACGTAGTAGAGCCACTCGCGGTAGCGCGGGTCGCGGCCGTGCAGAGTTGCATGGAAGACCTGCTGCACTTTGGCCGTGATTGGGCCGGGCTTGCCGGGCCCTATCTTGCGATCGTCCAGCTCGACCACCGGCGTCACTTCGGCGGCGGTGCCNGTCATGAAAGCCTCATCGGCGATGTAGAACGCGTCGCGGGCGAAATACTCCTCGCGCACCTCGACCCCATTGTCGCGCAGAATCCTAATGCAGGCGTCGCGCGTGATTCCCGCCAGCACCGAGGTTAGCGGCGGCGTGCGCACGACGCCGTCGCGAATCACGAACACGTTCTCGCCGCTGCCTTCGGCGACGAAGCCCTCCGTGTTGAGCAACAGAGCTTCGTCGTAGCCGTTGCGACGCGCCTCGTAGCCCGCGAGGATCGAGTTGACGTAATGGCCGGTGGCCTTCGCCGCCGGCATCATCGAGTTGTGATGAAACCGCACGAACGATGAGGTCTTGAGGCGCACGCCCTTGTCGACGCCGTCCTGCCCGAGATACGCGCCCCACGGCCATGCTGCGATCGAGACGCGAATTTTATTTCCGCGCGCCGACAATCCCATCTCACCTTCACCGAAGAACACCAGCGGCCGGATGTAGCATTCGGCGAACTTGTTGATGCGCACGACGTCGGCGCATGCCTTGAGCAACTCCTCCTGGCTGTAGGGCACTTCCATCTCGACGATGTGGCCGGAGTCGATGAGGCGGCGGATGTGCTCGCGGGCGCGGAAGATTGCCGAGCGGCCGTCGTCGCTCTTGTAGCATCGCATCCCTTCGAAAACGCCCAAGCCGTAGTGCAGGCTGTGGGTCAGGACATGGACGGTGGCCTCGTCGAAAGGGACCATTGTGCCGTCCATCCAGATTCGATCGGAGCGCAGATTGTTGGCAGGCATAGTGGAGTCAAAAGTAGTCGAAGGGGAGCGCTTAGTCGATGGGTTCGGACTAGCAAGGACCGTCCATTTTTCCGACTTGTTGCGAGAAGTCTATCAAGATGGTGGCAATTGCGGCGCCGATCCCTACCCCGACAGGAAGCAGCCCTTTGCCCCAGGTCCACCTCAGAATAAGGAAAGCCGCAAAAGCAAAGACCGCAGCTCTGAGCAGTATCAAGATCAGGCGAGTGCGGCGGCGTTTGAACGGCATCAGAATTCAAACTGACCCATTACCAAAAACCTAACCCCAACCCTCCGGAGGATTTCTTACGTCAGTCGCGGCGCGTGGGATCCGGGGATGAGGGGGAATCGGCGGGGCGATTCCCGTTTTCGGTGGCTGTGGAGGCGACGCCCGCGACGGAGTCGCGGACGAGGCCG
>JGI12635J15846_10004339_pt1 | contig 12241 bp, 15 predicted proteins | sample BlaSpr_A8_OM2_M2_FD_15846 | JGI IMG/M metagenome (IMG submission 15846) | reverse complement strand
TGGCCAAACCGAACACCAGCAGCGGGACCAGAGACAGAAGCGTGGTATACGCGAGGCTCATGGCGCGCACACTGATCTCGCCGGCCACCCAATCCCGGCCGATGGCTACCGGATAGCGCAGCATGCGCAGCACCGGTCCCCAGGGTGGCGGCATGCTCCGCGAGCGGTGGAAGAGTCCCTCTTGGAAGCGTTCCAGCGCCGTGGGCATTCGGCGACTTGCCGTCAGGCCGTCAACAGCTCGAGCGCGTTGCGATAGTTGTCGCTGGTGCGCGCGATGATGTCCGCCGGCAGCTGCGGAGCCGGCGGCTTCTTGTTCCAGTGGAGCGATTCGAGATAGTCGCGCACGAACTGCTTGTCGAAGCTCGGCGGGCTGATGCCCGGCTTGTACGAGGCAATCGGCCAGAAGCGCGATGAGTCGGGCGTCAGCACCTCGTCGATCAAGATCAGATTGCCGGCCTTGTCGGTGCCGAACTCGAACTTGGTGTCCGCGATGATGATATTGCGCGAGCGCGCGTGCGCGGCGGCGAACACGTAGAGCGCCAGAGTGATCCGGCGGATGCTCTCGGCATACTCCCGCCCGACGGCCTTGACGATGGTATCGAAGTCGACGTTCTCGTCGTGCTGGCCCGCGGGCGCCTTCGATGCGGGCGTGAACAGGGGCTCCGGCAGCTCGTCCGCCATCTTGAGGCCGGGAGGCAGCGAGATGCCGCACACGGAGCCCCGCGCTTTGTAGTCCTTGTAACCCGAGCCGATCAGATACCCTCGCGCGACGGCTTCGACCGGCAGCGCGTTCAGCTTCTTCACCACCATCGAGCGGCCGGCGAGCGATGCACGCTCGTCGCGGTCGGAAACCAGATCCTCGACCCGGCGATCCGTGAGTTGATTCGTCACGATGTGCCGGGTCTTGTCGAACCAGTAGGCGGAGATCCGCGTGAGCACTTCACCCTTGTGGGGTATGGGATCCGGCAGCACCACGTCGAAGGCCGATAGCCGATCCGTGGTGACGATCAGCAGATGGTCCGCGTCGACATCGTAGATGTCGCGTACCTTTCCCTGGTGGATCTTCTTGAGACCGCGGATTCGACTCTCGAATAACGGCGGCGATTGCGAAAGCGGTTCCATGCGTCCGGACTGCTACCATTGTGGGTTCGAAGGTCGGCGATTGTGGCGGGGCTAATCGGATAGGTCAAATGGCGTGGAAAGGAACTTTCTTCGGCGCGTTGGTGGGCTTCTTGATCTCCCGGAGCATCTGGGGAGCGGTGGTCGGAGCCATCATCGGGCAGATGTTCGATCAGAGCGGCGTCTTCGGAGGCGTTTCTCCGGGGTCGGCTGCGAGCGCCTCGGTCTCCCAAGCGTTCTTTCGAACCACGTTCGAGCTCATGGGGCACGTGGCCAAATCCGACGGCCGGGTCTCGGAGGCGGAGATTGATGCGGCGCGGCGGCTGATGCAGGAGCTCAAGCTCGGACCGTCAGAGATCGCGGCGGCCATCGATTGCTTCCGGACGGGGAAATCGGCTTCCTACGATGCGAGTTTCGGCGTGGAACAATTGCGCGAGGCCTGCGGCCTGCGCCACGACCTCAAGTCGGCGTTCATAGAGCTGCAGCTGCGTGCCGCCCTCGCCGGAAACGGTATTTCCCCGCCCGCGCGCAACATCTTGATGCGCGCCGCCGAGCGACTGGGCATATCGGGCCTGGAATTCGCGCGCATGGAAGCGGGAGTGCGCGCGCGCAGCCGAGGCTATTCGAGTTTCGGCGGCCGGCCAGCCTCCGCGTCGTCGGAGAGGCCTTTGTCCGAGTGCTATGCGGAGCTCGAAGTGAGCGCCCAGGCGAGCGATCAGGAGGTCACCAAGGCGTACCGCCGGCAGATGAGCCGGCATCATCCCGACAAGCTGGTGGCGAACGGGTTACCCGAGTCCATGGCGCAGTGGGCGAAGGAAAAGACGCAGCGCATACAAGAAGCGTACGAGGCAATACGTGCGGCGCGCGGCATGCGTTGATAGAGTGGCGCATGGCCACGATCATCTCTCCCTCGATTCTGTCCGCTGATTTCGCCCGGCTGGGCGAGGAAGTGAACGCCGTACTCGCCGCGGGTGCGGATTGGATCCACTTCGATGTCATGGACAATCACTACGTCCCGAATCTCACCGTGGGTCCTTTGGTGTGCGAGGCATTGCGCAAGGCGGGGATCGAGGCGACCATCGACGTCCATTTGATGATCTCGCCGGTCGATGCCTTGGCGGCGGATTTCGCCAAGGCCGGCGCGACGCGAATCAGCTTTCATCCCGAGGCGACACTCCACGTGGATCGCACCATCCAGCACATCCGCGACGCGGGATGTTCGCCGGGGTTGGTGTTCAATCCGGCGACCTCGCTCAATTGGCTGGACTATGTGATCGACAAGATCGATACGGTGCTCATCATGTCGGTCAACCCCGGCTTCGGCGGCCAGAAGTTCATTCCCGAGGCTCTCGGTAAGCTGACGGAGGCGCGCAGACGCATCGATGCGGCGGGGCGCGACATCCGTCTCGAGATCGACGGCGGAGTGAAAGTGGAGAATGCGGCGCAGATCGCCCAAGCGGGTGCCGATACGTTCGTGTCGGGCTCGGCCATCTTCGAAAGCCCGGATTATGCCGCCACCATCGCGGCGCTCCGCAGAGAGATCGAGCGCGGGACGACGCTGCGCCGAACCGCGCGCTGACCGGTTCGGTGACCTCGCGGCGCGTCAGCGGCTTGCGCCGGTCGGCGCGCGCATCGCTTTATTCGTCGTCGTCCTCGTCATCGTCGTCGTCCTCGTCATGCTGCTCGGCGCGTGTTCCCTTGCTGGGGGCGGCGCCGGCGCCGGCGCCGGCTTTCACCGGGACGACGAGCGGACGTGTCTTCACCTTGGGGCGGGCGTTGAACACGACGATGGTCTTGCCGGTGGCGCGCAGGAGCCCTTGTTCTTCCAGTACCTTCAGCACTCGTCCCGCCATTTCGCGGGAACATCCGACCAAACGCGACAGCTCTTGGCGGCTGACCTTGATCTGCATGCCTTCCGGATGCGTCATGGCATCCGGTTCTCCGCAGAGGTCCATGATGGCGTGGGCCACGCGGCCGGTGACATCGACGAACGCGAGGTCACCGAGCTTGCGATTGGTGCGATCGAGCCGCGTAGCGAGCTGCGTCGCCAGCTCGAAAATCAGACCCGGGCTTTCGGCGGCGATCTGGCGGAATCGAGGATAGGTCATCTCGGCCAGCTCGGATTGCTGCCGTGTGCGAACCCAGGCGCTGCGGGTCGGCTGCTCGTAGAACAATCCCATCTCGCCGAAGAACTGTCCCTTGTTCAGGTATGCCAACACCATTTCGTTGCCGTCCTCATCCTCGATCATGACCTCGACCGAGCCCGAAATGATGTAGTAGAGGATGTCCGGTAGATCGCCCGCGTGGATGATGACGGTCTTGGAAGGGACTGTCCGGATACGGCAGTAGCTCAAGAAACGATTGATCGCGGGGATATCGCTTAAGGCTTTTGCCACTTCTTCCATGGTCTCTCCCGAAAAAATGAGGTCTCGAAAACGCCCGTTCTGGCGCATCTTTTATTACATAAGTCCCGGAATCGCAAGCACTCAGGGCAATTGTCCTACACCCACCGCGAGCTGCCGGTCATGACTCTCGACGCAAGATGCATCGCGCCTCTGATCCAAATCGGCGGCTCTCGACCGCCGAGCGAGGCCGCTTTCGCCCCATGACGCATCTCGTCGTGAGTCATCTGTTCGATGATGGCGCGGCTTTGCCGGTCCGCGGCGGGCAATCTGTCCAGGTGACCGCGAAGGTGCGATTCCACCTGTCGTTCGGTCTCGGTGATGAATCCCAGGCTGGCACCATCCCCGGAGAGCCCCGCCACCGCCCCGATGAGGAAGGAGCCGGCATACCAAAGAGGGTTCAATAGGCTGGTGCGCCCCTTCAACTCCTTGATTCTGATCTCGCACCAGGCAAGGTGGTCGATTTCCTCGGCGGCGGCCTGGCGCATGGCGCCCGCTGCGGCTTCCGTCCTGGCCGTCAACGCCTGCCCGCGATAGAGGGCCTGGGCAGCCACTTCGCCTGCATGGTTGATGCGCATGAGCCGGCACGATTCCCGACGATCGGCCTCGCCGGGCACCAATTCGCCCCCGGCGGACCGCGGAATCGGGCGGGTTGGACGGGCTTGGCTGCATAACACATTGATTGCCTTATCTATTTCTCCGAGCAGGCGATCGGTCAGGCTGAAGGTGCGGAGGCTCATGCACACATTATATTATATGAGATGCTCGTCACGACGGGCTGGTCATGCGGCCTAGGGTTCTGTACACTTTCGCGCCTTTCGTCTGGGGCGCGAGTCGAGTAATTTCCCATGCAAACCGTATTTTCCAAGCCTGAAGAAACCCGCGGAGACTGGTATCTGGTCGACGCGTCCGGCAAAACCCTGGGCCGCCTGGCTTCCCAGATCGCTCACCGCTTGAAGGGCAAGCACAAGCCCAACTATGCGCCGCATCAGGATCTGGGCGACCACATCGTCGTCATCAATGCCGGCACGGTGCGTGTCACGGGCGCCAAGCTCACCGACAAGTGGTACCACCAGCATACCGGCTACGTAGGCAATCTGAAGAGCATCACGCTCGGCAAGCTCCTCAAGGAACATCCGGAACGCGCGGTGGAATTCGCGGTGAAGGGCATGTTGCCCAAGGGTCCGCTGGGCCGCCGCATGTACAGGAAGCTTCACGTGTTCGGCGGCAACACCCATCCCCATCAAGCGCAGCAGCCCAAAGCGCTGGCGCTCTAAGAGTCAGGAAATCAAGCTATGGCATCAAGCTCCGCCAGAAACAACGCCTTCTACGGCACCGGCCGCCGCAAGACCTCGAGCGCGCGGGTCTATCTCAGCAAGGGAACCGGCAAGGTCTCGGTCAACGGTCGGTCGCTCGAAGAGTTCTTCGGACGCGAGACCGGCCGGATGATCGTGCAGCAACCCTTCGGCGCGGTCCAATTGGAGGGTAAGTTCGACGTGGACGCGCACGTCGAAGGCGGTGGAATCACCGGCCAGGCGGGCGCCATCCGTCATGGCATCACGCGTGCCTTGATGTCCTACGATGAGACTCTGCGCTCTGCGTTGCGCAAGGCCGGATTCGTCACTCGCGATGCGCGCGAAGTCGAGCGCAAGAAGGTAGGCCGGCGCAAGGCTCGCCGCGGAACTCAATTCTCCAAGCGTTGATCCGCATGCCTTCTGTCTTCCGGTACACGATCGATCGGATTTGGGGGATCGTCTAGCGGTAGGACAACGGTCTCTGACACCGTTTACCTAGGTTCGAATCCTAGTCCCCCAGCCAAACAAAGGGCCCACTCCGGTGGGCCCTTTTTCAGTCAGGCTAGATCCAAAACAACCGCGGATAACCATGTCTGGCGAGCACAATTCGGGTGGACGCAACGCGCCTCTGGCGCTGGCCGCGCTCGGTGTGGTGTTCGGCGATATCGGCACGAGTCCCCTGTATGCGCTGTCCGCATGCTTCACGGGTCCGAACATCCAAGTGACGCCCGAGCACATCTTCGGCGTGCTGTCGCTCGTTTTCTGGGCGCTCGTTCTGGTCATCCTGCTCAAGTACGTCGCGGTGGTCTTGAACGTCGACAACAAGGGCGAGGGCGGCGTGCTGGCGCTGACCGCCTTGGTCGTCAACACCGAGCGGGCGAGTCCGCGCAAGCGGATCTACGGAATGCTCGGCATTCTGGGCGCCGCGCTATTTTTCTCCGATGGTGCGATCACGCCGGCGATCTCGGTGTTGAGCGCCGTGGAGGGTCTGCACGTCGCGGCGCCGGATGCGCAGATACCCATACTGCCGATCACCATCGTCGTGCTGGTCGGCTTGTTCGTGATTCAGAGGCATGGCACCGGATCGGTCGGCAAGGTGTTCGGGCCGGTGATGCTCGGGTGGTTCGCCATCCTCGCGGTCATGGGCGTGAGTTGGATCGTGCGCGAGCCGCGCGTGCTGATCGCGGTCTCTCCCGTGTACGCGCTGCAGTTGATCGCGCAGCACCAGATCAGCGCGCTCGCGGTGCTCGCCGGCGTGTTCCTCACCGTGACCGGCGGCGAAGCGCTATATGCCGACATGGGGCATTTCGGCAAAACGCCGATCCGCTTGGGCTGGGTGCTGATCGTGATGCCTGCACTGGTCTTGAATTACTTCGGCCAGGGCGCGCTTCTCATCGAGAATCCGAGCGCGATCTCGAATCCGTTCTATCTCATGGCGCCGCAATGGTCGCTCCTGCCGCTCGTGGTCATCGCGACCGCGGCGACCGTCATCGCCTCACAGGCGGTGATCTCGGGCGTGTTCTCCGTGACCACGCAGGCGGTGAGCCTGGGACTCTTTCCTCGCGTGCGCGTCGAACACTCCTCCGCCGAATACGCCGGGCAGATCTACGTACCCACCATGAACTGGATCATGATGCTGGCGACGATCGGGCTGGTGTTGGGGTTCGGCAGCTCGGCCGCGCTCGCCGGCGCCTACGGCTTGGCGGTATCCGGGGCGATGACCATCGTCACGCCGCTCACCTTGAGCCTGATCAAGTCGCGGACCGGGAAGAAGAGCCGATGGCTGCGCGCGGGACTCTCGCTGCTGTTCATCATCGATCTGGCGTTCTTGCTCGCCAACTTGACCAAGCTTCAGGACGGCGGTTGGCTGCCGCTCACCTCGGGCTTCATCATCTATTGGTTGATGCAGACCTGGGCGAGCGGACGGGCGTCGGTGATGGCGCGTCTGTTGAGAGAGCAGAAGCCGGTGCGCGACTTCCTGGTCGACTTGAAGCGCGATCCGCCGGTACGTGTTCCGGGAACGGCGATTTTCCTGGACGCCAAGGCTTCCGGTGTCCCGCGCGCGCTGCTGAACAACATCAAGTTCAACCGCGTCATCCATGAGCAGGTCGTCCTGCTCACGGTGGTGACCCGGGAACAACCGCGCATCCTCGAGGCGAAGCGCCTGACGGTGACGCCGGTCTGCGAGGGGATCGTGCGGGTCGTGGCGCAGTTCGGCTTCATGGAGAAGCCCAATATCGTCGAGATCCTCCGGGATGCGGAAGAGTTCGGCATCAAATTCGAGCCGGAACGCACCACCTATTTCCTGAGCCGCGAGGAGCTTCTGCCGGGACAGCGCTCGGATCTGCCGCCGCTGCGGCGCAGGGCGTTCATGCAGATGGCGCGCAGCGCCCAGGTGATTGCCGACTATTACGGATTGCCGTCGGGCCGGGTCATCGAGATCGGCACGCGCCTGGAGATCTAGGGCGAACGGCCTTGCTGCGGCATGATCGTCTCGATGCCGCCCTCACCCGCCACCAGCAGCACATCGGCGCCGCGGTGCGCGAACAAACCCACCGTCACCACGCCGGCGATCCCGTTGATGGTGTCCTCCATCGGCTTGGGGTCCTCGAGCGTCAGTCCGTGAACGTCCAGGATGGCATTGCCGTTGTCGGTGATCACTCCCTCGCGCCAGACGGGCTGACCGCCCAGCTTGGCGAGTTCTCTCGCGACGTAGGAGCGAGCCATGGGAATCACCTCGACCGGCAGGGGAAAGGCGCCGAGCTCATCGACCAGCTTGCTGTCGTCGATGATGCAGACGAACCGCCGGGATGCCGCCGCGACGATCTTCTCGCGAGTGAGCGCCGCGCCTCCACCCTTGATGAGCATGCCGTTCCGGGTCGCCTCGTCGGCGCCGTCGATGTACAGGGCGAGCTCGCCTGCTGCGTTCAGATCGAGTTCCGCGATGCCCGCCGCCTTCAGCCGCTCGGACGTTTTGCGCGAGCTCGAGACGGCGCCCTGGAGGCTTATTTTCCGGGCTTTCAGCACCTCGATGAACTCGGCAACGGTGGTTCCCGTTCCTACGCCGAGCAGCATGCCGTTCTCTACGTAGGACATCGCGGCTTGCGCCGCGCGGCGCTTCTTCTCCGTAGCTGAAAGTCCATGTGAAGACATTTCGGGTACCCCAGAAACAACTGTGCCCGCTTTCGCGGGCACAGTTGATTATTTACGAAGGCCTATTTCTTCTTAGCGGCCTTTTTCTTAGCTGCCTTCTTCTTCGCCTTCTTTGCTTTCGCTGCCATGATAAAACTCCGTAGTCGGGTTAGTCCGGGGACCGAGTATATACACGAATAATTAATTTACAAGCAATACATCGCTCTATGGGTGCGGATGTGGTAGCGATGTGAGCGACTTCACTCGAGAGTGAGAATGAAATCCCACTCCGCTTGGGTCACCGGGGTCACCGATAAGCGATTGCCTCGGCGCAAGATGACGAAGTCCGACAGCTCGTCGCTCGCGTGTCGACGCAGCTCATCGAGCGTGATGATGTGCTTGAACTTGCGCTCGAGCTTCACGTCCACGACGTACCAGCGCGGATCCTCGGGCCTGCTGTCCGGATCGTAGTGGTGGTGCTTGCGATCGAAAGCGGTCTTGTCGGGATACCCGTCCTTCACGATGCGTACGATGCCGGCGATGCCCGGAACCTCGCAGCTCGAATGATAAAAAAAGGCGGTATCTCCTTTCTTCATCGAGTCGCGCAGCATGTTTCGCGCCTGGAAATTCCGCACGCCGTCCCAGGCGCTGGTCTTGCCGGGCTGGGCCGCGAGATCGTCGATGCCGAAGGTGCCGGGTTCGGATTTGAGCAGCCAGTGGTTCATGCAATGTCCCTCGAGAAGTGCTGAAGTCCGGACTCCGTCGCCAGCGCATCCAGGCGTACGTCGAAGGCTTCCGTGAACACCGATTCGGCGCGCTGGCAATCGAAGGCAAAGCCGACCAGCCTGGGCCCGCGCCAGTGCCGGCGGTGACGCCTGAACCCAAGTGCGCGATCGTAGAAGCCCCCGCCCATTCCCAGACGGCGGCCACCGGCGTCGACGCCGACCAAGGGAACGACGATGAGGTCGAACCATCGCGGACCCAGGGCGCGACGGTGAGGAGTGGCGTGCGGAATGGAAATGCCGAAGGTTCCGCGCCGCGTCTTGTCTGCGAGAGGGTAGAAGCGCAAGCGACGGTGCGCGAGATCGACGACCACCGGAACATAGATTCGAATACCCCGGCGCCGCGCGGCTGCGATCAGCGCGCCCGGGTCGGCCTCGCCGTCGAACGGAAGGTAGATCGCGACGCGCGCGCCCCGCTTGAACGCTGCCAGGCGCGCCAGGAACGCGGCGGCGATACGGGAACGCCGGGCGTGATCCGCCGGAATCAAGGAGCGCCGGTTGCGGCGAAGCTCCTTACGCAGTTTCGCTTTCAGGGTGCCTAAGTCGGGCATGGAAAGTGCGTCGGGCATTGAAAGATCGAGAGAGGGATGGCGCCACCCGCCTGTGCCGTTTTGGACCGTTGCTCCCGACCTGAGCAACAGGTGGGGCTAACTGCCGACACTTAAGGCTTTCCGCTCGAGGCGGACTTGCACAATGCTGCCAGCAAGCAATGGCCCCTGGGGTTTACAAATTAGGGTCAGGAGGTAACCCGATCCGCATCGAACACCGCAGGCGGCGCCAAAATCAACTATTGCCTATCAACTTGGGGGCCTTTCGCTACAACTCAAGCTGCCGACCCTTTTCCAAAGCCGACTCTACGCGCTCACGCAGGATACGCAAGCGTCCGCCCACGTCCGAATCGAGATTGGTGTCACGGTTGCGGAACCGGATCAATTCGTTCGCCATGTTGAGCGCGGCTATGACCGCGATGCGGTCCAAGCCCACCACCTTTCCGCTGTCGCGAATCTCGCGCATCTTGGAATTCAGGAATTCGGCCGAATCGAGCAAGTCGGAGCGCTCCTCGATCGGGCAGGTTATGTGATATTCCTTTTCCAGGATACGCACGCTGACGCGCGCCTGATTGTCGCTCATGCTTGCTCCATCGATTTCAGCCGGCCGATCATCGCCTCGACCCGGGCGCGCACCTGCTCGTTCTTCTGCAGCAAGCTGGCGCGCTCGGCGGTGAGCGTGTCCTGACGTTGACGCAGCGCGCGGTTCTCTTCCTTGATCTGGGCGACCGTCGCGAGCAGGTCCTCGAGCCGCTTTTCCAGCCGCTTGAGCTCGAGCTCGACTGCGGACTTAGCATTGCTTTCGTTCATAGAACGCCAATATAGAGCGCGCGATTCCGCATTGCAAAGGGCAAGGGCGCGCCCGAAGCGGTATTATCTACAGAATCATGTTGGGCGAAATTCGTTTCAAGGACTTCGAGGACGTACTGGCGGCCGCCGGAAGTCTGGCCGACGCGGCCGAGGCCCATGGATCTTTGTGCGGCGCATTGTGCTCCATGTCCCCATACAAGATGCAGGACTGGGTCAACGAGATCCTGCCCGACGGTGCGGCGCTGCCTGCGGAGTCGGCGGCCATGATCGAGCGCGTGTTCGCCGCGACCGCGGCGTCTTTCGGCGAGCAAGGGATGGAGTTCCAGCCGCTGCTGCCGGACGATGACCAGCCGCTCAACGGGCGCGCACATGCGCTTGCATTATGGTGCACCGGTTTTCTGTACGGGCTCGGCACCGGTCAGATCTCCGACCTCGATGCGCTCAATGGCGATGTAGGCGAAATCGTACGCGACTTCACGGAGATCTCCCGCGCCACCGGGGACGACGCAGACGAGGACGAGTCGAACGAGCAGGCCTACGCCGAGCTGGTGGAATTCATCCGCGTCGCGGCGCAGGTGGTGTTCGAGGAGCTTCTTCCGCTTCGTCAGCAAGTCTATCCCGCCGCCCAGCAAACCTTGCACTGAAGCCTCATCCATGGACCGCAGGGAGTTCGCGCGCCGCAGGCGCCAGGTCATGCGCATGATCGGCAGGGACGCGATTGCCGTTCTTCCCGCCGCGCCGGTGCGCCATCGCAACGGTGACATCGAATACGCTTACCGGCAGGACAGTCAGTTCCATTACTTGAGCGGCTTTCCCGAGCCCGACGCCGTCGCGGTGCTGGTGCCGGGCCGGGCGCAAGCCGAGTATCTTCTCTTCGTGCGCGAGCACGACCCGCTGCGCGAATCCTGGGAGGGCACCTGGGCAGGCACCGACGGGGCAGTGTCCCGCTACGGCGCTGACGATGCGTTTCCCATCGCCGACATCGACGAGATCCTTCCGGGACTCATGGAACAGCGCTCGAGAATCTTCTATTCCATGGGGACGCACCTGGATTTCGATGCCCGCATGCTTGCCTGGGTCAATGGGATGCGCGTGCATGCGCGGCAAGGCGCGGGGACGCCGCAGGAGTTCGCCGCACTCGCGCACGTACTCGACGACATGCGCCTGTACAAGAGCCGCGCCGAGCAAGGAAGCCTCAGACAGGCCGCCCGCATCGCCATGGGGGCGCACCGCCGCGCGATGCGGTTCGCCCGCCCCGGACGGATGGAATACGAGGTGATGGCTGAGCTGGTGCACGAGTTTCGCTCGCACAATGCCGACATGTCCTACCCTCCGATCGTTGCCGGCGGCGCCAACGCCTGCATCATGCATTACGGCGCCAACGATCAGCGGCTCTGCGACGGAGATCTACTGCTGCTCGACGCCGGCTGCGAGCACGAGTTCTACGCCTCCGACATCAGCCGCACGTTTCCCGTCAACGGCCGATTCACGCCGGCGCAGCGCGCCGTCTACGAGGTGGTGCTCGAGGCGCAGCTCGCCGCCATCGACAAGGCGCGTTCCGGCAATCACTGGAATCAGCCGCACGAAGCCGCGGTGCGCGCCGTCACGGCAGGGTTGGTGCGGCTGGGACTTCTCAAAGGCACGGTGCCCCGGCTGATCAAGGATCAGGCGTACCTGCCGTTCTTCAACCATCGCACGGGCCACTGGCTGGGACTCGACGTACACGATGTGGGCGACTACAAGGTCGGCGGAGAATGGCGCGTGCTCGAGCCGGGCATGACCCTCACGGTGGAGCCGGGACTCTATGTCCGCCCGTCGCCCAAAGTGCCGAAGGAGTTCTGGAACATCGGAGTGCGTATCGAAGACGACGTGCTCGTGACCCAGGGCGCACCCGAGGTATTGACGGCGGCGCTCGAGAAGACGCCGGAGGCGGTGGAACGCATGGTGCAGGCATGACCGAGTCCTTCGATGTCGCCATCGTGGGCGGCGGCATGGTCGGCGCCAGCCTCGCCGTGGCGCTCGAGAATCTCGCCGTGACCACGGCGCTCATCGAGGCGGTGCCGTACGATGCGGCGTCGCAGCCGAGCTTCGACGAGCGCACGACGGCGCTGTCGAACGGCAGCCGCCGGATCCTCGAGACCCTCGGGGTGTGG
>JGI12635J15846_10004338_pt1 | contig 12241 bp, 12 predicted proteins | sample BlaSpr_A8_OM2_M2_FD_15846 | JGI IMG/M metagenome (IMG submission 15846) | reverse complement strand
ACCTGGTCATTCTTCGCCGATCACCGCGCCGAAATCCTCGGCGCCACTCTCGATCACCTCGTGCTCGTCGTCATCGCCATGATCATTGCCATTCTCATTGGCGTCCCGCTCGGCATGTTCATTGTGCAGCGCCCCGCATTGCGCGCTATCGCGCTCGGCATCGCCAGCGTCTTCCAAACCATCCCCAGCCTCGCCCTCTTCGGCTTCCTCATTCCCATACCGTTCATCGGCGGCATCGGCAAGCGTACCGCTATCGTCGCCCTCGTCCTCTACGCCCTTCTGCCCATCCTGCGGAACACCTACGTCGGCCTCACTGGCATTGATCCCGCGGTTCTCGAAGCCGCTGAAGCCATGGGCATGACCCGCGCGCAGATTCTCTTCCGCGTCCGTTTCCCGCTTGCCCTGGCCGTCATTCTCGCCGGCATTCGCACCGCCACCATCATCACCATCGGCGTCGCCACCATCGCCGCCGCCATCGGTGCTGGTGGCCTCGGTACCTTCATCTTCCGTGGCGTCGCCCTCGTCAGCGATGCCCTCATCCTCGCCGGCGCCATCCCCGCCGCCCTCCTCGCCCTTCTCGCCGACTTCCTCCTCGGCCTCCTCGAGCGTAGACTGAAGGTCTCCTGACATGCCTCGCGCACGCCTCCGATTCCTTTGCTTCCTTTATTTCCTTAACCTCATCTACTTCCTCTCCGCTTGTCACAAACCTCCTCAATCCAAAATCACCATCGGCTCCAAATTCTTCACCGAGCAAGTCATCCTCGCCGAGCTCCTCGCTCAGCACATCGAAGCTCGCACCGGCATCCCCGTCATTCGCAAGACCAACCTCGGCGGTACCCTCCTAGTCCACAAAGCTCTCCAGGCCGGCGAGCTCGATCTCTATGTCGAATACACCGGCACCGCCCTCACTGCCGTCTTGAATGAATCACTGCAGGCCGATTCGGCCGCCGTCTACAACCGTGTCAAGCAGCTCTACTCCGATCGCTTCCATCTCGAAGTCACCGAGCCCCTCGGCTTCGAAAACACCTTCGCCATGGTCATCCGCGGCGAGGACGCCAAAAATCTCCATCTGCAAAAAATCTCCGATATCGTTCCCATCGCCCCCCAATGGCGTGCCGGCGTCGGCTACGAATTCCTCGAGCGCCCCGACGGCTTCCGCGGCTGGAGCGATCGCTACAATCTTCATTTCGCCGAGTCTCCCAAAGTCATGGATCTCGGCCTCATCTACCGCGCCCTCGTTGACCATCAAGTCGACATTGTCGCCGGCAACTCCACCGACGGCCTCATCGACTCCCTCGGCCTCGTCGCCCTCGCTGACGACCGCCACTACTTCCCGCCCTACGACGCCGTCCCCATCGTCCGCCAATCCACGCTCGCGCGATTCCCCCAGCTCCGCCCCGCCCTAGCCGATCTCGCCGGCAAACTCTCTGCCGCCGACATCCGCCGCCTCAACTATGCCGTCGACGCCCAGCACCAGGACGTAGCCGCCGTCGTACGAGAGTTCCGTTCTTCAACAGGCTTCTAGACTAGACTGGCCTCTTTACGCTCCTTCAGCGCCTCGGCCGCAGGTTCAAGTACAATCTCTCCGCTGTGAAGTTAGGATCCGATTGCGGAAATAATCGGCGCGGTTCGCCAGTTTATACAGAAGTGCGGAGGACCCGGCCGGCAGTCGAAGAGCGATGAGCATGAAACGCTGGAAAAAAATTCTCTTTGTACTTGTCGCTCTGGGAGTTCTTGCGGCCGTCTATGGAGCCGTCTTGGTTCGCCGCGGTTTCAGCACCATGGACGAGCCATCTGCTCCGGAAAAGTTCATCGCTCGTACCATCCGGAATCTGGCCATCCCCGCCACCGCGCGCCATGAAAACAACCCCTTGAAAGCCTCTCCGGAGACCCTCAATGAGGCCCGCGACAGCTTCATCGACCGCTGCGCTGTCTGTCACGGCAACGACGGCAGCGGCCAGACCCAAGTCGGCCGGAACCTCTATCCCAAGCCGCCTGATTTGCGCTCGCCGCAGACGCAGAATCTTACCGATGGCCAGATCCGCTACATCATCAAGAACGGCGTCCGTCTCACGGGCATGCCTGCCTGGAGCCATCCGCACGAAGAACAGGACAACGATAGCTGGAAACTCGTTCTCTTCATCCGCGACCTGCGCCAACTATCAGCCGGGGAGAAAACCGAACAGCAAAGAACGACCGCTGCCGCGCACTACACGGGCTCGCTGGCCTGCGAAAAATGCCACCAGCAAATCTACGAGCGATGGAAGAAGACGCCCATGGCCAATGTTGTCCGCGATCCCCGTGAGCATCCCGAGGCCATCATTCCCGATCTCGCCACAAATCCTCTCGCCAAGTTCAAGAAGGGCCAGGTAGCACTCGTCTACGGCAGTCTCTGGAAGCAGCGTTACTTCACGAAAATCGGCGATGACTATTTTCCGGAGCCGGCGCAGGGGGATGTCACACACCACGGTTGGCGTCCCTACTTCGTAGCCAAAGGAACGGATTGGTGGGAACCGCTCTACCCTCCAGACAATATGCAACGTCCCACCGGCCCCACATGCGATGGCTGCCACTCCGTCGACTACAACATTCACACCAAAAGCGTCCTTGAGTGGAACGTCGGCTGCGAGCGTTGCCACGGACCAGGCAGCGAGCATGTTGAACATCCCTCGCGCGGCAACATTCTCAATCCCGCGCGCATGGACTATGTGGAAGCCAATGACGCTTGCATCCAGTGCCATTCACAAGGACGCTCTCTGACCAATCCCATCGAAGGGAAGTATTACGACTGGCCGGTCGGCTATCGCGTCGGACTCAACCTCCGCGATTTTTGGCAGCTCGAAGACCACACCCTCGGTGAAATGACCTTCACGCATTTCCCCGATGGCACAGCTCATAAGAATCGCATGCAGGGCAATGACTTTACTCAAAGCGTCATGTACCGCTGAGGTATCACCTGCTTCTCTTGCCACGATGTTCATGGCACCGATAACTACGCTCAGCTAAGAAAGCCGGCCGACAAACTTTGTCTCGATTGCCACGGCCCCAGGTCTCTCAACGGACCCCGCACCGCCACGCTCAAAGAGCACACCCATCACAAGACCGGCACTCCGGGAAGCCAGTGCATCTCCTGCCACATGCCAAAGATCGAGACCACTATCGCCGACGTCAAAGTTCGCGCTCACACTTTTGCCTTCATCTCCCCGGCCATGACAGACAAGTACAAAATCCCAAATCCCTGCACGTCCTGTCACACGGATAAATCCGCCGCCTGGGCCACCGAAGCCCTGCGCCACTGGCCCGAGCGCTCTCCCTGGCGTCTCGACTAACAACTCTCCGCCGCCGACATCCGCCGCCTCAGCTTCGCCGTCGACGCCCAGCACCAGGCCGCCGCCGCCGTCGTTCGACAGTTCCGTTCTTCCAAAGCTTTGCAAGTCGCCTATTCGCTTCAGTTGACGTTCCAGGTAATCCTAAGCAACATCCTTGCGGAACAATCGACGGGCGCCCTGCCCCATGGAAGGAGCCAATATGACGGAGTTTCCTCGATTCGATCTCACTGGTCAGGTTTCCCTGGTGACCGGTGCAGCGCGCGGATTGGGGCGCGCGATTTCTCTCGCTCTGGCTCACGCTGGTTCCGATGTCGCGCTGGGATTACGGGACGTCAACACCGCCAGCGACTTGGTGCGCGAGATTCAAAGCATGGGCCGCAAGGCTTTGCCCTTGCAAATGGACGTAACCCGCCTCGGCCAAATCTCCAGCGCCGTTCAGGACACCGCTGACCGCTTCGGCCGCCTCGATATCCTCGTCAATAACGCCGGGATCGCGCCCGAAAATCCTGCGGAAAATTATCGCGAGGAAGATTTTGATCTCACACTGGCCGTGAATCTCAAGGGCACCTTCTTCGCCAGCCAGGCGGCGGGCCGGCTCATGATTCGCCAGAAAAGCGGTCGCATCATTAGTCTTGGTTCGCAGGCGGGCTTCGCGGCGCTGCCTGGAGAGTCCGTCTACTGCATGACTAAAGCGGCGATCTCGCATCTGACCAAGTGCCTCGCCATCGAGTGGGGTAAGCACAACATCACCGTGAACGCCGTCGCGCCCACCTTTATCACCACACCCGGCACGGACGCCGCTCTCGCCGACCCGGCCTTCCGCGCCGATGTCCTCGAGCGAATTGCCGGCTTGCACCGTATTGGCGTTCCCATGGACGTTGCCGGCGCCGTGGTCTTCCTGGCTTCACACGCCGCCTCGCTCATCACCGGCCACACACTCCTCATCGACGGCGGCTGGACCGCCCGCTAACCGCATTCCAACAATACAAGTAACTCTAACTGGCTGCTCCTGCTCCGTGGCACAGCCACTCCTGGCTGTGCTCTTACTACTTCAGACTTTGCGATCGTAGCCCCGTACAAACGCGGGAACATCTTCCGGCGTGTTACCGTATCTCCGCTATGCGAACCCGAATCATTTTGATCTCCGCCATTCTGCTGGCGTTTCTTTCCGCGCAGCCCGCTCTTGCTTCCGACCTCGCCCTCGTCGGCGCTAGAATTTGTCTCTCACCAACCGATCCACCGCTTGAAAACGCCACCATCCTCGTTCACAACGGCCGCATCACCGCGGTCGGCCCTAGCGCCACCACCAAGCCTCCGCGCTTCGCCCGCGCCATCACCGTCATCCACTGCAAAGGCATGGTCGTCACCGCCGGCTTCTGGAACAGCCACGTACACATCTTCACGTCCGGCATGCTCCATTCCGAAAAACTATCCTCCTCCGAGCTCTCCTCGAAGCTCGAAGCCATGCTCACCCGTTGGGGCTTCACCACCGTTTTCGATATCGCTTCCGTCCTCGACAACACCAACAGCATCCGCCGCCGCATCGACAGCGGCGAAGTGCTCGGCCCGCGCATTCTCACCGTCGGCGAACCCTTCTATCCAAAAGGTGGGATCCCGATCTACATTAGGGGTTTTCTGGAAGAGAACCACGTCAGCTTGCCGGAAGACGATTCACCCGCGCAGGCCGCCGAGCGCGTCCGCCTGCAAATTCACAATGGCGCCGACGGCGTCAAGATTTTTGCCGGGTCGATCCAACCACACAGCGTCTTGGTTATGCCGCTGGACCTCGCAACCGCCATCGTCGCCGAAGCCCATCGCGCCGGAAAGCCCGTGTTCGCCCACCCTTCCAATACTGAAGGGATCGAACTCGCCCTGAAGAGCGGCGTCGATATCCTTGCCCACACCGCTCCCATGAGCGGCCCTTGGACTCCCGACCTCGTCCAACGAATCAAGGCCGCTCACATGGCCCTCGTCCCCACGCTCACCCTCTTCGAAGTGGAATACAAGAAATTCGGCGGAACTCCCGAAGAAATCGCCGAAACCATTCGCGTAGCCTCCCAGCAGTTGAAGTCGTACTCTGATGCCGGCGGCCAAATCCTCTTCGGCACCGACGTCGGCTACATCGACCACTTTGATACCGCCGAGGAGTTCACTCTAATGTCCCGCGCAGGCCTCACCTGGCAGCAAATCCTAGCCACGCTCACCACCAATCCCGCCGCGCGCTTCAGTTCCTCCACCAGTTCCGGCCACATCGCCAAAGGCCTCGACGCCGACCTCGTCGTCCTCTCCGCCGATCCCGCCCAGGACGTCAACGCCTTCTCCAAAGTCGCTTTCACCATCCGCCACGGCAAAATCATTTTCGGCAAGCCGTGAGACCTTGCCCGCCAGCACTTCTAACGCCTCGCATTTCCCGCGAACCCTAACGGCAAGCACTCTCCCATCCGCCCAGGATTCCGACCAGCGCTCGTTCGAGCGAATTAAGGTCGTCGCGAGGAAGCTGGATGCCATACTCGGACGTGCCATACTCGAACTGAGGGGATTTTGCTCTTCAGGGGAGAAATACCATCCCTTCAGAGAAGCAAGTCAGAGAAAATAATCGTAACTCTCTAGCGTTTGGTTTCGAGCAGTGCGCAATTGGCGACGCATCTCGCTGCCTGCATCTCGATCTCGGCCTTTTTGTGGTTCGGGACGCTCGCCGTGGACTCCGGCACAACGATCAGCGACTGCGGACCATCGGCCAAATTGAATTTGCACTCGAACTGCAAAGACTGAACGCCGCGCTGCTGGCAAGAGTTTTTCTCCAACGCGGACTCGAACATCTCCGGCTTCGCATGCAGTTGGTTGGCGATTTCCGAGGGCACCATCGCCACCACCATCGGAACCGGCGATTTTATTTTGATGCTCACTTGCTCGCCGTCATGGTCCGGCGTGAACCCGCCATACACCTTCAGGAACGACGTCAGCTGATACTTCTCTTTAATCTGCTGAGTCCACTGATACTCCGGCTGGATGCAGTTTTCCACGCACTCCCAGCGGAAGTATTGAATGTGCACATCGTTCGGAGCCTTGAAACGACGCGTGGCGGCGGAACCCTGGCCCGTAAATATCGCTGCGATTCCCTCGCCAGCCGCGCGCTCGGCCTTGTTATTTGAGTTCAGCACCGCCCCGAGTCCGGCAAATACGGCTGTATCCGGGCTATTTCGTTCATCGCGGATAACCAGCGTCATCGCTTCCGGCGGGACGAAACAGGAATACCTGGTCTCCACCACGTGTTCCCGCTGGCACAACTGTTGCAAATTGCCCAAGCCTTCGGGATTCTTCAGCGCCTCGTTCCACTCTTCGGCGCGCGTCAGGAATATCGTGACCGGCCGCTCCGATTTGATATCCACCTGAATATTGCCGCCGTTCCCGGCAGGGTGATAAGTCAGCCCCGCATGATAATTCGCTGGGTCCAGCCGCACGCTCTCGTCATTGCCCGGCAGCCAATTGAAAACTCGTTGCTGGCCAAACGACGGCACGGACAACGCGCACATCAGCGAGAACGCGAAAAGGAAAGGCATTTTGGTGTTTCTCATAGTAATTCCATTGAATCGCGAAGGCCCTTCGCCCGCAACGTTTCCGCGCGAACGTGTAGCCTGGAAGTATCCTGACCGATGGGACAGGCAACCCAGAGTTGTTTTATTGAGGTCCGAAAAAGACAGTCCCAGTGCAGGAGTTTTGCTCCCTTACACCTTTTCGTTTTTCCAATATCGCTTTTGTATTTTCGAGTGCTGCCCCCGCCTCGCGCCGTCAAAATCAAATCACACCAAGGATTGTGACAGCCGGGCTACCGGCGCACGCTTACCAGTGCAAGATCGGCTTCATAGCCCTCCTCCTGCACGGTCTTCTGCGCCGCTGCGCCAAGCGCCCGTTCGTCCGCATCCTTCGGCAAATTGCAATAGCGGCGAATCACCTCTTCACCATTCACAATTCGAACCAGCCACTTGGCCTTGCCTGCGTCCCACGAAACTTCCACTTGATCGGCACGCATAGCTACCTCCTAGTGCGCTTCAGAGCCGGGCGCCCCATGCGCCGGTGGCGTCTGCCCCGACCCGGTCGGGGCGCGTGCGAGCCCTGCTTCCTCTGCGCCTTCTTCTTATACCCTCTCTCCCTCTCAAATGCGATGGCCGCCGCACCTTTTTCTCTTCGCGATTATTTCCATGCACCTCTGCGTTAGACTTTTGCCGCACCTCCTCCGAGGTCGCCTTGCCTTTCGGGCCTTTGGTTTGTCATATGTCCAATTTTGAACAGACGGCATCTGGCTCATCGTTATAGCTTCTACCTGAAAACTGGAAGTTAGCAATAGGCCCGCGATGGCCATCGTTGGAATGCCTCCGAGGATGTCATCGCGGGCTTCCTGTTCACAAGGGGCAGGGCGCCTGCAACACATCTTTTGCTCTCTTTCTCTCCCACCGTTATCCCCTCGCGTCGCTTGAAACGGATCCGTGTCGTCCTACCGCTTTTCTGCCCATCATGCAAGAGCTCTGCTAGAATCACTGCCATGAAAAGACGCGCATTGCTTCAATCGCTTCCCGCAGTAGCGTTCTTCCCAACAGCGGCTTGGCCGATCTCGGATCAAGAGAGGGCGGGCTCCGGACAATCCGCAACGCCCGTCTACGAACTCCGTGTCTATCACACCTACGAAGGCAAGCTCGACGACCTGCTGCGCCGCTTTCGCGAACACACCACAAAACTCTTTGAGAAGCATGGGATGAAAAACGTGGCCTACTGGACGCCCACCGACGAACCCCTCAAAGGCAAAACTCTCGTCTACATCCTCGCGCATCCCAGCCGCGAAGCCGCCACCGCCAACTGGCAGGCCTTCCGCGACGATCCCGAATGGCAAAGTGTACGCGACAAATCCGAAGCCAACGGCAAGATCGTCGAGAAAGTTGATTCCACTTTTCTCGTCCCGACAGACTTCTCCCCAAAGCTCCCTTAAATCTTTTAGCGTTTATTCGGGGAAGCAACCAGCCGCTCCCGGAGGATCGCCAATGATCACGATTCGCCCACTTGTGCTTCTGTTTGCCCTTTACTTTAGTCTGAACGCGTGGTGCCAAGCTCCGCCGAAAAGCGCACCTGCCGCTTCTCAGCCCGCACCCGGGGCATTTGTCGACGTGGAAGCCGGAAAGCTGTACTACGAAGAGTGCGGCACCGGTCCCGACGCGGTCATTCTCATCCATGATGGCATTGCTCACTCCGCCGTCTGGGACGACGTCTGGGGCACTTTTTGCAAACGGTTCCACACCATACGTTACGACCGCCGCGGATATGGCCGTACTCCTGCTTCAACCACCTGGTATACGGAAACGGAAGATCTCTCCACGCTCCTCCGCAATCGAAAAGTAAGCCGCGCCATTCTTGTCGGCAGTTCGCACGGTGGCGAGCTCTCGATCGATTTCACGTTGCAATATCCAGCGATGGTCCGCCAGCTTGTTCTTGTCGGCGCGGTAGTCAGCGGCCTGCCCTACACCGACCATTTCCTCAATCGCGGCATGAGCAATTCCCAGCCCTTCGAGAAAAACGATGTTCCCGGCGGCCTCGCCAACTGGGNCAAAGACAAGTACCTGCTCGCGCCNGGCCACGACGCCGCAAAAAAGCGCCTGCTCGACTTGCTCACCGCCAATCCNCAGGACATGACTCACTCGGATTACGCGCGNCCCACGCAGCCNGCCCTACATCGCTTGAAGGAAATTCGCGTCCCAACTCTCATGCTNGTGGGCGATGCGGACATNCCGGACGTACATGCTCACGCCGGCGCCNTCGAAGCAGGCATACCTGGCTCAAGACGAGTGGTCGTCNCCGACGCNGGTCATTTGATGTATCTGGAAAAACCNGAGGAGTTCAGCCGCGTGGTCATCACTTTCATTGACTCAAGCGGCCCGCAAATATTGTTTATTTCAAAAGTTTTGCANTGAGAAGGGAAGAAAGTCAGCTTTTGACCATTCGCTCAGTACGTCAGGGACCAGCCGACCACCGTCATCGTCAGCACCAGCAACAGCATCCCCGTGCTGACAAGGCTCAACGTTCTCCCGTGGCCCAGCAGATGGTCGCGCGATTCGGGATCAATGCAGAGAAGAACGGTAACGAACAGCACGACGCTCCATGCCAGCATGACGGGAACGCCAGGGTGCCGGCCGATCATATCGAAGAATTGCGACGGAGGCTGGCCCGCNGGAATCCACCAGGGCAGCAGCGGCGCTACGCCCGCCGCNAGCGAGAACGTCAGCAGCTTGCGCGTGAACCANCCNTTGACCTTCGGCCGGGCTTCTTTCCACACGAAATAGTCCCAGGCTAGCAACCCGACGGCCAGCGGCACCCAGCCATACATGGCCGCATGCTGGTTGAACCAGTACCATCCCCGAAACAAAACGCGCCCGTGGTTCGACATCGCCAGCCGCGGCAACAAGAACAAGCCCAGAACCGTGTTGCAAAGCACGGCCACAAAAATCGTCACCAGACTCATGAATTGGAACCAGTACCGCGTCGGCACTCTTTTGCATCGAGTGCACACGGACTGTTTGGGCAGGAAGTTCAGTCCACAGCGGTCGCAATACACGGGTGCTCTCCCACAGTCAGGGATTCAAACCAGCGATCGCCGTCAGCTTACTGCGCTTGCGGTTCCAAAAACTACTGGTCCGAGGGGCAGTTTTGGTATCGGTCTCTTTTCTTGCACAAAAGTTTAATATGTTCGCGCGAGCGAAGTTGTGCGTTTCGCTGCGTCTCGGCGCGATCGGCTCGCACATCTCACGCTCACCGGAACCAGGAAGCCAGCGCTCCCGCTTTGCGGCCCTCGTCTTGCAGCTCCTCCAGTTGCTTTTCCAGATCCGCTTTGCGCTTTTCCAGATTCTTCAACTGGCCATTCCGATCTCTAATGTACGCAATGTTGTCCTTCAACCCGGTTGTCACGTCAAAGCCGCCGCTGCCGTACTTCTTGATGTCGTCCTTCATGCTCGCAATGGCCTCGTCCACCGCGGCGATTTGGCCCAGAATCTCCTGCGCGCGCCTGCGCCAGTACTCTTCGCTGTTCTCTCCCCCATCTCCACCCGGATCCGTTGGCCGCGCGCGCCGGGCGCCTTTCTTCGGCGCCTCGCCAACCACGGATACGCCGGGGCCTTTCATCCCGGACAAATCCTCCTCGGTATACACCTTGCCCTTCGCCGCAGCAGGCTTTTTTGCTTTGACTTTGCGCGCCGCTTCCGCCAGCGAATCTTCTTTCTGCGGCGGCTGGTCGGGGGTTGCGGGCTGAGCCTGGGATGGCGGTTGAGCTTGCGTCGACGATGGCTGCGATGATGATTGTTGCGATGAGGATGAAGACTGCTGCGGGGAAGAACGAGATTGCGCGAAAGCTGTGGCGGGCGGCCAAGTCATCGCAAGCAAGCCGCAAAAAATCTTCTGATAGCGCCTCATGTTGCGGGAGCGTGCCGTTCCCGCAGTGAATTGTTTGCACGCGCGGAACAGGCTCTCCGGCACGTCGAGTTTGAGGGGAAAGTTCATGGGTGACTCCGGTCTTTCGCAGGCGATTAGAAGACGCTACGCGCGGTCTTGTCCAGGGTCAAGGCGATTGCGCGCCCACGAGTCCCGGAAGTCACCGGCACGGTATTTGCATCGGGTCTACGAAGGGTGCAATCGCGCGCAGTTGCTCCCGCGCGACAGCGTTTGGTACAGTGCCAATTCACGTAAACGAATGCTCGAATCCCGGACGGAGAAGCCCATGCAATTGCCGAAATATGCTCTCGACATTCTGGTTTGTCCTGTTTGCAAGACGCGGGTGGAGCTGCTGAGCGACGGCTCGGGATTGAAGTGCGGCTCCTGCCGCCGGGTCTATGCGGTGCGCGATGAAATCCCCGTTATGATGCCGGAAGAAGCGAAAATCGCCGAGGAGTAGCCGATCGAGGAACAGAAAAATCAAAGAGCCCGCATGGCCACCAACATTGCCGATGCCGTTCCCCGGTTGAAACGATTGATCCCGCGCCTGCGCGGCAAGCGCATCGGCGTGCTCGGCGACCTGATGCTGGACCGCTACCTTTGGGGCACGGCCTCGCGGCTCTCGCCGGAAGCGGCCGTTCCGGTGGTCGATTTCGTCGAGCAGAGCGAATGCCTGGGCGGCGCGGGCAACGTCGCCGCAAACATCGCTACGCTCGGCGCGCGGGTGGAAATCTTTGGGGTTATCGGAAATGACGAGCCCGGGCGCGCCTTGCAAAAATGCCTTCGCGCCGCGAGCATCGCGGACAAAGGGATCATCGCCGATTCGAAGCGTGTCACCACGGTGAAAACGCGGATCATCGCGCGGCACCAGCAGGTGGTTCGCGTCGATCGCGAGCGCCGCGAGCCGCTCCGCTCCGAAACCCAAGAAAGACTCTTGCGGCTGCTTTTTAGCGCGCTCAAGAAACTTGACGCGCTGGTGCTTTCCGATTACGACAAAGGCCTGATCACCGACGATTTCGCCGATCGTGTTCTGAGCGCCGCACATCAATTGCACGTTCCCGTTTTCGTGAAGCCGAAGACATCGAGGCTATACGCGTATCGCGGCGCGCGCGCCATCGTGTGCAATGCCAAAGAAGCGGGCTTCTACGTCACGCGCTCGCTCGCCGATGAGAATTCCGTGGAAGAGGCGGGGCGCGCGCTGCTCGCGCACTTCGGCTGCAGCGCTGTGGTGATCACGCGCGGCGAAAAAGGCATGAGCCTATTTGAAGAGTCCTCGTCGCGCCACCTGCAAGTTCCGGCGACGAGTTTTGAGGTAACTTACGCGCGCGTGGGCCAGCCGGGTATCGAGCGCGGCGCAACCGGCCGGCAGGTCTTCGACGTCACCGGGGCAGGGGACACCGTTCTTAGCGTATTGGCCCTTGCTGCCGCGGCTGGGGCACCGCTCG
>JGI12635J15846_10004335_pt1 | contig 12246 bp, 7 predicted proteins | sample BlaSpr_A8_OM2_M2_FD_15846 | JGI IMG/M metagenome (IMG submission 15846) | reverse complement strand
GTCCCCGGCAAAACACACGAAGGAGATTTGTTTTGAGCGAAACCTTACGCAATTTTCTGTTTACATCGGAATCCGTGACGGAAGGTCACCCGGATAAAATCGCGGACCAGATTTCGGACGCGGTGCTGGATGAAGTAATGCGGCAGGACCCCATGGGTCGCGTGGCCTGCGAGACGCTGGTTACGACTGGTCTGGCGGTGGTTGCGGGAGAAATTACCACCAGCGCTCATGTGGATTATGACGAGCTGGTGCGGAAGACCATCCAAGGCGTGGGCTATGACCGCGCGAAATACGGCTACGATTGCGAAACCTGCGCGGTGATGTGCACGGTGAAGCGGCAATCGCCTGACATAGCGATGGGCGTGGATATCGGCGGCGCGGGCGACCAGGGTTTGATGTTCGGTTATGCCTGTGACGAAACGGAAGAGCTGATGCCTATGCCTATCCAATTGGCTCACCGGCTCACGCAGCGCCTCTCGGAAGTTCGCAAGAGCAAGAAAGTTGATTTCCTGCGGCCGGACGGAAAGTCGCAAGTCACCGTTGAATATCGCAATGGGCGGCCGGCACGCATTGATACCGTAGTGATTTCCACGCAGCACGACCATAAAGTTTCGAACGACGATCTTCGCGAAGCCGTCACCACTCAGGTCATCAAGCCCATCATTCCCGCGGCGATGCTGGATTCCAAAACGAAATATCACATCAATCCTACCGGGCGATTTGTGATTGGCGGCCCGATGGGTGACGCCGGTTTAACCGGGCGGAAAATTATCGTGGACACTTACGGAGGCTACAGCCGCCACGGTGGAGGAGCTTTTTCCGGCAAGGATCCGAGCAAGGTCGACCGCTCGGCTTGCTACATGGCACGGTATATCGCGAAGAATATTGTGGCTGCCGGGCTGGCGCGCAAAGCGGAAGTGCAGCTTGCTTATGCTATCGGCGTGGCTGAGCCAGTTTCGGTAATGGTTGATGCGTTTGGCACGGAAACCGTGCCGGAAGAAAAAATCACCAAGTTGATCCGCGAATTTTTCTCGCTGACGCCGAAGGGAATTATCGAAGCGCTGGATCTGCGCCGGCCCATTTACAAGCCGACTGCAGCTTACGGGCACTTCGGGCGCTCAGGGCCGGGATTTACCTGGGAGCGCACTGACCGCGCCAGCGCTTTGCGCGAGGCGGCGGGTCTTGGTGCGTCGACTAAGGCGAATGCGACTGCGGAAGTTGGAGCGCGGCGGTAGTTTTCGTGTATTTCAACTTTTTGTGTGCTTTGAGAATTTTTATTCCCTTTCCTCGAGCGAAATTTTCGCCGGCAAAAATTAATTAATTAAGGAGCATTTCATTGGCTACCGCTGAACTAAAAAAAGGCGATGTGAAAGATATCGGGCTGGCTGACGCAGGTAAACGCAAGATTGAGTGGGCGCAGCAGCAGATGCCGGTGCTCGAATCGATCCGCAAAAGATTTTTGAAGGAGCAACCGCTGAAGGGTCTGCGCGTTTCGGCGTGTCTGCACGTCACTAGCGAGACTGCGAACCTGATGATCGCGTTGCGCGATGGCGGAGCCGATGCGGTGCTGTGCGCGTCGAATCCGCTTTCGACGCAGGATGAAGTGGCGGCGTCGCTGAATCGGGATTACAACATTCCGACATACGCCATCAAGGGCGAGGACAACGGCACTTATTACACGCACTTGCGCGCGGCGCTGGACCATAAACCGGAATTCACCATGGACGATGGCGCTGACCTGGTCACGATGCTGCTGACCAAGCGCACCGACCTGGTGCCGCATGTGATTGCCGGAACGGAAGAGACTACCACCGGCGTGATTCGTTTGCGCGCCATGGCTAAGGATGGAACGCTGAAGTATCCGATCGTGGCGGTGAATGATGCCATGACCAAGCATTTTTTTGACAATCGTTACGGGACTGGACAGTCGACTATTGATGGCGTGATTCGCGCAACGAATGTGTTAATCGCGGGATTGAAAGTTGTGGTGGCGGGCTATGGATGGTGCGGACGCGGCGTGGCGATGCGCGCGAAGGGTTTGGGCGCGGACGTGATCGTCACGGAAATTGATCCAGTGAAGGGTATTGAAGCAGTGATGGACGGATTCCGCGTGATGCCCATGGAACAGGCCGTGAAAGAAGGGGACATCTATATCACGGTGACCGGGAACAAGAGCGTGATTCGCGCTGAGCATTTTGAAAAGATGAAGGCTGGCGCGATTGTTTGTAACTCCGGGCACTTCAACGTGGAGATCGATATTCCCGCGCTGGAGAAAATGTCGAGCGGGAAGCGGGAAGTTCGGCCGCTGGTGGACGAATATACGTTGAAGGGCGACCGCAAGGTTTATTTGTTGGGCGAAGGACGGCTGGTCAATCTGGCTACCGCGGAAGGGCATCCGGCTTCGGTGATGGACATGAGCTTCGCGAACCAGGCGCTCTCTGCTGAATATCTACGCGCTAATTACAAAACGCTCCAACCGCAGGTGTATGTGGTGCCGGAACATCTGGACAAAGAGATTGCGCGCCTGAAGCTGGAGACCATGGGTCACAAGCTGGATAAGCTGACGCCGGAGCAGGAACATTATTTAGCGTCGTGGCAAGAAGGCACGTAAAGCAATCGGTTCGGTTCCCATTGTTAGTTGAAAGCACTCATGCTTTGCGTAGAGTTAGCCTTGCTAATTTCGTTCTTGGTGTTTCCCTCAGCTNGCACTCCGCATGCNGTTGTCGATCCGAGCGATTCAGGGTGCGGCACACCCCAAAGTAGTTTTGGCGAAGACCGTTGTGTACAAATTTCTTTTAGCGGAGAGGTTTCTACAGATCAGGATTTCCAGCAGAAATTTGGTGAGCTAAAGTTTCGCTTAAATCCTTCGAGGCTGGGCTGGCATATCGAAATCAATCCAGACGACGACACAACCCCAGGCCATTCTGAATATTGCTGGGTAGTCACGCCACCATACCGTTCCTACAACAGTCTTTATCTCGACACCACTTATGGCATGAAAGCCGATTTGGCCGTCAAGCTTTTTCCGCGGGACTTCAATTTCGTACTGAATGGCGGACAGTATGATCGAGCCCAGCAATTGGTTGACCGGGCGATCATGTCTCACCCACTGGAAGATCACCGAAGTACTGCGGAATTTGAAAAGGAATCCGTAGAAGCTATTGCCGCACTGAAATCACTGCCGATTGGGAAGGGTCGTTTCGCGATTGTGGACTCCCGTGTCAATCAATCCAGTGGAACACAGGATGAAGGCACGATTGAATGGCTAAAGTTCCGGGTCGAACTGCGTGTACCTTGTACTTTCGCGGTTGCGGATACGGCAGGGATGTCCATCGATCGTAAAAAATGTTCGGGTGATCAGAAACACTTTTAATTTATGTACAACTGGACAAATCTAGCTCTGGAAACCGCGCGACTACGCGGGGCTTCTTACGCTGATGTGCGCGTTATGCATCAGCGCCAACGTGATTTGACTACGAAAAATGGAAAAGTTGGCACGTTGGCGCAGTCTGAATCCATTGGCCTGGGTATTCGCGTTCTGGCCAATGGGGCTTGGGGATTTGCGTCTACAGACCGGCTGACGCGCGAGGCTGTGGCAAGTTGCGCGGCACAGGCGGTGGCGATTGCCAAAGCTTCGGCGAGTGCCAAGCGGCATGACGTGGTGATGGTTGACGAGCAAGCGCACATCGACAGTTGGCAGAGTCCGTTTCGCAAAGACCCGTTTGAAATTCCGCTGGAGACGCAACTTAGTCTTCTGTTGGCTGCCGACGCTGAGATGCGACGGGTTAAAGGCGTGACGTTAACGGAAACGGACATGCAATTCCGTAAAACGGATAGCTGGTTTGCGTCCAGCATTGGATCGCGCATTCATCAAAGGAAAGTGACCTCCGGATGTGGGATTGCGGCGACTTCGTTCAAGAATGAGGAAATTCAGAAGCGTTCGTACCCTAATAGTTTTGGCGGACAGCACGCTTTGCAAGGGTACGAGTTGATCGAATCGGTGGACCTGGTGAAAAACGCGGCGATGATTGCGGAAGAGGCGGTGGCGTTGCACAGCGCGGTGCAATGCCCGGAGAAGAAAGGAACACTGATTTTAGGCGGCAGCCAGCTGGGATTGCAGATTCATGAATCGGTCGGACATCCGATTGAGCTGGATCGCGTGCTCGGCGAGGAAGCGAATTTTGCGGGCACCAGTTTTCTGACGCTCGACCAGGTGAACCGGCTGAAGTATGCGTCGGAGATTGTAAATGTGGTGGCTGACGCGCGGCTCGAGCACGGGCAAGGCTTAGGAACGTTTGCCTATGATGATGAGGGTGTGCCCGCGCAACGCACGGACATTATCGAGGCCGGGCAATTCCGCGGTTATCTTTCGAATCGCGAGACTGCGCACCTGATTGGGTTGAAGCGTTCCTCGGGCACCATGCGCACCGAGGGTTGGAACCGTTTGCCGATTATTCGCATGACCAACGTGAGTCTGCTGCCGGGCAATTGGGATTTTGACGACTTGATTCAAAGCACCGACGACGGAATTTTGATGGAGACCAATCGTTCGTGGTCCATCGATGACCGGCGCTATCAGTTTCAATTCTCCACCGAGATCGGCTGGGAAATTAAGGGTGGCAAGAAAATCCGCATGCTGAAGAATCCAAGCTACAGCGGGATTACTACTGAGTTCTGGAATTCCTGCGACGCCATTTGCAATGCGGAGCACTGGACCTTGTGGGGAACGCCGAATTGCGGCAAGGGTCAGCCGATGCAAACGATGGGCACGGGGCACGGTGCTTCGCCATCGCGATTCAGGAATGTTCATATCGGGGCGGCATTCGCGGATCAATGAAAGCCTCCGCTAAAACGCATGCGCGCCGGGAAACGAGCGAAGTAGCCGGGCCGATCGAATTGTTGCGCGAGCGCGACCTTCAGCAAATCATCGAGGCGGTTTTGCGCCTAGCGAAAAAGATTGGCGTCCCAGAAACAGAAGTTCACGTGGATGAAGCGGCCGATGCGCTGACGCGTTTCGCGAACAACGCAATTCATCAGAACGTGGCGGAGCATGGACTGACGGTCTCCGTTCGAACGGTACTTGACGGTCGCACTGCGCGCGCCACGACCAACCGGATTGATGAAGATTCGCTGCGAAACGCGATTGAAGGATCGCTTTCACTGGCGGCCAGCCAACCGAAAAATCCGCTTTTACTTTCCATGCCGGGACCGCAGAAATATTCGCGAGTGAATCGCTTTGTAAAGCAAACAGCAGCGGTCACTCCCGAAGACCGCGCGCTCGCCGTGCGTCGCGCGTGCGACCTGGCGATTAAACGCGGCCAAGTTGCCGCCGGGATTTTTGCCACCGGGCAGAGCCAGAGCGCCATTGGAAATTCGCGCGGGCTATTCGCGGCGTACCGCGAGACGCACGGGGAATTTTCCATCACCATGCAGGAAAAGCCGGCCGCGAGCTGGGCCAAAGCCAATTCCGCGGATGTGCGTAACTTTGATCCGCAGAAGCTGGCTGCGCGCGCCAGCGAAAAAGCGCATCTTGCAGTACAGGCTCGCGAATTACCTGCTGGACGTTATACCGTGATTCTGGAACCGGCCGCGGTGCTCGATCTGGTTGGGTTCCTTTTCTACGATTTTGCCGCCACGGCATTACAAGATAAGCGTTCGTGCCTGAACGAGCGTATGGGTAAACAATTATTCGGCAAAAATATTTCGATTTACGATGACGCGTATCACCCGTTGCAGCTAGGGGCACCATTTGACGGGGAGGGAATGCCGCGGCAAAAAGTGCAACTGGTGGATGGTGGCGTGCCGAAGAACCTGGTGTATTCGCGCAGCAGCGCCAAAATTGCAGGCAAAAAACCGACTGGGCATGGCTTTATGCTGCCGAATGAATATGGCGAGGCGCCCATGAACCTGGTTTTCTCGGGTGGCAAATCGTCGCCGGAAGAAATGATTGGTTCTACGGATCGCGGGCTGCTGGTTACGCGTTTGTGGTACATCCGGGAAGTGGACCCGTACGAAAAGATCATGACCGGCATGACCAGGGATGGCTTGTTTCTGGTGGAGAAAGGGCGCGTGGTTTCGGCGGTGCGGAATTTCCGGTTTAACCAGTCCTTGCTGGAGATGCTGCGGAATGTGGAGCTTATGGGACCGGCGGTGCGCGCCACCGGGGAAGAAGCGTTCGAAATGGTGGTGCCGGCGATGAAGGTGCGGGAGTTCCATTTCTCGGAAGTGACCAAGTTTTAGTTAAAGTTCTAATTAAAAATCTGTAACAATTCATCCTCCTGCCTCCCTTCAAAGAGCGAAATCTCGCGGGTTTCGCTCGGCATTGGCTGTCTCGCCAGAAAACGAATCCGGCGCATTCAAATTCTGAGTTTTACTTGCCCCGGCACTAGGGCCTATACAAACATATGGCCTCCGGGCGCCCAAGGTACTCAGACCAGCGGTTACCTGTCTCTCCGCGCGCCGGCGCGGCGCAGAACGGGCGACATCCGAACTGGGGGCATCCCGACCACGACGCCTGCGGGACCGGTTTTGTAGCGCGCCTGGGTGGCTCCGCTAACTACGACATTATTCAATATGCCTTGACCGCGCTGGAGCGGCTTACGCATCGTGGTGGTGTGGATGCGGATGGGGCCAGCGGCGATGGCGCGGGGCTGCTTACTTCGCTTCCTCAAGATTTCTTCCGTGCCCGCGCAAAAGAGCAGGGCATTGAGCTTCCACAGAATTTCGGGCTGGGATTTGCTTTTCTGGCAGCCCATGCGGTGAGTGACGCGCGATCGGCGATCGAGCACGCCGCGGAAAGCGAGCGCTGTCGCGTGTTGGGATGGCGGCGCGTGCCGGTTGACGTGAATTCGCTGGGCCGGCGGGCGCTGGAAACGATGCCGGAGATTTGGCAGTTTTTCGTGGAGCCGATTAATCGCGCGAAACTGCCGCTGCGATTTGAGCGGCGTCTGGCAATGATGCGCAAGCGCGCGGAAATCGCCATGCCGGCGCGTTGTTATATCTGCTCGCTGTCGTCGCGCACGGTGGTGTATAAGGGCCTGCTGACGCCGTGGCAATTTCCACAGTTTTATGAAGATTTGCGCGATCAGTCCTTCGCGACTACATTTGCGATATTTCACCAACGCTATTCCACGAATACGCAGCCGTCGTGGGACCTGGCTCAGCCGTTCCGGCATGTGGCCCACAATGGGGAAATCAATACCATCGTATCGAACCGGCGGTGGATGCGGGCCAAACAACGCGAACAACGCGCGGCGTTNAAGGTGGGGGCATGGTTCCAGGCGTTGGAACCTAACGTCAGCGATTCGGCGAGTTTTGATAACGCGTTCGAGGTGAAATTACTCGAGGGGTTGTCGGCAGAAGAAGCGATGCTGGGGCTCGTTCCTCCGGCATTTGAGAGGGATCCAGTTTTGTCGCGCGATGTACGCGCTGCGTTGACGGCGGTTTCGCAGCTTGGGGAACCCTGGGACGGCCCAGCGGCGCTGGTTTTTTCTGATGGGCAATTGGTGGGCGCAAAACTGGATCGCAATGGCTTGCGTCCGCTGCGCTATACGTTGACGCATGACGGGTTGCTGATCGCCGGTTCAGAAACTGGGCTGATCGATTTTGAGGAATCGCGGATCGCGGAGCGGCAGCGTTTGGGGCCGGGCGAAATGATTCTCGCTGATTCAGCATCAGGGCTTTTCCTGCGTTGGCGCGACATTCTGAAACGGCTGGCCGCGAATGTTGATCGTCGACCGGCCACGCAGCGCGCGCTGAGCAATCCTGTTGCTCGCACGGTGGCTGCGCTTGCGCCGATTGAACAGCCAAAACGCATGGCTGCCGCGGCGGGCTGGACAGAAGATCAATTCAAGACGCTGTTTTCCGCGCTGGTGCATGGAAAAGAAGCCGACTGGAGCATGGGAGACGATGCGCCTCCGGCGTTTTTGTCTACGCTGACGCGAACGCTGTGGGATTACTGCAAGCAACGTTTCGCACAAGTCACCAATCCGCCCATCGATCCGTTGCGCGAATCGCACGTGATGTCGCTCGAAGTGCATTTGAAGGGCGGCCTCACTTTGCCGACCCCGTTGATCGATGCTGCGCAGTTCGCGGAGCTTACCGAAGTATTTGGCGAACCTCGCCGCATCGATTTCACCTTCCCTGCCGCCATGGGAGTCCCGGGCGCACGCCGCGCTGTTACTCAGCTCTCAACTACCCCTCTGAGTAGCGGCGGACGTCCGGGATTCCTCCTCCTTAGCGACCGGGGCATTGGGGCGGAACGCGCGTGCTTGCCGGCGCTGCTGGCCACGGCGGCGGTGTGGAAAGCGATGGTGCGCGAAGGATTGTGGGATGTGCCGCTGGTGGTGGAATCGGCGCAGATTTTTGACACGCATCACGTGGCGCTGCTCGTGGCTGCGGGAGCGAGCGCGGTGTTGCCATACCTGGCTGATCAATTCGCGGAAGCGCTGGAAAGCGGCGGAGCGGAGCGGGTGAGGAGTTCGGTGAATGCCGGGTTGCGAAAAGTTTTGGCGCGCATGGGCGTGTCTACCGTTGCGAGCTATCGCAATAGCCAGCTATTCGAAGTTGTGGGGCTGGCTGAAGATTTGTGCGCGGAATTTTTTGAAGATGCGGCCGATTTTCCCGGCCAGAAAACTTTGGACGAGCTGCTGGCCGATTATTTGCGCATGCATGAGAAAGCCTTCGCGGCAACGGCGGATGATTTGGGCGATGCTGGGTTGTATCGTTTCCGCAAGGGCGCGGAGCTGCATGCTAATTCGCCGGAACTGGTGCGGCGCATGCATGCCCACGTGCGCGCGCCGGATGCCAAAAAATATTCCGCGCTGGAAGAGCTTGCGGAACGCCAGGGAACGGTATTTCTGCGCGATTTGCTGGATATCGTGCCGGGAACGCCGATTGCAATGGAGGAAGTGGAACCTGCGGAATCGGTGTTGAAGCGTTTCAGCACGCAGGCCATGTCGCTCGGTTCTTTGGGTCCGGAAGCGCACCGCACTTTAGCGGTGGCGATGAACTTGTTGGGCGGGCGCAGCAATACCGGGGAAGGCGGCGAAGACCCTGCAACGTATCGCTACGAGCCGGAAGCCGCGAACAAAATCAAGCAGGTGGCGTCCGGAAGATTTGGAGTGACCGCGGACTACCTGGTGCACGCGGAAGAACTCGAAATAAAGATGGCGCAAGGCTCGAAGCCTGGCGAAGGAGGGCAGCTCCCGGCGCGCAAAGTTACTGAATATATCGCGCGCATTCGTCACGCTACTCCGGGGACGCCACTGATTTCGCCGCCACCGCATCATGACATTTACAGCATCGAGGATTTGGCGCAGCTGATTCATGATTTACGCGCCGTGAATCCCTATGCGCGAATCGGAGTGAAGCTGGTGTCCGGCGCGGGTGTGGGAATTATCGCCGCTGGCGTGGCGAAGGCGGGCGCCGACGTCATTACCATCAGCGGTCACAATGGTGGAACCGGATCTTCGCCTCTTACGTCCATTAAGAATACGGGCTTGCCGTGGGAAATTGGGTTGCGCGAAACACATGACACTTTGGTTCGCGCTGGCCTCCGTTCACGTCTCTCTCTCCGCGTGGACGGGGGCCTGAAATTTGCACGCGACATTATTTTGGCGGCGATTCTTGGCGCCGATGAGTTTGGATTTGGGACGGCGTCGCTGCTGGCGATCGGCTGCGTCATGGCGCGGCAATGTCATTTAAATACCTGCCCTGTGGGAATCGCCACCCAAGATGAAAAATTGCGCGCGCGATTTACGGGGAAACCGGAAATGGTGGTGGCGTACTTCCGCTACCTTGCTGAGGAAGTAAGAAATCGCATGGCGCAACTGGGTGTGCGCTCTCTTACCGAGCTGTCCGGCTGGTATGACCTGTTAGAAACGCGCTCCGGGATGGACGCACTGCTGATTGTGCCGATTTCCGAATCACGTCGCGTGGCTCCGCAACAGGAGCCCGCCTTGCACGCGGCGGCGAAGGAGGCTTCTCTACATTTTGCCGAGGATCTTGTAGCTCCGTGTAAGACCGAAGCGATCCAGAATTCGGATCGCAGCGTGGGCGCGGGCATGAGCGGGGAATTGATGCGCCGAGATAAGGCCGGCAACCGGGCCCATGGCGAGATTTTGCACGAATATCGCGGCTCGGCGGGGCAGAGCTTCGGCGCATTTTTGGTAGAAGGGGTGACGCTGCGGTTGCGCGGCGAAGCTAACGATTACGTCGGAAAAGGATTATCCGGCGGAACGATTTCGATCTCGGCAGGAAGAGCTGCTTCCCGGCGTGGCGACGTGTTGGCGGGAAACACAGTGTTATATGGTGCGACATCGGGGCAACTTTACGTGGCGGGACGCACGGGCGAACGGTTTGGGGTGCGCAACAGCGGGGCGCTCGCGGTAGTCGAGGGAGTCGGCCAACACGGCTGCGAGTATATGACCGGCGGTGCGGCGGTAATACTTGGCCCGCTGGGAGTAAATTTTGGATCCGGCATGACCGGCGGATTGGCGTACGTGTTGCGCTCGGAAGTGGAAGATGTGTTGCATCGGGAGTTCGTCACGTTGGCGGAAATTGATGCCGCCGAAGAGACTTCGCTGCGGCGCGTGATTGAAGAACATATTTATTTTACGGGTAGTCCCCGAGCGGCGAAATTACTCCTGCACCCCGGGACGCTTCCGATGGTGCGGGTGCAGCCGGTTCATTTCCAGGGAACTATCGAAGCCACGTGGCGCCCGATGCTCGAGAAACTGAAAGATCGCGATATTCTAATGCCTGTGGAGCGCAACACGCAGACTTCGCAGACAGCCATGCAGGTATAACCATTCTGAAAGGGGCTACGCAACCGTTCGCGGATTTGCTAAATCAGTTATAATCACCGCGAGCAACCGCTATGGATTTCGACCAACTCGCCACTTTCGTGTATGTCGCAAAATTGAAGAGTTTTTCGCGCGCGGGGCAAAAAGTTTTCCGCTCGCAATCAGCGGTTAGCGCGCAAATTCGCCAGTTGGAGCAAGCCTATCGCGCCAAACTGTTGGATCGTTCCGCCAAGTCCGTGGAGTTAACTCCGGCGGGGGAAGTGTTATTCGAGTATGCGGAACGGCTGCTACGCTTGCGCGACGAGTCGCTGCAGGGCGTGGCAGACCGCGGGAATGTTGTGCAGGGCACGGTTTTATTTGGCGCTAATGAAGCGACTTGCTTGTATCTGCTCCCGGATATCTTCGCGGAATTTCAGCGCCGCTACCCGCTGGTGCATATCAGCATTTATCGCAATTTCAGCCACAAGATTTTGCAGCGCATCGAAGATGGCACGATCGACGTGGGCATTGTGACATTGCCGATCAAGGCGTTGAACACCAAAGTGCATCATATTTACCGCGACCGGTTGCGGTTCATGGTCAGCACGCGAAATCCACTGGCCAATCGATCGAAAATTACCTTGGAAGAAGTGGCCGCGCAGCCACTGATTTTTCCGCGCACGGGATTTACGCGGCAGGTGCTGGACAAACTTTTCCGGCCGTACCGTTCGCGGCTGCGTGTCACCATGGAACTGCCGAGTATCGGGATGATTAAGAAGTTTGTCGCGGCGGATGCGGGCGTTTCTTTCATCAGCGAGAGTTTCGCGAGCGACCAAGTGAAAGCCGGGGAAGTGAAACTACTCAATGTGGAAGGCGTGGATCTGTGGCGGGAATTAGGGCTGGTTTACCGGCGCGACCGCAGCCTGCCGCGCGCGGCGCAATCGCTCATTGCTATTATTCGCGAACATCGCAAGCAGAGTGAGGCTCCGGTGGCTGTCGGGGCTTGAGGTGTTTGCGAGTGGTTGGTTTGAAGTATTCTTGCAGCGTCGCCAAACCTATTCACAACACTTAATTTTTGTTGAACTCCAGGCTGGAGATAGCGCGGCCAATTACGTTTTCCTGAATCTGGATTAAATCGCTGTCCGAGTAGGTCATTCCCAGCACGGAAAAAACGTCCTCGCCGCGAGATACTACCAACAGAGTGCCGGACCAGTCGTGTTCATCGGCGAGCCCGCGATAATGAATTTCGACGGCAGGGAAGCCGCCGGCGACGGTCTTTCGTTGCGAAATACGGCGGTAATTTCCGTAAGTTTCGCGCAGGCGTTTTTCCACATCAGCGGCGGTCGCGTCCAGAGAGCCTTTGGTCTTTTCGGTGCCCACCACCATGAGGGTTGATTCGTTTGCGGTGCCCATGGCGACGATGGCGTTCGGGATTTCCTTGCCTGCATCGTCGAGTAATTTC
>JGI12635J15846_10004334_pt1 | contig 12248 bp, 12 predicted proteins | sample BlaSpr_A8_OM2_M2_FD_15846 | JGI IMG/M metagenome (IMG submission 15846) | reverse complement strand
CACACGCAAGTCGCAGGCAGCGGAAAGCTCCGCGGTCGCGGCCTCGTCAAGATGATCGTAGCTCACGATCCGCTGCGTCCCGGCTACCACGGGATCGGCTTGATCCAAGCTCTGCGCCAGCGCGCTCAACACAGCCTCGGTGGCCGCTTCGCCCCACTCCGACAAACGCACCACGTTACGATTTCCGGCCAGTGCGGCCAGTGCCCAGGAGTACACGAACACCGTATCGGCATTGCCCGGTGCGATATGAAACACCAGCCCTTGGGGGAAACGCAGCGTGCGACGCCTGCTCCGATAAACCACACCCACCTGTCACACTAAGCGCGCACAAGCGGCTCCACTCTTTCGCTCGACTCGGCTTTATGCAACATCTGATGAGTCAGCATGACATGCTGCCGGGCGAAGCCACGTGTTGTCAGATCCTTCGATACCAGCTCCCGCTGCGCACGGCGAATCCGCTCGGTCGTGCCTTCGGGATCCACGCCCAACGCGGCGACGGTCTCGCGCAAGCTTCGTGGATCGTGGACCGGTACGTATGAGATGGCGTCGTCGGAGAAATAGTCCGACAGACCGCCTATGACCGTTGCAACCACCGCCTTGCCCGCCATCACCGCTTCCAGCAGCACCGTAATACCCGATGCATGGTGATTGGGATGAAGCGGCACGACGATCACATCGGCCCATTCGTAGAGCGCGCGTTGCTCAGCCAACCCCGCTACCGGCGCGACAACAATGTTATCCGCCCGGTCAGGACGCGCGACTCTGCGCTGGGTCGCCAGCCTCGCGCTAAAGCGCTTGTCGTTTTCGAATGCAGCCATGAAGGTCTGCCAATCGCGATCGCGATCGTTACCAATAGCTGCCACGCGCAAGGGTTCGTGAGGGCGCCACTCGGACACGGATTGCAACGGAAAGTCGTCTGTACTGATGCCATAGAGAACGACTGTCGCTTCGCGATTCCAGAATTTTTTCGCTAGCGCGGCATTGTCGTGAGTATGCGTCGTCAACAAGTGAGCATGGCTTAGCAGTTTCTTGAAGATAACCCGCTTGAACACGCTAAGCGATTCCCATATGTCCAGAAGCCACACGCTTTGCGCAAGCAGAAGCGGTTTGTGCGGGCCGCGCTTGAGCATGAGCAATAGCGCCGCCGATAAATATTCGCGCTCCGTATGCGTCCAGATCACGTCCGCTTCAAGCAACGCTGCGCGGTTGCGAAACGTATGGATGAGATCGCAACCGAGAAGCTCTTTCAAGCCGCGTCGAATAGTGCGGAGAACACGTCCTTCGGGGTGATCCTGGGAATACGAAAGCGCCATCGATTCCGACTCGGCGTAGTGATAGCCGTACAAGCACCCGACGTTCTCGTCCTTGCGATACCGGCTCGGATCGACGCCATAATAAAGGTGAACGTGAACGTTAGTCGGCGTGCTCTTCAAGGCCTCTTTCGCCAGCATCTGCGAATCCATATGTCCCTCGATGACGGCGCCTGTCGGAGCGCCCTGCGATTAAACAAGCATCGTACAGGCGCCGGCGACGTGCTGAACACCGGGTCGCAGGACATTCACGCTGAGCGATGGGCAGCCCACACAGCGGTCTTCACCACATCAATGCCGTGTGTTCGTCAGCGCGCACAAGAGATGGCCGGACTCTGGTATGTCGGGGGTTTTATCGAACGATTCACGCGAAACAATCGCACGCGTTCGCGCACGTTTCCGGTCTGATACGATTTCTGCAGAATTCAGTCGGCTAGGTATGCCAAGATGACGCGCCCAGCCGGATTTCGTGCTGTCGCAAGGAGAGCGATGTGCAGTTCAATTCGGCCATCGACCCGGACACACTCCGGGCTTACGAGGAAACGCATTATCGCGTCCTGGGCGATGCCCCTGCGACGCTGCGGATTGGCGTCCCCAATGCCGCCCTCGCTGAACTTCATCGGGCCTTTAGCGTCGATTGCAGCGCATTTGTAACCGCTGCGAATCCGTTTAGCACAGTGATCGATGCAGAGGCCAACGCGCTCCGGCAAACCACGCTTGCCGATGAACTCCGCCGCGAGGGCTTGAGGTTTATCGAAGGGATGGGCGAGCATCCGTCGGGACAATGGCCGGGTGAACCGAGCTTCCTGATCCTGGGCTTACCGCTGGACGCGGCGAAACAACTCGGCGCGCGGCATGAGCAGAACGCGATTGTCTGGTGCGGCACGGACGCCGTGCCTCAATTGATCCTTCTGCGATAAAACACGCAAGGACGACTCGCGACTCATGCTGAGCATGAACGAGCCGTCCATGCAGCCATCAAGAACCTGCATAGATATTGCAGAAGCTAACCGGTCCCACACAGGCTTCGTGGCTTGGGCTGCCGCCGATCGCANCACGCGCCGAACTCGCGCTCGACCCTGCCGCCACGCCGCCGTATGCCGAAGCGCCTTGCTTGGCCTGCGCAACCTGATTCGTGTAAATGCGTGCCACATCCGGATACGAAGCATTGCTAACGAGTTGTGAACCGTTCTGCTCCGCTTCAATGAGTTGTTGGCGGACTTCTGCACGGGTCAGGCCTTGAGCTTGAGCAAATGCACTCGACGATGCAAGGACGGCAGCGGACATCACGAACAGGGCAATCTTGTTCATTTTCGACTCCAGAGTGTTTAACGGGTTGGTACTAGGGCGAACCCATTTTTTCCCCGTCTATTCCGGATGATTCGAAAATAATTTGCGCGTGGCTCCGGTAAGGTTTTTAGAGCCTGCGCCGAGTCGTACACGCCTCGACGCGTGCACTCCCCGCACCAGCGTCGTGTCACCTCGTCCGGCAATGCATCCCAGGCATGCCCGAAGGCGCATTCCCAGTGCAAGGGCGTAGCGGCATCCGCGTAGACCGCCGATATCAACCGCCCGCCGCGCTCCCGCGCCTGCGCTTTCAATCGCTCGGTATGCTGCTCGCGGCGCTGCGTCGCGCAGTTCATGCAGCGCACGTTTTGCGCCGCGCTGACGCCGTCGTCCCATGCATGACCGCGCCCGCATTGCCAGACCGCATCGTCCCCCTCCAGCGCCCTCGCCCGGTCCGCGCGATGACGTGCCACCAGCGCCATCAGTGCCTCGCGCTCATGCGCGTGTTTTGATTTTTGATCGTGAATCGAATTAGCTATACCCCCGTGCCCGGCTCAATGCTTGCCGCCACCTTCCGCTTCGGACCGCGACGTGGTCGTCACAATCCCATCCGGGCCGAAATGCGCGTTGAACATCGCATCGCGTGTCACGCCGCCCTCTTCCCAGTGCCAGCTCCACACGCGCTCTTTCTTGAGCGGATATTCAGCAATGGTCGTCGGCTTGCCCAGTAGCCGGCGCACTTCGTCCTGCGTCATGCCCGGCCGTACATTCGCGATGTTTTCCGCCGTCAAGACCTGCGTAACCGCGACGAACTTTCCGTTCGCGTCGATATCGACAAAATAGGTGTTCGTACCCGCCGGACCGCGCGGATATTCGAGGCGCTTCGAACCGTCCGTGTAGTTTCTCTCGGTCTCCGGCTCGCCCATCTGATCGCGGATCTGCGCCTCGGTCGTCACGCCGGGCGTCAGATCCTTCAGCAATAACGTGTCCGGCTTGACGGCATTGAACAACGCTTTCAACTTGTTCATGGCGTCCTCGCTCTGCTGGTCATTGCAGCCGGTGAGCAACACGGCAGCCGTGCACGCGGCGACAAGCGTGAGTCGTTTCATGTCCGCAGCCCTCTCGTCGCACGCACGCTGCGCGCGCTATTCATCATCCCGCCTTCTTGAGCGACGGAACCGGATCGACTGCCTGGCCCGACTTGCGCAGTTCGAAGTGCAGCAGCGGTTTATTGCTCTGCCCCGTCCCCATTTCCGCGATCGGTGCGCCCTGGCGCACGGTATCGCCTTCCTTCACCAGCAGCTTGCTGTTGTGCGCGTAGGCCGTGAGAAAGTCGTTGCTGTGCTTGACGATGATCATCTGCCCATAAGCGCGCAAACCACTGCCCGCATAGACAACCCGTCCGGCCGCCGCAGCCTTCACGGGCTCGCCGAGCTTGCCGCCGATATCGATACCCTTGCTGCCGCCCTCGCCGAACTTCGTGATCACGTCGCCCTGTGCCGGCCACGCAAGCCACGCGCCCTTCGAACTGATCGCGGGCGTGCTGGTGTCGGACGCGGTGCTGTTGTTCGCCGTAGTCGCCGGCGCGCCGATAACCGGCGGCCCCGACTTCGATCCCGCCGCGGATGAAGCCTGTTTGCTCCAGTCATCGGTGCTGGCGGCGGTTGTACCCGAAGGCGTGCTGCCTGGCGGCGCAACCCGCAGCAACTGGTCGATGTTGACCTGCTTGCTCTCGGGCAGGTTGTTCCACTTGATGAGATCCGATGGGCGCTGCTTCTGCGCGCGAGCGATGCCGTAGAGCGTATCGCCGGGCTTCACGCGATAAAACCCTGGCCCGGCTTCCGGCTGCACCGGCTGCGCGACGGCGCCCGGACCTGCGACGGACGCGCCACCCGGCGGTGTAGTGGGAAGCACGATGGGCGGTGCTCCGCTGCCCGTCGACCGGTCGACGATCGGCGCGGGCGTGAGCGCCGACGAGCACCCCGCCACGCCGATGGAAACGAGCGCACCCAGCACGCCCACCCGGCCGATGACGGCCCATCCTGAATTACCTGAACGCGATACCGCCATGCTTGCCGTTTTCCCTGACTTCCTGTTATCGATATTTCCGGGGTGCGCCTGAGCGCTCAGAACCGCATGCCGGCTCCGCATCCGCCGAAAGCCCCGCCGTTCGTCGCGCTGCCGCCGCAGCCAAAAATCCCGCAGCCGCTAACCAGCGCCGCCACACCCACCGCTACCGCCGCCAACTTCAGANGACGCAACATTCCTGCTTGTTCCCGCATGACCTTCCCACCTTGCTCTTCGCCAGCATAAGACATTTAACATTTGTTCATGATTCGCCGGAATCGTTCCTGCCAGCCGTTTGATTCACACCCTTTCAAGATTTGGCATTCTAACCTTTTACGTTTTCACGGCGAAGACGCGTGCGGACCACGAACCCGTCCGTGCGCCAATAATAAAGGGCGATCCGAGTATCCGGACCGCCCTTTCTTTTTTACAATCGCTACAACAAGTTCAGCCTTCTAAAGCCCTTCGATCAGAACTCGTAGTCAGCATGCGCACGCACGCGTCGCTGCGACGGCGACGCTCACAACCCAGCGGCCGTTGAGTGAACGATGGGTCACGCCCGCGCTCACCATCGTCTTGCCGGGACCGCTCGGTGTGGAGTCAGGCATCGCTATGGCGGCAGCCACGCCGCCGTATGCTGCCTTTTGCACCGCGGTCAGACGGTTGCCGAAGTCGCTGCGTTCGTCACGCGGCGTTCGTTGCCAGCGGAACCTACGGATACCGGGCTGGGTTCATCGGCGATAGTAATATGTTTTCCTAAATATGCAGTCTATTGACTGGAAACCCGCTCAGGACGTTTCTGAATCGGATGCATCGATATGCCTAGCTCTTGGCCCATCGGGGATGCGGCCCGGCACTGATCAACTGTTCGCGCCTCGTAGCAGAGGACGATAGACGGCGGCGAAATTACGTGAAAGCTGCGTAGACTTGCACCCATGCACGGCCGGGTTGCTCAGATGGCTTGAGCGCGGTCGCGCGGTCTGCGAATACGCGCCGTTCCCAAAGCGCCAATAAAAATTAAGGCCGCTCGAGAGCGGCCTTTCGGGCTCCATCCACACCATCTTTACTAGCTGGCTTTACGCCGCATGACTTTCCACAACGCACCCAGCGCAATCGGTACGATTGCCGCGCCCACGCCGACCAGCGCGATCACATTCAGATACTGGCGAATAAACGGAATATTGCCGAAGAAATAACCGAGCAGCACGAGCAGCAATACCCAGGTCAGCGCGCCGATTACATTGAACATCTGAAAGCGCCCTGCCTTCATCGCCGATGCGCCCGCCACGAATGGCGCGAACGTCCGCACGACAGGCACGAAGCGCGCGAGCACGATGGTTTTACCGCCGTGCCGCTCGTAGAAGCCTTGCGTCTTGCGAAGCGCCTCGCGATCGAGGAAACGTTCGAGCACGGGGATATGGGTATCGAAGACCTTGGGGCCGATCGCGCGGCCGATCGAGTAGTTCACCGTGTTGCCCAGCACCGCCGCGATCAGCAGCAGCAGGATCAGCGCGCCGAGACTCATCGATCCGCTCGCCGCGAACGCGCCGCCAATAAAGAGCAACGAATCACCCGGCAAAAACGGAAACACCACAAGCCCGGTTTCGCAGAACACGATCAGGAACAGCACGGCGTACACCCAGGCGCCGTAGTGCTGAATGAAGAAACCGAGCGATTTATCGATGTGAAGAATAAGAGTCAGGAATGACAGCAGCGTATCCAAAAGGAGACCTCGAGCAAGATGGAGTTAGCGACAGATTAGCGGCGAATTATTAACAATCGATTAGCTACGCCAGCAGGTGCATCGATTGAGATAAAACAATCGCGCCATGATACCGAAACTCGCCGCCGTGGAATCCGCGGTGAGCGGAGTCTCGCAATCTGGCGGCGAAATCGGCGGCGCGCGTGAAGCTTTATAATTTCGGCATGCCCGATCTCATCGACTCATCCGACACGATTTTTCCTGCCGCCGCGCGTCCGCTGCGCGCCATTCAGCCGCTGCCCGACCAGCTGATCAGCCAGATCGCGGCGGGCGAAGTGGTCGAGCGGCCGGCGTCCGTGGTGAAGGAACTGCTCGAAAACGCACTGGACGCCGGCGCGTCGAGCTTGCGGATCACGCTCGACGAAGGCGGCGTGAAGCGCATCATGATCGTCGACGATGGCTGCGGCATCCCGCCCGCCGAACTCCCTTTGGCCTTGCTGCGCCACGCCACGAGCAAGATCCGCTCGCTTGCCGAGCTCGAAGCCGTGGCGTCGCTCGGGTTTCGCGGCGAGGCGCTGGCGTCGATTGCATCGGTGGCGGAGCTTTTCATCACCAGCCGGACGGCCTCGTGCGCGCATGCCACGCGCATCGACGCCCAGACCGGCGCGATCTCACCGGCGGCCGGAACCATCGGCACGACCATGGAAGTGCGCGAGCTGTACTTCAACACGCCCGCACGCCGCAAGTTCCTGAAGAGCGAGCAGACCGAACTCGGGCACAGCCTGGAAGTAATCCGGCGGGTGGCGCTGGCGCGGCCGGACATCGCGATATCGGTAATTCATAACGGTAAAGCCGTCGAGCACTGGAATGCGTCGGACCCCGCCACGCGCGTGGCAAAAATTCTCGGCGATGTCTTCGCCACCGCGCACCTGCCGCTCGACGAACGCGCCGGACCGCTCGCCGTGTACGGCTGCGCCGGCTTGCCGACCGCGAGCCGCGGCCGCGCCGACCAGCAATACTTCTTCGTCAACGGCCGCTTCGTGCGCGACAAGCTGCTGACGCACGCCGTGCGCGCCGCCTACGAGGACGTGCTGCATGGCAACCGGTATCCGTCGTACGTGCTGTTCCTCGATTTGCCGCCGGAATCCGTCGATGTGAACGTGCATCCGTCGAAGATCGAAGTGCGTTTCCGCGATTCGCGCTCGATTCATCAATACGTGTTTCATGCCGTGCAGCGGGCGCTGGCGCGCAACGCGGGAGCATCGCCGGAAACGACGGCCGGCGGCCACGCCGCGCAATTGCAGCCGACGGGAATTGCTTCATTCAGCGCACGGCCTTACGCGGGCGCGGGTCTCGGTACGCAGAGCAGCGATTCGACGCCGGGGCAGAGAAACGAAAGCGGCACGAACTGGCTGCGGCAATCGCGGATGACGCAGGGCAATCTGCCGGTCGCCCAACCGCTGGCGCTGTACGACGCGTTATTCGGCCGCCGCGACCTGAACGCCGGCACGCCGCAGGGCACGACGCTCGCCGCCAGCGTTACCTCCGACGCTTACTCGCCGAACCAGGCCAGTACGCCGCTCTACGCCGCGATGCCGGGTGCGCCGGATATCGTTGCCGATGAGCAGCCATTGGGTTTCGCGCTGGGCCAGATTCATGGCATCTACATACTGGCGCAGAACGCGCAGGGTTTGATCATCGTCGACATGCACGCGGCCCACGAGCGCATCCTTTACGAGCAGTTCAAGAATTCGCTCGCTGACCGGACGATCGCGGTTCAGCCGTTGTTGATTCCGGTGACGATGACCGTCGATGCAGTGGAGATGGGTGTGGTCGAAGAAGAGCGCGAGGTGCTGGACGCGCTGGGATTCGATCTGGCGATTCTGTCCCCGGGTTCGATCGCGATCCGCGCAGTCCCTGCCCTGCTGAAAGATGCCGATTTGCAGTCGTTGGCGCGCGCGGTGATTTCAGATTTGCAGGCTTACGGCGGCTCGCGGGTTTTGACCGAGCGCCAGCATGAATTGCTGGGCACGCTCGCGTGCCATCACGCGGTACGGGCGAACCGGCGGCTGACGCTGGACGAGATGAACGGGCTATTGCGCCAGATGGAAGCCACCGAGCGCGGCGACCAGTGCAATCACGGCCGCCCGACGTGGTTCCAGTTAACGCTCGGCGATCTCGATCGACTTTTCATGCGCGGCCAATGAGCGCGCGGCGGATTGCGTGTCGGGTTGCGTGTTTATTGGGGCCAACGGCCTCGGGAAAGACCGCTGCTGCGCTCGCGTTTGCACAGCGCCGGCCGGTGGAAATCATCAGCGTGGATTCGGCGCTGGTTTATCGCGGCATGGATATAGGCACGGCGAAGCCAACGCAAGAAGAACGCGCGCTGGCGCCGCATCATCTGATCGATATCATCGATCCGACTGAGTCGTATTCGGCTGCGCAATTTCGGAACGATGCATTACGCCTCGTCTCGGAAATTGAGGGACGTGGCCGGATCCCGCTATTGGTCGGCGGGACGATGTTGTATTACATGGCCTTGACGCGTGGACTGAACGATCTGCCGGAGGCGAATCCAGATGTCCGCGCTGAACTCGACGCAGAAGCGGCACGAGATGGCTGGCCGGCAATGCACGCGCGATTAATGGTTGTTGATCCAGAAACGGCGGCGCGACTCGCACCCAACGATTCGCAGCGAATCCAGCGCGCGTTGGAGGTCCATATGCTGACGGGCAGAACCCTGTCTGCCATATTGAAAGACCCGAAGAAAACCCAGGAAAGCGAGCCTGAATTCGTTCCAATCGCGTTGGAACCATCGGATAGAAGCGTGTTGCATGCACGAATAGAGAAGCGCTTCGACGCAATGCTGAAGGCTGGACTACTAGAGGAAGTCGAGGCGCTACGCGCGCGCGGCGATCTAACGCCGACGATGCCATCAATGCGTTGTGTGGGATACCGGCAAGTCTGGGAATACCTGGACAGAAAAATCGATTACCCGACTATGCGCGATAAAGGCGTCTTCGCGACGCGTCAGTTATGCAAGCGCCAGTTGACGTGGCTGAGAAGCGTCGACGATCGGAAGATAGTGGATTGCACCGCGGAAGGCGCCACCGAAGCGGCGCTGGAGCAAATACAGCGGGCCATATCGGGATAGAACCCAACCTGCCTGCCGACCGGCCTGGGCGAGAAAATCAAGTCCCGCAACAGGCCTGAGCGTACAAGCCCTCAAACAACCGCGTTAATAGCGTCCCGCGTCCGCCGCGCAACCTCACCAGCGACGCTAGCAAAGTCATCCCCCTTCCCGGCGTAAATAATCGCGCGAGAAGAATTAATGAGCATCCCCGCTTTGCCAGAAGAATCCCGCCCGGCGCGAACAGTCGCTTCGACATCGCCACCTTGGGCGCCTATCCCTGGAATCAAAAGCGGCATATCGCCAACGATCCCCCGCACGACTTCAATTTCCCGGGGAAAAGTCGCGCCAACGACCAATCCCAACTGCCCGGTAGCATTCCACTTTTCAGCAGCGAGCTTCGCGACCACTTGATAAAGCGGCGTTCCATCGACGGTAAGAAACTGCAGATCCGAGCCACCGGCATTGGAGGTCCGGCACAAAACGATCACGCCCTTCCCGTCATGTTCCAGATACGGCTGAACTGAATCGAATCCCATATATGGATTAACCGTGACGGCATCGGCTTGATACCGCTCGAAGGCTTCAATTGCATATTGCTCGGCGGTACTGCCGATATCGCCACGTTTGGCGTCCAGGATCACCGGCAAGCCCGGATGCTCGGCATGAATATGCGCAATCAGCCGCTCAAGCTGATCCTCTGCCCGGTGCGCGGAAAAATACGCAATCTGGGGCTTGAAAGCGCAAGCGAACGGGGCGGTCGCATCAACAATTTCGCGGCAGAAATCGAAGATCAAATCAGCGCGGCCGTTGAATGCGCCCGGAAACCGGGAAGGCTCCGGATCGAGCCCGACACAGAGTATCGACTGGGTCCGCGACCACGCGGCGTTGAGCGATTCGATGAAAGACATAGGCATCCGGGACGAGAGGGCAATAAGCGATCCCGCATTTTAACGCGTTGACGTCCTCCCCAAAGCAGGACGGGGATTCCTTCTATGAGCAGGAAGTTGTCAAGGCCTTTCATAAAGTGACTTGGTCTCGAATCATCGGCCGGGTCCTTCTGGCGCCTCCGCGCGGAAGCGCCGTAGCGGGGTCCAAGGGCAGGCGAAGCCTGGCGCAGCGAACCCCCTTGACGCTGCGAAGGCGCGATATGCTGGCGTAGGGTGGCGGGCGCGAGTTATTGCGCTCGCCACCATGCAAGCGCATTTTTGTGTAGGTCTGAAGCCGATCATCGCGCGCGTCAGACTTGACGTCTGACCCACCTTCTATCCGCCGGCGCGTGGCCGGCCTCATCCTGCATGCGCGTTGCGCCGGAATCATCCGGGAACATGCCCCATCTACATGAATCGGTTGCATCAGCAACCCAGGAATCCAACGGGCATGTCCACTCCAGACTGTCTGCTACGTACTGCCTGGCCAAACCTTACCTCCTTCCTGCTAAACCTGAGGACCTAAGCCGACTTCAGGTGTGCGCCCTCGGGAATCACGCCGTCCTTCAGATAGCGCCACAGTGCAATCGCGAGGCGCCGGGCGACCGCAACGATCGCGATGCGTCGGGCGCGGCGGTTCGGCCCCGTGCCCTGCGTGCGCTGGTTGAACCACTGCGCGAGCGCACTGCCGGGCTGGTGGCGCAGCCAGCACCACGCCATCTCGATCAGCAGGGCACGCACGCGCCGGTTGCCCTGTCTGCTGATCCCCTGATCGGTATGGCTTTCGCCGCTGTCGTAGGGCTGCGGCACCAGCCCGACGCACGCCCCCACCTGGCGCCGGTTGCTGAACTCCCTCCAGAACAGCTCCAGCGCGAGGCGCGACGCGCCTACTTCGCCAATCCCCTTCAGGCGCGCCAGGTCATCGCTTCGCTTGCGCGCGGGTGCCGGCACGCTCGCCTGGCGCGTCTTCTCGAGTGCGGCGAGTTGCTGCTCCGCCAGCGCGAGCCGTTCACACTCGCGCAGCAGCCGCTCGCGCAGTTCGGGCGGCAGCGGCGCACCGTCGTGGCACTTCACCTCGTTACGCGCGAGCCGGCCGGCGAAGGCCTTGCGGTCGACCTCATCCCAGCAGCCAAGCGTGGCCAGCAGTTTGCGCATGCGGTCGCGATGCTGCAGTACTTCCTTCTGCAGTTGGCCGCGATCGCGCATCAGCTGGCGCGACGCTTCGTCCTGCGGCGACGGCACGTGAACCACGTGCATGCGGTCGCGCTCGCCGCGCAGCCACGCGCGCAGGTTGATGACCAGCTTGATCACATCGAGCCGGTCGGTCTTCGCGCGCCGCTGGTGGCGTTCGACCGGAATGCTGGCGGGATCGACGACATAACACTCGATGCCGCGCGCCTGCAGCGCGCGACAGATCCAGAACGCGTCCTGGCCGGCTTCGTAGCTCACGACCGTGCGTACGCCCGCCGGCAGCGACCACTTCTCCTTGTGCGCCTCGATCAGGCCCAGCACCGCCTGCAGGCGCGTCGCGGCCTGCGGCTGCGCGACCGTGTGGACGGCCGGCTTCTCGCGCCGGCCGTCGTGTAGCGCGACCTTCCACTTCGCCGCAGCCAGCTCGAGTGATACCGCCAGCACCGGTTCCTCACCACCACCCGTCGTGAACGTCTGATCCGTGCGCATGATGCTCTCCTTTGAACAGGCACTCGACACTCTGATTTTACGTATCAGTTCGTCGACGACCCCCTGCTCATAGACAGTATGACTTCCTTACTCTCGGAGGCTGACCGCCGCGCGGAGATTGAACGCGGTTTGGCACCGGGGGG
>JGI12635J15846_10004330_pt1 | contig 12253 bp, 13 predicted proteins | sample BlaSpr_A8_OM2_M2_FD_15846 | JGI IMG/M metagenome (IMG submission 15846) | reverse complement strand
GGGCAATCCGACGAGGAAGCCACCGCCCATCTCAACGCCATGAACCGGATCGGCGGCCTGCCATGGCCGCTGACCTTCTCCTACGGCCGTGCGCTGCAGGCGGCGCCGCAAAAGGCGTGGTCGGGCAAGAGCGAGAATGTCGCCGCGGGCCAGCGCGCCTTCATCCACCGCGCGCGGATGAATTCGCTCGCAAGCAAGGGCGAATGGCAGGCCGAACTGGAAAAGAAGGCGGCGTAGCGTTGGCCGCCAAACCAGCTCCGCCGCGCCCGCTGCCGCGGCTCTATCTCGGAACGCCGGAGGTGGACGATCCCGCGCCGCTGGTCGCAAGCTTGCCCGGCCTTTTGGCGGGCGCCGACGTCGCCGCCGTGTTGCTGCATCTTAAACAGACCGACCAGCGCGGCATGATCTCGCGGATCAAGGCGCTGGCCCCGGTGATCCAGAACGCCGGCGCGGCGCTGCTGCTCGACGGCCATGTCGAACTGGTGGCGCGCGCCGGCGCCGATGGCGCGCATCTGACCGGCATCGCGGCGCTCAACGAGGCGCTGCCGTCCCTGAAGCCCGACCGCATCGCCGGCGTCGGCGGCCTCGCGACACGGCATGAATCGATGGAAGCAGGCGAACTCGGCGCCGACTACGTACTGTTCGGCGAACCCGATGCGAGGGGCCAGCGGCCCTCGATGGAAGCCATCGCCGAGCGCCTGCAATGGTGGGCCGAACTGTTCGAGCCGCCCTGCGTCGGCTTTGCGGCCTCGCGCGAGGAGGCGTTTGAATTTGCCGCAGCCGGCGCGGATTTTGTGCTGGTCGGCGATTTCATCTGGAACGACACGCGCGGCGCGGCGGCAGCGCTTGCCGAGGTCGAGCAGGCCATCCGGCAGGCGCACACAATGGCGCCCGGAGCCGCCAAAGCCGGACGGGGATAGCGCCGGACATGAACATCCTGCTGCGTCCGATAACTGTTCTCGCGATCTGCCTGATCTCCTCGGCAAGCGCGCTGGCGCAGATCTCGCTGACGCCGTCGGCCGCTGAAACGCCCGCCAAATCGGCCGCGAAGCCGAAGGCCAAACCGAACGCGGTCGTCAAGAAACCCGCGGAGGCGGAAACGCCAAAGCCTGCGGCAACTCCCGCGCCTGCCCAGACGGTGTGGCCCACCCCGGTGCCCGACGATCCCAATGTCGATCTGGTGTTCGGCGCCTACCAACGCGGCCAGTACAAGACTGCGTTTGATCTCGCGACCCAGCGCGCGCAATTCGGCGACGTCAAGGCGATGACCATGCTCGGCGAACTCTACGCCAACGCATTGGGAGTCAAGCGCGACTATGCCAAGGCGGCCGATTGGTACCGCCGCGCGTCCGACGGCGGCGACCGCGAAGCCATGTTCGCGCTGGCGATGATGCGGCTGGAGGGCCGCGGCGGACCGGCCAATCGCGAGGAGGCGGCAAAACTGCTGGCGTCGTCCGCCAAGCTCGGCAACCCGAAGGCGGCCTATAATCTGGCGCTGCTCTATCTCGACGGACAGACCCTGCCGCAGGACGTCCGGCGCGCGGCTGAATTGTTGCGGGTCGCCGCCGACGCCGGCAATCCGGAAGCGCAATACGCGCTCGCGACCTTCTACAAGGAAGGCACCGGCGTTCCCAAGGACCCCGAAAAGGCCGTGCGGCTGTTGCAGGCGGCTTCGCTGGCCGACAATGTCGATGCCGAGGTCGAATACGCCATCGCGCTGTTCAACGGCACCGGCACGCCGAAGAACGAAGCCGCCGCGGTGGCGCTGCTGCACAAGGCGGCCAAACAAAACAGTCCGATCGCGCAGAATCGCCTCGCCTACGTGCTGGTGAACGGAATGGGCGCGCCGATGGACAAGATCGAGGGGCTCAAATGGCACCTGATCGCGAAAACCGCCGGCAAGGGCGACCCCATGCTCGACGAGGAACTGGCCAAGCTGAGCCCGGAGGATCGCGCCAAGGCAGAGGCCGGCGCGCGCAGATGGCTCGGCGCCAAATCATCCGCCCTTGACGCGCCCGCAACCGCAGGGCAACCCACAGGTCAGAATCCCCGTTAATCCCTGTCCTGACCTGACGCTCAGGTCCTCGAGCCGAGATCATGCTGCATTCAGCCCTCATCAACGTCATGGTCAAAGCCGCGCGCCGGGCCGGGCGCAGCCTCAAGCGCGACCTCGGCGAGATCGAGAACCTGCAGGTGTCGCTGAAGGGCCCGGCCAATTTCGTCAGCCTCGCCGACAAGCGCGCCGAGCAGATGCTCTGCGAAGATCTCTCGAAGGCGCGGCCGGGCTATGGCTTCCTCGGCGAGGAAGGCGGCATCCGCGAAGGCCAGGACAAGAGCCATACCTGGATCGTCGATCCGCTCGACGGCACCACCAATTTCCTGCACGGCATTCCGCAATTTGCGATCTCGATCGGGCTGCAGCGCGAAGGCACGATGATCGCAGGCGTGATCTACAATCCCGCCAATGACGAGCTCTATACCGCCGAGCGCGGCAAGGGCGCCTTCCTCAACGACCAGCGGCTGCGCGTGGCCGGCCGGCGCAAGCTCAACGAATCCGTGATCGCCTGCGGCCTGCCGCATATCGGCCGCGGCGATTTCAAATTGTCGCTCGCCGAGCTGGCCGAAATCCAGCCCAGGGTGGCGGGCCTGCGCCGGTTCGGCGCCGCCTCGCTCGACATGGCCTTCGTCGCCGCCGGCCGGCTCGACGGCTACTGGGAACGCAACCTGCAAGCCTGGGACATGGCGGCGGGCCAGATCATCGTGCGCGAGGCGGGCGGCATCGTCTCGGGCATCGAAGGCGACGACGACCCGCTGAAGACCGGCGACGTGATCTGCGGCAATGAACACATCCACGCCGAACTGGTGAAGATTCTGAAGCCGCTGGGGAAGTGACGGCTTATCTCGACACCAGTTTGCCCAAGGATCAAAGCTGAAAGTTCTGCTTTGTCGTTCCGAGCTTCGCCAGGTAGGTCCTGAGAGACCCGGGAAGACTTTCGAACCAGGCCTTCTCCTGCCCGGGCGGCGGCAAGACATGGCCGTATTCGATCATATCCGTGGGGTCCAGGTTGCAGAGATAGATCCAGACGCTCTCCTGCGCGACGCCGGTGATGCGGCTGACGTCCTGCATCATCTTCGTCATCATGCCGGTCCGCTGTTGCTGGGTTCGACCGGCGCGTATATCGGCGCGAATCCAGATGTGATCCGACGTCGGTTCGCCTCCCAAATAGCGCTCCGCCCGGATCTCCTCGATCATCACCTGCACGAAATAGGAAGGGGCGCCGGTCGCCTCGCTGTGGCGAAAGCTGATTGCCTCGGCGATCTGAGCTTTTTGTTTCGGGCTGAACCTGTCCTTCGGCAGGTAACACAGGTAGGTTGGCATCGAACCCTCCTCGCGATTGAACGTTCCTCGGATGAGCTTCGCACTGAGACGTGGCGTGCTGGTTGGGTTTGGCACCCCTCGCTTCGATGACGGTGGCCGGAACAGGTCCGGACATACAAAAGCGGGATGACGCAGTGCTGCTATTCGACCAGATTGCAGCGCACGCCCGTCAAGCTTTGCTGAAGTCCCGCCGCGTCTTTCCTCATTTGCTCGATCGATGTGCCGTTAAAATGCGTCTGGAAAGCTTCCGGGCTGGCGTACACTTCATACAGCATGATCGTATCCGCCTCCGCCTCTTCCCGGGGCAGCAGGATATCGAACTGCAGCGTGCCGGGCTCGGTGGCGAGACATCGTTTGACATGCGCGTCAAGAAATTTCAGGTACTGATCCCGCTTGCCGGGAACNGTCTTGATCGTCGCCACGATTGCGAATTTGGACATCGGCCCCTCCTGTGCNGCTTTTGGCCCGCATCTTATTTTATTCAGGGGTCGTGGCCAACACTGTCCGCCGCCGCTGAGNGAAAAGCGGACGACANCCATTCGCCGCTAGANTTTACGCATCCGGTAATGGCTNACGCCCCACTCGCTGCCGTCGGCGTAGCCGAACAGCCCGGCGGTNGCGAGGAAGAACCAGCGCCAGCGGCGCATCCACAGGGCTGTGTCGTCGCCGTAGACCGGGCGCAGGATGGCCTCGATCTCTTCGTGATGTGAATCGAAATTGCCGAGCCAGTCGAGCGCGGTGCGCCGGTAATGCGTGCCGCTCCAGCGCCATTCCTTCTCGACCTCGAACAGATCGGCATATTGCCGGATCAGATGATGGCTCGGCATCACCCCACCGGTGAAAAAATGCCGCGCGATCCAGTCGTCGCCGGCGGTGCGGTTGAACGGATACGAGCCGGAACGATGGGTGAAGACGTGCATGAAGAAGCGGCCGTCGGCGTCGAGCCATGACCGCACCTGCGTCAGCAATTGGCGCCAGTTCATCATGTGCTCGAACATCTCGACCGACACGATGCGGTCGAACCGGCTATTGGGATCGAACACGTTCATGTCTTCGGTGATGACGCGAAGATTGGTCAGTCCGCGCGCGGCGCCCTCGCCCTGGATGTACATCCGCTGCGAATGCGAATTCGACACCGCGGTCACCTGCGATTTCGGAAATTGTCGCGCCATCCACAGCGAAAGCGAGCCCCAGCCGCAGCCGAGCTCGAGGATCGACTGGCCGTCGGCGAGATCGGCGTGATCGACGGTCTGGCGCAGCGCTTCTTCCTCGGCTTCCTGCAGCGTCGACATTGTCTCCTTGTAGAAGCACGAGGAGTATTTGCGGTTCGGGCCGAGCACGTGGCCGAAGAACGCCGCCGGCACCTCGTAATGCTGGGCATTGGCATCGTCGGTATTTTCGGCGATGTCGCGCGCCGCCATTGCCGCGGCGAAGCTCGCGTCGCCTGGCGCGTGGCCGCTGGCCAGCCGCGTCGCGGTACGCGCGCATAGCCGCTGGATCGCGGCGCGAATCACGACATCCGGCAGCGGCACCCGCTCGGCGGTGCCGATGATCTTGGATACCACGCTCATGTGACCACTCCCTTGTGCGGCGGCAGCGGAAAGAAGGCGCTGGTGCGCGCCTGGTAGTCGCGGTAACGCTCGCCGCGCGAGCGCAGCATCTGCGCTTCCAGCGGCGGGATGCCGGTGACGTGCACCAGGATCCAGTACATGAAGAGAGGCGCCAGCAGCGTCGCCCAGCCCCAAACGTACACAGGCGAGATCGCGATCACCGGATAGGCCAGCCAGCCGAGCCACTCGAAGAAATCATTGGGATGGCGCGACCAGCGCCACAGCCCGTCGTCGCAGACCCGGCCCTTGTTGGCGGGACGCCCTCGGAATTTCTTCAGTTGCGCGTCGGCCAGCGCTTCGCCGGCGATGCCGATCAACAGGATCAGGACGCCGAGATAATCCTGCAGCCGCAGCGCATCAGACGGAAACCGCGCCGCGATGAAAATCGCAAATACCAGCGGGATCGATCCGAACCCCTGGTTTTGCAGAAACCAGAACATTTTGCGCGGCGCATCGAGGCCCCAATCCCTGGCGAAGGCGGCATAGCGCGGGTCGTCCGAAATCTTTGCGGTGCGTATGGCGATATGCACCCCGAGCCGCAACGACCAGATCGCCACCAATGCCGCCACCAGCCATTGCCGGGCATTGGGAGGTGCGCCCCCGATCGGCCACAGCGCGCTGCCGGCCCCGGTAAGCCCCACCGAAAACGTCCAGATGCTATCGACCCAGCCGGAATTGCCGGTTCGCCGCTGCACCACCCAGGCGATTGCCATCAGGAGCGATAGCGACACCGCGATCCCGGCCAGCGCTTCGAGAGCCACAACGATCATGCAAAAAGCCCGTCAACCGCCGAACGCACAAAATATTTCTCAAATACGCTATCCCTCTAAGCCGGGTTTCACGCCGAAGTTCCCTTTTCCCGTCCCGCCCGGGCGTAACCGGCCTTTTCTCCCGGCCCGGCTGTGCCATATTGAGGCCCCAAAAGCGGTCTCTCGCAACGGATAACGCCATGCCTTCAGGCCCCTCTGCCCGCTCCGCGATGGAGATCGAACTGACCAAACTGTCCTCGCCGCGGATTTTCCTGGTGCGGATGCTGGTGTTTTTGGTGCTGTGCGCGCTGGTCATGGTCGTGCTCTACAAGCAGATCATCACAGCCTTCTTCGCCAATCCCGGCCTCAACGCCCTGATCGGCCTGGTGCTTCTGGTCGGCACCATCCTGTCGTTCCGCCAGGTGATCCGGCTNTATCCGGANGTNGCCTGGGTCAACAATTTCCGCATCGCCGATCCNGGCCTGGCGGTCGACCGGCACCCCACTCTGCTGGCGCCGATGGCGGCGATCCTCGGCGGCGAGCGCACCGGGCGCATGACGATCTCGCAGCAAACCATGCGGCATCTCCTGGATTCGATCGCCACCCGGCTCGACGAGGCGCGCGACATTTCCCGCTACATGACCGGCCTGTTGGTGTTCCTCGGCCTGCTCGGCACGTTCTGGGGCCTGATCGAAACCGTGGGCTCGGTCGGCAAGGTGATCGACGGGNTGAAGGTCGGCGGCGATGCCGGCGCCTTGTTCGACACGCTGAAGGAGGGTCTGGCCGCGCCGCTCGGCGGCATGGGCATTTCGTTCTCGTCGTCGCTGTTTGGATTGGCCGGTTCGCTGATCCTCGGCTTTCTCGACCTGCAGTCGAGCCAGGCGCAGAACCGCTTCTACACCGACCTTGAGGACTGGCTCGCCTCCACGGTGCGCGAATATTCCGCTGAAGGCGTGGGCGGCGGCCCCAGTGGCGAATTGCAGGGCGCGGTCGAGCGGCTGCGGCAAAGTCTGGAAGAGGGCGGCGCCGGCCGCAACACCACTGCGGCGATGGCCAATCTCGCCGAAGCCATTCAGGGCCTGGTCGCGCATATGCGCACCGAGCAGCAGATGATCCGCGAATGGGCCGACGGCCAAGGCGAGCAGAACCGCGAGATCAAGAAACTGCTCGAGCGGCTCGCCCGCCAGCCGGAGAAGAGCTGACGATGTCGATTTCAAAAGCGGACCGCGGATGCAGCTTCACCTCTCCCATCGGGAGAGGTCGGATCGCGCTTGCGATCCGGGTGAGGGGTGACGGTCTATCGATAGGCTGTAACCCCTCACCCGGCGCTGCGCGCCGACCTCTCCCGAAGGGAGAGGTGAGGAACGAAGCGGAGAATTGATAAAATGGCCCTTGCCCGTGCGCGCCGCAGCGAATCCGGTTTCAACTACTGGCCCGGCTTTGTCGATGCGCTGTCGACGCTGGTGCTGTCGATCGTGTTCCTGCTGTCGGTGTTTCTGGTGGTGCAGTTCTTCCTGTCGCAGGAGGTCACCGGCAAGGACAAGGCGCTGGAGCAGCTCAATGCCAAGATCGCGCAGCTCAACGACCTGTTGTCGCTGGAAAAGCTCGGCAAGCTCAATCTCGACGACCAGGTCTCGCAGCTGCGCGCCGGATTGGCGTCGGCGGAAGCCGAGCGCGACCGCGTCAAGGGCCTCTATGAGGGACTGGCCGGCGCCGGCAACGACGCCGCCGGCCGCGCCAACGAGCTCAACAAGGCGCTGGATTCCGAAAAGTCGGTGTCGGCGCGGGCGCTGGCGCAAATCGAGGTCTTGAACCAGCAGATCAGCGCGCTGCGCCGCCAGCTCGCGGCGCTGGAAGAAGCGCTCGACGCCTCGGAAAAGCGCGACAAGGAATCGCAAAGCAAAATCGCCGATCTCGGCCAGCGCCTGAATGTCGCATTGGCGCAGCGGGTGCAGGAATTGTCGCGCTATCGCTCCGAATTCTTCGGACGCCTGCGCGCCATTCTCGGCAACCGGCCGGACATAAGGATCGTCGGCGACCGCTTTGTGTTCCAGTCGGAAGTATTTTTCGACACCGGACAGGCGCTGCTGTTGCCCGAGGGCCGCGCCGAACTCGACAAGCTGGCAACCGCGCTGATCGAACTCGACAAACAGATCCCTGCCGAAATCGCCTGGGTGCTGCGGGTCGACGGCCACACCGACGTGCGGCCGATCAACAGCCCCACGTTCAAGTCGAACTGGGAATTGTCCTCGGCGCGCGCGATCTCGGTGGTGCAGTATCTGGTCTCGCTCGGCGTGCCGCCGCAGCGGCTGGTCGCGGCCGGCTTTGCCGAGTTCCAGCCGCTCGATACCGCCGCGACCGAAGAGGCGTACAAACGCAACCGCCGCATCGAGCTGAAGCTGACGGAACGATGAGAACATCGTCATTGCCTGGCTTGACCCGGCAATCCATCAAGAGAGACTTTGCGAAGTAGATGGATGCCCGGATCACCCGTCTACGCAAATGCTTCGCCGGATCCTCGGTGCTGGTCCGCCGAAGCCTTAGCGAAGGCGGAAGTCCTGGCATGACACCGGTGCTCGGATGACCGCTTCCTTCCACCTTCGCCCCTACCGCGCTGACGACGAAGACGCGGCCATCGCGCTGTGGCAGCGGACCTGGCAGCAAGCCTATCCCTCGATCGACTTCGCCGCGCGCGTAAACTGGTGGCGCGAGCGCTGGCGCGGCGAGCTGGTGCCGAACGCGGCGATCATCGTCGCCGAGCAGGACGGCGCGCTGGTCGGGTTCGTGACCATCGATGCCTCAGGCTATCTCGACCAGCTTGTCGTCGCGCCCGATCGCTGGGGTTCGGAGCTCGCAACGACGCTCGTCGATGAGGCAAAACGCCTGTCGCCGGATGGCATCACGCTGCTGGTCAATAAAGACAACGCCCGCGCCATCCGATTCTACGAACGCAACGGGTTTGTGCATGTTGGGGAGGATGTGAATCCGACCTCGGGAAGGCCGGTCAAGAAGATGGAGTGGAAGGGGTGATTCGTCATTGCCGGGCTCGACCCGGCAATCCATCCGCTTCGAAAAGCGCTTTGTGAAGAGGATGGATGCCCGGATCAAGTCCGGGCATGACGAGCGGAGCGGGTCCTCACACCCCCTCGAACTGCAGCCGCGCCAGCCGTGCATAAAGCCCATTGGCCGCGACCAGGGAAGCGTGGGTGCCCTGCTCGACGATGCGGCCCTGCTCCATCACCAGGATGCGGTCGCAGGACAAGACCGTAGCCAGCCGGTGCGCGATCACCAGCGTGGTGCGGTGGCGCATCAATTCCTCCAGTGCGGTCTGCACCAGCGTCTCCGACTCGGCATCAAGCGACGAGGTGGCTTCATCCAGCAGCAGCAAGGGCGCGTCGCGCAGGATCGCCCGCGCGATCGCGATGCGCTGGCGCTGGCCGCCCGACAGCGTCACGCCGCGCTCGCCGAGCTGGGCCTCGAAGCCGCCGGGCAGCCGGCGGATGAATTCGGTGGCATGCGCCAGATCGGCGGCGCGCTCGACCTCGGCATCGCTGGCGTCGGGCCGGCCGAAGCGGATGTTTTCCCGGGCGGTGGCGGCGAACACCACCGAATCCTGCGGCACCAGCGCCATGCGCGCGCGCAGCTCGCGCGGATCGACCGCATTGATCGGCACACCGTCGAACGAAATCACGCCGGTGGCGGGATCGTAGAACCGCAGCAGCAGATGAAACAGCGTGCTCTTGCCCGCGCCCGACGGCCCGACGATCGCGACCTTCTCGCCGGCGCGAACCGCAAGCGACACGCCGTCGACGGCAAAAGCATCCGGCCGGGTCGGATAGGCAAAGCTGACGTGGTCAAAACTGACGTCGCCGCGCGCCGGCCGCGGCATGGCGAGCGGCGATGCGGGCGCTGTGATCGCCGATTTGACGCGCAGGATCTCGAACAACCGCTCCGCAGCGCCCGAGGCGGCCGAGACCTCGCCCCAGACTTCGCTGAGCTGGCCGAGCCCGGCGGCGGCGAACGCCGCATACAGCACGAACTGGCCGAGCCGGCCGGGGGTGATGGTGCCGCTCAGCACGTCGCGCGAGCCGATCCAGAGGATCGCCACCACGCTGGTGAAGACGATGAAGATGATGATGGCGGTGAGCACCCCGCGCGCCCGGGTCGAGGTGCGCGCCGCCTCATAGGCCTGTTCCACTTCGCCGCCGAAGCGCGCGTTGGCCAAGGCCTCGCTGGTATAGGCCTGTACGGTCCGGATCGCGCCGACCAGTTCGGAGGCATAGGCGGTCGCATCCGCCAGCGTATCCTGGGCGTTGCGCGACAGCCGCCGCACCCAGCGCCCGAACGCCACCAGCGGGATCACCATCACCGGGATCGCCAGCAGCACGAAGCCGGAGAGCTTCGGGCTGGTGATCACCATCATCGCGGTGGCGCCGAAGAACAGCATCAAGTTGCGCAGCGCGATCGAGACCGAGGCGCCGACCGCGGACTTTATTTGGGTGGTGTCGGCGGTGAGCCGCGAGATCAGTTCGCCCGAGCGCGCCGAATCGAAGAACGCCGGCGACAGCGACATCAAATGAGAAAACACGTCNCGGCGNAGATCGGCGACGATGCGCTCGCCGATCGTCATCACCAGGTAGAACCGCGAAGCACTGGCNAAGGCCAGCACCGCGACNACCGCGATCATCACGCTGAAATAGCTGTTGATCAGGGCGATGCCCCTGGGCGTGAAGCCGAAATCGATCATCCGNCGCACCGCGACCGGCACCANNAGCGTCGTGATCGCGGCGACCGTCAGCGCGATCAGCGCGAGAAAGGCGCGGCCGCGGTAGCGCGCCACATAGGGCGCGAGCGCCAACAGCGGCCGCAGTCGCGCGCTGCGTTTGACCGGCGCGGTCGATCGCGCTTCGATCGGCGGCAGCTCTGCCGGCTCCAGATCGCGCCGCGGCGACGTTTCTCTACGCCGGTCTTCAAGCCGTTCGACTGCGCTCATGAGATCTCGGACCAATGGCTTTGCTCTCCCCAGATAGGCCCCGCGGCCACCAGAGGCAAATCCGGGAAGATGCAAATCCGGGAAGATACTTGGCTTGTTTTGGCCGGCCTAAAGCGTTATAGAGCGGCCCAAATCCGCTCCCATTCAATCGAAATACAGGCGCCGGGCGCCTAAGGATATTGCCATGAAAGCCGAAATTCACCCGGATTATCATATGATTACGGTCGTGATGACCGACGGCACCGAGTACCAGACGCGCTCGACCTGGGGCAAGGCGGGCGACAAGCTGAACCTCGATATCGACTCCAAGTCGCATCCGGCCTGGATCGGCGGCGCCCAGCAATTGCTCGATCGCGGCGGCCGCGTGTCGCGGTTCCAGAAGAAGTTCTCGGGCTTCCTCAAGAAGGAGTGAGGGCGTTTAGGGCTTCCTCGTCGAGGCAGAATGCAAAACGCCCCTGCTCGGTCAGGGGCGTTTTTTATTGGAGCAGTCATTCCGGGGCGATGCGAAGCATCGAACCCGGAATCTCGAGATTCCGGGTTCGCGCTATCGCGCGCCCCGGAATGACAAAAAAATTACTGCTCGAACGCCGCCTTCAGGCGGTTGAGCTGCGGCACCAGCGGATTGCCGATCGCGGCGCGCTCGGTCGTCGGCGCGTGGATGCTGGTGTCGAGACGGCGGACTTTCGCCTGCAGCGCCATCGAGCGGGCGATCAAATCCTGCAAATGCGCCGGCAGCTTTTCGACCATTTCGTCCGGGCCGGGATCGGCGGCGCTTAGCTTGACCTTGGTCTTTTCGCGGTTGGCCTGGGTCAGCGTCATCTCGCCTTCCTTCACCGCGCGGTGCAGCAACAGCCACGAAGCGAGCTGCATCAGCCGGGTGGTCAGCCGCATGCTTTCGGTCGCATAGGTGAGGCTGACGGAGCGGTCGAGCGCCTTGGCCTCCGTGCGACCGGCGCCGTCGAGATAGGCGGCGGTCTCCTCCACCAGGTCCATGCCTTCGCGGAACAGCGTGCCGAACGCGGCGGAATTGGTGAGCCGCTCACTGAACTGAACCAGAGCTGTTTCGCCTTGTGATCGGTCCGACATGGTTAACGCCTCACGCCACTGTGCACGCTGCCGGTATCAACGCCCCCCGGCTTATAATGAATAAATCATTACGCAGCCGGGGACGGGAGTCCAGCCGCAAGCGATTTTATGGTTTCCAGCGAGGTACCGCCGACGCCCAAAAAAAGAGCCGCCGTTTCCGGCGGCTTTGAAGTTGATAACAGGGAGGCGTCAAACAGAGTGGACAGGAGCCACTCGGTGTCCAAACGAGGACGATTTCAGTCATAGACGAGAAAGCTTAATCAATCGTAAACGAACGGTTTTATTCAGCTTTCGTTTGCCATGTCGGCCATTGGCCGATCAAACCGTCGTCCCTGCGAACACAGGGACCCATATGTGGACGGCCCCCGTGCCACAAGAGTTTTTTGACGGTCTGACCGGATCGCTTGCATCCATATGTCCGGCCTGTTGATGCGGT
>JGI12635J15846_10004326_pt1 | contig 12260 bp, 3 predicted proteins | sample BlaSpr_A8_OM2_M2_FD_15846 | JGI IMG/M metagenome (IMG submission 15846) | reverse complement strand
TAATACATAGGTTGCATGGGGGAGCCTCCTTGGTGTCTCTGAATCAGCGTCTGCTGAGTTCAGCTTTTCTACACCAAGCGCTCCTCCTCCGACCTATACATTCAAACTAATCGTCCACTGACAATGAGAGGCCCCCGATGGGTTGGGAGAGTCTCGGTGCAAACTAGAACAATGCAGCAGTTCCTCTGACATCATTCTTCGACTCTGTCCCACAGCTTGCGGTAGTAGCGGCGTTGGGAGTAGCTCCCTTCGCGAGCGTGTGAAGAACCTGGTCAAGGACGGCAGAAAAAAGATTGTGATGAATATGGCGAATGTAATGTATATCGACAGCGTGGGATTGGGGGTAAGCTCTCTTGGGCTTCAGCGCGAGAAGCTCTCATCGGGCGTTTCCAATTCCCCTGTATTCGCCGGCTTCACTTCATTGATTCCGCCCCATTGGCATGCCGATCGCGAGCAGGAAGATGGCACTCTTGCTTTTCGCGTGAGGCGAAAAGAATTGAATCACGTCATCGTCGAAAAACGTTAACCCAGTCGCTCCAAGGCGTTGTGCGTACGCAGCCAAATACATTTTGCCGCCAATCAGACCAGCCTCCAGTTGGACGGCGCGATAGCCACGATTCCCGTGTCGCTCTAGGATGTCCTCTAGGTTCGCGAGAAAGAAGACGTCTGCGCAAGCGTCTGCGGGCAGTTGTTGCTCCAATCCAAGGTATCCAGCCTCCGCGCGAAAATCCCCTGCCTTCAGGAGCTCCAGTGCGTTTCGCTCGCGATGGAAGAAGTAAGCGCCGGGTCTGAGTCCTTCTACCGCGTGAACGATAAGGTAGACGTCGTTGAGCTGAATGCCGCGAGGTTCAAGAAAGTCGGCCGGAATTCCTCGGGTGGAAGAATCGAGAATGGTTGAGAGTTCAGCCAGTGTAATCGATTTTGCTGGATCGAATTTTCGGGAAGATCCGCGCCTCAGGATGACCTGCTCGATAGTGTCCGTCGGCTCTTCTTGTTCCGTAAGCGGTCGGAGCCAAACGACTTCGCTAGCTGGCACGTAACATGCGGAGACTGTGTGCTTCTCGGACCATTTCACAACATCCTGTTCGGACTCAAGAGAAGACGACTCGTGCATCGCCAGCATGGCGGGATACTCGACCTCATGCCTTGAAGACGCGACTGTCTCCAAGCCGAGAGACAGCACGTCTCTCGGGCTTGGAAGGCAACTCGCTGCTGTCCGCCCAATGGGTACAAGACACCAGGAAACCTCACGGTGACTATCGAGATCGAGCAGGCTGTTTACCTCGGCATCGAGAAATCCCAGGACGATCTCGGTGGGCAACCCTGAAGCAGCCGAGACGGCCAACATATTTGCGAGAAGTGTGCCGTGATCCCATCCGAAGTGTCGATAGGTGCGCGCCTGATACTTCCAGGCGTTTCTCCAGTACGTTCCGGTACATACGATCATTGTGTTGGCATGGACGACGGAGGGTCGCAATGCCGCCGCCCGAGTTAGATTTCCGCGGTAGTCCCCTTTTCGTAAGAGCCGAAGCGATACATCCGCCGGACTAAAGTGATACACCCCGGCGGCCAGCCCATCTATATCGCCGGTCACCACGTACAGCTCGATCTCGTAAAGGCCACCTGTGCAGGCCGCTGCGCGAAAATAGATTTCTCCGCCTGGATATTTGCGGTGCCTCGTAATTCCCGCCGAGAAGTAGAGGATACGCGCGAGATCCTGGAGACTAGGAGCTACTCCACCGCTTGAAGGGCGCAAGGGCTGCGCGATTGCAGATAGTGCAGACACTCCGGTTTGCGTAACGTCTCGCGGCAGCGAATGCGGCTCTATCGCAGGATAGATTTTGAAAGGGAGTGGCCGATTCGACCAGTCCAAAACGTGGGTGTTGGCACGGACGCTCGCGTAGGAGTGCTTGGTGGCCTCGTGGTAGCTCCAACTCGCCTGAGTGTCCCGGTTTTTCATCGCATCGTTTACGACAAAGTCGGAACTGAGACGAACAGTTCGTTCTTGAGCGTAACTCTGTAGATTCTTAGAGAACTAGACTAAGAGCTTCGGCAACCAGTTCAGATGGAAGCCGCGGTGAACTGGGGCGCATAAGGTACGAGATTCTACCGTCGCTCGCTACATCTGAACCCATCCCCAGGACACTCGCCAACTCTGCCGCTGCTTTGGATTCCCGGCTTTTATCTGGTCGGTTGGTGTCCGGCAATAAAGCCGTGAAGAGGCCGAGAGCAGGCAGTGCGTTAATGCACCATTTATGAGCCGTTGCGCGACTGAACATCCGCCCACCAAATCGCCGACTTATACCAGCGCAAAGGGACTGACCAAAGTCTCCGCCTAACGGAGGACCAGGCCGCGACGTGCTTTATCTCCTAAGCCAATCGATGATTGTCTTCAGGAAACGAATGCCAACAGTCCATCGGTCAATACTAATCAAAATAGCGCCATCCTTTCGATTGAGAAGAATTAGGGAATAACAGATGGGCCTTTTCAGGGTGTTGTTAGACTGCGGTAGGAAGTTAAGTGGCGTCAGATCTGTGAGTTATGAAGACTGGCTGCTTCTTCACATTAGAGCTACACGCCCACTACAGCGACCAGCCTTGATTTTAAAGCATTTCGCCGCCTGACGGAAACTCCAAAAGGAGTGGCGGGACGAAGACCACAATGGCTTTCGCCAGGTTTCCAATCGCAAATCTAAGGTGATCGGCAATCTCCTTTGATTGACGCCTCGTAGTGCCGATGCTAAATTTTCTTTCCACGAAAAGGGAGCATTGCCTGAAGATCTCTGGGGAAAAACGTCGGCTTTTCGGGCTCAGCCGGCGGGAATTCCTGCGGCGGTCCTGTCAGGGGGCGTCGCTTGCGTTTCTCCCGAGCGGTTTTGGCTCTCCTCTATTTCTTCCGAGTTACGCCCAATCTCCTTCGCCAAGCGGCGAGTACCAGATCCATCCTCACTATCGAACGCCGAGAAATCTCGACGCGGTGTTGCGCAAAGTTCAGGCAGGATTTGACGATTTTGTCGCGGAGAAATACCACGACCAGGTTGCGGCGATTCTTGCTCGGTGGGCTGATCAGCTTCTAAAGTCGCCTGCGCAAACCGCTGAAATCGAATCTGCGCTGGCCTCGACGGTGAACGCGACTTCGCCGATCCCAGCAGATTCGCAAAAAGTCCGCGCTTCCTCTTTCCTGAACATCTTTCGCAATAAATTCTCGCCAGAAAAACCGTTCGAACGGGCTGCTTGGATCCGCGACTGGCGTTCCGCACTAAGTAGTTTCTCCACCCTGCAGACCGCTGAATTTCAAGTGACTGAGATCCGGCTTAACAACGGATCGAACAGTATCGGCGCGGCACCTTCTTCGCTTCAGACTCGCGTCCGATACGAGTTCGTCGGCTCGGGCACGAGCTTCCACCGCGAACATCGCATCGGGAACTGGGATCTGACATGGGAGGTCGGCGCGACCGGCGAATTGAAAGTCACAAAATGGCTCATCGTCGACGAAACGCGGAGCCAGTCGCTTTCGCCCGTATTCACCGACATCGCGCAGCAGACACTGGGCCGAAACGGTTCGTTCGCCACTCAATTCCTGCCTGGCATCGACCACTGGCGCACCGTTCTCGACGGCGCTTCGGGGATCGACATCTACGGTCACAATGGTGTTTCCTTCGCCGACATCGACGGCGACGGCTTCGACGACCTTTATATCTGCCAGCCAGCCGGGCTTCCCAACCGGCTCTTTCGAAATCGCGACGACGGAACGTTCGAAGACATCACAGAAAGTTCTGGCCTCGGACTCCTCGACAACACTGCCTGCGCGCTCTTCGCTGACTTCTCAAACTCAGGCCGCCAGGACGCCATCATCGTACCCACCACCGGGCCGCTTCTCTTCCTGAATGACGGCCGCGGTAAATTCCAACTCAAACCCGATGCATTTCATTTCGCCGACGAACCGCAAGGCACATTCACCGGTGCCGCCATCGCCGACTACGACCGCGACGGCTGGCTCGACATCTACTTCTGTCTCTACATCTACTATCAGGGCACCGATCAATATCGCTATCCGTCGCCCTACTACGATGCGAACAACGGTCCCCCGAATTTCATGTTCCGCAACAATCGTGACGGAAGCTTTCGCGACGTAACGAAAGAAACGAAACTCGATCAGAACAATACGCGCTTCAGTTTTTGCTGCGGCTGGAACGACTACGACGGCGACGGTTGGCCGGACCTGTACGTCGTCAATGATTTCGGCCGAAAGAATCTCTATCGCAACAATGGAAATGGCACGTTCACCGACGTCGCCGCCGACGCCGCGGTCGAAGATGTCGGCGCGGGAATGAGTGTTTGCTGGCTCGACGCCGATAACGACGGAAAACAAGATCTGTACGTTGCGGATATGTGGACGGCCGCTGGCGTGAGGGTCTCGGAACAAGAGGCTTTTCAGAAGGACGCGAACCCCGAGACGCGCGCCTTTTACCGTAAACACGCGATGGGCAACTCGCTCTTCCGCAACCGTGACGGCAAGAGATTCGAAGATCTGACCGCCAAATCAGGAACAGGGATGGGCCGCTGGGCATGGTGCAGCGACTCATGGGATTTCGACCATGACGGCCGCTCGGACCTTTATATCGCGAACGGCATGATCACGGGCCCATCGCCCGCGCGCGATGATCTCAACAGTTTCTTCTGGCGCCAGGTTGTCGCAAACTCTCCCGCCGAACCGCGTCCCAACTACAACTACGACCAGGGTTGGAGCGCCATCAACGAACTCATTCGCGCTGACGGCACCTGGAGCGGATTCGAACGCAACGTCTTCTATGCAAACAATGGCGACGGCACATTTTCCGACGTGTCTGGAGCAGTCGACCTCGATTTCATTGAAGACTGCCGTTCATTCGCGCTCTGCGACTTCGACCATGACGGCAGGCTGGAAGTTGTTTTGAAAACGCGCAATAGTCCGCAACTCCGCGTCCTCAAAAATGTGATTGAAGAGCTGAATCCGGCGATTGCGTTTCGCCTCACCGGAAAAAAGAGCAATCGCGATGCAATTGGAGCGCGTGTTGTCGTCGACACCGGTGCAATGCAGATCACCCGCGTCGTGCAGGCCGGATCGGGGTTCCTCGCGCAGCACAGTAAAGAACTGATCTTCGGCCTCGGACTTACCAAGCCGACTGTCAGTGCGACGATCGAATGGCCGAGCGGCGATAAACAAACCCTTCGCGATCTCCCCATCAACAATCGAGTCTGGATCGCCGAAGATGAAGCAACACCGCGGCTGGAGCCTTTTCAAACAGTCGCGACACCGTGGGTCCGCCCACCCGCCTCATCCGAGCCGCACTTCATTCCAGCAACCTTTGGTACGTGGCTACTGGCGCCCGTAGAAGCGCCCGATTTCTCAGCTCAAGACCAGAACGCCAAGACACAAACGCTCGCATCGCTGCGGGGCAAACCGTCGCTTCTTTACTTCTGGGCAGCGATGTCAGTCTCGCAAAAAAATCTAGCCGACCTGAACTCAGCCCACTCGAAATGGCAATCTCGTGGCCTTCAACTTATCGCAATCAATGCGGATGAACCTTCATCAGGCGTATCGTCAACACCAACTGCGCCTATCACTCCCTTCTCGTTTCCAACGATCGCATACGATCCCGACCTGATCGCGATCTACAACATTCTCTTTCGTTCTTTGTACGATCGCCATCGCGACTTAACTCTTCCGACTTCATTCCTGCTCGACGAAAAAGGCTTAATCGTCAAAATCTACCAAGGCCCCGTCGAGCCAGACCATGTGCTGGAAGACTCTCGAAACATTCCGGGAACCGCTGAAACTCGAATGGAGCGAGGCCTTCCCTTCCCCGGCGTCGCCACCACAACCGAATTCACTCGCAACTATCTCTCTTACGGTTCGATTTTCTTCGAGCGCGGCTACATGACCGAAGCGGAACACTTTCTCCAACTCGCGCTCCGCGACGATCCCGAAAATTCCGAAGCGCTCTACGGTCTGGGTAGCATCTACCTGCAACAAAACAAACCGACCGAAGCGCGCGCTACCTTCGAGCGCGTCATAAAGCTTCCGCAGCGCTATCCCGGCACGCTCCCGAACGCATGGAACAATCTCGGCTTGTTGTCTGCGCGCGAAGGCCATACCGACGAAGCGATCCAGCAATTCCAACAAGCATTGCAGCTTGATCCCGACCATTTCATTGCGCTCGAAAACCTGGGCAATGCATACCGGCAGGCAAAGCGGTGGGACGATGCCAAAGCGACTCTGCAACACGCGCTTCAGTTAAATCCCGAAAGCGCGGAAGCAAACTATGCAATAGGCATGGTGTATGCGCAGACCAACGATGAAGAGCGCGCTTTCGACTTCCTGCGAAAAGCGATCGCGGAAAAGCCCGCATATCCCGAAGCCTTGAACAATCTCGGCGTTCTATATCTCCGCAAGCGCCAGGCGGCCGACGCCGAAAACAGCTTCAAGGAAGCGATTCGTGTCGCGCCAACGTTCGAACAATCGTATTTCAATCTCGCGAGACTCTACGCCATCGAGGGCAACAACGCTGCCGCGCGTCAAATTTTGACCGACCTCTTAAAACGACACCCGGGTGATCCACAGATTGAGGGCGCTCTGTCTCAGATCCCTCAGTAAAACGTAACTCGGCCCTGACGAAGTTGAACCGACCGAGCGTCGGCCTGAACTCCTTATAAAACAATCGGCTCGCGACAAACCGCATCACGAGCCGATTGATCCTTCAAACTACAAATCGTTGGGTTAGAACGTCAGCTTCAAACCAAACTGAACCAAGCGCGGATTGTTCACCGTCGAATTCACCGAGCCAAATCCAGGCGCCGAGATGTCCGCGACTGGAAACCCAAACTGCGGGTGGTTGAAGAGGTTGAAGAATTCCGCGCGGAAATTCAGGCCCATTCCTTCGCGCGGCAACGCGAACTGCTTGATGACGGAAAAGTCGGTGTTGACGAAACCCGGCCCAGTCACAGGAACGCGATTCGCATTCCCCAATTGTCCCGCCGGAGCAGCCACGAAGCACGATGGGTTGACGTACTGCAACGCGCCGTGATTCGCTGCATAGACGTCGCAACCTGAAACCTGGTCCGGCCTGTTGAAGTTGTTGCCGTTGCCGCCGTTGTTGAAGAACACGTTCGACTGGTTGTTGCTGTCGATCAGCGGAACCGCAAATCCCGACGTAACCTTTTGAATCAGCGTCAGTTGCCAATTCCCCAGCAGCGTATTCGTCACACCGCTCCAGTCGTTGCCAAATCTCTTTCCGCGCCCGAACGGCAAGTCGTAGAGGACGCTCGCTGTGAAGTTGTTCGCCAAGTCGATCTGCGAAAGTCCCCAGTCGAGGTTCTGCCAGTTCGGCAATGGGAAATAGGGAGCGCTCGTCAGCGATCCCAAACCATCGCTCAAACCGTTGTCATAGGTCTTCGAGTAGGTGTAGCTGACGAGCGCATACAGCCCGTGCTTTGGCGTCTTGGTTTCGAGCTTGAGTTGCAGCGAATCGTATTGCGTCCGGCCGATGTCCCCAAAAAGCAACATCGAGTTTTCGGCCGCGTAAGGCGGAATGTACTGCGATCCGTCCGGATTGCAACCGATCGTCGTCGTCCCACCCGCGACGCACGAAGCCGGTCCCGCTGTGTTGATGTCGTTACCCGCAACCAGCAGGTGCCGCCCACGCGACCCGGCATAGCCGGCCGTCACAACGACGTTCGCCGGCAACTGCCGCTCCACGTTGACGTTAAACTGCTGCACCATCCCGAGGTGGAAGTCGGTCGGCTCGGTGAACAGCGTTCCGCTGAACGTCGCCAGCGTCGGAGGTCCCGCGAAAATCGGAAAACCGTCCGACATGCTCGACGCATTCGCCGACTGTCCGAGCACGGCCGAGCAATAGGACGTCTTAAACGCACACCCTGCGGCGCCGAATCCATCCGATTCCGCGAAGAACGGCGGGTTCTGCCACAAGCCTTGCGCTCCCATGCTCCACGCTGAGTCGTGATAGACCGCGTATCCCGCACGAAGCGCCGTCTTATCACTGCCGAGAACCTTCCACGCCAATCCGATTCTCGGTTCGAACGCCGTCTTGTTCATCTTGATGCCGGCCGACGAGCTGACACCACCCTGATTCGCAATCAAAAGCTGATTCGTGTCGGGCAGATAGTCCGCCATTCGGCCATCGGCTTCCGTGATCGGTGTCGTCAAGTCCCACGCGATACCAAGATTCAGCGTCAGGTCCTTCGTGATGCGCCAATCGTCCTCAACGAACGGCCGAATAATCTTCCAGCGCCGCCCCGTCACCGGACCATTGAACGTCTGGTCGTGCTCCGACAAACCGAGCAAGCCCATCAGCACATCGGCTTCAGGATTTCCAGGAATGCTGACCGTTCCTGTCGTCAACCCACTGAAATTCCCCGCAACGCCTGGAATCCAGAATCCATCCTGAAATGCCTCGGCGCCGACGTTCATCTGATTTGCGCGAACATCGACTCCGACCTTGAAGTCGTGCTTGCCGCGAATCAAATCGAGCGAGTCCTTGAACGAGAAGACGTTCGTGCCGCCCTGAAACGGCGTGTAGCCGCGGTCGCCCAGTGACCAATAGCCGCCGACCATCAACACCGAAGTGAGCCCGCAGCTGTACGCTCCCGCCGCGCATGTTTCCCCAGCTCCTATGGCTCCGCCCGCACAGCCCAGGTTCGCGCCAGGAATTCCAATCGCTGCCGAAGCGCATGTGCCGGTGCCCTGCGAAGTGATGTAGTCGAAGATTCGGTTGTATCCGAAGCTCGCCTGGTTCACCAACGACGGTGAGAACACGTGCGTCTCGCCGATCGCAATTTGCCGCGAGTGATTCTGAATTCCCTGGTTGCTGCCGAATGCGCTCGCTTCCGCGAACGACCCAATCCCGCCACCGCCCGGCACATAAGAAACTGCTTGGTCATAACTGAACCGTGCGAACGCCGTATCCGCGTTCGAGAAGTTGTGATCCAGCCGGACATCAAACTTGGTCTCGTCCAGTTTTCGAACCGGCGAGTTCACGAAGTTGTAACCCGCCGCTGCGTTGCTCGCGTTCGGCGCCGGATACAGGTTGATCAGTGCCTGACCAACCGGGTTAAACAACCCAGCCGGAATCTTGTTGCATGCCGTTCCCGGTGCTTGGCTTCCATTCGCCGCGACCGGCAGCGGATTACCCGCCGGGTCGCAGTGGAAATAAACGTTCACTGCCGCCGTCGGATCTGTCGAAGCGCCGATCATATTCGGATTGACAATCGCCAGCCCCGTTACGGGATTCCCAAATGCATCGGAGCTAAAATCACCGGTTCGCATCGCTTCCGACGGAACAAGTCCGGTGACCGTCTGACCATGTCGTTGAGACTTCTGCTCGCCGTCGATGAAGAAAAACGTCTTGTTCTTCCGAATCGGGCCGCCGAGTGAGCCACCGTATTGGTTAAGATTGAACTTTTCCGGCGAGGTCGCAAAGAAGCTCTTCGCGTCGAGCGAAGTGTTGCGGAGAAACTCAAACAACGAGCCGTGAAAATCGTTCGAACCGGACTTCGTCGTCACCAGCACCGTTGGTCCCGCGCGGGTCCCGTATTCCGCGGAGTAGTTGTACGTCAGAACTTTGAATTCCTGAATCGAGTCGATCCCCGAGAAAATTCCGATACCACCCGAAGTCAGCTCGTTGTTGTCCACGCCATCGAGCAGCCAGTCCGTTGCGTTCGGTCGCGATCCGCCGACCGACAGCGAAAACGATCCGCGCGCCGCAACTTCGCTATCCGCGCCGCTGGTGAAAAAACTGTTCGGATTGGTCTCTTGCACCGTGCCCGGCGTTAACGACGCGAGCTGCACGAAGTCGCGTCCGTTCAAGGGAAGCTGCGCCACCTGTTGCCCCGTGATGACCTGCCCCAGCGATGGATTCGTCGTCTCCACCGCAACAGCCGCAGCTTCGACCTCGATCTGCGAAGACACCGCCGCAGGCGCCAGCGAAAAATCCAGCGTGCGCGCCTCATCGACCTGCAACTTCACTTCACGCTCCTCGGTCGTCTGAAAACCTTGGAACTCCACGTGGACGACATAGTTCGCCGGTGGCAACAGCGGGATCAGGTAGTGCCCGACCTCGTCGGTCTTTACTTCGCGCGATATTCCGGTCGCTTCCGAAATCGCGCGCACCGTCGCGCCCGAAATCGTGCTGCCCGATTTATCCGTTACCGTTCCCGAGAAACTTCCGACCGCCTGCCCATACGTAGACGGCGCAAGGGCGATCAGCAACGCAAAGACACCCATAATGATGGGGAAAATAGACTTTCTACACATCTTAGACGTCCCTCTGCCGCAACCCTTGGGTTGGTTGCAGCCCTCAGCCCCGACACCGCAGATAGGTAGGCGAACTTCGTTGAGTCGCCAAAAACAGTGGTAGAGAAAGTTAACCGCCGTCGCGTGTTGTGTCAAGTTGACGGCGCACAATCCACAACCTTGATTTGTTTCAGAACTGAAACAAATCAAATACATTACGTGCTTTTGCACGTCGACAGCGCGATCAACCTTACGTGAAGAGTGACTCTCGACCCCGAAGGCGTTCATTACGTAGGCTCGTACAAAATTGGGTGTTTGGGCGTCTTCCCGCGCTTCGCGACCACCTGTCGTCAAACAAATTAAATCTCTCGAAATTTCTGAAATCGAATAAATTGAAACTCAGGCGCATCTAATTAGAGCGATCGCAGTCGACCCAATATGCCCAAGCGCATTTCCAAAAAGGCGGCCACTGAGCCGTCTCACCAGCTACAACCGTCGGTTCCTGAGGCCACGCCGTTGAACGCGCTCGACCTTTTTCATCCGGCCGTCCGCGATTGGTTCTCCGCCGTCTTCACCGGCCCCACCCGCCCGCAAATCCTCGGCTGGCCCGCAATCTCGCGCGGCGACTCGTCGCTGATATTCGCCCCCACCGGCTCTGGCAAAACCCTCGCCGCATTCCTTTGGTGCATCAACCGCCTGATGTTCTCGACCGACAAGCCGCCCGAGGAAGCCCGCTGCCGCGTCATCTATATATCGCCAATCAAAGCCCTCGCCGTCGACGTCGAGCGCAACCTTCGCGCTCCGCTCGTCGGCATCGCGCAAGCCGCGCAGCGTCTCGGCCACGCGTACCAGGAACCGACCGTCGCCATTCGCACCGGCGACACTCCCCAATCCGAACGCGCCCGCTTCCTGCGTCATCCTTCCGACATCCTCATCACCACTCCCGAATCTCTCTACCTCTTACTAACGTCGCAGCCTCGCGAACTCCTCCGCTCCGTCGACACCGTAATCCTCGACGAAATTCACGCGCTTGTGCCGACCAAACGCGGATCGCATCTTTCGCTCTCGCTCGAGCGCCTGGAACGTCTGACCGGCCGCCGCCTCCAGCGAATCGGCCTGTCCGCCACGCAGCGCCCGCTTGAAGAAGTCGCCCGCTTCCTCGGCGGTGCCGAAGTTCCAACCACGACTTTGAAACCAGATCCGTCACAACGCGAAGCCAGTTCTCGCGAATCCACTCCCGACTTCGAAACGCCAACTCCAATTCCCGACCAACCCCTCGCGGAATTCGAATCCTCCTTCTACGCCCCAGTCTATCGCCCAGTCACCATCATCGACGCCGGCGAGCCCAAGCAGCTCGACCTCCGCGTCGAAGTCCCCGTCGAAGACATGGCGCGCCTCGACGACATCGACCCACTGCCCAGCGGTCCGGCGTCACAAGGCCCCGTCCGCCCATCCATCTGGAGTGCCATCCATCCCAAGCTTCTCGAACAAATCAAAGCCCATCGATCCACGCTCATCTTCGTCAACAACCGTCGCCTCGCCGAACGCATTTCCGGCGCGATCAACGACCTCGCACAGGAAACCATCGTCCGCGCACACCACGGCAGCGTCGCGGTGGCACAGCGCAAAGAAATCGAAGACCGCCTCAAGCTCGGCACTCTCCGCGGTCTCGTCGCCACTTCGTCTCTCGAACTCGGCATCGACATGGGCGCCATCGATCTCGTCATCCAGATCGAGTCGCCTCCATCCGTCGCCAGCGGCATGCAGCGCGTCGGCCGCGCCAGCCATCACGTCGGCGCCATCAGCAATGCCGTCATCTACCCGAAATATCGCGCCGATCTCGTCGCCTGCGCCGCCATCACGCGAGCGATGTATCAGGGCCAGGTCGAGGGCGTCCATTACCCGCGCAACCCTCTCGATGTCCTCGCCCAGCAAATCGTTGCCATCATTTCTTTCGACGAGTGGCATG
>JGI12635J15846_10004323_pt1 | contig 12263 bp, 14 predicted proteins | sample BlaSpr_A8_OM2_M2_FD_15846 | JGI IMG/M metagenome (IMG submission 15846) | reverse complement strand
CCGCCGCTACGTGGGATGAGTTCACTTCCGCTTGACCGGGTTCACTGCTCCCGATAGCCTGTTTTTACTAACCCCGCATGGCCCCTCCCGACATCCCCGATCGTAAACCGGTATCCGATTCAAAGGACGATACTTCTCCCAAAACTCCGCCCCCGGAAGACGTGCAACTTTCTGCTCCGCATGGGGTTTCTACCCATGTGAGCAGCGTGGCCATGGATCGCGGACTGCTGGGCGGCGGCTTTCCGCGGGGGAACCGGTCGGGTCGAGATCTGCCAAATTTGGCTGCGAATTCGGGTCAGGCGGCGGCCGCGGCAAACTCCGCCGGGACGGATGCTGACGTCGAGGCGATGCTGCTGGTGAAGGCTGGAGAAGAATCCGCATTTGCCTATTTGGTGCAAAAGTATCGCCGGCCCATGGTCGGCTTTATGTTTCGTTTCTGCCACAATCCTGCGGCGGCCGAAGAGCTGGCGCAGGAGGTTTTCTTGCGCGTGTATCGCTCGCGTACAACATACGAACCGAGCGCGAAGTTTACGACTTGGCTGTATCGCATCGCGACCAATCTCGCCGTGAATCATGCAAGAGATACGCGCCACGAGCGTCCCGAGAATACGGTGCGGCTGGATGAGCCGGACCAGGAGACTGGCACGACGCCCGACTTGGCTGACGATACGCTCAGCGCGGAAGAAAAGTTGCTGAAGCGTGAGCGCCTGGCCGCCATTCGCAACAAGGTGAATGCCTTGCCCGAGCGTCAGCGTATCGCTGTCCTCATGCATAAGTATCAACAGATGGATTATCGCGAGATCGCGAGTGTGCTAAAACTCAGTGAATCTGCCACCAAGTCATTGCTGTTCCGCGCGTATGAAACTTTGCGCGAGCAGCTGAAGGAATTTATCTGATTTGTCGAATTTGTTTACTTTATTTACGGGTTATTTTTTAAAAGAAATTGGTTAAGGGGAATAGTTAAGGGAAGTAGAGGAACGCTGTATGAATTGCCAACAAATTCACGAGCTCTTGCCGGAACTGGCCGCTGGCATGGAGGCTCCAACAACTGAGGTCAGTGAGCATATTGCTGCATGTAGCGAGTGCGCGGCGGAGCTGCTGCAGTATCAGAAAACCATGGCGCTGCTCGATGAATGGCAGGCGCCCGAGCCCTCGCAATATTTCGACACTCGTCTACAGGCACGCTTCCGCGAAGAGATAGCAAGGCCGAAAGCAACTTGGCTGCATTGGTTCCGGCATCCCGCATGGTCAATGGCGCTCGCTGCCATCGTTTTTGCCGGAGCGATCGGCCTGGGAGTTGGGATCAGCCACATGTCGTATATTGTTCAGACCGAGAGCATCGCCACCAAGCCTCCCTCCCTCGGCTTGCCGGTGCAACCGGGGAGCGCCGTTGGCGATCTGCAGGCGCTCGACAGCAACGACGACTTGTACGCTGATTTCGATATGCTCGACGACCTGCAAGTGCAGAACAACGTAACTGCAAACCCATAAGTGTCGGGACGGGCAAGTGTGTGGGGACGGGCGAAGCTCGGCCCCGATCGAAAAATTAGAAAGGCAAGATTCGGTAAGAGGGAGAAAGAATGTTGGGCCGGGAAAGACTAGTCGGTTGTGTCGTAGCGATCTTAGCCATCTTCATCCTAATGATCGCCCCGGCTTTCGCCCAGTCCTCTTACCCTCAATCGCCATCTCCGCAGGAGCAATATCCGCAACCGCAGCCTCGGCAGTACGACCAGCAACGGCGCGATCAGGATGAATGGCGAGCGCAACAACTACAGCGTCAACGTGACGCCCAGCGCCAGCAGGACCGGCAGCGCCAGCTTCAACAATCACGTCCTGCACAAAACCCGCCCGGCCATGCCGGAGACTGGCTGCGCCGTTATAAAGACCTGCCGCCTCAGCAGCAGCTTCGCGCCCTTGAAAGCGATCCCCAATTTCGCCGTCTTCCGTTAGCGCAGCAATATCGGCTGTTGAATCGCCTGCATCATTTTTCTGTGCTGCCACCGTGGCAGCAAGAGCGCGTTCTCCAGCGCATGGAAACCTGGGAGCATCTCACTTCCGATCAAAAAAATAGGGCGCGCCAGCTTTACCAGCAATTCAGGCTGTTGCCGCCCGATCGCCGCGTCGCCGTCAACCGCGCGATTCAAGGCATGAGAAACTTGCCGCCCGAGCAGCGCGACCGGCTGATTAACTCCGACCAATACCGCCGCGCGTTTTCTCCGCAGGAACGCTGGATGCTGAGTGGGGCCGCGCATTTGCCACTGGCGCCGGGGGACGGGTTGCAGCCGGTTCCGGCCGAGTAATCAATCGATTTTATGTGGCGCGGTCGCCCCCGCTCGTGTTGATAGCTGATACGCTGCAAGCACGCGGGCGAGGGCGCCCGCGCCACACAAGAAATTCTAGCGCCGGATCAGCGCCATCACCCATCCAGCAATAAAGACTCCGCCGACAAACATCACGAAGCAGTAGACGCCGTAGCGCACTTGCTCTGTCGTCGAATTGCGCTGCGTGATACCAAAGACGATCGAAGCAAATAAAGCAAACACGACCGCGGCGGAGAAGTGCGACAAGTTGATATTCACGGCTTCTTCCCCAGCGCAATATGATGCGCATCGGCGGCCGCGATAAAGTTCAAGAGGCCGGCGACGATGAGGAAGGTCTTGCCATAATCCGCAGCCGCATTGGCGGCCATCACATTGCCCCAGTCCATGATGCGCGCCAGAAAATAGAGCACTCCCGATCCCACGTCACCTACGAATCCAAGAATGTCCAGAATGTCGCCGCCATTTGGCTTATAAATCCGCCCCTGCATGCCCAGCCCGATGACAAACATCGCGACCACAGACACCAGCAGCAGAATGCCGCGCCCATAGCGCTTCAGCAGAAGATGCCCGCCGCCCGGAATCAGCCAGCCCACAATCGGCGCGACCACCGCCATGGTTGTAAGTGGATATTCCGGCTCCGCGATGACCGCAGGCTTCTTATTTCTCTCTTTATTGCTCTCTGCGGTTTTATCTACGATTGGCTTCGCCATTCAGATAGTCACGATCTCTTCCTGAATTCTACCAGTGACTTCGGCGCTCCCTTGACGAACCAGCACATCGACCTCGAGCCTCACCCCGAATTCGGGCAAGTAGATGCCGGGTTCGATCGAGAATAATGAATTCGGCAGAATTCGTCGCTCATCGTGAATTTCCAGATCATCCATATTGGCGCCGTTAGAATGCACTTCGGTGCCAATCGAATGCCCGGTGCGATGGATGAAATAGTCTCCGTATTTCGCCTTCTTAATGTGGTCGCGGACCGCCCGGTCAACTTCCCATCCCGCAATCGGCTTGCCGCCACTCACCCCGGCCTGCACCGTCTTCACGCCCAGATCGCGCGCCTCGCTGACAATTTTAAAGATCTCGCGCTGCCGCTCCGTCGGAGCCTTCCCCACAATGCCCACCCAGGTAATGTCGTAGAAAACCGCGCCCGGAGTATTCTTCTTAGCCCACACATCCAGCAGAACAAAATCGCCTTCGCGAATCGGCACGGGCCGGTCTGCACTCGGCTCGTAATGCGGATTGCCGCTGTTAGCATTCACGGCCACGATCGGCGCGTCATCCGTCACCATGTTCTCCCGGCGAAACGCGGCCATAAAGAATTGCTGAATTTCGTGCTCAAACGTGCCGCCCGCGCGCACCCGCCGCCCAATTTCCTGGAACGCCTCTGCAGTTACGGCGTCAATTACATCGCGAGCCGCAAAATGCGACTTGATCTGCTCGGCGGTCAAAGTCGCTTCGAACTGCGCAATCAAATCCGCCGCGCTGATGATGTTCTTCCCCAGCCCGCGGATCATGTCCGCCGTTCCTGCATCTACCATCGAAATCGTGAACACAAAGTTATTCGGAGAATACTGCATCGCAATATCGCGATACGGCCCCAGCATCTGTTTCAACCCATCGAATAATTCCTGCCATCCGGCGTACTGTTTCTTCGTTCCGGGCAACGTATCGAGATGTCCCGACTCGATCTTATGAACTAACTTAATGGGATCGCCCTTGGCAGGAATCAAGTAATACCAGCGCCGCGTGACCATGAGCCCTTGCGGCAAGCCCAGCACGCGGTAAGAGATCGGGTCGCGATGATGATGATCGTAGAAAAGCCAGCCGTCGATGTTGCGCTCGCGCAAGGCTTTCTGAATGGCGGATAAATCCATATACAATCGGTTATTCTACACGACCGTTCGCATCCTAACCCCGTCTGTGTAGAGAGGGGGCTTGCCCCGTCTCTCCCGCTAACTTCGCCGCGCTGCGAACGGAGACGCGGTAAACCGCGTCTCTACAATTAATTCTTGAACGGATTGAAGGTTCGAACCTCGAACTGCCTGTAGTCTCTTTCATTTCTGGTTGCAACGATTAGGCGATGCACTCGCGCGGTCGCGGCGATCGTGGCGTCTTCCAGCAAGCCTGGCTGCTTGCTGTCCATAAGTCGGGCCCATTCACGAAAGCAGGGCACATCCATGGTCAGATGACTAGTCGTTTACAAACGCCTGTAGAGCCGGGGCTTGCCCTGTCTCCCCCGCTACGTCGCGGCACGGCGAAGGGAGACGCTGCAAGCCGCGTCTCTACAGAAATTATGATAAAAAGTACTGTAATGCCAATGAACGTCTCTGGCAGTAATCCGCGACAATCCGGCGGCTCCACTGTGGGCGCACCATGCTAAGGGCACTCTTCATCGCCCTCTCCGAGAGCCGTTCTCTGCGCGCCATTGCCGAGCGCTCCCGCATCGGCCAGCGCACCTCTGCCCGCTTCGTCGCCGGCAAAGAAGTATCGGACGCCATACGCGCCGCCGCCGCCGTCAATCAATTTGGAGCCGGAGTTTCCATCGACAACCTGGGCGAAAACGTCACCAACGCCGACGAGGCCCAAGCCAGCGCCCGCCTCTATCACAACATGCTGGACGAAATTGCCGTCTACAAACTAAACGCAAACATCAGCCTGAAACTCACCCACATGGGACTCGACGTCGACGAGGCCATGGCCTATGAGATCGTCCGTGGCCTGGTCGCCAAGGCCGCCAGCATGGCGCCTAAAAATTTCGTTCGCGTCGATATGGAAGGCTCGCCCTACACACAGCGCACGCTCGATTTCGTCCACGAGATGCATCGCGTGCCCGGCAACCAAGGCTGCGTCGGTGCCGTGATCCAATCCTACATGCGCCGCGCCGAGGCCGATGTTGAGAGCCTGCTCGCCGAGCGCATCCGCATCAGGCTCTGCAAAGGCGCCTACAAGGAGCCGGAAGAAATCGCCTTCCAAAAGAAATCGGAAGTTGACGCAAACTACGCGAAGCTGATGAAAATTCTGATGACGAGCGGCGTCTATCACGGCCTCGCGACCCACGACGAATCCATCATTAATGAAGCCAAGGCCTTCGCCATCCGCGAGAATATTCCCCGCAACGCTTTTGAATTCCAAATGCTCCACGGCATTCGCCGTGATTTGCAGCAGGGCCTGGTTAAAGATGGATGGAAAGTGCGCGTCTATATCCCCTTCGGCACCGAGTGGTATCCCTACTTCATGCGCCGGCTAGCCGAACGGCCGGCGAATGTCCTGTTCCTCGCAAAAAACCTGCTGCGGAAATAAGTCGATTGCAATCAATTAGTTAGCTTTTTTGTGGCGATCAAACCCTAAAGCTTAAAAACAAATTAAGGAATTATTGCATTGATGGTGAAGGGGTTTGCTCGACATTCTCGTTCTATACAGTGGAAGCCAACTTGGCGTGGATTCACAGCCTGCCCCCTCGGCGATGTGCTGCGTCCAACCGGGTTGAGAGGGTCCACATTCAACGGTACTGCGCGAGACTCCGGTTTCCGTTTTAAATCCTCTGCGTCGCCACGGGGAAGGGCGGCGCGGAGGTTTTTTGTCTGCGGCAGATGCAGAGATTTGCATCACCCTATTCGCTCAGATCCCCATCAAGTCTTCCTAAGCTGCTGACAAACAACGCCACAATTATTGCCTTCGGTTTGGTGGAAGGAATGCCCATCCAAACTTAGGCAATAGGCGCCCCACCTTCTTTCGCCTTGTAACGCCAAGGGAGTCCTCCCTCCTTTAGCCGCCATCAGCAACAAAACGCAAGGCCACAAAGCGATCCCTCATGGAACGTCCGAGAGACGCGCTCTTACTTCAGTTAAGGAGAACAATGAAGACATCGAGAGTAAAGATTTCTCCCGACTATCGTCCCCTGGTTGGAATTCTGGCTGTTCTGTTATTAACCCTTCCCGCGAGCGCGATCTGGAAGCCTCTGGCCCCGATGCCGTCGGCACGCAGTAATGCGGCGGTGGAAACGATCAATGGGATTGTCTATATAGCAGGCGGCTACAACGCGGGAGGAACTTCAACCCTGTTGGCGTTCAATCCAACGACGAACACCTGGGCAAATATGGCAAGCATGCCTATGACTCTGTACCAGGGAGACGGCGCGGGAGTGATCAACAGCCAACTCTATGTCGCCGGCGGCTGGAACGGTTATCTCCCGACTAATGCGCTCTTCATGTACGATCCGCCTACGAATAGCTGGACGACTCTGGCACCCATGTCGCACTTGACAGCTTGCGGAGCAACCGGGGTTATAAAGAGCAAGCTCTACGTCACCACTGCCTGCAACGGATACAGCGGATACGCAAATTATCTGGACGTGTACGATCCCGCCACCAACGCCTGGACCAACCTGCCGGGATCGGCGAGCGCGCATTCTGCTCCGGCCATCGGAGTAATCAACGACAAGCTCTATGTCGCCGGCGGACTGAACGGAAGCGGCGCACTTACTAACGTGCTCGAAGTTTACGATCCCGCAACTAATTCGTGGACAACTTTGGCACACATGCCACTCGCTGTTACGAATGCAGCCAGCGTCTCTCTTGATGGGCAACTGTACGTATTCGGAGGCACCACGGGACTGGCCGACGTGGCCACAGTGCAGGCCTACGATCCGCACAAAAACAAGTGGAGAACATTGACTGCTGCCCTGCCATCGGCAGTCAGCAGTTTCAGCAGCGTGGTGGTCTATGGCCTCGTATTCGCGGAGGGAGGCGACAGCGGTAGCGCGATCAATCAATATTCACCGTTTGGCGCGACGATTCCGTAGCACGGTTCGACAAACGAGGCGGATGAAGAGGATATGAGCTGGGAAAGCAGTTCGAAAACAAGTAATCTTCGTCTGCGTCTCTTATCCGCCTCCTTTATCCCTCCCAAACAAACGCGTCAAACACTCTGCTCGACTCAAATCCAATCCGCTTGTAAAGCGCAATCGCCCGGTCGTTCGCTTCCGTCACGGTCAGCGAGATGAAATTAAATCCCCGGCCGCGAAGATTTTTCGTGGACGCCGCCAGCATTGCTTCCCCCAGTCCAGCCGAGCGATGTTCGGGCAAAACGCAAACCTGCGTGATGTGGCCGACATCGGGGCGGACCTGCGAGCACAGAATTAATCCCACCAAAGTGTGCGTGCGCCGCTGGAAAACAACAAACGATGCCTGGGGATCAAACGCTCCGCATCCCGGGAACCTCACGATGTTATTCAGAAAGCGGATCGAGCCGGCCAGAGTGCGGTACTGATCGTTGATTTCGGAATCAACGTGGCCACGATACGCTGCAGTAATAACCGCCGCGGCAGGCTGGTAATCCTGCTCCGACCACGGACGCATTTCAAATTGCCCAGGCATCGCAATCTCGGCTTGCCGATGCTTCGCGATCTCAAAGTTCATGAACACGCGCGGATGCCGGCTGAACCCCTGCTGCACGAAAGACCGCGCCACATCTCCGGCATTGTGTGACAGCAACTGCGCCTCTACGCGATGAATGCCCGGCGATTGCTGCAAAGTCTCGATCACATGGGTGAGCAGCCGCTGCTCAACCTCGTGCCGATCAGGAGTGCGCGCCCCCTCGCGAACAAAAAGGTCGCCGATCACGCCTTTGCTCTGTTCGTAGACGAAGAAGGAATACCCGAAAATGCTGCCGCGTTCGATGGCGGCGTAACCAGGCAAGATCTTGGCGTCCATGTAACGCAGAATCATCTCGGCTGACGTCGTGTAGTCCCACGAAAGCAGTTGCCCCCACACAGCGATCTCCTCCTCCAGCAGCGGCCGAAGATCGGCGGAGGCGAAATGTCGGAGATCAAGAATTTCCATACCAACCTCTACGGACGAAGCTATAAGCGATGGAGCGACGGGCGTTCCTACGACAAGCTCAGGACAGGCTCCCGCCCGTCATTCGAGCACAGCTCGGGTCTTATTCCTTTCCCACCCAATACAAATCCAGCTTCTGCGCCGGAATACTGGTTAAATATGATACCCGCCGTCCCGGAACAAGTTGCGCCACTTCCACTTGCGTATTTTGCGCCGCCACCAGCACATGAGCGGACGCGGGAATATTTCCAGCTTCGTACATCTGCATCGCACGGTCGAGATAAAATTCCAGCCCGTACTCCTGCATGCGATTAATGCGATAAATCGCCACCGGGACCGGTTCTTGCGAAAACAATTGAATTCGCTCGGCCACCGGACGCGCAGATTGTGTGGCATCAATAACCGGAGCTGCAATACGGATCATCACCGCCACGCTTATCACAACCGCAGCTAGCGTTACTCGAGTAAACAGCCGCACTCCGACGCGTGAAGAGAGCGCAGCGCTTATGCCAATCGCCGCAAAGGCAGCGACGGCAGCGCCGATGTAAGCAAAAGTCCCTGAAGGAAGGCGGCGCTGCATTATGATCGACGCGGCAGAGAAAGCTACTAAGACCAACAGCCCACATAGAATTCCATGAGCAACAGACAACAAAGGCGATAACTTTGCTTCATTATTCTTGCGGATAAGCGCCGAACGCCCCTCGCTCCCTTGTCCTTCGCTTCCTTGCCCTTCGACAATGTCGCTCTCGACGACCCCGCCCCTTCGACGCTGGACTGCAAGATACTCCGCAACCAGAAGTGCGCCTGCCGGAACTGCAGGCAATATATATCCCGGAAGTTTCGATTGCGACGCGCTGAAAAATACGACCGGCACGATCATCCAGATCAGAAGGAATAATTGCCAGGAATCGTCCGCCGACGAAAGAGCCTTTACGCCTTGCGACCATAGGGCGCGCACCCGTCCTGCGACGGCAACAATTAGCACGAGCGTCCAAGGCATCATGGCGAGCAAGAATACAGGAACGTAAAACCAGAACGGCTGGCGGTGATGATATACGTCACGCGAGAAGCGCGCGAGATTATGTTCAAGAATAAAAAAGCGAAAGAATTGTGGATTGCGCAACTGCACCGCAACATACCAAGGCAACATCACCGCCAGATATAGTGCGATCCCGGGGGTCCACAAGCTCCCTGAAATAGCGCGCCAGTCCCGCTTCAAGGCGATAAAGATAAAAATGATGACGGCCGCGAGCCCCGGCGCAACTGGCCCTTTGGCTAAGGTGCCAAGCGCCAGAAAAAAATAACATCCACCAAGATAGATTCGCCCCTTACTCGATCCGCTGGCGAAGCCTTCATACCACGCGTACCAGCAAAGAAGCGCAATGCTGAAGGTTGCGGCGAGCGGCATGTCGGTGGCGGCCGCGCGTGCAAACCCAATAACCCCGGCGGAACTAGCGGCGATAATCCCCCCGTCAAGTTCGCTGCCCCGACGAAAGCGCCGCAAAAAAAGGTAAATTGCTGCGACAAGAATGACCGCATCAATGGCCGAGGGAATCCTCGCCGCTTCGTCGCTAACTCCAGTCAGGCGAAACGACAGCATCGCCTGCCAGTAATAAAGCACCGGCTTTTCCAGCCAGGGCTGGCCTTGCAGAGTCGGCGTGATCCAATCGTGACGGCTCAACATTTCGCGCGCCACCTGCGCGTAACGCGGCTCGTCCGCGCCAATCAGTCCAAAGTCGCCCAGCCCGTAGAAAAATAAAAAGACACACGCTGCCGCGAGCAGCGCGTAAACACGAATTTGTGGATTCGTTGGTTGCGTCATGGGGCGCGCGTCGCTAATCGTTCAGTCGCTGAGTCAGCCAGCGTTAGAGTATAGACTCTGTGCGCAAACGATCCACAATGCGGGAGACCGCAGCCGCCAGCGGTCCTTCAATCGAGCAGCCACTGGCGCACTTGTGGCCGCCCCCGCCAAAATATTCGGCCACGCCAGAAACATTCACGCCCTTGCTTCGCAGACTCACTCGAAAACGTCCATCCGCCAGCTCACGGAAGAAGATCGCTACCTGCACATCAGCTATGGACAGCGCGTAATTGACCAGTCCCTCGCAATCTTCCTCGCGCGCGCCAAACCGCTGCATCTGTTCCTGCGTCACCCAGATCCAGGCCAGGGGGCCCTCGCGGTGCAAATTGGAAAGCGCCGCTCCCAGCAGACGCATCTTTGCGGCCGAGTGCCCAAAATAAATTGGACGCGCACATTGCGCGGGATCGGCTCCTGCCAGCACCAGTTCCCGCGCCACGGTGAACGTATGCTCGTTCGTGCCCTCAAACATGAAGGAACCGGTATCCGTCATGAGCGCGGTGTAGAGGCAGGTGGCAATGTCGCGATCAATCGGAACGCACGCCTCTCGCGCCAGCTTGTAGACGAGCTCGGCAGTAGCCATCACGCTCGAATCAATCCAATTTACGTTGGCGAAGTTTCGCCCGCTGGCGTGGTGATCAATATTAATCAGGAAACATTCTTCGAGGCCGTTGAGAAGCGTGCGCCGCGTGCTGTCGCACTCCAGGAGAACAACGGCGTCATTGGCGGGAACATCCTCAGCCTGGACTACCCGATCTGCAAAAGGAAGATTCTGATAAATACGCGGAACACCGTCGTGCATCACCACTTCCGCGTCCTTGCCCATCACTCGCAGAATCCGCGCGCAAGCCAGCGCCGAACCGATGCCATCCCCATCCGGACGCGCATGCGAGCTCACCACAAAACGCCGCCGTCCCCGAATCTCCTGTAAAACCCGTTCTAGCATGACGTCTTCACAGCAATTTGGCCCGTAGGATAAAGTTCTCGGTTCCCAGTTCGCAGTAACAAAACCTAAGCGCCCTTACTGAGAACTGAGAACTGGGAACTGAGAACTATCAAGGGCCGGGCTCTATACTTTTCCGGCGCCGTTTCTTCTCGCGTCCAAGCAACTCGTCTACCCTGCCTTCCAATTGATCCGCACGATCGATCTGAAAATAAAGCTCTGGAGGCCGCCGCAACCGCAGCCTTTCCGCGAGTTCATGCCGGACATAATTCTTGGCGGCGCTGAGTCCTTCAAGCGTGCGCTCGGCCTCAGCATCGTCGCCGGCAACCGTCACCATTACGCGCGCCGATCGCGCATCCTGCGCCATGAGCACGGCACTCACGCTAGCCAGCCCAATTCGAGGATCGCCCAACTCCCCTTCAAGAATCGTTTCAATCTCTTCGCGAATGGCCGAACTCAGCCGCCCACGGTGATACTTCTGCCCACGATGCTCCACACCACACCTCGACTACAGGAAAACCTGTAAGGATATCAGAAAGAGCTGCGGGCTGCGGGCTGCGGGCCACGGGCCACGGGCCACGGGCCACGGGCTTAGAGCTAAAGAGCAAAGAGCCAAAGAGCCAAAGAGCCAAAGAGCTAAAGAGCCAAAGAGCAAAAGAGCAAAAGAGCAAAAGCTTGCTCGCAGCTCGTAGCCCGTACCTCACATTCAAATGAACTCCACAAATGAGTCGGTAACATCCGCCCCAGCATTATTGGCAATTCGAGTCGCCGCGCGCTCTACGTTCTTCATCAGCCCATCCAGATAATCCCGCGAGTGCGATACGCTGACCACCCCAATCGTCGCCTGATTCCACAGCGGCCCGGGCTCAAGTTCAGCAACGGAGACATTGAACGACCCGCGCAGACGATCTTTAATACTGCGCGTAACCTGCCGCTTATCCTTAAGCGAGTGCGCCCCCTCAATTCGAAACTCCAGCGTAAGAAATGCAATCATGATTCTCTACACCCTAACCCACGTGGCGACGGACACATTCGTCCGTCCGCGCCTTCCGTCGCCTCCAAACACCGGGCTGCCAACTAGCCGTCCAACCAATTGATTCACCAAGACTTAACAGTAGTCGATTGTCCGCCCGATGGCGACCTCAAAAATTTTCCTACATTTTCCTTGCCCACTATGCTAGGCTAATAGTCGCTAAGTGACTCACAAGCAGTTGCAGGTCGGTACCGCCAACCAGCGCCACCCCACCTCTACAGCAGCGAATCTTCTTCAGCATATTTCAATTAAGTAACAAGAAAAAGGA
>JGI12635J15846_10004322_pt1 | contig 12269 bp, 9 predicted proteins | sample BlaSpr_A8_OM2_M2_FD_15846 | JGI IMG/M metagenome (IMG submission 15846) | reverse complement strand
CGGTCAGGCTTTCCGCCGCGTCGATGATGGCGTTGGCGTCGATGCCGTGGTGGCGGTAGAGATCGCCGATGGTGCCGGTCTGGCCGAAATGCTCGACGCCGAGCGCCTCGACCCGGTGCCCGCGCACGCTGCCGAGCCAGCCGAGCGTGGCCGGATGGCCGTCGATCACGGTGACGATGCCGCAGTCGCGCGGCAGCGGCGCCAGCAGCTTTTCGATGTGGCTGAGATGCGGCAGGCCGCGGCGGTCGCGGCGCAGTTGTCTGGCTCCAGTCCAGCCCGCATGCAGCCGGTCGGCGGAGGTGATCGCGAGCAGGCCGACATCCCGGCGGCTCTCGCCGATGAAGCCGGTCGCCTCGATCGCTTCGGGCGCCACCGCGCCGGTATAGGCGATCACAGCCTCGCAATTCTCGCCCGGCCTGCGCAGCCAGTAGGCGCCCTCGGTAATGCCCTTCTGCAAATCGGGCGTCATCAGCCGCTGCGGCTGCTCGATGGTTCGGGTCGAAAGCCGCAAATATACCGAGCCGCCCTCGCCTCCTTCGCGCTGCATGTGCGCAAATCCGAAAGCCATGATGACGGCGAGCTCATCGACAAAGGCCGGCTCGAACGAGGCGAGCCCATCCTGCGCCATGCCGATCAGCGGCGTGGCGATCGACTGATGCGCGCCGCCCTCGGGCGAAAGCGTAATGCCCGACGGCGTCGCCGCCACCATGAAGCGGGCGTCCTGGTAGCAGGCGTAGTTAAGGGCATCGAGCCCGCGCTCGATGAAGGGATCGTAGAGGGTGGCGATCGGCAGCAGCCGTTCGCCGTTGATGGCATGCGACAACCCGAGCGCCGACATCAGGATGAACAGGTTCATCTCGGCGATGCCGAGTTCGATATGTTGCCCCTTCGGCGAAAAGTCCCAGTTGAAGGTCGAGGGAATCTTTTCGCTGCGGAACAGGTCGGCCTTCTCGGCGCGCGCGAACAGGCCGCGGCGATTGACCCAGGCGCCGAGATTGGTCGACACCGTGACGTCGGGCGAGGCCGTGACGATGCGCGCGGCCAGCTCAGAATCGCCGCGCGCGATTTCGTTGAGCACCAGCCCAAAACCCTGCTGGGTCGCCATTTGCGGCGACGGCTTGAACGAAAGCCGCTCCGGCACCTCGATCACGGGCGCGCTCAGCCGGCGCCGGCCGTCGCGGTTGAACGGCGCGTCGCGAAGAAACGCCTCCAGCGCCGCGGGCGCCTGCGACAGCCCTTCGAACTTTTCCCATTCATGACCGGGCTGGATGTTCTGCGCGGCGCGCCACTTCTCCATCTGGGTAACCGTCATCAACCCGGCATGGTTGTCCTTGTGGCCCTGGAACGGCAGGCCGACGCCCTTGATGGTGTAGGCGATGAAGCAGACCGGGCGATCGTGGTCGACCGCCTCGAAGGCCTCGACCATGCTGGCCATGTCGTGGCCGCCGAGATTGGACATCAGCGCCAGCAATTCGTCGTCGCTGCGCCGCTCGATCAGTTGCGTGACCATCCCCTGGTCGCCGATCTCGTCCTGAAGATGCCGGCGGAACGCGGCGCCGCCCTGGAAACACAGCGCCGCATACATCGCGTTCGGGCAGGCATCGATCCAGCGTTTCAAGGCCTCGCCGCCGGGTTCGGCGAACGCGGCCTGCATCAGCCGTCCGTATTTCACGATCACCACGTCCCAGCCGAAATTGCGGAACATGGATTCGAACTTCTCCCACAGCCCTTCGCGCACCACGGCGTCCAGGCTCTGGCGGTTGTAATCGACCACCCACCAGGTGTTGCGCAAGCCGTGCTTCCAGCCCTCCAGCAACGCCTCGAAGATGTTGCCCTCGTCCATCTCGGCATCGCCGACCAGTGCGATCATCCGTCCCTCGGGACGGTCCTTCATCCAGCCATGCGCCTTGACGTAGTCCTGCACCAGCGAGGAGAACAGGGTTTGCGCGACGCCGAGGCCGACCGATCCCGTGGAGAAATCGACATCGTCGGTGTCCTTGGTGCGCGAGGGATAGGATTGCGCGCCCTTATAGCCGCGAAAATTCTCCAGCTTGTCCCGGCTCTGGTGCCCGAACAGATACTGGATGGCGTGGAACACGGGGCTGGCATGCGGCTTCACCGCGACGCGGTCCTGCGGCCGCAGCACCGAGAAATAAAGCGCCGACATGATGGTGGCGAGCGAGGCCGAGGACGCCTGATGGCCGCCGACCTTCAGGCCGTCGGAATTGGCACGCAGGTGATTGGCGTGATGGATGGTCCACGACGACAGCCACAGCACCTTGCGCGACAGCGCGGATAACATTTCAAGGCGCGCGGGCTCGATCGGCATGGCGGTACTCCCGGGCAGGGTGCCTGAAGCGGCATGGTAACGCCGGGGCAATCGCCAAAAATCTCAAATTTTCGCGACATACCCCCGAAGATTGGGATAAAATCCCAATCCATAGCCTTCAGGACAGGTTTTATCTCAATGCACACGCTGGACGCCATCGACCGCAAGATTCTCGCGATCCTGCAAACCGACAGCCGCGCCACCATGCAGGAACTCGCCGACAAGGTCGGCCTGTCGGTCTCGCCCTGCCACCGCCGGGTCAAACTGCTGGAGGAACGCGGCGTGATCACCCGCTATATCGCCACCGTCGACCAGAAATCGCTCGGCCTGCATGTCAGCGTCTTCATCTCCATCAAGCTGGCGCGGCAGAAGGAGGAAGATCTCAACCGTTTTGCCAGGGCGATCTCGAAATGGGACGAGGTGCTGGAATGCTACCTGATGACAGGCAACCGCGATTATCTGCTGCGCGTGGTCGCCGCCGACCTGTCGTCGTATGAGGCGTTCCTGAAGAACAAGCTGACGCGCCTCGACGGCATCGCCTCGATCGAATCGAGCTTTGCATTGAGCCAGGTGAAATACTCGATCGCGCTGCCGGTGTAATGTCGTTCCTGCGAACGCAGGAACCCATAACCACCGGCGCTAATTGTTTTGAAAAAGCCGTCGACCACTTCCCTGAAATAACTACCGCCGCGGCGTATGGGTCCCGGATCGGCGCTCGCACCGGACAGCGCAAGGGCGCTGCCGGGGGCTCACTTGTCCGGGACGACGAGAGCGGCCTACCGCCACGGCTCGACAATGATCTTGGTATGCTGCTCCGGATTGGCGAGATCGGCGAACGCGCCGGCGACGCCGTCGATGCCGACGGTGGCCGTTACCATGGACGCCGCGTCGACCTCGCCTTCCGCGATCAGGCGCAGCGACCAGGCGAATTCGTCGGGCGTATAGCCCAGCACATACTGCACATTGAGTTCCTTCATGATCCCGAGCATCGGCTCGGAGCGGTCGGTTTCCATGCAGACCCCGACCACCACGATGCGGGCGTCGCGCGGCGCGCCTTCGAATACCTGTTGCAGCACCCCGGGAATCCCGACGCATTCGAAGATCAGCGCCGGCCTCAGCGCCGGCAGCCACGCCTGCAGCGGCGGCCGCGCGGCTTTCTGTTCCGGCGACATCGCCGCATGCTCGGCCCAGCTCGCATAGGGTTGCGTGCGCGCGGGATCGACGACGACATCGGCGCCGAGCTTCTGCGCGAGCGCCCGCCGCACCGGCGAATAGTCGGCGGCGACGATCGGGTGCAACCCCTTCAGCTTCAGCGCCGCGATCACAGCCAGCCCGACCGGGCCGCAGCCGATCACCAGCGGCACCTCGTCACCGCGCACATTGGCTTTTGTCACGGCGTGAACGCCGACGGCCAATGGCTCGGTCAGCGCGGCATGTTCGGCCGCCAGTCCATTGGGGACCTCCAGCAGCAGCACCTCGCTGAGCAGCATGCGCTCGGCATAGCCGCCGGCATTGTCGTTGGAATAGCCGATGCCTTTCGGGCCCTCCGGCGTCAGCAGCGCCGGGATCGAACAGACGCGGGTTCCGGCTTTCAAGCCACGCGCCGTCCCCGGCCCGTGATCGAGAATTTCGCACGCGAATTCGTGGCCGAACACGACGTCGCGGGCGAGGTCCATCGGCTTGCGGCCGGGAAAATGCCTGGCCATTTCGACCATGCGGTGGGCGTGCTTGCGCGCGTGCAGGTCGGACCCGCAGATGCCGCAGGCCAGCGTCCTGACCAGCACCTGGCCCGCGGCCGGTTCCGGCTCGGGCAAGGAATCGACGACGATCTCGCCGTTCCTGAAAATGGCCGCGCGCATCCGTCTCGTCCCGGTTTCCTTGTTCGGTTCCTCTCCCACAGCCGGCGGCAGAAGGAAAGCACGGCCGCGAAGGCGTTTCCTGCCCCGGTAAAAATGCGGTATGAAGCCCCTGCAGCTTTTGCAGGAGGTTTCCAGGAATGGCAAGCCCGGCCAGAGGCCGTCATGGAGTTGAGGACGTATGCCCCATCGGTTGTCCAGAAGACGGTTACGCGACGATGCGGTGCATGCCGTGCTTGGCCAGTTCGATCGCTCGTTTTTCGAAAAGCTGCAGATTTCACGCGCCTCGCTGAGGCAAATCCAAAGCGACCTCGTCGGCGACCTCGGTCAGGCGTTGGGCGACAGTTCGCCATCCAGCGCCAACAGCTGCGAGCGCCGGACGCGCTCGCGGTGCGCGGTGTAGAGGCCGCTGCCGACGATGAAGACGGCGCCCGTCACGGTCAAGATGTCCGGCAGTTCGCCGAAGATGACAAAACCGAGGATCGAGACCCACAACAGCTGGGTGTAGGAAAACGGCGCCAGCACCGAAGCGTCGGCGTAGCGGAAGGCGAGCACGACGATCCACTGCCCCGCGGTCGAGGCGACGCCGATCAACACGCCAAACAGGATATCGCGCCAGCTTGGTGCGACCCACGCGAACGGCACCAGCGCCGACAGAATGCAAACGCCCGCGATCGACGACCAGGTCATGGTGGTGAGCGCGTGTTCCCTGCCGCTCATCATCCGCGTCATGATCAGGGTGCAGGCCCAGGCCAGCGCCGAGACGATCGGAAAGAACGCCGCGGCATGAAACGCGCCCGTGCCCGGCCGCAGGATGATCAGCACGCCGATCAAGCCCAGCGCGGTCGCAATCCAGCGGCGCACGCCGACGTGTTCGCCGAGAAAGACGATCGACAGCGCGGTGACGAACAGCGGCGACACGAAGCCGGTGGCGGAGGCTTCCGCGATCGGCAGGAACCGCAAGCCGGAGATGAATAACAGCGACGACGACAACAGGGCGACGCCGCGCATCAGCTGCAACCCCGGCCGCTCCGTTCGCAGGGCATAGAGCGGCGAGCCCGGCAGCATCGCCGGCGACATGATCAGCGCGAACACCAGGAACCGGATCCAGGCGATCTCGGTCGATGGCAGTGTTGCCGACAGATATTTCGCGGTGACGTCGGAGACGCCGAGAAACACGGTCGAGGCGAGGATCAGCGCAATGCCGCGGAACGGCCGGTCGGCGCGCGCCGGCACGGTCCGGACGGCTGGCTTTTTCTCGGGCAACGGCAGAGAGGCGCTGTCCAGCCTGGCGGCTGCGGCGGGTGGCGGGGTCACGGCGAAACTCGGGTGCAGAAATTATCGGAATCAGCGAGCCCCCAAAAAACGATAATTGGCCCGCATCGACAAGGTCCGAAAACAGGAAGCCGATATGCGCGATTGTGCGCGGCGGCTCGCCGCGGCAATTTTGCGTGCCGCCACGAAACACTTTGTTAGGAATCGTGCGCGCTAAAGCATCGGCAAGCCGCGCGGTTTTGGCCCGCGCGGAAAGGCCTTGTCGAGCGCGGCAATCTCGTCACGGCCGAGTAGCAGTTCGCCGGCCGCGGCGTTTTCGGCGGCGTGCTGCTCGCTCGAGGCTTTTGGAATTGCAAATACCAGGGGCGCGCGCGTCAGGAAGGCCAGCGCGACCTGGCGCGGCGTGGCGCGATGAGCGTCGGCGATAGCTTGCAGCACCTCGCCTCCCTTGCTGCGCGGCGACGGAAAATCGCTGTGACCGAACGGCGAATAGGCGACCACGGCGGTGCCGTGCTTCTCGCACCACGGAATCACCGCATGCTCGATCGCGCGCTCCTGCAAGTGATAGAGCACCTGGTTGCAGGCGATCTTGCCTTTGCCTGCCACATCAAGCATCTCGTCGAGATCGTCGGTATCGAAATTGCTGACGCCCCATGAGCGGATTTTGCCGGCAGCGACCAGTTCCTCGAACGCGGCGATCGTTTCCGACAGCGGATACGAGCCGCGCCAATGCAGCAGATAGCAATCGAGCCGGTCGGTCTTCAGCCGCTTCAGCGAACGCTCGCAGGCGGTAATGGTGCCGCGCCGCGAGGCGTTGCTGGGCAGGACCTTCGACACCAGAAAGACTTCGTCGCGTCTTCCTGCAATGGCGTCCGCGACGACCAGCTCNGCATCGCCATACATCTCGGCGGTGTCGATATGGGTCATGCCGAGATCGATGCCGNGGCGCAACGCGGCGACCGCGCTTTTGCGATCGCCNCGNTCGATGTACCAGGTGCCCTGCCCGATCACACTCACNGGCGGACCGTTCTGGCCGAATTGCCGNAACTTCATCTCAATCCTCCGATGTCGGCGACCAGGACNCTGCCCGTCGCCGATTCCGTGATGNANAGNCGNTCGCGGTTGGCGCCGCCGATCGTGACATTGGTGCAGGTCGGCCCNGCGCAGGATTTGATGCGCGCGATCAACTCGCCATTGGGCGCNAAGGCGAACACATGCCCGAGTGAAGCATGCGCCACGAACAGCCGGCCCGCACTGTCAATCGTCAACCCGTCGGGACCGCTGGTGCCGAAAGTCGAGCAGAAGCGGCCGACCTTGGCGACGCTGCCGTCCTTCATCAGCGGCATCCGCCACACCGCGTTATCGCGGGTCATCGCGACGAACAGCACTTTCTCGGCCGGATCGAGCACCAGCCCGTTGGGGCTGATGCCGGTATCGATCAGGCAGTCGAGCCGCCCATCCCGCGAGAGCCGATAGACCCGGCCGGTCGGATCGTGCAGACCGGTCTGGCCCTGGTCGGTAAAATAGATGTCGCCGTTGGAGGCGATATACAGGTCGTTGCAGCCCCGGAAGGATTCCGAATTGCGTGATGTCAGCACCGGCTGCATCCGTCCTGCCTTCGCATCGAGCTGCATGATGCCGTGCATATAATCGGTGACCAAAACGCGTCCGTCGGCGGCGATCTTCAGGCCGTTGGGCCAGCCGTCATATTCAATCACGAGAGACCATGCGCCATCCGGCGCGATGCGAAAAATCCGTCCGAACGGAATGTCAACAAGATAGAGATTGCCGTCGACGTCGAATGAGGGGCCTTCGATAAAGCAATCGGTCGGCTGACCCGGCCGGTTGGCGTCGGCCCATGAGGTAGCGACGCCCTTGCGCCGGAATGCATCGGGCATTGCCGAAAACACTTTTGTCTCGATCAGCCGCGGCGGGGTGTCCAGATACATCATCGGCGTGGTTTTACCTGTCAAAGCCGGCGGCACCATAATTGAGCCCGTTCGCGCCGTCGATGTCTCGGAACACACCGTACGGCCGTCGGTATTCGCATGACGTTCTTGTTCCGATCCCGCACCGTGCTATGAATCCGGAACCGGCCCGCTCGGCGCGACCGCCGGACGCGCCGACAAAAATCAACACCGCCGTCAACGGCGGACCCACAGGGAGGATCACCACATGGCGCATTTCGGCCCGACCCGGCGTTCCCTATTGCAGGGCACACTCGCAACCACCGCACTCGGCCTCACCGGATTTCCCGCGCGCGCCGACGTGCAGTGGAAGAAGTACGCCGGCACCACGATCGAGGCCAATTTGGTCAAGGGGCCGCGCGGCGAGTTGCTGCAGAAATATGCCTCCGAATTCACCGAGCTCACGGGCATCAAGGTCGAATCCGAGGTCATTCCGGAGCAGCAGCAACGGCAGAAGGCGGTGATCGAACTCACCTCCGGCAAGCCGAGTTTTGACGTCATCCATGTCAGTTATCACGTGCAGAAGCGGCAATTCGAAAAGGCCGGCTGGCTCGCCGACCTCACCGCCTTCATGAAGGACCCGAACCTGACCGCGCCCGATCTCACGGTGGATGATTTCTCCGCCGGCGGCCGGCAATTCGCCGAGAATGACAAGGGCGAGATGCATTCGCTGCCCTGGTCGGTCGACTATTTCATTCTCTACTGGAACAAGGAGCTGTTCGCGAAAAAGGGCGTGACGCTGCCGAAGACGCTGGACGAAATGGCGGTCGCCGCGGAAAAACTCAACGACCCCGCCAACGGCATTTACGGCTTCACCGGCCGCGGCCTGCGCAACGCCAACATGACGCTGTGGACCAATTTCTTCCTCGATTACGGCGGCGAATTCCTCGACGACAAGGGCAATATCCTGACCGACGGCCCCGAGGCGATCGAGGCCACCAAACTTTATCAGCGCCTGCTGACCAAGACCGCGCCTCCCGGAGTAGCCGGTTTCAACTGGATGGAATCGATGGCGTCCTTGACGCAGGGCCGCGCGGCGATGTGGATCGACGGCGTCGGCTGGGCGCCGCCGATCGAGGATCCCAACGCCTCGCGCGTCGTCGGCAAGATCGGCTATGCGCTGGTGCCAGCCGGGCCCAAGGGGCAATATTCCGCCGCCTATGGCGACGGCATCGGCATTCCCCAAGCCAGCACCAAGAAGGAGGCCGCCTATCTCTATTGCCAATGGGCGGTGTCGAAAACGATGGGCGCGCGGCTGTTGCAAAGCGGCGGCGGCGTGCCGTTCCGCAATTCGATCCTCAACGACGAGAGTGTGCGCAAGGGCGTGAAGATGCCGCCGGAATGGCTGGACTCGGTGATCGGCTCAGCCAAAATCTCGAAACTCGGCCTTCCCGTCATCGTTCCCGTTGCCGAGTTCCGCGACATCGTCGGCGCCGCACTGACCGCGACGCTGTCGGGAGCGGATCCGGAAGCCGAGCTGAAAAAGGCGCACGCGCAATTCCGACCGATCCTGGAGCGCAGCGAAAAATCGTGAGCGGGATAGCCGCGAGCGAGCAGACGCCGGCACGATCCGGTACTGCCGCGCCCGACATCGGCGGCTGGCAGCCGCCGTCCTATTGGCCGTTCGTCGTGCCGGCGCTGATCGTCGTGCTCGCGGTGATCATCTTCCCGTGGGCCTATACGATCTGGATGAGCCTGCACGAATGGAAGGTCGGCTCGCCGCCGACCTTCGTCGGGCTTGCCAATTACATCCGGCTGCCGAGCGATACGCGCTTCGTCGAGTCGGTCTGGCACACCCTGGTTTACACCCTGCTGTCGGTGGCGCTGCCGCTCTTGCTCGGCACGCTCGCCGCGGTGGTGTTTCACACGAAATTTCCGATGCGCGGTTTCCTGCGCGGCCTGTTCATCCTGCCGATGATGGCGACGCCGGTGGCGATCGCGCTGGTGTGGACGATGATGTTCCACCCGCAGCTCGGTATCCTCAATTATTTGTTGTCGCTTATAGGCCTGCCGCCGCAGCTCTGGGTATTTCACCCCGCGACCGTGATTCCCTCGCTGGTGCTGGTGGAGACCTGGCAATGGACGCCGCTGGTGATGCTGATCGTGCTCGGCGGCCTCGCCGCGATCCCGGCCGAACCCTATGAGAGTGCGCTGATCGATGGCGCCACCCGCTGGCAGGTGTTCCGCTATATCTCGCTGCCGCTGATCATGCCGTTCCTGTTCATCGCCGCCATGATCCGCATGATCGACGCGGTGAAAAGTTTCGATATCATTTTCGCCATCACGCAAGGCGGACCCGGCACCGCCTCGGAGACCATCAACCTTTATCTCTACAGCGTCGCCTTCGTCTATTACGATGTCGGCTATGCCTCGGCGATCGTGGTGGTGTTCTTCGCGCTGATCGTGGCGCTCGCCGGTGCGCTGCTGCGGCTACGGCAAACGACGCATTGGAACGATGCCGGGGGCGTGGCGTGAACCGATTCCGGCAGATGCTCGGCAACATCGGCCTTGGCTTCGCGCTGCTGGTCATCGTGTCGCCGGCGGCGCTGTTCTTCCTCTGGATGCTGTCGCTGTCGATAAAATTCGAGGTCGACAACGCCTCCTATCCGCCGGTGTTCATCCCCGAGCATTTCAACTGGGGCAATTATGCCGCCGTGTTCGGCTCCAATCGCTTCACGACCTATTTTGCCAACAGCCTGATCGTCACCGGCGCCGCGACCGCCTTCGCGCTGCTGGTCGGCGTGCCCGCGGGCTATGGGCTGGCCCGGATGCGCGCACACAAGGCGGCAGTGGTGGTCCTGATCGCGCGCATCACGCCCGGGCTGTCCTACCTGATTCCGCTGTTCCTGCTGTTCCAGTGGCTCGGCCTGCTCGGCACGCTGTGGCCGCAGATCATCATTCATCTGGTGGTGACCGTGCCGATCGTGATCTGGATCATGATCGGCTATTTCGAGACCACGCCGATGGAGCTCGAGGAGTCGGCGCTGATCGACGGCGCCACCCGCTGGCAGGTGTTTCGTTATGTCGCGCTGCCGATCGCGCGGCCCGGCATCGCGGTCGCCTTCATCCTGGCGGTGATCTTCTCCTGGAATAATTTTGTCTTCGGCATCGTGCTGGCCGGGCGCGAGACCCGCACGCTGCCGGTCGCGGTCTACAACATGATCTCGTTCGACCAGTTGAGCTGGGGCCCGCTCGCCGCCGCCGCGCTGATCGTCACGCTACCGGTGCTGCTGCTGACGGTGTTCGCGCAACGCCAGATCGTGGCGGGGTTGACCGCCGGCGCGGTCAAAGGGGGTTAGCCGGCGGACCAGATCTGACGCCGGCAGGCCGAACCGACGGACCGGCGCTGATCGAGGGCGCAGCCCTCGTTGCGCGCGCGATATCAGCCCGATTTCGAGTGGCGGGCGGAGCGCAAATCCGATAGGGTAAACCCGTCGAAGAATACGCGCCGATGATTGCGACCAGCCGTCGCTTGCGGGGCTGCTGCGGGTCGGGACCCCTGACGCTGTAGGCACCTGCCATGGCGGCGATCGGAGTCGATGCCGGCAATAAAGCGGCTGCTGAAGCGAAGGATCCTCGGATGCAACCGTCGGTCTATGCCCTTCATGAGGACGCTGCGATGGTCCTTTGCCGGGGCTGCCGTGGAATAGGTAAAAGTCCGCGGGGTCTTGACCACAATTGCATTCTCACAACGGTTGGCCGCCGCGTCGCGGCCGCTCCCGGCAGAGCTATCGCAAGCAAGGTGTCATAATGACCGAGCTTGCGGATGGATCCCCCCATGTCGGAAGGATGCGCAGCCTGACGTACTGGAACCAGGAATTTCAAAGAATCCACTCACCGATCCTGCGCTACGGCTTTTCGGTCGTTTCCGTCGCGGTCGCGCTCGGGGTGGCGTTCGCATTGCAACATTATCAGTTCCGCGAAGTAGAGCTGCCGGTTCTTACCATCGCCATCGCCTTCACCACCTGGTACGCAGGAGTCGGGCCTTCCGTGCTGGCCGTTCTGTTGTCTTCGGCCAGTTTCGACTATCTCTTTATCGAGCCGCTTTACTCCTTCGACATTTCCGTCAGGGACCTGCCGTACTTCTTGATCTTCCTGGCATGGGCGGCCATTGTTGCATCGTTCAGCGCGGTCCGGCGCCGGATCGAGGATAACCTTCGTCAAACCCGCGACCACCTGCAGGCGGAGGTGGAGCAGCGCAGACAGCGCGAGGACGAAATTCGCAAACTCAATCGGGAACTCGGCAGGCGGGCGGTGGAGCTGGAGGCGAGCAACAAGGAATTGGAGTCGTTTGCCTACTCCGTCTCCCACGACCTGCGGGCGCCGCTTCGCCATATGGTCGGCTACTCGGAGCTGCTGCAGCGGCAGGCCGCCTCGCTGCTCGACGAGAAGAGTCAGCGGTTCATCAAGACGATCCTCGACTCGGCAAAAAGAATGGGCAACCTGATCGACGACCTGTTGGCGTTTTCCAGGATCGGGCGGGCCGAGACCAGAAAGACGAAGGTGGACCTGGACCAGCTCGTCAAGGAGGTGGTCGCGGAAATCCGGCAGGACACGAAGGATCGGGACATCGCCTGGAAGATCGGCCCGCTTCCGGTCTGTTACGGAGACCGTTCCATGCTGAGACTGGTCGTTGTCAACCTTGTTTCGAACGCGGTCAAATTCACTCGCATGCGAGGGCCGGCCGAAATCGAGATCGGCTGTGTCGACCGCAATGAAAAGGAAGTCGAGGTGTTCGTGAGGGACAACGGCGCCGGCTTTGACATGCAGTATGTAAACAAGCTGTTCGGCGTCTTTCAACGCCTGCATCTGCCTGAACAGTTTGAAGGCACCGGAATAGGA
>JGI12635J15846_10004319_pt1 | contig 12275 bp, 8 predicted proteins | sample BlaSpr_A8_OM2_M2_FD_15846 | JGI IMG/M metagenome (IMG submission 15846) | reverse complement strand
GACAATGGCTTCGACACGCTCTCGCCCGCCGATGTCTTCGCAAACGGCGAAACCAGCATTCGCATCGTTCGCAAGCCGGTGATCATCACGTTCGACGATGGCTTCCGCGATTTCTACACCAACGCGCAGCCGATTCTGGCGAAGTTTGGATTCACCGCGATCGTCTATTTGCCGACCGCTTACATCCAGAAAACGACGGCGACCTTCAAGGGACTCGACTGCCTCACCTGGAACGAAGTGCGCGAACTTGCGCGAGCCGGCGTTTTGTTCGGCTCGCACACCGTGACGCATCCGGTTCTCAAGGAAGTCGGCCACGATCAACTGGAAGCAGAACTCCGCGACTCCAAGTCGACGATCGAGAACGAACTCGGCCACGGAATCGATTCCTTCGCTTACCCATACGCGTTTCCGCAGCACGACCGCGAATTCGCTCACCGTTTGCGCAGCGTTTTGGTCGATGCCGGCTACCAGAATGGCGTTTCGACGATCATCGGGTCAACTCATGGAATCGAGGATCGCTTTTCGCTCAAGCGGCTTCCCGCGAATTCCTGGGACGATCCGTCGCTCTTCGCCGCGAAGCTCAACGGCGACTACGACTGGCTTGGCAACGTGCAATATTTGTCGAAATCGCTGAAGGCGAAATTTTCGTGATGCGAGCCGCCGCATTTACGCCGCGCTATATCGTCGTCTCGCCAGTCAAGGACGAAGAGCTCTACATCGAGCGCACCATCCAATCGATGTTGCAGCAGACCGTTCGCCCGTTGCAGTGGCTCATCGTGGATGACGGGTCCAGCGATCAGACACCCACGATCATCGCGAAGTACACGCGAGACTACGACTGGATCAAGTCGATTCGCGTCAATCGCGATGCGGTCCGCAATCTCGGCGTCACCGAAATTCGCGCCTTTGCAACCGGCTACGATTCGATTCGCAACATTCCTCACGACTACATCGTGAAGATGGATTGCGACCTCGAATTGCCCGCCGATTATTTCGAACGGCTGATTCTGCAGATGGATGCCGATCCGAAGCTCGGCGTCGTCTCCGGCCTTTATCGCGAAAATTCCACCGGCGAATGGCGCCCGGTGAAGATGCCTTCGTACCATGCGGCCGGCGCCACGAAAGTCGTACGACTGCAGTGCTTCCGCGACATCGACGGCTTCGTTCTCGATCGCGGCTGGGACACCATCGACGAAATTCGCGCGCAATTCAAAGGCTGGAAGACGCGGCACTTCGACGACATTCAATTCGATCACCTCAAGCCGGAAGGATCGAAAGCCGGCAGTCTCAGCACCTGCCGCTTTCACGGCGAAATTTACTACCTCACCGGCGGCGGACTTTTCTTCTTTCTCTTCAAGTCGCTGCATCGCGCGATCTCTGGCTCGCCGTTTCTCATTGGCGGGCTCGCGATGTTCTACGGATTTGTGAAAGCGTCACTCTCCGGCCAGAAGCGTTTGGTCAGCGACGACGAATCACGGTTTTATCAGCGGATGTTGAATCGGCGAATTTTGAAGCCGTTGGTCTAAGCGACTCGACGGCCCATTTAAGGAATTGAAGGACTCGGAACAAAACACTATGTGCGGAATTTGCGGAATCATTGAGCTGAACGGCAAGCCAGCCGAACGCGGCTTGCTCGAAGCCATGAACCAGCGCATCGTCCATCGCGGTCCCGATGGCGATGGCTTTTATTTTCACGGCCCAATCGGTCTTTCGAACCGCCGTCTCAGCATCATCGACCTTTCCGGCGGATGGCAGCCTCAGGCCAATGAAGACGGCACGATTCAGGTCGTTTTCAACGGCGAAATTTATAATTTCATCGAGCTGCGCGAAGAGCTGCAGAAAAAGGGCCACGTCTTCAAGACCAAGTCCGACACGGAAGTGATCGTTCACGGTTATGAAGAGTGGGGCGACGACTGCACGCAGAAATTCAACGGCATTTTCGCGTTTGCGCTGCACGACACGCGCCGCAATCGCGTGCTCATCGCGCGCGATCATCTTGGCGTAAAGCCGCTTTACTATACGCAAATCGGCAGCCGGCTCCTCTTTTCGTCCGAAGTGAAAGCGCTCCTCGCGGACAAAGAGTGCCCGCGCGAAGTTGATCTGACTTCGCTCAGTCTTCTCTTCACGCTGCGGTATGTGCCCGCGGATCGCACGCTCTTCAAAGGCATTCAGAAACTTCCGTCGGCGCACCGCATGGTGATCGAGAACGGCAAGATTTCCATCGATCGGTTCTGGAAGACGGTTCCCGTCATCCGCGAAAACGTCAACGAGAACGACGTGATCGAGGAATATCAAGCGCTGGTCGAAGACGCGGTGCGCATTCAGATGCGCAGCGACGTTCCGGTCGGATTGTTTCTCAGCTCGGGCGTCGATTCCGGAGCTTTGCTCTCGATCATGAGCAAGCTGTCGAATCATCCGATTCAAACCTTTACGCTCGGCTTCGATCAAGGCGACAAGACGAACGAAAACGAAGACGCCCGCAAGATGGCGAAGATGTTCAATTCAGATCATCGCGAGATGACGCTGGGCTATCAGGACTACGTTAAATACTACGAGCGCTATCTGTGGGATCTCGAAGAACCGGTCGGCAACGAAACCGCCGCGGCGTTTTATTTTCTGAGCAAGATGACGAGCGAGCACGTGAAGGTTGCGCTCGCAGGCCAGGGTGCGGACGAGCCGTGGGCCGGTTACGACCGCTACCTCGGCATGAAATTTTCGAAGTATTACGCGCAGCTTCCGCAATTTCTGACGCGCGATGTTCTCAGTCCGGTCGGCCAGCGATGGGTCAAGAATGAAGTACTGAAGCGCGGTCTTTCGTCATTGCACGAGAAAGACGTGCTGACGCGCATGGTCAACGTTTATTCGTTCTTCAGTCCACAGATGAAGGCTCAGCTTTTTCAGCCCTGGGTTAAGCAGCACATTTCGGCGAACGGCGTCGAAGCGCGCCGCGCTCTCGGCCGCTTGCATAGCGATGTCGCCGATCTCGACCCGCTCACGCAAATTCTTTACATGGATACGCGCAGCAACCTTCCCGACGACTTGCTCATGGTGGGGGACAAAACTTCCATGGCCAATTCGCTGGAGCTGCGAGTTCCCTTCCTCGACTATCGCCTCGTTGAGTTCATCGAGACGCTGCCACCGAATCTGAAGCTCAAAGGCCTCAACGGCAAATACCTTCACAAGAAAGCTGCGGAGAAGTGGCTGCCGAAAGAGATTGTGTATCGCAAGAAGAAGGGCTTTGCGAATCCGGTTGGCGACTGGCTGCGCACTTCAATGAAGCCGTTCGTGCATGAATCGTTGTTGAGCAGCGATTCCGCCGCCTCCAAGTATTTCGACCAAAAATTCATCCGTGAAATGCTGGCCGATCATGAAGGCCAGCAGGAACAGCGACGCCGGCACATCTATCTTTTGCTGTCGTTCGAACTGTGGCATCGGCAATTCATTTCTGCGTGAGATTTCGAGCCTGGGTTTGACAATGTCCGCAACACCACAACTTTCGATCATCATCGTGAACTGGCGCTCCGCAGCGTTCCTGCGGAAGTGTCTCGCGTCGATTTTTGCGAACACGAAGAATCTCGCGTTCGAGACTATCGTCGTGGATAACGCGTCGTTCGATGGCGCAGACGCTGTTTGCCGCGAATATCCGCTCGTGCAGTACATCCAGAGCAACGACAATCTGGGATTCGCGAAGGCGAACAACCTCGGATTTCGGCATTCGAAGGGTGAGTTTGTACTACTGCTGAATCCCGATACGGAAATTATCGGCGACGCGCTCAATACCCTTGTCGAGTGCACGAAGTCGCGGCTGGAAGTCGGCATCGTCGGCGCGAAGTTGTTTAACTCCGACATGACGATTCAGACGAGTTGCATTCAGGCGTTCCCGACCGTTTTGAATCAGTTTCTCGATACGGAGTTTTTGCGGAATAAGTTCCCGCGCTCTTCGTTCTGGGGGACCTGGCCGTTGTTCAGTGGGCAGACCGAACCTTCGCAGATCGAAGTTGTTTCGGGTGCGTGCCTGCTGATTCGGCGGTCCGTGTTCGAACAGGTCGGCCTGTTCACCGAGAATTTCTTCATGTACGCCGAGGACGTGGACCTCTGCTACAAGGCGCACCGCGCCGGGCACAAAATTCTTTACGAAGGGCGCGCCGAAGTGGTTCATCACGGAGGGCAAAGCTCCAGCAAAGAACCGCAGAGCAACTTTGCGACGGTGATGACGCGGGAGTCGTTGCACGCGTTCATGGCGATTCACCGCGGAAAAACTTACGCTGCTCTGTTTCAATTCGCGATCGGAGTCGCCGCGTGCTTCCGCTTGTTGCTGCTTTTTGCCGTTTACGTAGTCACATTGGGCCAATATCAGCGACAGGCCGTCCGAGTCGCGGTACAAAAGTGGAAGGGCGTGCTGCGTTGGTCTTTAGGGCTGGAAACGTGGGTCAAGCGGCCGGCTTAGCGAAGCGAAGTCATTCATCGAAATAGTTTTGGGAAATCGTTTGGGTCGGAATTAGCAGCCACACAGAAATCTCGCATGCATCCAGTAGATCCATCACTCATCACAGACGGCTCAACNTTCATCAACCCGCTGGGATTGGTGTTTACGTTGACCATGTGCGTGCTGCTGGTCATTCTTCCCCGCAGGTACGCGATGTTACCGATCCTGGCGATGGTCTGCTACATGACCATGGGCATGCGCGTCATGATCGCGGATCTGAATTTCACGATGATCCGCATCCTTTTGGTTTTCGCGTGGGCTCGGTTGCTGCTTCGCCGCGAATTTCGACGAATCCAGTTTAATTCGCTCGATAAAGTCGTCATAGCCACCTGTATCTCCAGCCTGATCGCGTACACCCTGTTGTGGCAGACGGGCGACGCCTTCAAGTGGAAACTCGGGGAAGCCTACAACCAAATCGGCATTTATTTCTTCTTCCGTATTTTCTTGCGCGATGAAGCCGACGTCGTGCAGGCGCTTAAGATTTCGGCCTTTGCTGTTCTGCCCTTGGCTGGCGCGATGTTCTGGGAAAGCCGGACGGGCCACAACCCCTTTGCCATTTTTGGCGGCGTTCCCGAAATAACATTCGTTCGCGACGATCGGCTGCGTTGCGAAGGCCCCTTCGCTCACCCGATTCTCGCCGGCACCTTCGGTTCGACCATGATGCCGCTCTTTGTCGGGCTTTGGCTATTTCTCCAGAAAAAGCGAACGTGGGTGATTCCGGCGGTCCTCGCCAGCTTCATCATCATGTTCACGTCGGCGTCGAGCGGTCCGCTGCTCACTTTTTGCTTCGGCATCATGGCATTTATGTTCTGGCCGATTCGCAAGAGCATGCGCAAGGTGCGCTGGGCTCTAGTCGCGAGTCTCGCCGCGATGCAGCTCGCAATGAAGGCGCCGATCTGGTACCTGCTCGCGCGCGTTGACGTCGTTCAGGGTTCGACCGGATACCACCGCGCCGTCTTGATCGATCGAGCGTTCGCGAATCTCGGGGACTGGTGGCTGTTCGGAACCAAGTCCACCGAAGCCTGGGCAGACAAGAACGACCACCTCTTCGACGTGACCAACGCCTATATCTTGGCCGGTGCCAATGGCGGCTTGCTCACGATGATTCTTTTCATCGCAACCATCGTCATCGCGTACAAAGCCGTCGGGCGTACCATCCGCCTGGGCGAAATCGACCGTCCCGGCTCGCCAAGCCTCAAGCTTGTTTGGGCTTTCGGCGCCGCTCTTTTCGTCCATACCGCCAGTTACGTCTCGGTCAGCTATTTCGACCAGAACTTCGTGACCTGGTTCATGCTTCTGGCGTTTATTTCCATCCTGTGCGGGGATTCGCTCCGTATGCCGCGCCACGAGTTTTTGGCCAAGGTGAACGTCGAAATCGACGAGTCGCACCCACCCGTTCCGGCATTCGGAAAGCGCGACGCCGAACCGGTTATGGCACCCGCTGTCGTGCCCGCCGAGATCTCGGCATCTGCCACGGCGGCCTTCTCAAGTTCCGCTCTTCGGCAAGCCTCAAACTCACGAGGCGATCGGGTCCAGGACTCACTGCCCCACCGTGCCCGCCCCGGTACAGCGACGAAGTAAGCCGACTTATGTACTAAGACTGTCCAGAAGGACAGTAGCGAGCTCTCGCTGCTGACTCCTAAACTTTGAGGAGTCCAGAGCTACGGTCGTACAGGCGAGAAAAATGACTTCGGATTCGACCTACGTGATCAAACGCGGCCTCCACTTCACCGCTCTGGCGTGCGCGTTCGCGCTCCTCGCCGTCGTGTTCTGTGGATCGGCGCAAGCGGCAAGTTCCGCGGTTTACATCTCTCAGTCGGGTGGCGGCGCGGGCGACGGTTCGAGCTGCGCCAACGCAAAGCCCGCGAGCTTCTTCAATAGCGGCAGCAATTGGGGAAGTACGATCGGCGCCGGCACGACCGTTCATCTGTGCGGCACCATCACCACGGGTCTGACCGCGCAAGGCAGTGGCTCGAGCGGCAACCCAATTACGATCCAGTGGGAATCCGGCGCCAGCCTCAGCGTATGCAGCACAAACGGCAGTCTTCAGCTCCCCGGACGCCAATGGCTCGTAATCGATTTCGGCGGCAATAGCACCGCCATTACCTGCCCCAACAACGGAAGTGGTCTCGGCAGCCAGATCGTCGCCTCCGGCATTACCGACAGCTTCGGCCAACCCTATAGCAACGTCGAAATTCGCAATGGCACCATCGGACCGATCTACAAAAAGAGCGGGTCCGGCAGCGACGGTCTGAACACCTACGGCATTTATACGTCGGGCGGCAGCGGCAACCACTTCCACAACATCAGCTTCACCGACTCCGAAAAGGGCGTCTTCTTCGCCCTCGGCAGCACCAGCAGCGGCAACGAGATCGACCACAACAGTTTCGTCAACATCGGCGCCGGCATTTACTACGCCTGCGGCAGCTCCAGCTGCAACGATTCCGGCGGCAAGCTCCACGCCAACGACTTCACTGTCGGGATCAATTGGGGCAACAGCAACGACACTACCCACATGGAGTCGATCCACATCTTCACCAACGGCGGCTCGTCCTCCATCACCGGTCTTCAGATTTACGACAACAACACTCACGGCGCATGGCCCACGATCGGCGGTACCGCCGCCTACTTCCTCGAGCAAGCCGTGCCTGGCTCAAGCGGCTCGATGTCCGGCGACATCTTCGACAACATTTGCACCCTCACCGGCGGCTCCGGCGCCCCGGGCGACGGCTGCTACTTCATCGCCAGCAACAACAATACATTCGGCATCTACAACAACGTCGCCGATTGCGTCTCCGTGAGCAACAACTCCGGCATCGGCATGGAGCTCGACGGCAACTCCGGCGACAACTTCACCGTTAAGAACAACGTGATCATGAATTGCAACACCGCCATCTACGACCCCAACGGTGGCGGCACCTATACGTTCGCCAACAACGACTACTACAACATCGGCAGCCAGGGCTGGGTCTATCAGGGTAGTTTCATGTCGTTCTCGCAGTGGCAGTCCAAAACCGGCGATTCGTCCTCATCGACCTCGAATCCCGGGCTGAATTCGGACTACACCATCGCCAGCGCCTCCTCCTTCGCCCACTCGTCCGGTGTAGACCTGACCTCCGTCGGCGACACACTGCTCGACACAGCCAAGCCTACGGCAATCGGCGCATCGGCTAGCGCCGCAGGCGTCGCCCGCCCAGGTACTGGCGCTTGGGATCTAGGCCCCTACGCCTTGAGCGGCTCGGCTTCCTCTGGCAGTCCGACGCCTCCCGCTCCGCCGACGAACCTGACCGTCACCGTCACGACTCAATAGTCTTTCAATAGGTCTCACGACACACCCGTCCAACCTTCCCGTGGGCCGTTCATCCAGAGCGATACAATCAAGCTTCAACACCTTGCCAGGACCGCCAGCAGCGTTCCTGGCAAAGTCGTGTGTACGGCACTTCCGGCAGTCTTAAAGCAGTCTCGGCAGTATCCGTTTCCGTGGTTCAGGCGACTCGCTTAGTTCCACCCGGGCCTCGCCTCCCGGCTCAGCGGTCTCCCCTTCTCGAAAGGCCTCTGCATGTCCGTGTTCAGTTCAATCTTCAAAGGTGGCTCCCAGCTCGCTCTGGGACAGATCGTCAGCCAAGCCTGCTCGTTCGTGCGCAATCTGGTCATCGCGCGCATCGTTAGCCCCGCGGACTTCGGTATCGCCGCCACCTTCGCCATGACCCTCTCGCTCATGGAGATGGTCTCCAACGTCGCCTCCGAGATGCTCTTGGTCCAATCGCCCGAGGGCAACGAGCCGGGCCTTCAATCCACGGCGCAAGCCATGAAGGTCGTGCGCGGCGTCGGCAATGGACTCATTCTGCTGGCTTTAGCGATCCCGTTGTCTCGGTTGTTTGGCGTCCATCAAGCCACTTGGGCGTTCGCCTGCCTCGCCGTCTACCCGTTTTTGCTCGGCTTCTCGCACCTCGACACCTACCGCCTCCAGCGCGAGATGCGCTTTATGCCCTGGGTCCTGATGACCGCCGGCTCCAACGCGTTGGTCACTGTGATCACATTCCCGCTCGTCTATTGGCTCCGCAATTACTCGGTCATGCTCTGGGTACTCGTGCTTCAGTCTGTCTTCCAGACCGTCATTTCCCACCTCGTCGCCAAGCGTCGCTACACCTGGGCGTGGGACAAGAAGTACGTCCGCAGCATGTTTCATTTTGGCTGGCCCCTGCTCATCAACGGCCTTCTGATGTATGGCATCTTCGAGGGTGACCGTCTCATCATCGGCTCCGCCAATCGCCTCTTCCCGCGCAGCCACTTCACGCTCTCCGATCTCGGCGTCTATTCCGTGGCCTTCGCTCTCACGATGGCGCCCACGATGGTGGTCGCCAACATCGGCACGTCTCTCTTCCTGCCGCTTCTCTCGCAGGCGCAAAAAAATATTCAGGAATTCCGAGACCGCTACGCGCTCACCTCCCAGCTCATCGCCATCGCCGCCATTCTCATCACGCTGCCGTTCATGCTTTCCGGTGGATGGCTGGTCTCGCTCCTCTACGGACCGAAGTACACCAACGCCGCCACCTTCATCGCCTGGCTCGCCGCCATGTGGGGACTTCGCATCTTCCGCGTCGCTCCGACGGTCGCCGCTATCGCGCAGGGCGACACGCAGAACGCGATGTTCTCCAATCTCGCACGATCGCTCGCTCTCATCGGTATGCTCTGCGTTGCCGCTGTCGGCGCCGGATTGTTCTGGATTCCCATCTGCGGCTTCATCGGCGAAATGCTAGCCACCGCTGTCAACGTTTGGCGCCTCTCACATCGCAATCAACTCGCACCCGGGCTCTGCCTTCGTGCCGGCATTCCGTTCTTCATCGGCCTCGCAATGGCCACCGCCGCCATTCTCTTGGGCGGCACGCACAACGGCATTCCACTGGCTATCACAGCGAGCGTGGTGATCCCCGGCATCGCCATCACCGCGATGTTCGCCCTGCACCCACATTTGCTCCAGGATTTCCGTTCCTTCTTGCAATCGGCGCAACGCAAGCTGCTGCCGCCGCGCCCGGTTGTCGAAGACGTTGGCGTCGAAGTCTAGGCCNTCAAACGAAAGTGATTCGGAGAACGAACAGATTGAACCGCGCATGACCGCCGAACTCCAACGNTCCGCCATCAGCTCGCTGCTGCTCTCGGCCTATCGCCGGGAGCCGCTGCGCCGGTTCTGCGTGAAGTATTGCTACAAGTTTGAGGGCGGCGATTTCTACAGCGCGACCCTGCGCGACATTCTCGAGCGCTATCACGGCGTCACCGCCGGCGCCTACAGCTACGGAGAAGGCCTCATCCCCGGCTCATTTCCGGCAGGCGTCGCCATCGGCCGTTACGTTTCCATCGCCGCGGGTGTCTTGATTCTTCTCCGCAATCACCCGCTCAATCGCCTTTCGACGCATCCGTTCTTTTTCAATCGCCATCTCGGTTTCATTCAAAAAGATGCGATGCAGTTCAGCAAGCTCGAAATCGGCCACGACGCATGGCTCGGCGCTCGTGCCATCGTCACGCCTGGCTGCAACCGCATCGGCATCGGCGCCGTCGTTGCCGCGGGCGCGGTTGTCACCAAAGACGTCCCCGACTTCGCCATCGTCGGCGGCAATCCCGCGCGCATCATTAAATTCCGTTTCGATCAGCCCACGATCGACCGCGTCCTCGCCAGCCGCTGGTGGGAGCGCTCCGTCAAAGATTGCGCCGCTTTCATGCCGTATATGACCGCCGCGATCGATCCATCCGTCGAGCATCCGCTGCTTCCGACGCTCAACAACGCTGTCGCCGCTGCACAAAACGCGCACGACTCCGCTCTCGAAAAGGAGCACGCGTGATGCCCGCGCTCACCGCCAACACGGAAACGCAGCCCGTCATGGCGCGCACGGTGGGTACGAATCCGACGCCCGTGAAAGTTGCGCTCATGGGCGTGACCTTCGACAGCCCCAACCTCGGCGTAGGCGCACTTCTCGGCGGCACCATCTCCGCCATCCTCTCCAATTATCCGAACGCGCAAATCTCCGTCCTCGACTACGGCTACGATCCATTCCGCCGCGATGTCCGCTTCGACGATCGCGACGTCGCCGTCGAGTTCGTCAATCTCCGTTTCTCCAAGCGCCTCTTCCTCCCGAACAACATCGCCTACTTGATCGCGCTCTCCATTCTTCTCCGCCTCACCCCGATCAAATCGTTCCGCGAGCGCATCCTCTCCCGCAACTCGACGCTCAAATTCATTTCCGAAACCGACGTCTTCGGCTCCATTGCAGGCGGGGACAGCTTCGCCGACATCTACGGCCTCGCGCGCCTCTTCTACGTCGGCTTGCCGCAGATTCTCATCATTTTTCTCGGCAAAAAGCTGATCCTTTTCCCGCAGACCTTCGGCCCATTCAAAGGTTCATTCGCACGTCGCATCGCCCGCTACATCGTTTCCCACTCGGAGTGCGTCTACCTCCGCGACAAAAAAAGCATCGATGACGCGCGCAAACTTCTCCCTGCCTCGCAGGCGGATAAAGTGCGCTTCTGCTTCGACGTCGGCTTCCTCCTGAAACCAGAAGCGAAGCCGAACTACGACAGTTCCTGGATCGCCGCCGCCAAGGCGAACTCGCGACCCCTCGTGGGTTTTAACGTCAGCGGCCTCCTCTACTCCGGCGGCTACACCGGCAAAAACGAATTCGGCCTCAAAGCCGATTACCGTCTGCTTGTCGAAAAAATGATCGATTATTTCATCCGCGAAAAATCCGCCGCCGTCGCGCTCATTTCCCACGTACAGAGCGAGCATCTCGGCGGTGCGCCGGGTGAAGGCGACGACGCCGTCTGTCGCGAAATCTTCACACGCCTTCAACCGAAATATCCCGGCCAGCTCTTTTTCGCCGGGGCCGACTTCACTTCCCCGCAAGTGAAAAGCGTCATCGCTCAGTGCGATTTTTTCACCGGTTCCCGCATGCACGCCTGCATCGCCGCGCTCTCCCAAGGCGTTCCTGCCGTAGCCATCTCTTACAGCGACAAGTTTGTCGGCGTTCTCGAAACCATCGGCATGACCGAAGCCGTCGCCGACCCGCGCAAGCTCGACGAAAACCAAATTCTGCAAATCATCGGCGAGGCCTTCGACCGCCGCGAAAATTCGCGCCGCCATCTGCTGACGGTGATTCCAGAAGTTCAGGCCAAAGCCATCGCAACGCTCGGCGAGGCAATCTCGCCGTATCTTCATCAGCAAACTCAGCACTGAAATTATATTTCCCGTGAACGACGCACTCCCAATCTCGGTAGAATGGAGCCAGCAAGCTTCTTCGACGGAACGCACGATCGACTCTCAAGATCGCAGGTCAGCCATTTCTGACGGCTCGCGCACGCGTGCGTCCCATCCACGCGCGTCGGTATTCCATTCCTCGGGCTGGCTCCAGGCTCTTCGCGACACCTACAAGTACGAATCCTTCGTATTTGGCGCCGACCGCAACGCGCTCCCCGCCGCTTCTGGCATCGTGCTATCGCGCGTCCGCAGTTGGCTCACCGGCAATCGCCTGATCTCGCTACCGTTCTCCGATCACTGTTCCCCGCTCGTCTCGGGTCCCGCCGAGCTCCAATCCTTAATCGCCGATCTAAAGCCGCTCCTCTCCGCCGAAGACTGGAGCTACCTTGAGATTCGCCCGATCGACAACTCCTCCGACGATGTGCTCCAGGGCGCCGGCTTCCAGCGCTGCGACGAATACCTCCTGCACCGCTTGCGGCTCGACGCTCCCGCCGACGCGCTCTTTCGCCAATTTCACAAGTCGTCGGTCCAATACCGCACCCG
>JGI12635J15846_10004318_pt1 | contig 12275 bp, 16 predicted proteins | sample BlaSpr_A8_OM2_M2_FD_15846 | JGI IMG/M metagenome (IMG submission 15846) | reverse complement strand
GCCACTAATTCAGCATTAGACGGGGTGACTGAACCATCGGGCAAAACTTTTACGTCTTCGAGGCCGATGCGGGTGGAGAACCCAGACTCGACCGCTCGGCGGAGCAACGGCCAGGCTGAAGCATCGGCGCCATGCAGGAGGATGGGCCTGGCAAAAGGCGCGCTTCTGAGCACAGCTAGAATTTCATCCGTTACGGTGTGAGCACGCTCAATGTCCTGTTCACCAACCTCGACCAGAATACGTAACGCCAGCCGGTCGAGCCCCAAGCTTACTAAGCGCTCAGCATCCTGCTTGTCGGCAAGCCCCGCTTCGATGCCGATACCGCGGCGATGAAGCGTCTCGATGAGAGCCGGCGCATTGCTTTCACTCAGATTGACCGAAGCGCAATCCGGCGGAACGCTCCAGCGACCAACATAAGCTAGCACCCGATCATCGTCTTTTTCGATCCACGCGCCGGTGCTGATCCCAATTAGGGTTCCTGGTAGAGCTTCTCGCAGCGCTTTTATGGTGGCATCAACATCATCCGGAGCAAGACTCTCAACACCGCCCTCGCCCCTAACGTGAAGATGTAGTTCACTGGCGCCGACACTCAACACCTTAACCCCGTCTTCGACCAGAGTCGCGATAGTCGCAGGAACTGCAGCGTGATAAGACGACGGGTGGCCTCCATTTAAACAAGCCTGAACGATCATGGGAACTACCGTAATCCTACTTGGTCGCCTCCACTGAACACGACGAGAACACACCCAATCAAGATTAGTACCGCACCAACTAAACCCGCAGCATTCAAGTGTAACTGGCCCAAGAAAATCAAGGTGAATAGGATAATGAAAAGAGGGTAGGTTATTTCCAGGAGTGAGGCCATGGTTGCGTCCTTTTCTTTGATCGCGAGCCCATTAAATAGGTAGGCGCCGCTGCCAAAAAACAGATACAAGATAATCAGCCATATTATCGGCCAGCTTTCCCAAAGCTTCGCCCAGTTCTGACGGGGATAAAGCAGCCACAGCACCGCCGAGACGAGGACACCGTTTGCCAGGCTTAAAAACGAGAACGCCGCCGCGAAGTCCACTCTTCTAAAGAGCGTTTCCATCAAGACATATTGTGCGCCCCAACAAGCCGCCGAGATCAGAGCATACATCCACCAGGCCATGCCACTGTGCTAACGCTTTGCTGCGTCAACGGCAATGCAGGAATGCGGGTTCACAGGCGGAAACGCTCGAAATTCTTGGGGTGGCAGCAACAGTGGACGGAGTGGACATGGTGGACCGAGTGGACTCGGTGGGCTCAGTGGGAGTGTGGGCGAGAGCTCTCGGTAGAGCGCCTTTGGGTACCGTATCGTTCCGCTGCGCGCACCTTCGCTTTGGCGATTTCTTCTTCCCGATTTCTAGGGGGCGCATTCGTGTCGAGCGAACGTAACAACCGGGTCGAGACTTGCGCGACGCTTTCAACCGCAGCAAAAAACGCGGCCTCGTTTATTTTTGATGGCTTAGAGAAACCGCTGATTTTTCTGACGAACTGCAGCGAGGCGGCGCGAACCTCATCCTCGGTAACCGGCGGTTCAAAGTTAAACAGCGGTCTAATATTCCTACACATGATCTCCGTCAATTTAAGCAGGGATCACATCGGGGCAATCAAACCATCGCCACAAAAAGCTGCCGCCCTGACTCCTAGATTTTAGCTCCTAGCTCCTGACGTCACTCTGAGATCGCCCAGAAAATCAGAAGGATAAACAGGAGTTGCAGCGGTCCGCGTACTCCTAAAGGTGTTACCGGCCTATCGCCCAGCGTGGCTCCGGTCTTGGCCGCGTAGACATTCGCAGGGAATACCACCACCAGAAACAGGATCAAACACACTCCGGCCAGGGTGCGCGTGGATGGAATCGTTAGCCCGATCGCTCCCAGAATTTCCAGAATACCGGTTACAAAGACTGCGGCGCCGGGGCTTGGCACCCAGGGAGGAACCATCCTCTCCAGGTCTCTTCGCATCGAACCAAAATGACCGACCGCGGTAAAACAGAACATGGCGGTTAAGGCGTAAACCATCGATTCATGCCAGCTCTGGAACAGAGGAACACCGAGAAATCCGAGAACCCGGAAGACGATCCAACTTCCGAAAAGGACAAAAAGCACAATCATAGGTCTGGGGATCCTCCCTCAGAGTAACTGCGCGCGGCGACGAGGTCAAAGGCGGGGAGGATTCGAGGAGTTCAAGGAAGATAGGATAGTTTCCGGAAACATTGCGTACTAAGGCGCGAAGCGCTGAAAGATTTTAGCCCCGCGGCCGCGGGGCTGAGTCCTCGAGGCCTAGGAATGTTGAAGAGAAAACGATTAGCGCTGAAGGCGTGATAGATAACGGTGCTGCGGAATCCGTCTCAAGTCTGTCGCGCTTTCAGCGCTTCGCGCCTGCGGGCTTTGGCCGCCGTTTTCGTCAAAAAAAATGGACCAGGCTGTCCAAAACGGCCGCAGCTATTCGTCGTCTCTTTGAAATCCAAAACCAAAACCATTCAACCAGCGGCAGAAATCGAAGGACAACGACATGACTACGGAAACACAAAGATTCGGATCAGCGGGAGACCTGGCCACCCACCCCGTGGTTTCGCCAGAGCAGTGGCTAGAACAACGCAAGGCGCTGCTGAAAAAGGAGAAAGAGTTCATTCGACAGAAAGACCAACTGTTTGCGGAATGCCGCGCCCTGCCCTGGGTCAAGGTCGACAAAGATTACATCTTCGACACAACCAACGGGAAACAGACGTTGGCAGACTTATTCGGCGATAAGAGCCAACTGATCGTTGTCCACTTCATGCTAGGGCCTGAATGGGAACAAGGGTGCATCGGATGTTCGTTCGGAGCCGATCACTATAACGGTATCGTAGTCCACTTGGAGCATCACGACGTCTCGTTCGTGGCCGTCTCCCGAGCTCCCCTTCCCAAGCTCGAGGCATTCAAAAAAAGGATGGGCTGGCGATTCAAATGGGTGTCTTCGTACGAGAGCGATTTTAATTACGACTATCACGTTTCGTTTACCGACGAGGAGATCGCCAAGAAAGAGGTCTACTACAATTACGACGTCCGCCCTATTGAGATCGATGAACTTGCCGGAACTAGCATGTTCTATCGTGATTCGGCTGGTAACATTTTTCACACTTATTCCACCTTTGCCCGAGGCAGTGAGTTGGTGGGAGGCGCGTATGGCTATCTCGATCACTTACCCAAGGGTCGCAACGAAACGGGACCAGGACACAATCTGATGGATTGGGTCCGTCACCACGACCGGTATGAGTAGAACGCCGGGAACGAGCGAGATCGCCGAGAACGGGTGGGGAACAGACTGTATGAAAGCTTGTAACTGTGGAACTCGTCCGCGAGTAGAACCCGGACGAGGCGGTGATGTAGGTTCTATCGAGTCGGCAACTGACGCCGAAGGTAACTCGCCGACAGGCAACGGGTTCGCGCCAGCCAGAGGACGATCTCACTTGGTTAGCCGTTTTCTCAACTTCGTCGGGTGGATCGTTCCTACGGCGATTCTGGCTCTGATACCAAAGTGTCCGGCTTGTGTAGCCGGTTACGCGGTCATCGGAACCGGCGTTGGGTTCTCACTCTCAGCATCCGCCCAACTGCGGCTGGCAGTCATCGTTTTGTGCGTCGTTTCCCTTTCCTACCTGGGGAGCAAATCGGTCCTTTCCGTCGTTACCCGAATTGCAGCCAAGCGGCACCCATGAACCGAGACCTTTCTCCAGACGAACAGCGTGAGTTCTGGGTCCAGCTCTTTGCCGTTGTGGTCCGTCGCGAAGCAAGAAAGCGCGCGGAGCTTGAGGTTGGACTGGAACTCCTGGAAGACGTGCGACAAACTGAAGCAAATCAAATATGAGCACACCCGTAACCAGCTCTGAATACATGCTTTTGTTTAAAGGCACGCACTGGGATCACGACCTCTCTCCAGAGGAAGTCCAAGACGTCATGACTCGATGGACGAGTTGGCTCGACCGGTTGACTCGAGAAGGCAAAGTTAAATCGGCTCAGCCGCTGGCTAATCAGGGCAAGATTATCGCCTGGAAAAAGGGGGTACCGGTCGACGGACCATTCGCGGAATCAAAAGAAGCAATCGGCGGTTATTTCCTGCTGCAAGTGAGTGAGGAGGAAGCCGTGGAGATCGCCAAAGAGTGCCCGGCCCTGAAGTATGGTCTGGTCGTCGAGGTGCGCCCGGTAGTCGACCGGTGTGCATCGATAGATCGGCTTGACTTGGCGGCTGCGGCCAACTGATCCGGCCGGATTCTTTGCCGAAACTATGAGCGCTGATACCGCCTCCCCGTTTATGTTGTTGTTCCGGGGGACCGATTGGGATAGAGGCCTTTCACCAGAGGAAATCGAGCAAACCCTGCGCCGATGGACCGCCTGGTTCGATCGATTGACCGCTGATGGAAAGGCGAAGCTCGGCCAGCCGTTGACCAACGACGGCAAAATCGTTACCGGAAAAAAAGGGCTGGTGGTAGTCGACGGCCCGTTCACGGAATCCAAAGAAGCGGTCGCGGGATATATCTTTTTGCGCGTGGCCGATTTGGACGAAGCGACAGAAATCGCTAGGGAGTGCCCAGGGTTGGATTATGGAATGAGCGTCGAAATAAGGCCGATCAGCGAAGAAATAGGCCGCGGGCCGGACTGAAAGGTTCACAGTTCGCCGTTCTCCGTTCGCGGTTCACAGTTCGCGGTTCACCGTTTACGGTCCTAGCGGGTTCGGCTATCTGACCAGGGACGAGGCATAAACTCCAAGCCCTCGCAAAAAGAGAAGGACGACAATTGTGAACAGTGAACTGGGAACAGCGAACAGTGAACCGCGAACTCCAAACGGAGAGATTTCCCGGTTAGCGGAACATTTCTTTCGCCACGAATCCGGAAAGTTAGTTTCGGTTCTCACCGGCATTTTCGGAATCGAACGGTTACAGTTAGCGGAAGACGTGGTTCAGGAGTCGCTGGTCAGGGCAATGCAGACGTGGCCTTACTACGGAATCCCAAACAATCCGGCAGCATGGCTCACTCAGACGGCTAAGCATCTGGCGTTGGACTTGATTCGCCGGGAGAAGACTTTCCGCGATAAAGAAACCGAGATCATTACTTTCATCGATCAATGGTCTTCGGATCCGGCCGGGGAGGATTCACCACTATTCGACACTGAAATACGAGATGGGCGTCTGCGGTTAATGTTTGCCTGTTCTCATCCCCAGCTCCCGCCAGAAGCGCAAACCGCGTTAGCTCTCAAGACTCTTTGCGGATTCAGTACTACCGAAATCGCGATCGCCTTTCTGACCACCGAAGCTGCGATCGCCAAGAGATTGACTCGAGCCAGACAGCGAATTCGTGATTTGCATATTCCTTTTGAGATTCCATCCGGTTCGGAATTATCGAGTCGTTTGGACGGTGTTCTGCAGACTTTGTATCTGCTCTTCAATGAAGGGTACAAGGCGTCGAGCGGTGAAAACCTGATTAGAGAGGACCTTTGCTCCGAAGCAATTGGGCTGGCAACCTTGCTTGCCGAGCACCCTTTAACCAATCAACCTCGAATTCATGCGCTGATTGCGTTGATGCTCCTTGACGGAGCTCGGCTCCCGGCCCGGGTAGATTCGGAAGGAAACATTCTTCGTCTCAAGGAACAAGATCGGTCGCTGTGGAATCGAAAGATGATCGAGCAGGGCATCCTTCAGTTGGGGTTAGCCGCAGCCGGAGATGAACTTACGGAGTACCATCTCCAGGCGGGGATCGCAGCCTGCCACGATACCGCTGCCGATTATAAATCAACCGACTGGCGGAAGATCTTAGCCTTATATGATCACTGGGTGGCAATTAATGACTCGCCAGTGATCGCCTTGAACCGGGCCGTTGCCGTCGCGAACGTCAATGGTCCTAAGGCAGGCTTGGCGGAAACCGAAGCCATTAGAAAGGGCGGACAACTCGATTCCTACTATTTGCTTTATGCGGTGCTCGGCGAATTCGAATTTCGCCAAGCACAATTTGATACTGCGGCAGACCATTTCCGCAAAGCCATCAAACTCGCCGATCTCAAGTCGGAGAAGGTTTTTCTGGAGAAAAGATTAAGGGATTGTGAAGAAGCGGGACGTTCGTAGGCGTCTGGTGGGGCGAAAATCTCGGCGCGCCCACCGTGCACCATCTGCAGACGTTATTCCGCGCCGGATTTGAGCCGGTCGTGGCGTGGGAATTTACCCATATCGCCCCTGAACCCAGCGCCTTTATTCAGCTGCACCATGGGGAAAGCGACGCCCACGGTGCGGCTCAAATCCGGCGCGAGCTGGCCGAAGTTTGCAGCCAAGCCGGCAGCGCGCCGAGATTTTCGCCCTACCGGGGGTCACCTTGCACCGGATCCTTACCGCCCGTTACCACCGCTGATGAACCAACGGACGGATCTGGTTCTCATAAATGCTCGCTAGGACGGTGTTCTCATTCGAACCCAGAGGCGGCGCGGCCACCGCTTTTATGTTCTCCAGAACCTGCGCACTATTTCGCGCGCCGGGGATGACACAGCTCACCTCCTGGTGATCAAGAATCCATCTTAAAGCGAGAGTCGCCATAGTCACATTCGGCGGAACCACCTCACGGACCTTGTCCACGGCGTCCAAAGCAACATCGAGGTCGACACCTGAAAACGTCTCCCCTCGATCAAACTGTTCACCCTGCCGGTTGTAACTGCGGTGGTCGTCCGCCGCAAATTGCGTCTGCTTGGTAATCTTACCTCCCAGCAGTCCGCTGGCTAAGGGCAAACGCACTAGAATGCCGACATCTCGTTTCTGCGCGAGCGGGAAAAACAATTCCTTCGGCCGTTGCCTGAAGATATTAAATATGATCTGCACCGTCGCGATTCCGGGGAACTCGGTCGCTTTGATTGCTTCTTCGATCTTTTCTACGCTAACCCCATAATGCAGGATTTTCCCTGCTCGCTTTAATTTATCGAGAGCCTCGAAAACTTCGGGACGATAATAAACATCCGTTGGCGGGCAATGAAGCTGAACAATATCAAGGGTCTCACGCTGCAGGTTCGAGAGGCTCCTCTCGATGAACGCAGTCAGATTGGCTTCATTGTACCCGTCTGCGACATGGGGCTGAAGGCGCCGGCCGGCTTTCGTCGCCACATAAACCTTCTCCGTCCGATCGCGCAGGACTTCGGCGATCAGACGCTCGCTACGCCCATCTCCATACACGTCCGCCGTATCAAAAAAGTTGATGCCGTTGTCGATGGCCGCATGTAGCAGCTGAATCGAGTCTTTTTCCGAGACCGACCCCCAGGATGCACCTATCTGCCAAGTCCCAAGGCTGACCTCTGAAACATCAAAACCAGTCTTACCAAGTCTGCGGTATTTCATCGGACTGTAAATTGTAGCGATGTTACGGGAATGGGCAATTGGGGAAAAATCAACGCTGCGCCCCCATCGCGCCATATTCGTTCTCCTGCTCGTCATTCTCGTGCTCGTCGTCGTCCTCGTCCTCGAGAGTTGGGGTGTGATCTTGATACCGATTCCGTGGGCAAGCACCCGCGGCTTTGTCTCTGGGGGTTTAAATGATCGTAGCCGGGCGGTTCACTGCCTGGGACCGGGATCAGACCGTCCCTACGGGACAAAGATCCATTCTGATACCAGCTCCCAAAATCCCTCCAACCCCTCGAGGACGAGGACGAAGCTATGGGCTCCTGGGAGGTACTGGGTAGTGACACCGATCGGTGCTCGTCGAGGTTCTCGAAAAAATCCCCTTGCACTATACTAACCAGTCAACTAACTTCGGGTTGTGAGAAGAGAAGGTGATACTAAGCAGAAGCTACTGTGCACCGCCATGCAGTTGATCTGGGAGAACAGCTACGGTTCGATCAGCGTTGATGATATTTGCGAACGGGCCGGCGTGAACAAGGGTAGCTTCTATTACGCCTTCAAGACAAAGTCCGATCTGGCAGTGGCCGCTTATGAGGAGCACGCAAAGAATAAACGGCCCGTCATGGACCGAATCTTCTCGTCGCAAGAGCCTCCTCTCGTGAGACTTGGGAATTATTGCGACAAGACCGTGGACGACCAAATGGAGAAGTATAAGAGCTTCGGCAGGTTGTTGGGTTGCCCTTTCGTCTCGGTCGGATGCGAACTTAGCACTCAGGATGAGGGTATCCGCAGAAAAACGGAAGAAGTCGCGGAGCATGTGGTTCGCTATCTGACCGGGGCGATACGGGACGCAGTCGTGGAGGGTTCGATAAGGACGGAAGACCCCGCCCAGCTCGCAAAGGAGGCTTACTACTTTGTTATCGGTGTTTTGACCCAGGCCAAGATCCAGAATGATCCGGAAACGCTCAAGAGACTGAAACCGGGCGTAGCGCGGATCTTGGGGATCCGGTTCGAGGAAGCCGTACCTGTCTAAATCTCTTTTTTTTGCCGAATTGCTAGACTAACCAGTCAATATAGAAAGCGTAGGATTAACATCATGGACTGCAGCCATTTCAACATCGCAGACCGAACTAGTCACGAGCAGGCTCGCTTGGATAAAACCGTAACTTTACTGGAGGCGGCTAGATTGTCGGACCGGTTTGAGAGTGCTTCGGAAGGCCTTCCGGCCGAGCACCGCCGATTCACTTTCACTCTTCCTGCGACCCAAAACGTCATCTCCCTGGTCATCGAGTAAGGCATGCGGTTGGGGAGATAACGATGAAGGGAGCGGGTCGCAAAGAATCCGCGACTCCGAACAAAATGAACGCTTTGATTCTTCTCTCTGGGGTTTCCATCTTCCTGATCTTTCTAGCGTTAAGCGAAGATCCGAACTTACCCCGGCGCCGCTGACTTCCACTGGCCACGAGGCCACGCCAGCTGCGAGACCACGAATTTTATAAGACAGTTTGGGTCACCGTAAAAGGAAATAACCCAGGGCCGAATTCCCTCGGCCCTGGGTTATCATTTGTTATGGCTTCCCAATGAATCTGGTGCTCGGCCTGAGCACCAGATTTTTTGCCTAGCGCTATTCGGGGGGATCGCTAACGCGAGGTTCCTGATAAAAGCAATTTATTGGCCTTGGCCCAAACCCAGAGCGTTCAGCGTCTCGTCATCAATCTGGCCTGACGGTTTCAATCCGTGCTGGGCCTGAAAGGCTTTGAGGGCACTTTCTGTGCCCGAACCAACTTTGCCGTCGATCGCGCCATGATAGAAGCCGAGATTAGCAAGCCGGGATTGAATCGCTGAGGTTTCGTCTTGAGCACCGGGAGGCTGGCCGTAACCGCCATCGCCGCCGGCGTAGTATCCGTAAGGGTATTCACCCCAGGCCCAGTAGGGATACCAGCCGCCTGCTCCCCACCAGCCCCAGCCATAGCCGGGCCACCAGCCCCAACGATACCAATTTCCTCCATGCCAATAACCGCCGTGCCACCAGCCGCCATGCCAGCCTCCGTGCCAACCACCATGCCAACCCCGACCACCACCGCCGTGCCAGCCGCCCCCCCAGCCGGCTAGACTCGAGCTTGGTGAAATCAGAAGAGCCACGGCGGCTGATATAGAAAATAACAACCGTTTGAACTTCATAACATTGATTTAGGTGTCGCTGCCAGAGAACCACTGCGTAACCGAGCGGCCTCTTAATCACCTTTTGACGTCGGAAGAGTCGCCAGGTTTCGGCGCATCGGTCTGATCAGTGTTGCAAAAATTATACTCCTATTCCCAGTCCCCATAAAGACAAACTCTAGTTGTGATCGGGCCAGATATGCAGCGATAAGCTGACCAGAGGGTTCATTCTCGTCGTTCTTAAGGAATACGGGCTGATCGTAAGCCCACCGATCTGGAGGGGAGCCAGACTTCGCCCCGTCGTCTGAAACTCCCGACTTCGCCCTGTCGCTTCGGCTCCGGGACGCTTCGTCGGGCAGGCCGCTGTAGAAGATGGCAGCTCTATCGGTTAGTAGCAGGCGGCTCCCGGGAATAACCCAACGCAAGGTTTTGACCATCGCGTCTGTTCCGTGCGGCGAATACAACCGGCCCATAGAACTGCCACCCCTCGAGACGTTCCCGGGAGCCGCCTGCTTACCAACCCATAGAGCTGCCAAGTTACAAAGCGGCTCCCCTCCAGGCGTTCGGTTCGCTCAACCCCGCGGCGATTTGCCACGCTTTTGTGTGCCTTCCTCATCCTTCCAAGCGCTCTGGCGTTTCTGGGTTACCTCGTCCTCCTCCTCGAATCCTGATGCACGGAGTGTCGGAATGATGGAGGATTAGATGACTGCCAGGGACGCAAAATTGTTTTCTTAAATTGGTTTTAATTGACAGCGCCTCGACTGAGCTCGGCGACGTGTTGGGCGCGGGCGGATCTATTCCCGACTGAGCGGGCCAGCGAAGATCCGCAGTTTTATGTTGACGTTAACATGACTCGAATGGAAGCATCGCTTTGGCTCTACGGGATCTATCTACTTCCCGGAGGCACACCCCCCTAATACCTATTCTGACGAGAAGTCAGGCAATACTATGAGACACTCGAGCAAACTTGGGCTAGCGGCAGCTCTTGGGCTGGCGTTAGTCGCGACCGGTCCTACGCAGGCGGCAGACAAGCATCTGACTATCCTGATGGCAGTACCTGATCTGGCGTTCCCGTTCTTCGTACACATGGTTGATCAGGGCAAAGACGAAGCAAATAAGCTGGGCAATATCGAACTTATCATCGGCGACGGGCAACGCAGTTCGCCAAAGGAGACGGCAGATGTTGAAGCTGCTATTACCAAAGGAGTGGACGGCATCGTAATCTCTCCTAACGACGCCGACGCACTCGCGCCGGGGCTGCAAGAAGCGGTCGATGCAAAAGTTCCTGTCGTTACTATCGATCGTCGAGTCAATAAGGTCCCGGGCATCCTTGGGCATGTGGGCGCAGATAACGTAAAGGGAGGCGAAGCTCAAGGTGAGCTCATCGAGAAGCTTTTTCCGAACGGCTGCATGGTGATGAATCTGCAGGGCCAGTCAGGATCGAGCCCAGCCATCGACCGCAACAAAGGACTTCACGACGTCCTGGATAAAGCCAAAGACAAATACAAGATCGTCTTTGAAGATACGGCCGGATTCGATCGGGCGAAGGGCCTCAGCATGACAGAGTCGGCCCTAGCCTCGATGCAAAAACCGCCGGATGTAATTGTGTGTGCCAATGACGACATGGCGTTGGGCGCCCTGGAAGCACTGAAAGCGCGCAATCTCACTGGCAAAGTAAAACTCATCGGTTTCGACGCTCTGCCGGAAGCGTTAGGGCAAATTAAGGCGGGCAATATGACCGCCACGATCGAGCAGATGCCCGGTGGGCAGGTTAGCGGCGCTTTGGATACGCTGGTTGCCTATCTCCGCGAAGGCAAAAAACCAGCTGAACCGGTGAAGCTGCTCACTCCGATTGCGATCACGGCCGACAACCTCAATCAGGCTGAGCGGTTAAACGAAGTGAAGTAGACGGAGCGTTTGGCGTTTGGCGTTTGGCGCTTGGCGTTCGGCGGTTGGCGTGCGGCGTTTGGCGGTCGGCGAAAGGACGATCTGAGGCGCGAAGCGCTGGCCAGAATTTAGCCTAGGCTGAGTCTGCGAGGCCTAGGTATCGCGTAAGGAAAAGATTAGCGCTGAAAGCGCGCAAGAAGGATGAGCGAGGTTAAAATGGCCGTTCGTTTTCGGGATGGATTACATTGGGATCCCGAGAAACGCTTTCTGACGCGCCTTCAGCGCTAATGCTGCTTTTCCGGCTACCTAGGCCTCGCAGACTCAGCCTAGGTTAAATTCTCTTCAGCGCTTCGCGCCACAAAGCGCCACATCGCCAGCCACAAACACCAAACACCAAACGCCGAACGCAACATGGAACCGCTCTTACGCATGAGCTTCATCCGGAAAAAGTTTCCGGGTGTACAGGCGCTTGACGATGCCGGACTCGAGGTGCAGCCCGGCGAGATCCACGCGTTGCTAGGCGAGAATGGAGCCGGTAAATCGACGCTGATCAAGATCCTTGCCGGCGCCCAGCAGCCTGACAGTGGTACGATTGAGTTTGGAGGAGAGAAGATGGTGATGGCTTCACCTCATGACGCCCAGCGCCGAGGGATCGCTACCATTTATCAAGAGTTCACTCTGGCTCCGAACATGACGATCGCTGAAAATGTCTTCATCGGTCGCGAACCCGGCCCAAACATTTTTGTGGATTGGCGGAAAATGGCCTCAGATACGCGGGCGATCACTGACCGCCTCGGCCTTGGGCTGCAGCCGTTGGCGATTGTGCGCGGGTTGAGTGTAGCAGAACAACAAATGGTCGAGA
>JGI12635J15846_10004317_pt1 | contig 12277 bp, 15 predicted proteins | sample BlaSpr_A8_OM2_M2_FD_15846 | JGI IMG/M metagenome (IMG submission 15846) | reverse complement strand
AGGATTTTGTTGTGCCAAATCCTCATCGCTCTCACCGCAGCGCTTCAGCCCGTTCCAGTCTGAAATTAAGGTTCTTCACGGACGACACCATAGGCGCTAAGCTCAACGGCCGTGCCCGGCGCAGCAATTCAGCGGGGCCGTGCAAATCCCTTAACTCGTCCTTGTATAACTAAACTACCGAATTGCTGATTCTGCAAAAAAGTCGAGTACAAGCTTCGCTGCCGCGGCTGGCTGTTCCAGCTGGAGCATGTGGCCCGTTCCGGGAAGCGTCGCGTACGCGAACCCACCTTCAGATGCCAGAACGCGATTGGCGAGCCCCATAGATAGGCCGCTCTTGACCTCCGGATCCGCCCCAATGAGGAGCACCGGCCCTCGGAAATCCCCGACCTTCGGCCAGACACGTGCCTCATAGGCTTCGCGATAGAGCCTCGCTTCCAGTTCCCGGTCGCAGATCAATATATACTCTGAGGCATTGTCGTCCTTACGCAGGATGGAGCGCGCCATCAGCTCATGAGATCCGAAAACCCACTTCGCGTTCGCACGCGATCGACGGAACTCGCCAGCTAGTTCGTCCGGGTGACTAAATCGGAAGCGCCTGTTGAGCGCAAATTGTACGAGCTTGTCCTCGAAGCCAGTGACCTCGGCAAAGATCGGATGGTGTGGCTGGGGTATACTGGGGGGATCAACCAGGACAAGTGCGTCCCAGTGCGTGCCGAATTCCACCGCGCCTATGGTCGCGATCGCACCCGCTCCAGAATGAAAAACTCCGGTCCTAGTCTTCTCGCCGAACCTCTCATCTGCAGCTTGTACCACCGATTGTATGTCGCGAACCATGTTCCGAAAGGTGTGCTCAGATGCGTCCGATTGCGGATTGTGGCCGTGATTTCGAAGGTCAAAAAGAACCACCTCAAAGGAATTCGTGAAATTCTGCCAGAAAGGAAAATACGCATCCGACGCAAAGCCATTACCATGCAAAATGAACAGTCGAGGACCATTCCGATTTCCGTGCTGCCGGACGCGAAGCAGCGATCCATCATGTGTGGGCACGTCCAACACTGCGTGAGGTACCGGCATTTCCATGGCGGACTGCATTCCGAAATGAAGGAGAAAGATTAGTCTTGCCAGTGCATGAGAGTCTGCAGGACGGCATCCCGTTTGGGGCCGCATTGCTCGGCGGCGGTCCCGTCCTTTGTGTCAGGCGCGAGACGCGAAATCGTCACTTGGCGACAAAGTAGACCTAACACTTCTCCCGGCTTTCTGTGTCGTCAAGGCTTAAAAGACGACGAAACGCGACGAGGATTCGCCCAGATCTCATCGCGCTTCGGCCGAAGGAATGCCTTCCAACCAATTCGGCCGGGAATCATCGGCCTCCTTTGCGCAAAACGGCCTCGTTGTCCTGGCCAAGCGAGGGGGCGCGTCGGCGCACCGCGGGCCGAACTCCGTTGATGCTCCATGGCGCCGAAACGAGCGGCATTTCGAGGTCGGGCGGCGATTGGAATATCCCCAGGGCCTGCACCTGAGGATGATGGAACGCCTCTTGCGGGTCGAGTATCGGCGCGCAAGGGATTCCGTTCGAGCCCAACAACTCGACCCATTCGTCGCGATTCCGCTCGGAAAGCGTCTCCACAATCATCGCTTCCAAACCGCCACGGTTCGCAACGCGGGCGGAATTCCTTGTGAAGCGCTCGTCGTCGATCCATTCAGCCCGACCGATGAGCTTTGCGAATGCCGCGAACAAGCCATCGCCGGCGAGGCCGAGCATGATGGGCCGATCGGCCGTCTGGAAGACGCCGTATGGCACGATCTGGACGGACCCGTTGCCGGGCCGACGTGGCGAACGTCCGCTGGCGACATACTGCGCGAATACGCCGTCCCGCCAGAAAAGTGCCGCCTCCAGCAGCGACGTCTCCACGATACTGCCCTTGCCGGTCGTAGCGCGATCGTGCAGCGCTGCGAGAACAGCGATCGCAGCCCACATCCCCGCACCTTTGTCGACGATCGCGTCGGCGACCAGCAGCGGCTGCCCATCCGGCTCGCCGTTGCCGAACATCTGACTCGACAGGGCCTGGGCAAGACCGTCGTATGCACTCCAGCTCCGCCACGGCCCCTTCGATCCGTAAGCCCCAATCGCGCAGTAGATCAAGCGAGGATTCAGGGCGAGCGCTTCCTCCCCCGACAGACCGAGGGATTCGGCCACCCCGGGACGCATGTTATGGACGAACACGTCCGCCTCGGCGACGAGCCTTTTGAGTTCATCTCGATCCTGCGGATTCTTGAGCTCCAGGGTAACAGATAGCTTGTTGCGATTGATCGCCTGGAATCTGGCGCCTATTCCATAAAGCACGGGAGGCGACCAACCGCGGGCATCATCGCCGCCGTTTGGCTTTTCGATCTTGATGACCTCCGCCCCCAGATCGCCGAAAATCGTACCCGTGACGGGACCAGCGATATTTGAGCAGGCCTCGACGACCTTGATACCGCTCATTGGCATAGTGGCCGAGCCTCCCTTTTTGGACGATCGAATGACGCTCCTAGCAGGCGCACTAGGCCGGCGCGAGCACGTGAATGGTTCGGCTTTCGATGAGGTCCTTGACCTTGGCCTGGTATTCGACCGTGTGAGGCGCTTTTGCGTGGGCCTTCAAATGAGCCGCTGATTCCCACTTTTCGATGACAATAAACGTGTTGTCGCCATACGGCGCCAGGGAACCGAAGCCCGCAGCGTCCACGAACGCGGTATATTCGATGCAGCCCTTTTCAGTATGCACGGCGGGCACGTTCGCCTTGAACGCATTGAGCACAGTGTCTCGCTGGCCAACCTTGGCTACGATTTCGACGACTACCTGGATCATTTTCCCTGTCCTTAGTCTCTGCGACGTGGCTTTCAAAAAGGATGTATCGCTCACGAAAGATTACGGCGGATCAATCCCGGCGCGCTTTGCAAGCCACGACACGATGTTCGATACCGTGTCCTGGTAGAACGTCCGGTAGAGATCGTCGGCGACGTAACCGACGTGCGGCGTCGCCAGAACATTCGGCAGCGATCGGAACGGATGTTCCGCATGCAGCGGCTCCTGATCGAAAACATCGATCGCAGCTCCCGCAATCCGCTTGGCTCGAAGTGCATCGACAAGTGCAGTCTCGTCCACAATGGGACCTCGCGAGGTGTTGACGAGCAACGCNGACGACTTCATNAGGTCGANCTCGGATCTTCCCACCAGCCCGCGCGACCTACCACTCAGGATGACATGCACTGACANGATGTCCGAGGTGCGGAAGAGCTCCTCCTTGGTCGCCAGCAACACGCCGTGTTCGGCAGCCTTTTCGCTGGTGAGATTCTGGCTCCAGGCGATCACTTTCATGCCGAACGCGAGCCCTACGCGCGCGACGCCCGCTCCTACCCGGCCGAGGCCCAGCAAGCCCAACGTCTTGCCATGTAGACCCATCCCGAGAGTCTTCTGCCAAGCACCGGCGCGCACCGCTTCGGCTTCCGTCACGATGTTGCGTGCGCCTGCCAAAATCAGGCCCCACGTCAACTCGATCGTCGGATAGGAATTGTAGCCAGTGTTCATGACTTCGACGCCGCGCCCGCGAGCCGCACCGATATCGATTGATGCGTTCCCCGGGCCTGTTGACGAGATCAGCTTCAAAACGGGGAGACGCCCCATGATTTCAGCCGTCAGCGGCGTGCGTTCTCGCATCACGCAGATGATATCGAATGGTGCAAGCCGCGAGACCAGCGCATCAACGTCGGAAATGTGATCGTTGAAGAACGTGATCTCGGCGGAGCCGGTGAGCGGAGACCAGTCGGCGCATTTGGCCGCAACGTTCTGGTAATCATCGAGTATCGCGATCTTCATGGGAGCATCCCGTCAATCGGTTGGAGTGTGCCAAGGCGTCCTTGAGGGGTCGGACGAAGAGGATTCACACACCTCTCGAAGGGAAATGGGCACTACCTTTAGGCCTTGCCAGACTGAGAGGCCACCGTTCTCGTCGCCCGAGTGCGGAATTCCTCCCACTGCTCAGGTCCCCAATCGTGCAGATATTGAACCGTTCCGCCACCGCCCTCGACGAGCGCAGCGCCTCCGTCCATCGTGATGCAGTCGCCGTTGATAAAGCCGGCATATTCCGACATCAGATAAGAGCAAAGATTCGCGAGCTCGCTGTGCTGTCCAACGCGTCTTACGGGAACGCGTGCGACCTGAGCCTCGTATTCGGCCGGGTCCGGGTAGAGCCTCGCCGACGCGCCGGGGGTCGGAAATATCCCGGGCGCCACCATGACAGTACGAATGCCCTTGGGCCCCCATTCGGTGGCTAGGCTCCGCATCATCGAAAGCACGCCGGCCTTGGCGGTCGCGGACGGAACCATGAACGCCCTGCCTTGCCAAGCCGTACTGGTCAAGATCGAGAGGATCGTACCCTTTTGACCGCCCTCGATCCATCGCTTGCCGACCGCAAGTGTGCAGTAGGCGCTGCCATGCAGAACGACATTGATGACCGAGTCGAATGCGCGCGCCGATAGCGTCTCAGTACGCGCGATAAAATTGCCCGCTGCGTTATTGACGAGACCGTCGAGCGGCCGCTCCCGCCAGATCTCCTCGAACATGGCATCGACCTTATCGGGAAGACGGATATCGCAGACGAAATAGGAGGCCCTACCACCGGTCTTCGTCCACTCCGCTACTGTCTCTCGGAGCACCTCTTCGCGTCTTCCGCAGATTACGATCTCCGCTCCAAGCTCAAGAAAGCGTGACCCCAAACTCTTGCCGATGCCAGTTCCGCCGCCGGTAATTAGGACCTTCTTCCCTTGGAGAACGTGTTCCGAAAACATGCTGATCTCTCCGTACGGCTGTGCGCGTCAATGAACGATGGAAACTGATCTGTTTCCATTGCGCACTTAAGGTCTCCGTGTCAAGAGTAAAAGCGCTCTCCGATGAGAAAATGGCGATTCGATCTCACCGGCGGCTTTCTGAGCCGGCGGGAAATGCCGAAAGGTGCTTGATCGCTGGGCGCCTTTCGATCAAGTTGTCGCGCAGCAGTGACTGAAGAAACAGGCTCGTATCCGATGGCAGCGAAACAAGACGAAGAGATCACCCGCGCCAAAATCCTAGAAACGATCGACAGCCTGTTCTATCGGCAGGGCATCCGCGCCGTTGGCGTCGATACGATCGTTGCCGAACTCGGCATAAGCAAGAAGACCCTTTACCGCTATTTCCGCTCGAAAAGCGAAATGATCGAGGCCTACCTACGTGGCAGATTTCGGCCGTTTCCAGAGAACTCGGACAAACCACCGGCCGAGCAGATTCTAGCCAATTTCGCGTGGCTGGAGCGGTCACTGTCCTCGAAAAGGGAGTACAGAGGATGCGCCTATCTGAACGCGCTGGCCGAGCTCGGAGAGGACGAACGTGAAGCAAGAAACCTCGCCGCGCACTTCAAAGAGAGCCGTAGGCTATGGTTTCGGGATCTGCTTTCGAAGCTCGACGTAGACGATCCTGATACACTCGCCACGCAGCTCTCGCTTCTGGTTGATGGCGCATATTCGGCCATGCTTACTAGAAAGGATCCTTCGTCCACGCGGGCCGCGATCGCTGCCGCCCGCGTCCTTCTGAAAAATGCAGGAGTGAGCCTCGCTTACGCAGTCCCCCCCGATGACGGCGGTCAACCGGCAGCCGCACAGGACCCGCCTCGAAAGTCGAGGCAACGCCGCATTGCATAAAGACGCGGACACCGGCGGCGGCCGGGAGCTCTTCACACTTGAGCAGCGAGCGCTAAAAAGCTCAGCCAGCCGATTACGACAGCGAGCGACAACAATGCCACGAGGTAGTAGAAGCTATCGCGGAGCATGCGCCACCACGTTGTCAAGGAAGTGAACACATTCGGCCGCCACGATGGCGAGCACAACTACAAGAGGTTCCTGAAAATTGAGTTCGCCGATCACCTCCCAAGACAGATTGCTCGTCGGAGACCGATAAAAATCTGTACCGGCTCATTTGTTCTGCCACTTCGGCGTCCGCTTTTCCGCGAAGGCCTTTGGGCCCTCAATGTAATCCAGGCTCTCCTTGTTCTCCTGATGAGCTGGAAAGACCTTCCGCATGGCAGCTTCCAAACTAGGTTCCTCTAATCCTCTAAAATAAGATTGCTTCGACGCACGTATCGCTTTCGGCGAACATTCGAGGATCGAGGCGGCCCACCGCTTCGCCGCCGACAACGCCTGACCCGGCGGTACGACTTCGTTCACGAAACCCAGTTCCTTCCCTTCGGCAGCGGAAACGCGCCTGCCCGTGAGAATCATTCCCAAGGCCTGCTTTTGTGGGATGATGCGGGGCAGACGATGAACCCCGCCGGCGCCGGCAATCAGGCCCACCCGCGGCTCCGGAAGCGCGAAGACGGCGTTTTCCGCGGCGATGATGATATCGCAGGACAGAGCGATCTCGAAGCCGCCCCCCATCGCAATGCCGTTCACGGCTGCGATGAGAGGCTTGTCGAGATCGAACCGATGAGTGATCCCCGCGAAGCCGGAGCGCACAAGGCCGGTGCGGTTGCCTGCCGCCTGCGCCTTCAGATCGTTTCCGGCGGAGAACGCGCGGTCGCCCGCCCCGGTGATGATCGCGAGCCAAAGATCGTGTGACGCGGCGAACTCGTCCCACACGCCCTCGAGCTCATCGTGCGCTTCGCTATGGAGCGCGTTCATGACTTCGGGACGATTCAAGGTTACGATGCGAACCCGCCCCTCGTCGGTGACCGTGCAGTATTTGTATGCGGCCATATTCCTCTCCGTTGCTACAGCATATCGCTCGGCGCGCGAGGCCTGTCGCCCGCCGCCGCGGCGAAACTTGCGCAGTCGAACGTCGGCTCTTCGATCGATTCCGGCCGAGAACCAGGCATTGCGATCCACTGCCCGCCGTCCGACGACCGCGGTCGCGTGAGCTTGATGCTGTCTCGAAAGATCCTCGGCGAAACGCCGTAGGCCGTCCNAAAGGTTCGGCTGAAATGCGCGGGCTCTCTGAAGCCCCAATCGTACGCGATGGTCGCGATCGGGCGTTCTGCAAGCGCGGGGTCGGCCAGTTCGTCCTTGATCCGCCTCAGCCGCTCAGCACGGATCCACCGCATGAGGGTATCCGGCTCGGATACGAACAGCTCATGCAAGTGGCGCACCGAGAGACCGACCCCTTTCGCGATGATGTGGGTGTCCAGGCAGGGGTCACGCAAGTTGCGCAGCGCGAACTCCTTGATTTGCTCCCGATGATAATCATCGCGGCTCCAGAGCGCTCGGCTCTTCAGATGAGGGACGAAGGCGACCGATAGCGCGTGCGGCAGCATTTTAGCGATACGTGCGACGCTTTCCTCGTCGGTCTCGCAGGTCGGATTGAACAATTCTTCGATCGCCGCCAGCGCTATGCGGCCAGTGCCGTGTCGTGTAGGGATCGTGACGGCGGTGCAGCGATCCACGCCTGGAAGAGCCTCCCGTAAGTCTCGCGCCTCGAGATAGATCAAATTCAGAACCACTTTCGTCGTTTCTAGTTGGAAAGGCTTGGACGTATCAACGACGAACAAATCGCCCGAAGCGGCCCTCGCCTCCCTGCCATGCTGACGGACGATCGACGTTCCTTCGACCTGGAGCGCGACTACGAACCGTCCTTTGCTCGAGGTTGCCTGCAGCCCCGGCATCAGGGACATCGTTTGGGACGACGAACGCAGATGGCCCAGACGCAGCAAGCCCGACGAATGGGCGGTGACCTTTGCGACCAGGACTTCGCCTTTCGGCTCGAGGCGGAAACGCGTCTCNAAAGTCGAGTTGAACCTCGATTGGAATTCGCGAGCGCCGCCGTTCGCCGAGCTTGCCCTTCCGACGCAGAAAGAGGATACCTCCATCAGGCGACCTCGCTCCACGACACACCAAATCGGCGCTTGCTCATCGAGATATCCTCGCGACAGTGATCTTGGTTGGCTCACAACGCGTGCTGCCAGGCCTCCGCGTGAAGAAAGTACCCGTCGCCCTCGCGCGCCACGTTATAAAAGGCGGGAAAGTGAAGGTGCATGCCGGCGACGAGAAGTCGGTCGGAGGCCACCTGATCCAGCACCCTCTTGCGTGACTTTACACCCTGCTCGAAGTCGACATCGAAATTCGTGCCTGTATCGGGCAACGCGACTTGAACCTCCGGGACATGGACGACGTCGCCCCAAATCAATAATTGCTGGTCTCCGGAAGAGATCAGGTAACCCGTGTGCCCAGGCGTGTGGCCGGGAATGGGCATGGCCACGACGCCAGGAAAGACTTCGCCGCCCGAGAAAAGCCGTGTTCGACGCTTGTACGGGGCGATCTGCACGCGCGAATGTTCGAACATCGACCTCGTTCGATCGTTCGGGGCACGGGCCAACTCGGCATCGTCGAGCCAATAGCGCGGCTCGGCTTCGTGCATGACGAGTTCGGCGTTCGGAAATATCGGCTTTCCCGTGCTGGGGTCGGTGAGACCGGCGGAATGATCGGGATGCATATGCGTCAGCAGCACTGCACTCACATCCTTGGTCTCTACGCCAGCCGTGGCAAGATTGCGAACGATCCAACCGTTGGTCGCTCCCATAGATCCCCCGGTGCCCGTATCGACGAGGACCGGGCCTTCCTTGGTGTGTACGAGAAAGGCGTTGATGCTGATCCGGCGCACTGGACGGAATGCGTCAACCAGAATCGCGCGGGCCTGATCGACCTCGACATTCTTCAACAGATCGAGATTTCCATCGATGTATCCGTCGCTTATTGCGGTAACCACGACATCGCCGATCTTGCGGTGATAGACGCCAGGTATCTGCTGGACAGGAAAGGGGCTCATGATTTCCGTCACCTTTGGAAACAGGTCTGTTTCTATCTATCTAGTCTGACTTTCCGTGACAGTCAACAGCGGGCAGCCTGCTCCGGTTAGTCGGAGGCGCCGTCCAAGACATCTCCGAATAGCTCCCATGTCGATCCCGTCCAGCGCTGTAACTGGAGCTGGGTCCACGCCTTGCTGTTCGTCTCGTTGGTATTGATCTTGATGCCCGGAAGGACCGTCGGCAGCACTAGGTCCTTGAAGTTTCTGGCTTGCTTGAGGATGTTCTCGCGTGAGAGATCTTCGCCGCATTGGCGAAGAAGTTGCTCGAGAAGCATTCCCTCCCGGTAGCCGATTAGGTATCCCGTATCCGCGATATCCGCTCCCGGTAGATACTTGACGAGTATCGCCCTGTAGTTCGCCATATCCGGATCATCGTTCCACTTCGGGTCGTTGGGGTCCTTGGAGAAGGTGCCGGTCACCACTCCGATCGCATTGTTCACGCCGGCCGGCACGATCGTGCCCGCGGTCGAGCCCGAAGGAAAGTTGATGATGGTAAGAGGCTTCCAACCGATCTCGTTGGATCTGCGAATGGCTTGAGCCGCGAATTTGCCGGTGCCTGCGATGAACAGAGCTTCCGCACCAGCGCTCTTGAAACTGACGATATCGGATTCGACAGTCGGCTCCGATAATTCATACATCGCCAGCACCACCCGCTGGGAAAACTGCTCCCCGAAAACGGACTTGAAGGCGTTCAGGTATCCCTTGCCGAGATCGTCGTTCTGATACAGCAACGCGATCTTCGCGGTCGGAGGGAGAGTCTTCTTGAGATATTTGGCATATATTCGCCCTTCGGTATCGAAGCTCGGAAGCGCTGTCGTGATGTAGGGATAGTCGCGAAACTGTGCGAACGCATCCGCGCCGCTCAGGATAGCGATGCTGGGGACTTTACGCGCGGCCAGATATCGTGCGGTCGCTGCCGTGCTCGGCGTTCCGAGTTGGCCAAACAGGAACGCGACCTCATCGCTTTCAACAAGTCGTCTGATTTGTTCCACCGCCTTCGGCGGACTATAGGCGTCGTCCAACGCAATGTAGTTGATCTTCCGTCCCCCGAGGCCACCCTTGTCGTTGAGATAGCTCACATAGGCCAGCAATCCCTTTCCCACCGTTCCAACGGACGACACAGGGCCGCTGAAGGGGAAAGTTCCCCCGACTTTGATCTCGGTTGCCGTCACGCCTGGTGAATTTTCGGCCAGCGCGGACGAACCCCACAGGATCGATGCGACTGCTATGCTTGCCAAATACCTCACGATTCGAACGCCTCCATGTTTCTGATTGATGACGAAGCGCAGGTCGCGAGGCCGGAACAACCGGACGGCCGATACACCTTTGCGGACGAGCTTGCGCTATTTCAATCGATCGGCGGCAAGCACGCGCTTGACCGCACGTCGTTCCATCATCATCTCGTAGTGCCGTTTGCAGTTCGACGGCAAAGACACCAATAGCCGCTCCGCCCATTGCCCCACGTAGAACAAGGCCGAGTCGGCGTAGCTATAGCGGCCCGCGACGTAAGCCTTCCCGGCTAGGCTGGCATCGATGATTGCGAAACCCCGGCTCACCATCCCTCGTCCGGTGGCGACGATATCCGCATGTTGAGCCTCCGGCCCGAATGCCATGGGAACGATCATCCGACTGAACCCGCGCATATGGACCGTTCCAACGACGTAATCCAGAAGCTCGGTCGCGCGCGCCTCGCTGTCGGCGTCTTGCGGCAGCAGCTCCGCCTCGGGGTTGGTGCGCGCGAGCCATCGGGCAATGGCGCCGTACTCGGTCAGAACGGACCCGTCGTCCCGGATCAGTGTCGGCACCTTGGACTTGGGATTAATCGCAGAAAAGGCAGGTTGATATTGCTCGCGCACCGCCAGGTCCAGCAGGGTGACGTCATAAGGCTTGGCTATTTCTTCGAGCAAGACACGAATGCCGACGGCGCTCGTGCCGCGAGCGTAGTAGAGCTTCATGAATTCGGTCCATCGCAATGCCGTGCGCGATCGTGCACATGATCGAGTACGTTATGCCGAATTCATAGCCCATCGGAGCGCGGCAATGGCTCCCCGTTATTGTCTGCAAGTGCGGATCATTTGCTCGTTTGTGCGGCCGAGATCTTTGGTCCGCTGCGATGCCGAGCTCGTGCTCAACCGCAGTCATATTCGACTCGGTCATCCGATACCCAAATGCAAGGGCTGTGGCGTCGGAGATGTGCGGCGGTAGCGCTTGAGGAATGCATACTACCTATAGGCCTCGACTTCGTGGGGCTTGTCAGAGCCGCCGTACCCGCGAACGTCGATCGCGCGAGCCGTGAAGCCGGCGGCCGCAATGGGGTCCATCTGATGGCGCCAAGAGTACCACGACTCCGGAAAGCCGTGGACCAAGACAACCAGCGGGCCCCCACCCTGGAGCGCGACCCGCAATGTGACCTCGCCCACTTGTACCTGACGAAAATTGGACATGATGGTTCCTCTTTGGACCGCCGCGACCCAACGGCGGCTCGTTCATGTCGCGGCGGTGATGCCGCCGTGGACCGCGAGGGTCCGGCCTTCGCCGTACGCGGCGGGCAAATGCGAGCGCCCTTAGAGGCCTTCCGTCAGAATGATGCGGAAGTCCGCGCCACTTAAGCGATGCTGCTTGGCATCCTGGTACTCGGGGCTGTCGTACCAGGCTTTGGCGGCCGCCATGTCCGGGAATTGGGCGATGGTGACGCTCTCGGCGGGAGCTCCTTCAAGAACCTCGTATTTTCCGTTGACGGCGAGGAACGTCACGGGGTGGGCGGCGCGTGCCGCGGCCGCCTTCGGTCGGTAACGCTCGAGTTCCGCGGCATCGGTCGTCTTGTTGTTGATGAGGATCACATAGGCTGGCATCGGGGACTCCTGTTTGGATAGAGGGCGGTGAGGCGTGCGGGGTGGTGGCAAGAGAATGTTCACATCGACCCGCGTTCACCGGTCGTCAGCGGTGATGCGCTGGTGCTGCGGCCGCTGATCCAAGAACGCCGCCATCGACGACAAGCTCTGCTCCCTGGATGTAAGCTGCCTCATCCGACGCAAGAAAGAGGACGGCGTTGGCTATATCTTCGGCTCGACCGACGCGATTGAGTGGAATCATCGCTTGGAGGCGACGCTCGCGTGCCACAGCGGCTTCGGGCAGCACGGCCGTTCGCTGCCAGATCGGCGTTTCGATAACGCCAGGAACAACAGCGTTGACTCTGATGCCACGCGGTGAAAGCTCACCTGCGAGCGAGCGGCACATCGCCCGCACGCCCGCTTTGCTGGCGGCGTAAGCTGAAGATTGGCTACTGCCGGTGGTCGCAGCCATCGACCCGTTCAGTATAATCGACGCACCCGCGTCCATCAGCTTCAAAGCAGCTTGGACGGTCAGGAAAACCGCGGTGACGTTGGTGCGCAAGACGTCATCGAAATCCTTTT
>JGI12635J15846_10004316_pt1 | contig 12278 bp, 7 predicted proteins | sample BlaSpr_A8_OM2_M2_FD_15846 | JGI IMG/M metagenome (IMG submission 15846) | reverse complement strand
TGTCCCGGCGTGGGCGACCGCGCAGGAGAAGCCGGCGTCCGAGTGGGATACCACACAGGCTCGCGGCCAAACTCGCGACATCGACTTTGACACCAGTGAAGGCACCTGGATGTCGCTCGACGTCTCCCCCGACGGCAAGTGGATCGTCTTTGACTTGCTCGGACACGTTTACCGCATCTCCGCCACCGGCGGGAAAGCCGAATGCCTGACGCAGGATTCCGGCGTCGCGCTAAACATGACGCCGCGCTTTTCTCCGGACGGCAAGACCATCGCTTTCATCAGCGATCGCAAAGGCCAGAATAATCTCTGGCTGATGGACGCCAACGGCAAGAATCCGCGCGCCGTTTTCACCGACAAAACTCAGCGCGCGCTCAGTCCCGTTTGGACGCCCGATGGAAACTACATCATCGTCCAGCGCCAGGGAACCCGACGCGACGGCTCGCCTTTCGCGTGGTCACTGGTCATGTATCACAAGGACGGCGGCTCGGGAATCGAACTCGTTGGAAACGACAAAGGACCCGGCTGGCATTCTGTTTCACGTGACGGAAAATATCTCTACTTCGACGTACAAATCTGCTCGCCGCTCCCCTTCGGCCACACCGATCCCATGCTCGGCTGCGGGCAAATTCGCCGCATGAATTTGCAAACACGCAAAGTAGAGGAAATTACCGGAGGACAAGCCGAGCAACAGGACCGCGGCACCAGCGGCGGGGGCATCGCTCCGGAAGTGTCGCCCGACGGAAGATTCGTCGCCTTCGGCAGGCGCATTCCCGACGGGACCGAATCCTACAAAGGCCACATCTTCGGCCCGCGCACCGCTCTCTGGTTGCGCGACCTGCAAACCGGCGAAGAGCGCTTGCTCATGGACCCCATCGAGCTGGACGAATCCGAAGAAATTTCCCGTCAGATGACCATCGTGCCGGGAATGGTCTGGAACGCGGACGGCAAGTCAATGGTGATTTCGCAAGGCGGAAAGATTCGCAAGTTGTGGGTCGACAACGGAAAAGTCGACACCATTCCGTTCACGGTGCACGTCCACCGCACCATCTCCGAGATGGCCTATTCGCCCATCCAGGTTCGCGATGACGCTTTTGAAGCGAAATTCATCCGGTGGCAAACCGCCTCGCCTGACAGCAAGCGCATTGTCTTCCAAGCCGTCCACAAGCTCTGGCTCATGGACCTGCCCAGCGGCAAACCCAAGCGCCTCACACCAGATTCTTTTGTTCCCGGCGAATTTTCCCCCGCGTGGTCGCCCGATGGAAAGACTATTGCCTTCTCGAGTTGGGACGACGGAAAGCACGGTCAACTCTGGACCATCGCATCCGCAGGTGGGGAGCCCCATGCTGTAACTAAAGAACCTGGCGAATACTTGAATCCCACTTGGAGCGCGGACGGCGCGATGCTGGCGTATTCTCGCGGCTCGGGTGCCACACTGCGCGGCCGCGACTGGGCTCGCAATGAGTGGTACGACATCGTTCTGCAACCGGCAAACGGCGGCGCCGGCCAAATGCTTGCCCGCGTTAGCGGCCAAGAAGGCCCGGGCGCGCGTCCGCAATTTGGTCCCGGCGGCAGGATCTATTTTACCAAGCATCGTATCGAGAAAGGCGCAGGCCCATTTGATGCGAAGAGCGTAACGGATCTCGTCTCCGTCCAAATCGATGGTTCGGACCATCGCGTTCATGTTACGTTTCCGAACGCCACGCTCGTCCAAGTCTCGCCGAACGGCCAGCAAGTCGCCTATCAGGAAGGCGACAATGTGTACGTCGCCCCTCTGCCGCTGAATGTGACCGGCCAGGAAGCGATTCACCTAGATCGCAAGACGCCCGTTTTCACGATCAAGCCCGCGAGCGTGGACGGTGGCATGTATCCGCGCTGGCGAGACGCCGCAAGCATCGAGTACGGCAACGCCAACAAATACTTTCTCTATCACACCGACACGGCAAAAACCGACACCACGGAGATTCGCCTCACCGTGCCGCGCTCCATTGCGCAAGGTTCCATCGCGCTGACCAATGCCCGCATCATCACGCTGCAAAATCGCAACGTGATCGAGCAGGGGACAATCGTGGCGAAAGCCGGACGCATCACCTGCGTCGGCACTTGCCCGACTGCCGGTGTCGATCGCGCGGTGGATACCAAAGGCAAGACGATCATACCGGGATTTGTCGACATGCATGCCCATCATCATCGCGAGTCGGGCGGCATCACCCCCACGCACAATTTCGAATCCGCCGTCTATCTCGCCTATGGCGTCACCACGACTCTCGACCCTTCGACCTGGTCCGAAGAAGTTTTCCCCCTCGCGGAAATGATTGAAGCCGGCCAATCGGTCGGCCCTCGTACTTATTCCACCGCTACTCCTCTGCTCAACGGCAGCGGTCCCAACTACAACGAACTCACCAGCTACGAAGTGACGGAGCACGAAATCACTCGCCTAGCCTCCTATGGCGTCGTCTCTCTAAAACAATATCTCCAGCCAGACCGCGAGCAGCGCCAATGGATTACGGAAATCGCGCGAAAGAAAGGTCTCCGCGTAACGGGCGAAGGCTCCAGCGACCTCCTCCATAAGCTCAGCATGCTGATGGACGGCCAGACTGGTTTCGAACATCCCACGCCTTACGCTCCGCTCTACGGCGACGTCGCCAAATTCTTCGGCCTTTCCCACACCGTCTATTCTCCAACCTTCACCGTCGGCGGGACCGCTCCCTGGAACGAAGAATATTTCCAGCAGATCAGCGACGTGTGGAAAGACGCAAAGCTCCAGCGATGGACTCCCTGGCGCGAACTCATGCCACACCTCCGCCGCCGCTGGATGCGCCCGCTCACCGATTATCATTTCGGCGTACAAGCGCAAGGCTTGGCGGACATCATCGCCAACGGCGGTTATGGCGCTATCGGTTCGCACGGCCAAGCTCACGGCATCGGTTCGCACTGGGAAGTCTGGATGATCTCCAGCGCCACCGGCCCCATGGGCGCGCTCGAGGTTGCCAGCCTTCACGGCGCGCATTTTCTCGGCGCGGATAAAGACCTCGGCTCGCTCGAAGTCGGAAAGCTCGCCGACCTGATGGTTCTGAACGCCAATCCCCTCGACGACATCCACAACACAGCAAACATTGCGATGGTCATGAAAGCCGGCATGCTCTACGACGCCGACACCCTCGACGAAATTTGGCCCGAGAAAAAACCCTTCGGCGCTTATTACTGGCTCAACCTCGACGAACTCCGCAACGACACAAAACCCGTGGACGTCTTCGACCAAGAATAAACTCCGCGCTCACCTTTGTAGGGGCGCAGCACGCTGCGCCCCATTCGCCACGTACCAAAGATGCGCAGGTCTCCGCACTTCGTATTCCACATTGCGCCCGCCCACGTTTGCTACACTTTTGTGGTGGGATCGACCTCGTCCAACGCCCTACGCATCGTCTCCCTGGCTCCGAGCGTAACCTCAATTCTCTGCGCCATTGGCGCAAAGCAATATCTCGTGGGCGTCACGAAATGGTGCGCGGACGTCGCGCCGGTGAACGGCCTGCCAAAACTCGGCGATTGCTGGCACATCGATTCCGTGGACAAGATCCTGGAGCTGAAGCCGTCGCTCGTCGTCGGCTCGGTCCCCTACAAACAAGAAACCCTCGCGAAACTCTTGGAGCACCCGCTCAGCTTCCTGGCCACGAATCCCCGGACCCTCGCCGATATTGAGAATGACATTCGAATGCTAGGACGGATCGCCGGCCGCCCCACGCAAGCCGAGCGTCTTATCAAACAAATGCGCCAGGAATTCGCCGCGCGCGCAAAAAAGAGCCACACTTTGAAAACTAAGCTCCGCGTTTACTGCGAAGCTTGGCCAAATCCGCGCATCAGTTCCCCGCCCTGGGTAGCGGAAATCGTGAAAATTTGCGGCGGCGAAATGGTGTTGCCTGCCGGCGAAAAAGTAAGCGATGAACAGGTCGCAAAGGAGCGACCGGATGTGATTGTGCTCGCCTGGGCCGCCAGGGGAGATAGATCCAATCCCCGCAAATCCTACCAAGTCGCGGCATGGAAGGATGTCCCCGCCATCTGCAACAAGCGCGTCTACGTCCTCCGCGACGAACTGCTGAACACACCCGGCCCGCCACTCCTCGCCGGCGCAAAACAGCTTTTCTGCATCTTTCAAAAAGCCGGAACCCCGGGAAACAAAGAATGAAAGTCATCGTAGCCGCAGTTATTGAGCGCAGCGACCGCCGCATACTCATCGGCCAGCGCCGGCGGGAAGACACTTCGCCGCTCAAGTGGGAATTCCCCGGCGGAAAAGTTGAAGAAGGCGAAACGCCGGAAGCTGCGTTAGCGCGCGAGCTTCGCGAAGAATTGAGTGTTACATTGGAAAAATGTGCGGAACTGGGCCGCACGCGTCACCAATATCCCACTTCACCCGGTGAATTGGAAATTCGGTTTTATGCCACCAGCATAAAGGAGAGCGAAGTCACGCCAAACGAGTTCGAACAAATCTTGTGGGTGCTGCCAAAAGAGCTGGGCAACTACGACTTCCTTGCCGCCAACTCCCAACTCATCGCACAGCTTGCCACCGGCCGCCTCAAACCAAAAGAAATTCTGGAACGCGCCACGGACGCCCCTCAAAATAGAAAAGGCGAACCGTAGTTCGCCCTCCCCAGCACAAAAGCACGCATCGCGCAGATCACAATCGGTTCGGTCACGAAATAACGGGGTTCGATTTGTCCGGATTGATTCCCAAATCCTTAATCGCTTTGTCGACCACCGACCGCTCGATCTTGCCATCGGTATGTAGCTCGTGCAGCGTCGCCAGAGTGATGAAACGCGAATCGACCTCGAAGAATTCGCGCAAGGACGCTCGTCCTTCGCTGCGTCCAAACCCGTCCGTGCCTAGCGACGCCAGCCGCCGCGGCATCCATTTGCTCACCATGTTCGGCAGCGTCTTCAGGTAATCGGAAGCGGCCACCAAAACTCCGGGCGCATCCGCAAGACACTTGGTCAGATATGGGACGCGCGCCTTCTCGCCGGGGTGCAAACGGTTCCAGCGCTCGGTTTCGTTCCCGTCGACGTAAAGCTCCTTGTAACTCGTGACGCTCCAAACATCCGCCGCAACGCCGTACTTCGTGTCCAGAATTTCCTGTGCGCGAAGAACTTCGTTCAGAATGGCGCCGCTCCCGAAGAGTTGCGCGCGCAGCTTGGACTTCGGGCTGGGCGCCTGCCGGTAGCGGTACATCCCCTTCAAAATTCCGTCTTTCACGTCGCCCTGCATCGCGGGCATCGCATACGGCTCGTTCATCACCGTGATGTAATAAAAAATGCTTTCGCCGTCTTTGTACATTCGGCGGATGCCGTCCTGCAGAATCACCGCCATCTCGTAAGCAAACGCCGGATCGTACGCGCGCAAATTTGGTACGGAAAGCGCCAGCACGTGGCTGTTGCCGTCCTGGTGCTGCAAACCTTCGCCCGACAAGGTCGTCCGCCCCGAAGTTCCCCCCAGCAGGAAACCCCGCACACGCATATCTGCCGCGGCCCAAATAAAATCCGCAATCCGTTGGAACCCAAACATCGAGTAATAAATGAAGAACGGAATCGTATTGATACCGTGCGTCGCATAAGCTGAACCCGCGGCGATAAACGACGCCATCGAACCAGCTTCGGTAATTCCTTCTTCGAGAATCTGTCCGTCCTTCGCTTCCTTGTAGTAAAGCAGCGTGTTCACATCAACAGGTTCATACCGCTGTCCAACGCTCGAATAAATCCCCACCGTGCGAAACAGCGATTCCATGCCAAACGTCCGCGCTTCGTCCGGCACGATGGGCACAACCAATTTGCCGATTTCCGGATCTTTCAGCATTTTGCGCAGCATGCCGACGAACGCCATCGTCGTCGAAACTTCTCTGCCCTCGCTGCCGTCGAAAAACTCCTTGAACAGTTCGTCGTGGTTGGCCACCAGCGGCTTCGAGCGCACGCTGCGCTTCGGTGTGTAGCCGCCCAGCGATTCGCGACGCGCGCGCAGATACTGAATCTCGATGCTATCTTCCGCTGGCCGGTAGAACGGCACCTCGACGCAATCGTCGTCGTTCAACGGAATCCCAAACCGCGAGCGAAACTCGCGCAACTCTTCTTCATTCAGTTTTTTCTGCTGGTGCGTGACGTTCTTGCCTTCGCCCGCTTCTCCAAGGCCGTAGCCCTTGATCGTGCGCGCCAGAATCACCGTCGGCCCACCCTTGTGATCCACGGCCGCCTTGTACGCCGCGTACACCTTGCGCGGGTCGTGTCCGCCGAGGCGCAAACGCCGCAACGCTTCATCGGGCAAAGGTTCAACCAATTGCAACAGTCGCGGATCGCTTCCAAAAAAATGTTCGCGCACATACGCGCCCGAGGAAACCACCAGCTTCTGGTATTCGCCGTCCACCAATTCGCCCATGCGCTTCACGAGCAGGCCTTCCGTGTCGCGCTCCAAAATCGGATCCCACTCGCTGCCCCACAGCACCTTGATCACGTTCCATCGCGCGCCGCGGAACGCCGATTCCAGTTCCTGAATAATTTGTCCGTTGCCGCGCACAGGACCGTCCAGCCGCTGCAAGTTGCAGTTCACGACAAAAATCAGGTTGTCCAGCTTTTCGCGCGAAGCCAGAGTGATCGCCCCCAGCGATTCCGGTTCATCCGTCTCTCCATCGCCCAGGAACGCCCAAACTTTCGCGTCCGTCACCGGCTTCAAACCACGATCTTCCAGATATCGGTTATAACGCGCCTGATAAATCGCCATCAGCGGGCTCAAGCCCATCGAAACCGTGGGATATTCCCAGAAGTCCGGCATCAGCCACGGATGAGGATAGGACGACAGTCCGCCTCCCGGCTTCAATTCCCGCCGAAAGTTTTCGAGTTGCTGCGGCGAAATCCGTCCTTCAAGAAACGCCCTCGCGTACATCCCCGGCGCCGCGTGTCCCTGAAAATAAATCGTGTCGCCTTCGAACTCTTCCGAGCGCGCGCGAAAGAAATGGTTGAACCCGACCTCATAGAGCGTGGCTGCGGAAGCATAAGTGGAAATGTGCCCACCGATGTTGTGCTCCACCCGGTTCGCTCGCACCACCATCGCCAGAGCGTTCCAGCGAATCAAGCTCTTGATTCGCCGCTCCAACTCCTGATCGCCAGGGAACAGGGGTTCGAGCCGCGCGGGAATCGTGTTTGCGTATGGCGTGTTTGCAGAAAACGGAAGATCGATACCCGCAACGGTAGCGTGCGCGCGAAGTCTTTCCAGAATCTCCGCCGCCACTTCCGGCCCGCTCGAATCGAGCACGGAGTCCAGCGACTCCAGCCATTCTTGAATTTGCGTGTCCTCTAGTCCGTGCGGTACGTTAATTATATCGCTCGGGCTATCCGTATGTGTGTACGTCTCATTGTCCATAACTCAGGCTGGCCCCTCTTTTTTCGAATTCCGGCCCGCTTGTCCGCGCGCCTCCCAAACTTATCTGCACTATAAGGAGAATAGAATACACCGCCGCGCGATTCTCTGCACACTACACTCTTAGCGAAATTCTTCCTTTGCCGGCCCCAAGCTTCGCCCGCCGTCCAAGACCAGCGTGTGACCAGTCAAAAACTCCGCATGCACGAGATACGAGACGGCATCGGCGATGTCCGTAGGCGCACCCGTTCGCCGCAGCGGAGCCAGTTTAACGAAATCGGCTTCCCACTCCGGCGGGTCGCCGGGCATGGTAATCGTTCCTGGCGCGATCGCATTCACGCGCACCTCCGGTGCCAGCGCCTTCGCAAGCACCTTCGTCAACATCACCACGCCCGCCTTCGAGATGGAATGCGGAATGAAGCCCGGCCATCCCATGAGTCCGCCAGCGTCGGCAAAATTCACAATCGCACCTTTCGTCCGGCGTAGTAACGGCGCCGCCGCCTGCGCGCAAAAAAACCCCGCCTTCAAATTCGTATCCAGCGACGCATCCCAAGTTTCTTCCGTCGTCGACACAATACTCGCGGGCAAAAAGTTCGCCGCACTGTTTACCAAAATATCTAGCCGCCCGAATTTCTTCCCAATCTCCTCGAACACCCCGCGAATCTCACTCACCTTTTGCAAATCGGCTGAAAGCGCTACCGCGCGCCGCCCCATCTTCTCGATTTCCGCAACCACCTCCTGGGCCTCCGCAGTAGACGCACGATGGTGAATTACTAAATGCGCGCCCTCCTCCGCCAGCCGCAGAGCCACCGCACGCCCCAATCGCTTCGCCGAGCCGGTGACCAGCGCCACTCTTCCTTCGAGCGATGTCGTACGTCGTTCGGTATTCTCTGTCATCAAATTTCCGCCGCTCGAAACGTTACCACACCCTGGAATCTCGGGGACCTGCAGGGCAGTTCCCCGGCGGTGCTATCATCGACCGCGTAAAACACGCAGAAGGAGACCACGAATGAAACTCGACCTGCTGGCCATCGCCGCCCACCCCGATGACGTGGAGCTCACCTGCGGGGGGACACTCCTAAAAATGGCCCACAGCGGCTACAAAACTGGCATCCTGGACCTCACCGCCGGCGAAATGGGCACTCGCGGCACTCCGGAAACCCGCGCCAAGGAAGCTGCCAAATCCGCCAAGATTCTTCGCTTGAGCTGGCGTAGTACGCTCGGCGTCCCCGACTCCGACGTCCAGCCCAGCCGCCAGCACAAACTCCGCCTGGCCGCCGTCATCCGCGAGCTCCGCCCTAAAACGGTCATCCTCCCCTATTGGGAAGCCCGCCACCCCGACCATTACCACGCCTCCACCCTCGGCTACGAGGGCTGCTTTCTCGCCGGCCTCAAGCAACTGCCGCTCGATGGCGAACCTCACCGCCCCTTCAAAATCCTCTATTCCACCGCGTACGCTCCCGTCCACCCCACCTTTGTCGTGGACATCACGACCCATTTCGAACAACGCCGCCGCGCCATCCTAGCGTTCGCCTCCCAATTCCACCCCCCAAAAGGCGAATCCCGAAGCCAATTCAAAAAGACAAACGTCTTCCTGGCCATCGATCGTCTAGAAGACGAAATGAACCAACTCGCCCGCCACTACGGCGAAATGATCGGCGTAAAATACGGCGAACCATTCCTTGTGAAAGAGCTAATGCAAGTCCATGACGTCGTAAAGATGGACGTCCGCTCCATCTGAATCTTCATCTTTTGTCCCAGAGGATTTGCAAGGTATACGAGCAAGGCAAAACGCACTACCCGCTACTCACTATTCGCTACTCACTGCTCTCTTAAAAATTCTCCTCATCCTGCGCCGGCGAATACCCCGGAATCCCTGGCCCCTTAGCCGTACTCTCCGCCCGCAACCGGGTAAGCGCCTCATCCTCCGCCCCGGACTTCCGCAGCACTACGATCGTGCTAAGCGCCTCGCTGTACACGCGCGTCACCAGATAAACATCCCCGGTGTCATTCTTCCTCCAAAGCTGCCCGATCTGAATCTTTTTTATGCTCATTTTCTCTGACCTTGACTCTAGAGGCCCTCGCCAAAGGTGTCAACCCTTCTAATCCTGCATTTTGCACACCATTCACCACGCTTTTCATTTCGGAACAGCTTCTTCAGCCCACGCCGGGGCCCTGCCCGCCCCTCAAACCGCCCGCCCTCGTTTGGTCCCTCAGAATCCCGCGAATCTCTCCCGGAATAGAAAACCTTCTTCCCAAGTCTTACATCGTAGTGGTTAAGGGCGCGAACGCCAATGCACCCTAGCATTGTCAAAACGGGTGTATACTGACCATCTCGGGAGGTTAATGCCATGACACAGATTCCCAGATTAGCTTTAGGCCTTACGGTGGCAGGCCTCCTTGTCACAAGCGCCTCTCTCGCAAGCCCACGTAAGCAGTCAAGCCAGAACCCGGCCCCCACGCAAACGCAGCAGCCTGCTCCCGCTCAACCTGCCCCAACTGCGCAGTCAGGCCAGGACGCTAGCCAAACCAAGACACCGACTCCTCCGCAACCCGCACCGCCGCAACCTGCGCCCCCCCAACCCGCGCAAACGCAAGCTCCTCAGGATCAGCCGGTTCCCCAGAAGGATACCGTGCATCCCAAGAACTCCAGGGAAGATGTCGACGCCATCGGCAACCGCAACGTAGGCAAGGGCGTCAACTTCTATTCTCTCGAACACGAAATCGCCCTCGGCAAGTCCCTCGCTCAGGAAGTCGAACGCTCGTCCAAGCTTATCGATGACCCCGTCGTCACCGAATACGTGAACCGCGTCGGCCAAAATCTTGTCCGCAACTCCGATGCTCGAGTCCCGTTCACCATCAAAGTCATCGACTCTGATGAAGTCAACGCCTTCGCCCTCCCCGGCGGCTTCTTCTATGTCAACAGCGGCCTAATCCTCCGCGCCCAGGAAGAATCCGAACTCGCCGGCGTCATGGCCCACGAAATCTCTCACGTCACCGCCCGCCACGGCACAAAGAACGCCACCAAAGGCGAAGCCATGCAACTGGCTATGATTCCGCTGATGCTTCTCGGTCCCGGTGGCTGGGCCGGCTACGGCATTTACGAAGCCGCGAGCCTCGCCATCCCCGTTACCTACCTGAAATTCAGCCGCGACTCCGAGCGCGAAGCCGACTTCCTCGGTCTTCAATATATGTACAAGGCTGGCTACGATCCCAACTCTTACGTAACCTTCTTCGAGCGCATTCAGGCCGACGAAAAGCGCCGCCCCGGCACCATCCCGAAAGTTTTCTCGACGCATCCTCCCACTCCGGAGCGCATCGAAGCCACCCAAAAAGAAATCGCGCGTATCCTTCCCGCGCGCCAAGAGTACATCGTCACTACTTCCGAATTTGATTCGGTTAAGTCCCGGCTCCGCAACATCATGTTCGCCCGCAAAGTTTCTGACAATCAGCCCGGCAAGCCCACGCTGCGCACCAAAACCGCGCAGTCTAAGCAACCCACATCCACCACCGATCCTAACGCCACCACCAGCGATGGCACCGACGACGGCCGCCCCACTCTCAAGCGCCGCCCCGATCAACCATAATCGAGATTCTGGTTCTCACAACCTAATTCCTTGAAGCAAAACGGGCGCCTCTGAGCGCCCGTTCTTTTTCCCTTCCTCCTCTGGCGTCAGCGCTTTAGAGAGAAAGCAAACTCGAATCCTGGATCGAACCCGGCTGCAACGCGCCGCGATCAAGTAATTCGCCCGCGCGGACGACGCCTCGTCCGCAAACAAAAACCATGTCCAATACCGTACAGCATTGAAGATTAGATCTTCCTATACTGACCCAAGACTGCCGAGATACCCTCGGCTGCTTAAATGTCGAGCATTCCACTTGGGGCTACAAAGCGACTTGTCAGATTGCAGATCATTGAGACTGAGCTGAGTTAGCTTGATTGACCTCCCGCACGCAAAAGATCATCAGGCAGAAGGAAACAAAATGCGTTTTGTCTTATCTATTCGTTCCTTGTTGTTGGCACTGGTATTGCTAGCCATCTCGGCGGCCTCCTCCGCTCAGATTGGCGTAGGAATATCGATCAGAATCGCCCCGCCCGAATTGCCCGTTTATGATCAACCCATTGCCCCCGGGGACGGCTACATCTGGACCCCCGGTTACTGGGCTTACGGCGACGAAGATTATTATTGGGTTCCCGGAACGTGGGTCATGGCTCCCGAAGTCGGCTATCTCTGGACTCCCGGCTACTGGGGCGGCGATGGCGATGACTACATCTTCCACGAAGGCTACTGGGGAACGGAAGTCGGGTTCTACGGCGGCATCAACTACGGCTACGGCTATTCTGGCCGCGGCTACGAAGGCGGCCGCTGGGATAACGGTCACTTTGACTACAATCAATCGGTAAGCCATGTAGACGTCTCTCGCAATCGCAACGTTTACAACACAAGAGTAGACGACAACAACCGGGGTAATCGCGTCAGCTTCAACGGCGGCAACGGTGGCGTGCAGGCGCGTGCCACAAGCCAAGAAGATTCCGCCGGACGTGGGCGCCACATCGCTCCCGTCGCCGAGCAAACTCAGCATGTACAGTCTGCACGCGGCAACTCCGAGCTACGCGCCTCCTCTAACCACGGCAAGCCTCCCATCGCTGCTACAGCCAAGCCCGGCGCCTTCAAAGACAGCGGCGCAGTAGCCGCCAGAGAAGGTGGAACCGTTCATAACGCCCCTCCGGCCGCCGCGAACAACAATGGTCGCCAGAACGCCGAGACTCCTCGTCCAACCGCTGAAACTAATCGCCCACCCACGGATACTGCGCGTCCAGCCGAGACTAATCGCCCAACCACAGAGGTCACTCGCCCGAACGCAGATACCAATCGCCCAACTCCCG
>JGI12635J15846_10004314_pt1 | contig 12280 bp, 8 predicted proteins | sample BlaSpr_A8_OM2_M2_FD_15846 | JGI IMG/M metagenome (IMG submission 15846) | reverse complement strand
TGACGAGGACGCCGCCGTCAATGAAGTCGAGGCGCCAGTGGCCGGGGCCTTCGAATACACTCGCCATGGTGGGGCCGGGGGCGGCCTCTTTGTTAGCGCCGGGAAGGACCGAGCCGAGCATCTGGCCGAAGGCTCCGAGCAGCGAGTTGCCGGTGCAGGTGGTGGGGAGGCGTCCCGAGGAGACGCAGCGGCGCATGGCGCGTTCCTCGGCGTTTTTGGGGGGTGTGATTTGCTGTAGCGAGGCGTTGGCGCCGACGCCGGGTGCCTGGGCTCTGTTGGCGATGGGCTGGGGGTTCACCTTCGCGACGTTGGCGTCGTAGATCTCCTGCTGCTTCTTCTGGAACGCCTGGTGGGCGGCAAGCTCTTTCGCGGAGGGCTGGGTGCATGTCGGGAAGAGCTTCTTCAATGCGCCGCGGGTTACATTTGTATATTGCATGATTCCGTTCGGCATGACATGGTCCGGATGCCCAACCATGCAGTTTGCGTTGTCGGAGAGATCGCGGATGTTACAGTTCTCGATGAACATGCGCTCGCCGTTGCAGACGTAGGTGACGCCCTGTTGCAGATCTTTGTCCTGCGCGGTGGCGAGGGTTGTGAAGACTCCAAGCAGTGTCGCGATACTCAGCCTCAGGAAGACGGGTGTGTTTTCACGACGGCGGTTCGCACAGTACGGGCTCATCTTGCACCCCCGATTATCGAAGTGTGCGAAGTCTCCTGATGGCCCTCAGATGACTCGCTTGATACAGCAAGTTCCTGGTTCCGGGCGTTGCTCTAGGAAGGGAACCTGATAGTAGAACTTTTGGCGGCTAAGAGCAAGATGTGGGGAAGTCAGGCATCCGTTCCCTGGTATTCTCCCGTAAATATATTTAGCTACCCATTGATCTATGTTCGGCCGATGCCCTACGAACGAAGGGTGCATGCACCCCGTATGACCAATTCCCGCCGAACAGCCGGCCAGATCGCTACGGATGTGGAAGGTCTGGCGATTAGTTGCCCCCGCAGACGGGTTGATGCGTGGCGCGGCCAACCAAAAGTGCTCCGCCGCTCTCTGAATGAGCACTAGCAGTTCATTACAACTGGAGCAGACATGGCAAAGAACGGGGCGAAGAGTCTGGCCGATCCCACGAAGTTGAAGCCGATTGACAAAAAAAACGGACTGCTTCAGGTGATTGTCGAAACTCCAAAAGGCAGTCGCAACAAGTTTGCGTTCGATCCGAAGCAGGAGATTTTTGCTCTGAAGAAAGTGCTGCCGGCGGGTATGACGTTTCCGTATGACTTTGGCTTTTTGCCGAAGACGATTGCACCGGATGGAGACCCGATCGATGTGCTGCTGCTGATGGACGAACCGGCGTTTCCGGGTATCGCAGTGCGTGCGCGGCTCATCGGAATCATCGAAGGGGAACAGCTGGATGGAAAGAAGCGGATTCGCAACGACCGGCTGGTGGCGGTGGCCGAGGCGAATCATATGTACGCCAACATCAAAAGGCTGAAGGACCTGCCCGGCCAGTTTCTTCGCGAACTGCAGGATTTCTTTGTGAACTACCACAATCTCGAAGGAAAGAAGTACAAGTTGCTGGGTTGCCGAGGAGCGGAGGCTGCGATGAGCCTGATCAAGAAAGCACAAAAGGCAGCCTGATGTGCCGGTGCAGTTTGTCGAGACGAGGTTGAGTGAGGCAGGGCCATCTACGGCAAACAACAAAGAGCAGATCGTCCACTTCGCCCAGACCAGCCAGGCCGCCCCACACTGCCTTTCCCGGCACTCAGGCTCGATTCAGTAGAGCCTTCATATTCACCTCCGGCGATCGTTCCGCACGCAGTCGCGCCAACAGAATCCAGATTTCGTGATATTCCCCAAGCTGCACATCACTGACGACAAGCCGACTTAAGATTACCGAACGGTGAGTGCATGGCAATCATGTGCTCGTTGAGATGTACGGCCCAGTTTACCGGCTATCTATCTGACCCTCCGTAGAAGTTCGCGCAAACGTGACGCTCGACGAGAATTGATTTGCTGCAATCTTCAGGATTGCAGCCACACTGCGACTAACGTCGAGGTCCGTCGTTGCCCATGAGGACACGCTGATTCGCATTGCTTTGCGCCCTTTCCAAACGGTGCCGCCACACCAACAGGTTCCATCTGCTTGCACAGCATCGATGACCCTAGTGTTGATTTCGTCGTCCCCGAAGGAGACCAGCACTTGATTCAGCACAACATCGTTAAGAACCTCACACCCTTTGGCGCGAAGAGCCTCAGCGAATGTTGCAGCGTGTTGACAGCAACGGTCGATGAGGTCAACCACACCTTGTTTTCCGAGGGAACGCAGTGCCGCCCAGATTTCAACTGCTCGAGCGCGGCGCGAAGATTCAGGCCCCCATTGCATGGGCTGCCGTTTCGCGTCAGCGTCCGGAGGATAATAAGACGCTGCAATCGACATCGAGCGACCCAGGGCTTCTGCATCCTTTACGATTGCGATTCCACTATCCTGCGGCACGTTGAGCCATTTATGCGCATCCGTCGCCCAAGAATCGGCCCGCGCGAGACCCTCCACTAAATGCTTTCGATGATGGCTGACAGCAGCCCAGAGACCGAAGGCGCCGTCGACATGGACCCATGCACCCATTTCGTGCGCAATGTCGCAGATCTCACCGACCGAATCGCAGGCGCCAGTATTCACGTTACCGGCCTGGACACAGACGATCGCCGGCCCGCATACGCGAGGTAGAAGCGATGGCTTCATGCGCTCCTGAGAGTCAGCGGGAACGATATGCACACGGCCTCTTCCGAACCCGAGCAGCGCCAAGGCTTTGAGCATCGTCGCGTGAACCTCTTCCCCGACGATTACTGTGACAGGAGGAGCTGAGAATAACCCGTCCCGTTCGACATCCCATCCCGCGTTCCGCAGGACGCTGCTCCGCGCCGCAGCGAGAGCGGTCACATCAGCCATCTGTGTGCCGGTTACAAATGCTCCGCCACTGTTCGGCGGCAGGCCGAGTAAGTCGAGGACCCAGGAAAGAACGACGTCTTCCAGATGTGCAGCAACAGGGGAAATATCATATAGACAGGCATTTTGGTCCCACGCATCTGCCAGCCAGTGAGCCGCAACGCTGGCTGGCAAAGCGCCGCCAATTACCCCTCCGAAGAAACGCCCACCCATACTGGCCACCGTTGCCGGTGAACCGGCGTCGTCTAGTAGTTTAAGGATCGCCAGTGGATTCTCTCCCCGGGCGGGCAACGGACCGTCGAGCGCACTCAAGCCTTTGATCGCTTCTGGTAGCACCCCGGCATGGCGCTCACGAATCGTTCGCAGATAGCGCCGAGCCTGTACAGCCGCTTGCGTTAGAACCTCTTCATACGGGTCGTTTGAATTCAATCTTTCTCCTCGATTCGCGTGAGTATTCCCATCGGTCCTGATGAAAGGAAACTGTCTTTTCATAACCACCTTAACTGTCTTTTGATGGTTACAATCTATAGACAGCGATCTAACCTGTCAAAAAGAGGGAGGACGGTTACAATCAAACGAAGCCTATGGCAGACGAATTTCAGCTTGTTGCCGGTCATGTGGCGCTCGATTTCGCCAATACGCTGGACTATCGTTACGATCCAGATCGCCTGATCGATCTTCTCCCCAGCTATGAGCGTTTTCTTGCTTTTTGCCGCCAGTCAGAAGTTATTACAGCGGCACAGATGCGCAAACTTCTGGACGGCTTGAGTGAGTCTGACTCCAAACGCGTTCTCAAAGAGGTTATCGAGTTGCGCGAAGCCCTTTACTTCTTAATTCTGTCTGCGGTGCATGGCCGAAATCCCGACGAATCGCGTTTGCGAGCGCTCAACAGGTTTCTCTCCGAAGCCCGAGCAGTTGACGAGATTGCGTGGCATAAACGCAGATTGGTCCGAAGCTCTCGTGACATCACGGAGAGACCTGATGGGCCCCTTCGACAGGTCGTAGATGCCGCAGTGACTCTGATTACCTCATCGGACATTTACAACGTTCGCGAATGTAGTGAGAAGACCTGTCGATGGTTCTTCCTGGATAGAAGCAGGAACCACTCTCGACGATGGTGCGACATGCAACTCTGTGGCAATCGCTCCAAAGCTAAGCGATTTTATGCTCGAACGCGCAACGATGTTTAGATAGGCCGATCGACTCCTAGCTTAAAGTTGCTTCTGCCAGCAATGCCAAGCCAACCCGCTGGCCCGATGACGCTCTTAAGGATGAATTAGTGCTCAAAGATGAGGTAGCAGATTTCTTCCCGCCAACCGAAACCCTCGGGCATCTCGCTGCACAAGGTGTGCGTGGCTTGTTATCGCTTGGGGGCTTTTCCACCATGCCCTACTCAATGCGTGGCTGGCACGATGGGTGTGGGATATTCGCTGGGGCGCAGATTCGCACTCTCGGTTTTTCCCTCTTCTCCGAGCCAGATGCGGTAATCGATCGATCCCTTCTCAAAATTGACCTGATAAATGTCGGCGCCGCCCGGTCCGACTCCCTTAAAAATCACCGACTGCAAAGCACCCATCGCGACAATCATTGACTGCAGTTGAGGCAACTGCTGGCGTGTTACTTCGGCGAGTCCTGGGCTCATGAGATCGTAATTGGGCTTGCCAGTCTGGAGCTCACCGATCATCCTGCGCACAGCGGCCTCGCTCCCCGGCGCCGCGGTTTGATCCTTGAACCTCTTGTCAAATGCAGCCGCGGCATCGGCAATCTTTTTTGCCTCAACATCGTCCAGCCGCTTCCCGGTCATATTCCGGCCATTCTGATGAAGGATCAGCTGGCTTGCGGGTCCCTTTTCATCTTTGGGAAACTCAATCTCGGCATTAATGTCCTTGGAGAAGAACATCGTCTCCGATTCGGCAAACAAAGGAACCTTGCCTTGCCTTGTCACCTGTGAAATCAGTTGGCCGTTGACGAGAGTGATGGTCATGTTAAAGGTGGGTGCGAGCGCGTAGACTCCGGCGTATTGAACCAGGATTTTTGGATCGACCGAAACGACGGTGCGGACGGTGTGTTGGAAGTCAGGCCATCCGTAGACAGCGGCGATGCTGTGCAGAATCTCGCTGGCGATCAGACCTCCGTTGGCAGAATTGGTCATGACCACCGCGCCCTCGCCATTCTTCTCGTAAGCAGCGAAGTTATTGACGAAGCCCTCGTTCACTCCACTGTGAGTGAAGTATGGGTCGGCTTCGGCGCCGCCGATCTCCAGGCCGAGGCCCCACTTCCCCATCCCCGGCGTCAGCATCTGGCGCGTCATCTCGACGGAGAGGACGTGGTTCGCGTTGCCTTCCAGTGACTTCTGAACCTCGATTACGTAACGGGCCAGGTCGGTTGGAGTGGTCCACAGTCCGGCCGCGGCCATCTCGGGGTAGGTATGCGCACCGCCTTTGATAGGCTTTCCGTCACCAGAATAAGGGGTCGCCGCATAGGCCTGAAACTCCTTGGGCAATGGCTGCTCGTAGGTGCTTTGCGTCATGCCGATGGGCGCCAGGACTGTGTCATGGAGCAGTTTGGGGAACGGTTTTCTGGTTACGTCGATCAGCGCCTGCTGCATGATCGTGTAGCCGCCGCCGGAGTAGTTCCATTTTGCTCCAGGTACTGCCTCGCTGCGGATGGCCAAGGTGTTGGCGGGTTTCTCGCCATTCAGCACCTGCACAAGGGTGGGAACCGGCTCCGTGGAGGCATAGCCAGGGAAGCCGTGAACGGTGGTGCCGCCGGTGTGGGTGAGCAACTCACGCAGGGTCACTGGCTTGCCCACTGCCACTGGGTCGGCGGGGAATTTCCAAGTGGTAAGAAACGTGTTAATGTCCGCATCCAGCGAAAGCTTGCCCTGCTCGACCAGCCGGAGCGCCGCCATGGCTGCCAGGGGCTTGCTGATGGAGCCGGCCTGAAACATTGTCTCGGGTGTCACCGGAGATCCGCCGATACTGCTGACGCCAAACCCGCGCGCCCACTCGATCTTCCCCTCATGAATTACTGCGATGCTTACGCCGGGAATATTAAGTTCCTTCATTCGATCAGCGAGCATATGGGTGGCGTGCTCATCGCCTTTGATGACTACATCGCTGGTCAGTCCTGACGTTACGTGCTGAATGTGCTGCTCGGTTTCAGGAAAGGCCACTGGCGCATTCTGCGCAACACTAAACTGTGCCGCACAGCAGGCCAAAGCCATGAGTGCGAACTCCCTGGAGACAAACTTGCACATGAATCCTCCGCGCAAACAATTTAGCAGGTTAAAAATGAGGACTCTGTTGATCTCAAGTACCCCCTCTACGGGACGCAACACAGAACAATTCATTGCCAACGCCGCGAGTTGGGACGTGAAACGAGTGAGAGTGCAGCGTGCCTGCCAGACACGAGTAAAACAACGGAAGGGAGAAGCACCTGTACAATTCCCAATTGCGGCACGTGATGCCTACCTGGAGACTGCGAAATGGCGAAGAAGGAATCCGACAAGAAGGCCCTTAAAGCGATTGATAAGGCAGTCAAAAGAGCTATGAAGAACGGTGTTACCGGAGGGCGAGTGGACCAGACGGTCGCGACGGCGATACACGCTGCCACCGTAAAGGCCGCTGCGAAGGAGGCCGCTCCTAAAGTAGAAAAAGCTAGTTCACCCAAGAAGGTGGTGAAAGCTGCGAAGCGGGCAAAGATAGATAATGGCGATTCATCCGAAAGGACAAAAACCATGGCAAAAGCAGAACCGAGGAAACTTCCCGGCAAACGCACTCCTCCACACTTAGAACCGAAGCAGGGAAATAACCAGCCGAAGCAAGCGATGCCTCCGCCGGTGCCCGAGGCGAAAATTCCGAAGTAGGGATAGGCGGGGCGATTGCCGAGCTTGTGGAGTAATCATTGTCTGCCGGTTGTGGTGTTTCGTGAAGCGGGCTGGAAGAGGGCCAAACGGAACTGTGGTTCGGCGAGGTCCCGTCAGTTTTCAAATTCCGTTTCAGGCGCCGGGAGCACGTCCTGAGGTCGGGCGATCCACACGTAGAGGGTCGGCAATAGGAAGACGCTTATGACGAGCGCGCCGATGAGGCCGCCAACGATGACAATGGCGAAGGGACGCTGCGAGTCGGAGCCGATGCCGTGCGAGGTAGCTGCCGGAAGCAAACCAAGAGTGGCCACCAGCATCGTCATCATGATGGGACGAAGCCGCAAGACAGCCCCCTCGATGGCCGACTCCTCAATGGAGTGACCGCGGGCGCGCATCTGGTTGATGTACTCGAGCATGATGACGCCGGTCTCCACGGAGACGCCGAAGAGCGCGAGGAAGCCTACGCCAGAGGAAACGCTGAAATTTGTATGGGAGAGGAGCAGCGCGGTGAGGCCGCCTACCGGCGCCATGGACACAGTGACGAGAATAAGCAACGCCCACTTGCCGGAGTGGAACATCATGTAGAGGATAACGAAGATGAGGATGAGAGTGATAGGCAGCACCAGCATGAGCCGGTGGGAAGAGCGCTTCTGGCTTTCATACTCTCCGGCCCAGTCGATCCTGTATCCCGGGGACAGCTTGACCTGATCGTTGACCTTGCGGATGGCCTCTTCGACGGTAGAGCCGAGGTCGCGATCGCGCACACTGTACTTGATGGCGACGTAGCGCTGACCGGCTTCGCGGTAGACCTCCTCGGCGCCGTCCTCGGTCTTGACTGTGGTCAATTGGGCGAGAGAGACACGCTCGCCGTTGGGCGCAAGAAGGCGGATGTTGTTGATGGCTTCCTGGGTGTTGCGGAACTGTGGAAGATAGCGGATGACGACATCATAGTGAGCCTCGCCCTGCAGTACCTGGGTGACGGCGTTGCCTCCCACGGCAGTCTGTACGGCGTCCTGAACGTCGGCTACGTTGATGCCGTACCGCGCGGCGGCTTCGCGGTTGACGGTGTAGTTCAGGTTTGGCTGGCCGATGACCCGGAAGAGGCCGAGGTCCTGCACGCCCTGGATCTTGCTCATGATGGAGACGATTTCGTTGCCCTTCTCTTCGAGGGTCTTGAGGTCGTCGCCGTAGATCTTGATGGCGAGTTCTCCCTTGACGCCGCTGACAGCCTCTTCGACGTTGTCGGAAATGGGCTGAGAGAAGCTCCAAAGGACGCCGGGTGTCTTATCCAGCTCCCGCTGCATGGCCGCGATGAGTTCGTCCTTATTCTTCTTGAAGACGTGGCGCCACTCATCTTTGGGCTTGAGATCGACGAAGTACTCGGTGTTGAAGAAGCCGGTGGTGTCGGTGCCGTCGTCTGGGCGTCCGGTCTGACTAACAACCTTGGTGACCTCGGGAAATGCGTTGAGCCTGATGCGCGCCTCGTTCATGACGCGGAGACTCTGGGTGGGGCCGGTGCTAGGCGCGAGGGTGCCACGGACCCAGATGGAGCCTTCGTCGAGATGGGGGAGGAACTCGGAGCCGATGATGCCACTGAAGCCGAGAAAGCCGGCGAAGAGGAGCGTCAGTCCTGCAAGACTGACGGTGACATAGCGATGTTCAATGGCCCACTTGGCGGCAGTGCGGTAGTGTTTGGTGAGCCAGATCATCACCGGATTTTCCCACTCGCTGGTTCCCTTCGGGAAGAGGAGACTGCAGAGTACGGGTGCGATCAGGATGGAGAAAACGAGGCCGCCGATCAGAGCGAAGCTCACCATCCACGCCATCGGCTTGAAGAGTCGCCCTTCCACTGCCTGCAGCGTAAAGATAGGCAAGTACGCGGTGATGATCATGCCGCGTGCGTAGAAGACGGGGCGCTGGACCTCGTGCGCGGCCTCGCGGATTTGCTGCGTCGGAGTAAAGCCCTCCCTGCGTCTCTGACTGAGATGGCGGACGATGTTCTCCACTATCACTACGGAGCCGTCCACCACCATGCCGAAATCCAGTGCGCCGAGCGAGAGCAAGTTTGCGGGAGTTCCGCGCAGATTCAGGCAGATTGCGGCGAAGAGTAGCGCAAACGGCATGGTGAGGGCGACGATGAATGCGCCACGCACGTTGCCGAGGAAGAGGAAGAGGATGATGACGACGAGGAGGATGCCCTCGGTGAGATTATGCAGCACGGTGTGGGTGGTGTAGTGCAGAAGGTCGCTGCGATCGAGGAAGGGAACGATCTTGACGCCGGGGGGAAGGATGTGGTCGTTCAGCTCGGCGACCTTCTTGTGGATGCCTTCGAGCACAGAGTCGGAGTTATCGCCCTTATGGAGCAGCACGATGCCTTCGACGACGTCGTCGCTGTCGATGAGCTTGCCGTCCTCTCGCTGGATGACGATCGGCTTGCCCTGCTTGTCCACCTGCTCGACGCAAGGGTCGGGGCGGGCCGTGGAGTCTGATTCGGTGACCGGCGTGGCGCCAAAGCGGCAGATTTTGCCGATCTGGCCGAGGCGGATCTTGGGTCCCTGAGCGACGGTGGCGATGTCTTTGACGCGCAGCGCAGTGCCCGCCTGGGTCTTGAGGACGGTCTCTTCGATGTCGTGGACGCTGATAAAGAGTCCGACCTCGCGGATGTTGACCTGCTGCTGGCCCTGCTCTATAAAGCTACCGCCGGCGTTGGTGTTATTGTTGGCTAGTTGTTGCTCGACCTGCCCGATGCTGAGTCCATAGGCGACAAGTTTGTCGGGATCCACTCGCACCTGGTACTCGCGCGTAATGCCCCCAAAGCTCGAAACGTCCACCACGCCTGGCACGGACTTAAACTGCTTCTCGAGCGTCCAGTCCTCGAGCGATTTCAAATCCATGTTGTCGTATTGTGGGTTTGTACTCCGCAGCGTGTACCAGTAGATCTGTCCGACGGGGCTCCAGTCGGTGCCCATCTGTGGCTGGAGGCCGACGGGGAGGGTGACCTGGCCGAGGCGCTGGAAGACCTCCTGGCGATTGTCCTTGTTGATAGAGTCGTCGTCGAAGATGAGCATGATGCTGGAGAGGCCTGCGAGTGAGGTGGACCGCAGATGCTCCATGTGCGGGATGCCTGCCATCTGGATCTCGATGGGGATGGTGACCTGCTGCTCGACTTCTTCGGCGGCGCGGCCGGGCCATTGCGTGATGATCTGCACGTAGTTGTTGGCGACGTCGGGATAGGCTTCAACAGGCAGGTTGTGGAACGAGATAATGCCCCAGGCGAAGAGGAGGAGGGAGCCTCCGAGGACGAGCCATCGGTTATTGAGGGCAAAGTCGATGAGACCGCGAATCATTGCTGATCCGCCGCATTCTGCAGCGGGAGGGCATTGGAGACGACCTGCTGGCCGATGTCGAGACCTGACATGTTCTCCTGCATGCCTCCAGACAGCATGTCGCCCTCGACCGGAACGTAGACCCAGTTGCGGTCATGCAGATGCAGGATGAAAAACAAGCCCCCTATGCGTCCTGTCGCACAGATTGCCTGTACACCTACCCAGACGACCTCCGGCACGCCCAAGAAGGGTTCTCTCATCGCCACGCCAGCCTAACATGGCGGATCTAGCATCCCTGGAGTGCACGTTGCCGACCAGCCAATTGGCGGGCGTCATGTGCATGCCGTCTGCTTCGTACGGGCGCAGCTGGCCTATCGGCGGCCTGGACTCTATCACTTTGGATTATTTAACTCTGAGTATTGCTCTGGTGTGAGCCTCAGAAATGATCCACCCTTACCTCCCGAATTATGCCGATGATTTGGCAAACGCGCGGTGAACAGGTATGTAAAGCAGTGCCGTGCCAATCAGAACCCAGGTGCTCGGTTCCGGAACTGTCTCTCCTGTCAATCTCCAGCCGATGTTACCGCCGGGGTAGCCCTCTCCCACCGAACCGCCAATCTCGGAGTATGTCGGCTGGATGTAGTAATCGATGCCCGCGACAAAGTTCAAGCACGGATCGCCACAGGCCCCGCTGTTGATGCTAAGGATGTATTGGCCTGCTGGCAAGATTGCGGGAAGCGGCGTGCTGACCCAGTTACCCGGAATTGTCCCATTCCAAGAGTAGTCTTGCACCGAATATGTACCTCCCGACCCGGTGAGCGTTACCTGGTAAAACCCGTTCAGCTTCCCAAGACCCCCGAGCTCAGGCATGATCGCCACCCCCAATGAGGTCACTTGGGTTTCATAATCGAGTGTAAAGTTTTCGGAGATCGACTGGTTAGGACCCAGACTGTACTCACCAGACAAATTGCCGCCTACTCCCAGATCGACAGGATCGGCGCCACATGTGGCCGGAAGTAAAGAAAGTGCGGGAGCCAACAATAGTAGACATGCCCATTGGGTTTTCATGTTTGTCCTTTCCATTTGGATTGGCGGACGGGTTTTCCGTCCATAGCTCTGCTGATAATGCACGGTCCCTACCGTGCTCAAAATGGACGACATGCTTCCATGGAAGAAGCCTTAGAGTATGAGCACGTAACCCGCCAAACTCGGGCCGCCAAAAACTCCCATAAATTAGCCCAAATTGGCTGCGCCTAGTCTTGAGAAACTGCATTTTCTTGCATGGGAAAGTTGATAATCTTGTCTCGGCCACCTCATCCATTGCATTGAGGCGACCTTCTACAGTGCCAGGATCAGGGCTATCACCGAAGCCAATGGGCTTGTGTTGTTTCTTGAATCGAACCTCTCGCGCCACGGTTTAGCCTCTCATCTTCAGCTTTGCATACTGCTCTGACGTGAAGTTCAGAAATCTGTTTATGCATAATAGCGGTGAACCGTGGCACGAATATCCGTGATTGTGCGCTTTATAAAGTGAGGGCCGCTTGAACGCTGGCCTGCGGAAGTAGTTATCTGGAGGAAATTATGACAATCGACATCATTGCAGCCATCATCGCAGTTTCGGTTCTTGCGGTTGTTTATTTATCGGCTTTTTGTACGGACATTAGACACTGCCGCAGCCGCCCGAACAACCGCAGCGCTCGCAGCGGCTAAGGCGCGAGGGAGGCGCCTTGGTGGACTACGCGGTAAGCCTGAGCGTATGAAGAAAATGTCAGCCAAAGGAAACGCTGCCAGTGCGGAGGCTCGCACGGCATCGGCAGCGAAACGCGCTGCGGATCTGCTGCCAGTGATTTCAGGGTTACAGGATGACGGTTTTGATTCGATTGTTGGGATCGCGGCAAAGCAGAACGAGCGCGGCATCACCGCGGCTCGAGGTGGCACTTGGTCAGCGGTCCAGGTGCGTCGTGTCCTGATGAGTAACGAGACACAGCCCTAGCCCGGCGGGAAAACGAGAACTTTAAGCTCATGCCCTAAGTATGGCTCTCGTTCTGCAGCACCTTCACATCGGAGAAACAATTATTCATGAGATGAAAAGAGCCAAAATTCTGCGCATCGGCGCTTCCCTCCGCCTGCGAATCAACATCCAA
>JGI12635J15846_10004312_pt1 | contig 12281 bp, 10 predicted proteins | sample BlaSpr_A8_OM2_M2_FD_15846 | JGI IMG/M metagenome (IMG submission 15846) | reverse complement strand
AAGCGCGAGGCAAGTTGCTCGCCGTCCCTGCGCGCCAGTGTCCGACTCTCTCCGCTTACGATCGCAGTTCCTCCGTAGATCCGAACCACCTCGCTAACAAGTTCTATGGACGTGAAAGTCAGACCTCCAAGCTTCAGATCGTGTAGAACAGCTTCCTTGTTAAGGACGGAGCCGTCCGACCTCACAAGCATGTAATCGTTCGCGTAAAGATCAGCAAGCGCATCGTAATCTTGATCGATGAGCGAGCGGTAAAATGTGTCGCGATGAACACGGAGCACTTCTTCTGTTGTCATCAGCACCTTCCACTTAGCCCCGACTGCCGCTCAGGATACCATCCACAAGAGCTCCGGTCGCGCTCATGCGCTAACTTTCAGACGATGCAGCGTCGAACCCTGCGCTCGCGGTGGGACTACACTGGCGAAGTCTGCGAGTCGGCGCAACGCTGTCCTCCGCGCTTGCGATACTTTATTCGGATTGCATCCGAGCAATAGAGCGCAGTCGCGATCCGAATACCGCTCCAGGACGGACATCACAAAAACGAAGCGTTCAAGCGGCGCGAGTTTGGTCACAGCGTTGAGTTTGTCTTGTCCATGTGTCTCGTGCAGCCCTGCACTCCACGAATCCCGTTTTTCGCTTGGCCGGTTTGACAAAGGGGACACGATCTCAATCGCTTTGTCGATTAGAGTGCGGTTTACCCAGGATTGTGCCCATTCCTTAAACACCGCATGTTCGTTGAAAGCTTCCTCGACCGTCGATGCAAAACATTGCTCGGCTTGCTTGTGGTCTGCGGTCAGCAAGAAGACGAGAAGGTACAAACGCTTCATGTCTTTTTCAAAGACCTCGCAGAAGTCGGCGTGTTTGGCGTAATCAGCGCGGAAGTTTTCGATCTCTGGTTTTCTAAAACGAAACATGTATCACCTTCCGTGGTCGTTAGTGGACGGTGCAAGGGTTGGAATGGCTCTCGTCCACTCCAAACGGCTTGTGACGTAGGCACCCCCTGCAACAGGAGCGCCGGCTGCCCGTAACACAAGCCGATCGCCTTGCAGATCAATCGTGCGACACTGGCGTCCATTGATCAGATTGGGCAGTAGAGAAACAGAGGGTATATGCGTGACTGTTGCTTTCTGCTCGTCTACTTCGTAGGTTCCGCAGTAGGCGATGTAACCACTCCCGGCAGCTTGGTACTCTTGCGGCGTTCCATGATGCCAGTCCGATGAATGAAAGGCGGGACGGCCCGGCTTCATCAACTGTGCGGAGACGAATCCATCTGCCGTGTAGATCAGAAACCCCTGCGGATTGGGGCCGAATGGTTGCGTATCGTCGGAGCCTTCGTGCTCATCAATGTAGGTCACCAGACGCCATACTCCTACGAGCGGGTTCGCGTAACTCGACTGTTCTCGGCCAGGCTCTTCAGATTGTGGGGTATATGTGACGGGTTTCATGCGGCCACTCCAAATGTCTTGTAGTCCGTGTAACCGTGTTCCGCGCCGCCGTAGAATGTGGAGCGGTCAAAGGCGTTTAATGGATGATTTTCCCCGATCCGTTCGACCAGATCCGGGTTCGCAATGAAAAGCCGGCCAAAGACGATTGCGTCGGCATGCTTCTGCTCGATGGCCAGGATCGCGCTGGTCGGCGTGTAAGCGCCCGCAGAAAGGAGCGGTCCTTTGAACGTAGCCCGAAACAGTACCGCGTTGTTCACCGCCCCTTCGTGCAGGTCGTCAGAGAGACCGATCTCAGATCCGCGAGCTTCGATCAGGTGAAGATAAGCAACTTGGCACTCGCTTAGCCTGTTGATCACGAAACTGAAGAGTTCATGGGGTTGGGTATCGTGGATGCCGCCATACTGCCCGAAGGGCGAAAGACGCACTCCGAGACGATCCGCGCCGATAGCTGCACTGACCTGGGCGACAATGTCCAGTAGAAAACGGCACCTGTTCTCCACCGAGCCACCATAGTTGTCGGTTCGTGTGTTGGTTCCGTCTTCAAGGAACTGTTCGATCAGGTGGCTATTTGCGCCCTGCAGTTCCACGCCGTCAAAACCGGCCTCGATCGCATTGAGAGCAGCCTGACGAAAGTTCCCGACGATGACTGGAATTTCAGCAGCATCTAAGGCTCGCGGAATTTCAGCTTTCACCTGTTGGAAGTCTCTCGTCAGGGCAGGGATATTTCCGACTACTGCCGAGGGTGCAACGGGCACAGATCTATCCGGCCGCAACGAAGAATGCGAGTTTCGTCCGTTGTGAGCGATTTGCATGATGATCCGTCCTCCGCGTGCATGGACAGCATCTGTGACCGCTCGCCAGCCTGTAATCTGTTCTGCGGTATAAATTCCGGGGGCGTTGGGATAGCCATGGGCATCATCACTGACAGCCGTTCCTTCGGAGATGATGAGACCCGCGGAAGCGCGCTGGGCGTAGTACTCGGCGTTCATCGCAGTTGGTACGGCGTTAACCCCGGCCCGCATCCGTGTGAGTGGCGCCATTATGATCCGATTCGGGACCCGGATGGCCCCGATTTGCAGCGGACTGAAGAGTGATTCATAAGACATGGCAAACCGACCTTCCCGTATTCTCGATAACTAGAGAAACGCAACCTCGCCCATATCGATTGCAACGAGGAGCGGCTCTTTCACCAGCTGATAGTCGCCCTCATACGCATACACTCGACGCTTTGTCGGGACGATGATGCCGTCCACGTCGCGATATTCCGAGGCGTAGTTCAGTCCGGTAGCCCCTCCGAGAATGTCCACTGTGTAGTCGTGCCGTCGGAGGAGGCCGTCAGGTCCAAAGCAGGAGATCTGCTCCTTGGAATGACTCTTCACTTTATCGGGGAAGGTCACCTTCAGCCTCCGCCAGGTCTCACTCTCGACCGTGATCGACGAAATCTCTTCGGTAGCGAATCCCTCATGCGTGTAGAGGAAGGGAGTATTCAGGTAGGTCCACAAAGCTTCGCCCTGGAAATAGGCGACGTGAAAATCGTCCCACGGCGTTTCGCGCAGTTGACCTGCGAAGAATGCTTCAGGATCGTCGCGACCTTGGATGAGGGTTCCGTCCTTCTTCTCCATCACAATCCGCTCTGGCTCGAAGATTGATCGCTTATCTTGACCCGGAAAATCTGTGATCAGCCGTTCTTTGGTGGTGTCTACGGTCATCACTACATTCTTCAGATAGTCACCCTTGCTCTTCACAAACCAGATCGCGCCCGTGATCGATGCCGCAACTTTCATCGCCTTGACCTGGTTCCAGCGCTTGAGTCCACCGTGTGCTTGCACTGCTATTTGCAACAAGTCGTTCATAAGGCCTCCAAAAGGATTCTGCGTGTCGTGATTTGCTGAATGTCAGTGCTTACCTGCACTGAACGGCGCGGCGGGTGGGAACGTGAGACCAAACATGGGTCGGCCACTCTTCGACTCGGATTCGGTTGCCTCGTCCTGGACTACATCCCAGTGTTCGACGAGTACTCCATCTTTTAGGCGCACGATGTCTGCGACGATCCAACTTCTAGCTAATCCATGACCGGAGAAGCGTCCATGCAAAATGACGTAGTCGCCTTCGGACGTGGCAAGAGCGTTTTCGTATCGAAGCGTCGCCGGAAGCGGCTTGATGAAATCGAAGAGCCCACTGCGGCCGGCCGGGATGTGGGCGCTATGCTGAATGTAATCTGGAGACCAGAATCTTTCCGCGGATTCATAGTCTCTCTGGTGGAAGAGCACTTCAAAGGCTTCGAGAACAATGTCTTTATTTCTAACTCCACTCATAATTCCTCCCATTCGATTTAAGAACACGGGACCCCAAAGATGACGCCCTCGTCGAGCAGCGTTCACCGCAGAAAGTCTCTATGTCACCCCACTAGGAGACTTTCGTACGCCGGATAATCTGTATAGCCATGTGCACCAAAGGTGTAGAACGTGCTCCGGTCGTGGTCAGAGAGTGGCAAATCTTCCTGGATACGCCGCGGAAGATCAGGGTTCGACACAAAGTAACGTCCGAACGCGACCGCATCGACCGTACCTTTCTCGACGATCTCTTCTGCCGTTGCTGGCTCAAAGCCGCCCGCAGCGATTAGTTTGCCGTTGAAGATGAGTCGGAGGTCCTCCGAAGCAATCGCTCCCTGGCCGGCATGGACCACCTCACTTCCGCCGATGCGCGGTTCAATGATGTGGAGATATGCCAAACCAAACTGGTTGAGCCACTGGGCTACGTATGAAAAGAGAGCTTGGGGATTGGAGTCCGACATGCCATTCCAAGTGCCGCTTGGGCCAATGCGCACGGCAACACGGTCGGCGCCCCACACACCAATCAATGCCGTCACGATCTCAGAAAGAAAGCGTGTGCGGTTTTCGATAGAGCCGCCGTATTCGTCTGTGCGCTTGTTGCTACCGTCTTGAAGAAACTGATCTACCAAATAGCCGTTTGCGGCATGCAGTTCGACACCTTCGAAGCCGGCGTCCATAGCGCGTTCCGCGGCCCTGCGGTAGTCCGCGACAATCCCCGCGATCTCGGGCACCGCAAGCGCGCGGTGAGGAGATGGCTGAACCCACCCTCCTGGAATCGAGACCAGATGGCCGGGATGTTGCCAATAGGCTGGGTTTACGGAGGCTGACACCGGCATTTCGCCGCTGGTCATTGCCGTATGCGACGAACGTCCCGTGTGCCAGAGTTGGGAGAACATGTGTCCCCCTCTGGCACGTACCGCCGAAACAATTTTCTTCCAGCCTTCGACCTGCTGGTCGGAATACAGGCCCGGAGATCCTAGCCATCCCCGACTGGTCAGAGAGATATTCGTCGCTTCCGTAATGATGAAGCGGCCGTCCGACGCTCGTTGCTCGTAATACTCCCTCATCAGCTCGCCGGGAACGGAGTCGGGTTGGATAGAGCGCGACCGCGTTAAGGGTGCCATAACAACACGGTGCTTGAGTTTTAGCGGCCCGAATTCGACGGCAGTAAAAAGAGCCCTTGTTTTTTCCATGGCGTGAAACTCCTGAGACACTTTCTTGAGGAACCATTCCGCTCTTCCCCACATGTTCGAAGGTAAGACTCGGTGAAAAAACACGAAAGACCCGATGGGGTACGCAACTACAAGCCCTTTGGAGCTATGAGAAGAGAACTCTGGTGAGATTTACTGACTTCTGCGACGGTAGAAAAGAACTGTGGCTTGGAGGCCCGTTCTAGATCGGTGGCTTCTTCTCGGCACTGGTTGTTCGGACGACTACTTGTCGTCGCCCGAAAAGCCGGGCATCAATGGAATAGGCACCTGGACCGAGCATCAGTACAGCAGTCGCGAGGAGGATACTTAGGGAGCAATGCGCGAGCCCCGCCGTTCCGATCTGATAAACGAGGATGCCCTGCAAGGCAAGTGAACCGATGCAGCTTGCTGGGGTCATAACCCCGAGAATTAGTGCTAAACCAAAAGGCAAGAAGGTAATACAGATCCAGCTTGAGCAGCTTTCGCTACCGCTCATGACGCTTGCGATTCCAGCCGCCGCCGCGCAAAAACGAAGAATGGCGAGGCCAAATCCTGGAATCCCTGCGGGAAACATGGTAAACAGTCGCTGCACCTTGCGAGTCTAGAACCGTTAATGAAACGGGCGCAGCCTCGAAAGGAATCTGCGTCTCTAGCCCTTTCGAGCCGCTTCTCTTAAAACACGCAAGCGAGTACTCTGCAAAGTGAGCAAAGAACGTACCCGACAGGCTTCTGGTAACGGCCTAATGACGGATATCAAGAAAATCAAGGTGCTCATCGTCGACGACCATCCGCTGATGCGATCAGGGATTGCCGGGGAGGTTAATGAGCAAGCGGATATGCAGGTGGTGGGGGAAGCCGCGGATGGAAATGAAGCTCTTGTTGCGTTCCGCACTCATCGCCCTGATGTCACGCTCATGGATCTTCGGATGCCCAATCGCAACGGCGTAGATGCGATGCTTGCCATAAAGAAGGAGTTTCCCGAGGCACGGTTTGTCGTTCTGACCACAGTTGCTGGGGATATTCAGGTAGTGCGTGCATTCGAAGCGGGTGCAAGAGGCTACCTGCTCAAAAACCTCGTGAGAACCGAACTGATCGATACCATCAGGATTGTGCATTCCGGGAAGAAACGAGTGCCCACGGAGATTGCTCAACTTCTCGCCGATCACTTCACAGAGGATGACCTCACCCAAAGGGAGGTCGAGATCTTACGGGGCGTAGCGAGAGGAAATTCGAACAAGATTGTCGCCGACCAACTCAATATCTCCGAGAATACAGTTAAGAACCACGTAAAGAGCATCCTTTCCAAGCTCGGTGCGAACGATCGCACCCATGCAGTTGTTATCGGACTGCAGCGCGGCATTATCGAGTCGTAAACTTCTGAGCCAGTTTCCGCGTAATTGTTCAAGTTCGCTGACCGTCTGACAAACCCACACTATGGCCACATAGGGCTAACGCGACGAGGCTCGATCGGAACTTCCGTGTGCGCAGCTAGCGCCGTAATGTCGTTACATGCATGGCGAGCACGCAAGATCAAGCTCTCCCTCGCGAAAGGTCAAAAAAAATGAAGTTCCATCACGGACTACGAGCCATTTCCATCTTTGCGATCGCTCTCGCCCAATTTGCGTTCCCGTTGGAAGGAACCTCGCAAGTGGCAACCAATCAACCGATCAAAAACATTGTTCTGGTGCACGGCGCATGGGCCGACGGATCAAGCTGGTCCAAGCTAATCCCGATCCTTGAGTCGAAAGGCCTACATGTTGTCTGCGTTCAGAACCCCCTGACGTCGTTTGCCGACGATGTGGCGGCAACCAAGCGCATTATCGACGCGCAAGATGGGCCGGTTCTGCTAGTCGGACACTCTTACGGTGGTGCAGTCATCACTGAAGCCGGCAACAATCCGAAAGTGACGGGCCTGGTTTATGTGGCGGCGTTCGCCCCAGATCAAGGAGAATCGGCGGCGAGCATGGCAAAGCCCTATGGTGCCACTCCAGGAGTGGGAGAATTGCGGCCGATAGAAGACGGGTTCCTGGTCCTGACGCAGAAGGGGATTCAAGAAGACTTCGCTCCAGATCTCACCACCGAAGAACAGATGATCATGTTCGCTACGGAAGGCCCAACTCAAGGCGCAGCGCTCGGTGGCACGATCTCCACACCCGCTTGGCGCAGCAAACCGACTTGGTTTGTCATCGCCTCAAACGACCGCATGATTACGCCCCAGCAGGAGAAGGACAGTGCAGAGAAAATGAATGCAAAAACTCTAACGCTTCCGACCAGCCACGTGCCCATGCTGTCACGACCGAAAGAAGTGGCTGCCTTTATCAACGATGCCGCGACGGATCCATCCAGGTTGACGACAGCCAAGAAATAGACATTTCTGCGACGAACGGTCTCGTTCGCGATTGTCGCGAATGAGGCTGTTTCGTTTTTATGCTTCGCGAGTTCTTATCCTTGGCTTTGCTCCTGATCGAACCAGATCTCCAGCATCTCGAACCGTTCCGATGACGGTTGTGTAGCCAAACAAAAATCGAGTTTAGGGCCGTATCGGATGGCGATGGCGGCACTGTGTTAGCGTTAAGACAATCCCTGCCGAGTGCAGAGTCGAATCATCCATGCCGCAAAAGAGCGCCTATGCTCAAGCCCCAAAGGGTCATCGTGGCTTTCCTGGCAGCGATGCTCTGCGGTTTGCCGGCAGTTGCGCTCGACCCTCGTCAAACCCTTCAGCAATTTGATCACACATCCTGGACCATCCACGCCGGCGCTCCGAGCGGGATCAATGCTCTAGCGCAGACTTCCGACGGCTATCTTTGGCTCGGAACGACCTCGGGGCTTTACCACTTTGATGGAGTCAGCTTCGAACTCTATCAGCCACCGCGAGGCCAGACTTTGCCGCACGCCTCGATTCAAAGTCTGTATGCGACGCGCGAAGGCGGCCTCTGGATTGGGTACACGCTGGGCGAGACGACCTTCTTAGAGAACGGTAATATACACAATTATTTCTACAAGACGGATAAGCCGCCGCGTGGAACTATCATTAGCTTCCTACAGGATCAGGATGGAAGCATCTGGGCCGCGGCCGCATCGGGCCTTGGTCACCTCAGGGGAGGTAAGTGGCAGCGGATCGAAGCCGACATGGATTTCGACTCTAAGGAAGCCAGCTATTTTCTTCAGGACCGCGAAGGCACCCTCTGGGTTACGACGACCAATAATGTCTACTTTCTTGCGAAGGGCGCGAAGGAGTTTGTGAAAACGGGCTTCAAAACGCTGGAATTTGCACACTGCGTCCAAACCCCCGATGGCACAGTCTGGATAGAGGATCCGCTCGGAGTGGTTCCGCTCACTCGACAAATGCCGAAAACCGCCTCAGCGAGACTTCGGCTTCTGACCGCGAAGAACCCGGATGGGTTGATGGTCGATCGAGACGGAACTCTGTGGGAATTTCCGGATCTGGGAGGTGTGCTTAGAATCTCATTCCCAGCGATCGTCGCCGGTCAATCGCCTCAGGCTCGCGCCGCTGGCCTCCAGCACTTTACTCACCTTGACGGGCTCACCTCCGATCAAATGACTGCTTACTTGGAAGATCACGAGGGCAATATTTGGGTCGCAACGACGCGCGGACTCGACCGATTTCGCATGACTGTTTTCACTCCCGCGCCAATACCGGAAAGCCTCCAGAGTTTGGCACTGGCGCCCGAGCCGAACGGAGGCCTATTGATCGGCTCAGATGCTAACAGTCCTGCTCGACTGGATGGTCAAGGATTTCGACCTGTAGAGAGCGCAAAGGTACATCGAGTCACCTCTTTATACCCCGCGCCGGATGGCAAGATATGGATCGGCGGTAACGGCACCTTGGGTTATTTGCACGGAAACGAATATCTCAATTTGCCAGTGCCTCCGGATCCGGATAACCGAGTCGGTCTTACCGAAACACAGGCAATGACTACGGGGCCGGACGGCGATCTTTGGATCTCGATTGGCGGACGGGCGATTGCGCGAGTCCATGACAATATTTGGAAGCCTGACACTATTCCATGGGCTCAGACCGGAAACGCGTCGACACTCATCACCGACCACCGCGGTCTCATCTGGGCGGGCTACAGGAAGAACTTAGTATCGGTGCACGACGGCAACGAAGTTCATCTGTATGACGCAACCCAGGGGCTGAACGTCGGCGACGTTACGGCAATGCAAGAATTCGCGTCGCGGATGTGGGTCGCAGGCGAGCATGGATTGAACTTCTTTGAGAACGGACGCTTCATCACGATGACATTTGCCGGCCGGCCAACGATCGAGGGCATCACCGGCATCGTTCTTGCGGACGACGGTAGCTTGTGGCTGAACGCGCAGACCGGGATCTTTAGAATCGCCAAGGAGGAAATTGCTGCATTCCTCGCTGATCCCCATCACGAGGTAAGGTTTGATCCATTCAATTACCTGGATGGAATACCGGGCGACGGTGGAATACTCTACCCGCTCCCGACTGCCGTCAAGACGACCGATGGGCGGCTGTGGTTCAGCACTACGGGCGGGCTGGTGTTCATAGACCCTAGCCACATTTACAAGAATGGGATAGTGCCGCCAGTCGCAATCTCAGGTGTTCGAGCGGATGGGCGGTCAATCGGATCAGAGGCGACGGTTCAGCTAGAAAGGGGAACAAGATCGCTCGAAATCGACTACACCGCTTTAAGCTTATCCATTCCCGAACGCGTACGTTTCAGGTACAAGCTGGAAGGATTTGACAAAAATTGGCAAGAGGCCGGCAGCCGCCGCCAAGCTTTCTACACGACTCTACCGCCGGGACGCTATACCTTCCACGTCACCGCTTGCAACAATGATGGGGTTTGGAACACCGCGGGCATCACGCTGCCAATCGATCTGCCAGCCACCTTTTTGCAGAGTTGGTACCTCAAGATGCTCTGCACCACTGCGGCAGCAGGTCTGCTCTGGTGCTTTTACCTTTTTCGTATCAATCAAGCGGAGGGGCAGATCAGAGTTCGGTTGTACGAGAGACTTGGAGAACGCGAACGCATCGCGCGTGATCTTCACGACACTTTCTTTCAAGGCATCCAAGGGCTTCTCCTGCGCTTCGATTTGGGAATGAAGCGCCTTGCCAAAGGCGATCCTGTTCGCTCCCTTCTTGAAGACGCTCTGACTCAATCCGACGATGTCATGCGGCAGGGACGTGAACTAGTGTTGGATCTCCGCACGAGGAGTAGTGAAGCTGGCGACCTTGCGCACGATCTGGAAGCTGCAGCAGCGGAGTTCGCGAAGCAGTACCCGACACGATTCACTCTCGTTGTGACCGGGAAGGAACGAGCACTGAATTCCTTAATCGCCGAGGAACTCTATAAGCTCGGTAGCGAGGCCCTGTTCAACTCATTTCGGCACGCCACCGCAGCCAGCATTGAAGCGGAGATCATTTTCGGAGCCCACGAACTCGGACTCAACATTCGCGACGACGGCACCGGAGTACCTCAGGACATTCTGCAACATGGCGGTGTCGATAAGCACTACGGACTGCCTGGGATGAAGGAACGAGCGGAACAAATCGGTGCCCGCTTTTCTATTTTCAGCCGAGCGGGAAGCGGGACCGAGATCGAAGTAAAAGTTCCTTCCAAGGTCGCCTACCGCTCCGCTCGAAGGAGCGTCAATGGCCTTCTTACCAAGTTTCTGAATCGCTGACCAGGCTGTGCCGGACGCACAATTTGCAAAAGCCGAGCGGCGATTTTGATTCCAACCTTCTGCTGTATTCGGTTCTGTCACAGTCGCAAGGCAGCAATAATGTCATCCCTAAATCCTTTACATGCGCGTGATCATGTGGAAACAGTGCTCACTCGACGTATCGCACAGCGTGATACCCAGTGAATGCAATCCCAACCTCGCGGACCCAGCCGGCCTTTGGGTTATCATCCCATTTCCGATTTGGAACTCCTTATTGGACAGCGATCGGACAGTCGACGTGCAGATCCGTTTTCGGAGCAACTTGCCAATCAATGAAACGTGTGTCGGCAACGATGATCCCAACCACCCGTAGACTTCCCTTGCTGTGTGCGCCAAATGGTTGGTCATTGATCGACACGCGCGATACATGCGCTGTCTGCGAGAGTCACTTAGGGAGCAAGAAGTAATCTCAAGGATCGTTAGGTTATGAGCCCACGGATAATAGGAATTTCAACAACTTACAAGACGCGGGTGGCTACCTAAAAGCCTTGTAAGGAGCGTAAGGGAATCGTTATTGGACAGCTAAAGGACAGCGAACGAGTGATTGATGCGGAACAGGTTTGGCAGAGATCGGATCTGCCCGGCGCTGATCTGCCCGGTCCCCTCGAAGCGGCTTCTCGCCAGCGATTGAAAGAGTCCCTCGTGGCGCATACCCACCGACTTGCGGTGATCCGGCCGCAATCGCTAGCAAACTTCCGACAAGCCGACTTCTGGACAACGTCGTCGGAGGCCGCCTGAAAAGCTGAAAACATAACTTCCGGTTTGCCAGCTTGCGTTGTCCGTTTCGAGAGCGGTGTCTATTTGTTCAGGCTGGCAGTCCAATCCATCACTACGGACATTGGCGTCAATGCCGATTTCAGCTGCGTGTTGATCAAAAACCGCTGACCGTCTTTGCTTACATCATAGGCGAACCGTTCGGAGGTAGCGACCATTTCGCGGGGATTCGCCTGGAAGAGCGCCACCGGGGATCCCGCATCGAAATTGGCGCCGGTCGTAACGGGCACGGCCATGATCTTGCCATCCGGCGCAAGATAGAACAACTCTCTCCCGTCGCTTCGCCATTTGGGCTGTTCCCCTCCCGCATTCGATACTTGCCACTTTCCATGCGCTGCGGGAAAGGAAGTTACATAAATCTCCCATCTTCCGCTTTCATTCGAAGCATAGGAGACCCATCTGCTGTCCGGTGAAAAGCGGGCCACATTAGGGGCAGAGGTCGCTTTCAGAAAAAGAGTGGCCGTGAGTCCTGGAAAGGTCACGTACCACAAGTCGGTGCCGCGCTGATAGATCAGGTATTTCCCGTCCCGCGACCAATCGGTTGGATAGCGATCGGGGCCATCCTGCGGAATTAGCTGCTCCTCTTGTGAGCCGTCCGCATTTTTCACGTACAAGTTGAATTTCTGGGCGCGGTCCGACGTAAACACCAGCTTGGTCGCGTCCGGACTCCAAAGAGGCGTGGAATCGATGGCGGGATCGAACGTCAGCCGCTTGGCGCTCTCGTTTTCGAGATCGTAGGTCCAGAGATCGGTATTCGTGGTGGCAGAATCCATCGCATCTGCGGCAACGAACTTCCCGTTCGGCGACAGAGAGATGTTTCCGTA
>JGI12635J15846_10004311_pt1 | contig 12282 bp, 9 predicted proteins | sample BlaSpr_A8_OM2_M2_FD_15846 | JGI IMG/M metagenome (IMG submission 15846) | reverse complement strand
GAGCGGATGCGCGCGGGCCAACCGGTCACGGTCCGAACCGACCTATACGGACACCAAGTCACGTATCACGGACGTGTGGCCGGCATTGCCGCCGGCAGCGGTAATGCCTTTGCGCTTCTGCCCTCGCAGAACGCCTCCGGCAATTGGATCAAGATCGTGCAGCGCGTGCCGGTGCGCATCCTCTTAGATCCGAATGAACTCGAGGCCCATCCGCTGCGCATCGGGCTCTCGACCACCGTGCGCGTCGACTTGCACAATGCGTCGGGTCCGCTGCTCTCGACCGCGGTACGTAATGTGCCTTTGCCGAAGCAGACCAGCGCCGGCGATGATCCCAGCGTCGATACCCTGATCGCCTCGATCATCGCAGACAACGCCGGACCGCATGCGCAAGAACCGGCGAAGCTCAGCCACAATAAAACGCGTCCGGACGGCGCACCGATGTTGGCCGCCCGTCCGTGAGTGCGAATGCCGCCACCATTGGCGCCGCGCCGGCGCTGATCGGCGGGCGCAAGGCCATCACCGCGGTGGCTCTGGCGCTGGGGACCTTTATGCAGGTCCTCGATACCTCCATCGCGAACGTTTCCATTCCGACCATCGCGGGCAACTTGGGCGTCAGCACCGATCAAGGGACGTGGGTNATCACGTCTTTCGCGGTGGCGAACGGGGTATCGGTGCCGTTGACCGGATGGCTCATGCAGCGCTTNGGCGTGGTGCGNACCTTCGTGGTCTCGGTGGTGCTTTTTACCATTGCCTCTTTGCTCTGTGGGCTCGCCTGGAGCCTGCCCTCGCTCATCGCGTTTCGCGTGCTCCAGGGCGCCGTCTCCGGACCCATGATTCCCGGCAGTCAGGCGCTGCTCATCAATGTGTTCGGGCCCCACAAGCGCACCTTGGCCTTGACCATCTGGTCCATCACCACCTTGGTGGCGCCGATCGCCGGTCCTTTGCTCGGCGGCTACATTTCCGACAATTACGTCTGGCCATGGATTTTCCTCATCAACGTGCCGGTGGGCGTGTTCTGCGCCTGGATGTGCTGGAGCAACTTGCAGTCGCACGAGACGCCGACGCATAAACTTCCCATCGACCGGGTCGGCCTCGTGCTCTTGTTCGTGTGGGTGGGCGCATTGCAGATCATGCTCGACAAGGGCAAGGATCTGGACTGGTTCCATTCGACGCTCATCGTGGCGCTGCTCATCGTCACGGTTGTGGCTTTCGTGGCGTGGCTCATCTGGGAACTGACCGAGAAGCATCCCATCGTCGACTTGAGTCTGTTCAAGTCGCGCAACTTCGCGCTCGGCACACTCGCTAGTTGTCTGGGGTATGCCGTATTTTTCGGCAACGTCGTGCTGATGCCGCTATGGCTGCAAAGCAATTTGGGCTATACCGCGACCTGGGCGGGCCTCGTGTCCGCCCCCAGCGGCATCACCGCCATCCTCACCTCGATGCTGATGGGACAGCTGATGCGCCGTTTCGATCCGCGCATGATCGCGGCCAGCTCCTTCGCCTTGTTCGCCCTTTCTTACTTCATGCGCGCGCAGCTCACGGCCGATTCGAGTTATCTGGTATTCGTGGCGCCGCAACTCGTGCAAGGTCTCGCCATGGGCATGTTCTTCGTCGCCATGCTCGCCGTGCAATTCGATCGTTTGCCGCAGCACAAAGTGCCCTCGGCCTCGGGCCTCTCGAATTTTCTGCGCATCACCGCGGCCGGTTTCGCGACCTCGCTCATTACCACCTTCTGGGACCGGCGCGAAGCGCTGCATCAGTCCCAGCTCGCCGATGTGGTGACGCAGTACGCGCCGGCCTACCAAGAAACGCTGACACGAATGCATCAGTTCGGACTGACCGATCAGGTGGCCGCGGGCGCCATCACGCAGAGCTTGATCGGCCAAAGTTATCTCCTGTCGTCGCTCGACCTGTTCTATGCTTCGGCATGGCTCAGCGTGTTGTTGATACCCCTGTGCTTCTTGGTGCGGCGGCCCGCCGCCGGCGCCGCCCCGACCGTAGCCGCCGAGTAGAGCAATGAGCTTCAATTGGCGCGCGGGATACCCCTCCGTCCGGTTGCCTGTCTTCGCGCGCAACTTGGTCTCCACCTCTCATCCGCTCGCCGCTCAAGTGGGCTTGGCGCTACTGCAGCGCGGTGGCAATGCGGTGGATGCCGCCATCGGCGCGGCGGCTGCAATGACCATCCTCGAGCCCTGCAGCAACGGCTTGGGCTCCGATGCTTTTTGCATTCTCTGGGACGGCAAGCAATTGCACGGCCTGAATGCCTCGGGCCGTGCCCCGGCCGCGTGGACCGTGGAGTATTTTCGGCAGAAATATGGGGCAGAAGCGCGCCAGCCGCCGATGCGTGGCTGGGACTCGGTGACGGTGCCCGGCGCCGTTGCGGGTTGGGTGGAGCTGTCGCGTCGCTTCGGCAAACTTGGCTTTAGTGATGTGCTCGGGCCGGCGATTGACATCGCGGAGCGCGGCTATGCGGTTCCTTTAGTCGTGCAAGAAAAGTGGGCGGCCGCCGTGCCGGATCTGAAGGACCTGCCAGGCTTTGCTGAAACGTTCATGCCCGGCGGGCGCGCACCCAAGGTCGGCGAGCGCTTCGCATTCCCGGGCGCGGCCCGCGCGCTGACGAGGATCGCGGTGACGCAGGGCGCTGCCTTTTACGGCGGCGAGATCGCGGCGGCGGCGGCGGCACATGCGGCACAACACGGCGGCGCGATGCGCGTCGCGGATTTCGAAGCGTTTTCGCCCGAGTGGGTGGAGCCCATCGGCATGGAGGTCTACGGGCACCGGCTGCACCAGATCCCGCCGAACGGCCAGGGCATCGCGGCGCTCATCGCCCTCGGTATTTTGCAACACGTTGATGTGGGGGCTCATGCGGTGGACAGCGCCGCGGGTCAGCATTTGCAAATCGAAGCCATGAAGCTGGGATTCGCCGATACCTACGCGCATGTCGCCGATCCGGTCGGCATGCGCCGCACCGTGGCGGAAATGCTCGATCCTCACTATCTAAAAAGGCGCGCCGCACTCATCGATCCTGAACGCGCGCAAGTGTTCAGCGAAGGGCACGCGGATAAAGGCGGCACCATCTATCTTACCGCCGCCGATGAACGCGGCATGATGGTGAGCTTCATTCAAAGCAACTATATGGGATTCGGCTCAGGGATCGTCGTGCCGCAGTGGGGGCTGTCGATGCAAAATCGCGGCCACGCCTTTTCGCTCGATGCGGCGAGCCCGAACTGCGTCGCACCGCGCAAGCGCCCCTTTCACACCATCATTCCCGGCTTTCTCACCCGGGAGGGCTTGCCGCAAATGAGCTTCGGCGTGATGGGCGCCAATATGCAGCCGCAGGGACATCTTCAGACCTTGGTGCGCATGCTGGTGTACGGGCAGCAGCCGCAAGCGGCCTGCGATGCGCCGCGCTGGCGCTTCAATGAAGGGCTGTCGATCAATGTCGAGGCGACGATGCCGAGCGCGACCGCGCTTAAGCTGCGCGAGCTCGGCCATCAAATCGAAGTCATTCAAGACAGCTATCAGGATTTCGGCGCCGGCCAATTCATCTGGCGATTGGGCGATCCAGCAGTCGAGGGGTATGTCGCCGCGAGCGATCCGCGGCGCGACGGTCAAGCGGCGGGATATTAAGCGCCCCGCGCTTACTTCTCGACGCGAACCGTCCCCATCATTCCGCCGTCCTCGTGCTCGAGCAAATGACAGTGATAGACCAGGGTGCCGACGGCGTTCGGATCCCGAAAGTCCATGCGCAACCTCACGCTCGGATATTGAAGCGCCCTGCCGTTGTAGTAGGGCACATTCACGGTGTCGCGCAGGAAGGGCTCGTTGACGGACATGCCGTTAAAGCCCACCAGAATGAAATGCAATTGATGGATGTGGAAAGCGTGCAATTCGCTGGAGCGATTCTCGATGATCCAATCTTCAACATCGCCATGCTTGACGATGATATTCGGCTGGAGGGCGGCAGGATCAAAGGCGCGAGGCTCCTCGCCGTCGACGGTAAGAAAAAAATCGGTTGCGCTGTTGGGATTGTTTGCATCGCGCAGCCGTTCCGAGAAGAAAAGTCTGCGAACCCGCACGGGCTGGACGTCGCCGAGCCAGGCTCGGGTGTTCGCCGCGCCGTGCGGCGCCGCGGCACCGCGCTGCGGCGAGGCAGCAAGAATGGAACGGGGTTCGGGCGCAGTCTCGGCAGGCACAATAAGGGCGAGCGCGCGGTTCGGATCGTTTTCACCACCCTGGCCGGTATCCACGGTGCGCGTGACAAACAATCCTGACTCGCCCAGCGCCGGTCCCTCCATGATGAATTCCACGCGGCCGCCGGGCGGTACGCCAATGTGATCGCGGGGTTCGATCTGGTTGGCCGCGTTGCCGTTGGCGTTCAAGGGAACGCCATCCAATGCCACGATGCCGAGCGGCTGCGGCTTGCGGTTAACCAGGAGCGCGAGATTCAAATAAGTGATGGCCGAGGCATTCAGAACGCGCCAGAGCTGACGTTCATGGGGACGAATCGAAATCAACGCCGGCGGGTAGTCGGGGTAGGGGACCGGCACATAATTTAGCGACAGATCCTTGGCGGGTTTGCCGAAGCCGGTGCCGTTGTTCGCCGCATCACCGTCGCGGTCGATTAGCATCTTCGGCACGACCGGCTCGGAGCTGGCGGGCGGGGCGTCGGGGTTCAGTAAATTTTGATCCCGAATCACCAGCACGCGTTCAGGCAGTCCCGCCACCTCGCGGTTCGCCTGCTCGATGCCCTCAATCACCAGTGCGCCCGATGCGCCGCCCAGCACTTGGGGCGTGCTATAGCCGTGGATGTGGGGATGGTACCAATAGAGACCGGGAGGCTCCTCGGCCGGGATCCGAAAACGGTATTCGAAGGGCGGATCGCCCGCGCCAACCGATGTTTTGAGGACCTCGTCTTGATGGCACCGCGCTGGAATGGTGAGTCCGTGAAAATGCAGGTTGGTGGCGCTCAGTTCCATTGCCCCGCTGGCACAGGGATCCGCGGCGCTCGCGTGCGCATGAGCGTCGGGGGATGTGCCCGGCTCGATTTCATTCCGTAGGCGCAAGACCAGCAGGTCCCCCGGGTGCAGTCGCAAGGTCGGCGCTTGGGCGCCGCCGCCTAACACATAACAAAAGCGCCAAGAGCCATCCGCCTCGCGCTGATTTCGAACGTGCATGTCCACTTGCAAGGTGCCATTTTCGCTGCGGAGGTCCTCGGGTTCAGGCACCACGGCGCCGGGCGCCGGGCGCGGACATACCTCATGGGAGAGGGTTGCGGCCGCGGCACGGACCGGGGCTGCGACAGCGAACATTGAGGAGAAAAAGACACAGAAAAAGATGAGATCGACAGGGCGCTTGAGCATGCGGACACCGAGATTTGGACGGGCTTAGGCAGGCCCGAAGCGCTGGCAGTGCGAACCGAGGCGCTGGCAGTTCGAAGTTAGGCTAGGGCCGCAACATTACCGATTTGTTACACGCGAGCCTTTGGGCGGTTGGACCGTGAGCGTTGGGCTTGACCCGCGAGTCGAGTTAAAATTGGCGGGCGCATTGACCGGCCTCGCAAAGAATCAAAGACGGGAGGGTCCAATGAAGTCCAATTACTTGCGACATTTCGTCACCGCCTGTATCTGCCTTTCAGCCGTGCTGGGCTCGAGAACGGCTGCCGCACAGTCAGGTGTTGCTCCTTGTAGCCTTCTGACATCGGCCCAGGTCACCGCGGCGGTCGGTGTGAGTGTCGGTGCTGCACAACCGATCGCCACCACGGGCTGCTCGTGGACTGCGCCGCACATGATCGTCACGCTCTCGCTTTGGGATGGCAGCAAGTGGGACCAGATGAAGACACCGGTGCCTGGAATGAACAGGACGGCGGTTTCGGGTCTTGGAGATGATGCCTTCTATACGACGATGGGTCCCGCCTCCGGCAAGCAGACCGCAACGCTGACCGTCAAGAAAGGCAGCACGGCCTATCTGATCAAGGTTTACGGTCCCAATGTGACGGACCAGATGTCCATGGAAAAGGCGCTCGCCGGCAACGTCTTGGCCAATTTATGATGCGCGCAGCCTGATGACCAAACGATTGTGATTCGCGGCGCGCTCATAGCGCATCGAGCTCACCACGGCGCGCGCGATTTTTAAGCCGAAACCGCCGTCGGGCGCTTCCGCGAGGTCGGCCCCTTCCGCGAGAGTTCGCGCCACAGTGGCCGCGCTTCGGCCGCAGGGGTCGAAGGGTATACCGGTATCTTCGAACGTCATCACGATACGCTCGGCGCTGATGTCCACCGACACGTCAATGCGCAGTTCGCCGCCCTGAGGTGCGCCATGGCGCACGATGTTGCCGACGATCTCCTCGAAGACCAACTCGATATTGTAGCGGCTGCGGACGTCGGGTTTCTTTTCCTCGCCGTCGAGCGCGCCGCGCAGCTGAAGGAAGGCCTGTTCGAAGCCCCGCGATGATCCAACAAAGCGGAGCCGAATCGGGTGCGCGTCGATGCGATGCCCCTTCGGCGAGGCCACCGTCAGGCACGCACGGAGGCCAGCGCCGATGCAGCGTCGGGCTGCACGGAGATGATTTTCCCGAGTGCAACCGTGTTGAATACCTCTTCGACCATTGGCTGAGGCTTATACAGAACCAACCTGCCTTGTTTCTTCGACAGCGCGCGCGCCACGGAGATGAACATCCGGATTCCCATCGAACCAATGAATTCGACTTCGGACATGTCGATGACCGCGCGTGCGGCGCGCGGAACCAGCGTCGCAGTAAAGCGCAATTCGATGCCGGCGACCCCCGGCGTATCGAGCCTGCCGACCAGTGACGATCTGTTGCGCACGCAGAACCCGATGGACCTGTTCGTCACGGTGTTCTTTCAATCCCAGCAACGAGGCCTACGGCGAGCAGCGACTGATCGTCGAGATTGAAGCGCACGGCGACGGCACGGCGGATCTCTGGTCGAGCGCATCTTTCGCAGCGTGACCACCTTCGCTGGAAGTGCGGCGCAATCCGATGACATTACTTTAGCCGTGCTTGTGTGGGCCGCGGCGGCGCCGCTCGATGCCGCCGGCGCTCAGCCCGCCGGCACCTGAGGACGCGCGCCCAGATTATGTAAGCTTTGTGACAGCCCGCAAATGCGGACCTCGGTCCCAATATTCGCAGGCACTTGCAGTGCAGTACGCCAAGAGCGTGAGCGAGTGCTCAAACACTTCAATTTAAGGGGTTTACTGTCTTGTGGAAGCAAGAGGGTACGTTTCCTATGCTACTGAAGACACGACCTGCTCCTAAGATGTCCGAGGCACGGACCTCGAGGCCCGTTGAGAGAAGCAAAGCGGTCAAAAAGGAGGCCTGGCATTCGGTGTCGATCATTCGAGGACGCCAAGCCTGCGCGGCGGTCGTGGAGCTTAACGGGCGCAAGTGGTTGTCGGCGGAAGCGCCGCAATTGCCCATCAAGGCTTGCGACGCCAAGCATTGCGAATGCCGGTACCGGCATCACGCCGACAGACGATCGGGCGACCGTCGAGAAACCAACGGGTTGGTCTCCGGGCCGCCCAAGGACGGTGAACGTCGAACGGGTCAAATTGACAGGCGCAATAAGGAGCCCTAAGCGCGCCTGCCTTTGGCCAGGACCACCGTTTCAAACAGCTCGTAATCCGGTGTCGCCGCCCGATCGGCGCCGAGCGCATGATAGTAGGAAATCGTAATGGAGGTCTTGGCGCCGGGCGAGCCTGGGTCAAGATCGAAAACTGCGATGCCATAGCCGGTATCCGTATCGCGGCGCGCCGACCAGACCGCATCTTCCACCGCATCTGCGCCCAGCTTGGTAAAGGTTCCGGGGGTCTTCGCGGGGATCGGACGATTGGCCTTGGTGATGACTTTCGCTTGAGGTGCGCCGCTGTCGGGGTTCACCCCGTACACGTCGAGCGGCGCGTTGGTTCCGCCTCCGCCGAGAATGAAATGAATGGTCCCGCGACTGGTATCGAATACACCGTTTGCGGGATTCGACGTGATGACCGGTTTCGGCTGCAGCGTATCGACCGGCGCGCCGCTCAAAGCATCGCGGCCCACGTTGTGATTGCAGCCGCGCACCGGCCAACTGCGTTCGTAATCATGATCGTGCCCGCAGAGCACCAGATCAACACCATAGCGATCGAACAGCGGCAACCACGCCTCGCGGATGCCCTTGTCGGACCCGTTGCCGTTCTTTGCGGAACTCAAGGCGTCTTGATGCATCTGCACGATGATCCAATCGACGTTGGGGTCGCCGGAGGCGGCCTGCAGGGTGCTTTCCAACCAGCGCGTCTGCGCGCCTTGACTGTAACCATGGACATAAAGCGAGGTGCCGGGCGGGATCGGCGCATTGCCAGTGCTCGGCGCGGGTTGCAGGGCCGCGGGGCCGGCCACGAACGCGCCGCTGTCCTGGTAGATCACATCGTCGGCGGACAATGAAATAAACAGGACGGAGCCAACCTGGAAGCGATACCACAGACCTGGGAAAGGCGTCCCATTGGACGGCAGTGTGTATCGGGTCAAATAGGAACTAAAGCCCTGCGCGCCGTTGCCAAACTCAATCTCGTGATTGCCAGGGCAGGGCATCCAGGGCCGTCGAGAAGCGGACGCTTGGACATTATTTCCGAAATCCGCCCACACCGAGGGCTGCGCAGCGGGATTCAAGTTCGCGTAACACAGATCGCCATTCAACAAATGGAATAGGGGTTGAAAGCCTTCTACCGCCTTGACGGCGAATGCGCTCTGCGGCGAGGAGAGGGTCCACGCGGTATTGGGCGTCGCCAAATCGCCATAGCTGGTCCAGCGGAAGGGTTTCCTGCCTCGCGGTGCCGTCCTGAAGGTCGCGGCAAAGGGCTGCGCCCGATTACGATCGTTATCCGCTGTCACTGAATAGTGAAACTCGGCATCGGCTTCGAGCCCGGTCAGGCTCGCGTGATACGTGAATACCGTCTGGCCGTTCAGCCCGTCGGTGTAGGTGCGCTGCACGGCGTGAACGGTGCGCGACGCGGAGGATTGCGTTACTCGGACTCGAGGATTGAGCGCCTGGGCGGCGGACGCCCAGGACAGGCAGACGCTGCTGGCCGGATCCTCGCCCCAGGTGATATGGATTTGTTCCGGCGTTCCATCGGGAGACCTCGGCTCAGACTGCCCGCCTGCCGCCCTCAATATTCCTGACAAACCAACTCCGGTGACGAATGTGCGTCGGGATATCCGTCCCGGTGCCGATCGCTCGCCGGCGGCGCGGCTTAATTTCGGGATACGTCTTTTCGCCACGGATGCCCTCGATGCAATTGGATATTCTCAGCCAGTGATTAACTTATTGCCGGGAACTCACACCGTCCCGATACCTTGCTGCGTGCGGCCATTTCGCTGTCATCAAATTGACACGTTACCAATGAGAACTGCGCATCAGCGCAGATTCGGCGCCGAACTGATACTTCGTTTCCAATTCTAATCACACCGAAGAACCTTGAGGACGGCCATCGCGAAACACGCCCTATCAGACGCCTCGGCGGCAAAGCGCGAATCCTTGTCGGCGTTGGGAGAACTGCACGGAGTCTTCCAGCCGATTATCGCGGTGGCGAAGGGCGAAATCATCGCCTACGAAGGACTAATTCGCGGGCCAACGAGTTTGCACCTGCCCGCGGCTTTGTTTGCAGCCGCAGCGGCTCGCGGTTGCAGCGATGAACTTGAATATCGGGCGAGCGAGGTCATCGTCCGAGGCTTCGCGGCGGCGGGGCTCTCCGGCCTGCTGTTTGTCAATTTCTCAGCGCAGGCGGTCATCCACCTGGGCTCGAAAAGCGGCTGCGAGCAGCTTTTGCAGATCTTGGAGGACTGCGAGATACCGGCCCGAAAACTGGTCATCGAAATAACCGAGCACGAACGCGTCGTGGATCACGCCGGAATGGTCGCGGCCGTCCGCAGGCTGCGCGGCATCGGCGCAGGGCTGGCGCTCGATGATTTCGGCGACGGCGGTTCAAGCCTGCGGCTTTGGGCCGAGATCGAGCCGGAGTTCGTCAAGATCGACCGGTATTTTTGTCACGACATCCACAACGATGGACGCAAGGTGCAAACGGTCAAGGCCATGTTGCGGCTGGCCGAGAATTTCGGCAGCCGAATCGTTGCCGAAGGCATTGAGCAGCATGAGGACCTGCGCGTGGTGCGAGACCTTGGGGTCGATTGCGTGCAAGGCTACGCTTTGGGTCATCCGTCGCGCGTGCCCGCCGAGGCTGTTCCGGCGGCCGCGCGGGCGGTGCTTGATGCTCCCGATATCGCGGTATTTCCTCAGTTGCGGCGCGCCTACAGTCCCTCCGTGACCGCGGCCCGGCTTGTCAATCCGGCGCCGCCCGTGTCGAAGGCAATGAACAATCAAAAATTGTTGGAGATCTTTCAGGCGGATGAAGATTTGCCCGCCGTTGCGGTGCTCAATGAGGGACTGCCCATTGGCATCGTCAATCGGCGCCGTTTTTTGGAGCGCTTCACGCTGCCTTACTACCCTGAAGTCTATGGCAGAAAGTCTTGCACGACGTTCATGGAAAGCAACCCGCTGTTGATTGAAATTAGCCAGCCGTTGGAGGAACTGATTCATGTGTTGACGGCCGAAGATCAGCGCTACCTGAACGACGGGTTTGTGCTGGTGGATTCCGGCAAATACGTGGGTATCGGCATTGCCGAACAGTTGGTGCGTTCAGTGACGGAGTTGCGGATCGAGGCCGCGCGGCACGCGAATCCATTGACCTTCTTGCCCGGGAACATCCCGACCAGCGAGCATGTGCGACGCTTGCTGCTCGGCAGCACGAATTTCTGCGCGAGCTACTGCGATCTGAACCACTTCAAGGCATTCAACGATCGATTCGGCTACTGGCAGGGCGACAAAATGATCCGACTGCTGGCCGGCGTCATCACGCAAGCCTGCGACCCGCAACGCGATTTCGCCGGACACATCGGCGGCGACGATTTTATCGTGCTCTTGCAGAGCGAGGACTGGCAGAACCGCTGCGCGCAAATGATCGAGCGTTTCAATGCCGCGGCGCCGGCTCTGTACGATCCGCTCACCCGGGAACGCGGCTATATTGAATCGGAAGATCGCCAAGGCAATCCCACCCGGTTTCCTTTGACCACCTTGTCAATTGGCGCCTTGCGAGTCGCGCCCGCGGAATTCGATAGCCCGGAGGATGTGGCCAGCGCAGCGGCGGCCGCCAAGCATCAGGCAAAGCGTTCGAACGCCGGTCTGTTCATCCTGGATTCGAGCGCTGCGGCGCGGGATTTCGAGCGAACCTACCTGCGCGAGTCCGCGTAATCACGCCGATTTTCCGGCGGCTATGCCGGAGCGGTCTTCCGTTCCCAGTAGGATTCGACCACGAGGATGTCATTGAGAAGGCTTTGCCGGCAGATCTCGCCTTCATCCCCGTATTGCCGCCAGAGTCGTTGACTGAACCAGACGGTCAGCCAACCTCGGATTGTCACGAGTTTGTCACGTGGCCCGTTCCACGGCGCAGCCTGTTGAAGCATGCTGACGATTCCCATGGCTTCCTGAAGGGCGAGATCGTTTTTCCCGGGGCCGGCCGCAATGACTTCACGCAGCTGATCACAAAGCGCTTCGACCTGTTCGAATTGCATGATTTCGGGTGACCTCCTGCCAAACCGCGCTACGAGATCCCTCAGAGGATCTCACACCACCGCCACAATGTCGCACACCCCCTTTAAGTTTAAACCTATCCAAGGATCAATAAGTTCCCTCTAAAAAAAGGCCGGCTAGCCGACCGCCCACTACTCGGGCGTGGGAGCGGATTTCCTTTTTTGGGTGTAGGCAAGGATCCCTGCTTACCAGGGCATCGCGGCTTGCAGGCTCATGACTGGCGCGTTATTTCTTGGAGCCTGTGTGTGCGACAAGCTGCTGGTCAGTCCGAAGAAAAGCGCGGCATAAAGTCCCGCAATTAAGAATAGTGTCGTGGAGCGAAGGGAGAAATATCCGACGTTCCGATCAACGAGTGTGACAAATCCGCTCGCGGGCGCCATAGCACTCGACGCCACCACTACTCGACTTCGTGGGAACTCATTCCCAATCACCAGTCCTGCCCAACAGCAACTCACCGCGAAGCGCAGCCGCGATAGTGTGGCGGATCGAGACTCTAGATCCGCGAGCCACTCCTCTTCGAGCCTCGAGGCCAAGGCCTCTGGCGCCCGGTGAGAAGCCTGACGAATCAACCAATGGGTCACGCCGCTGAAGTCGGTTCGGGTCGATCGCTCCAATACCCGCCGCGTCTGCGGCGATATCCGAACCG
>JGI12635J15846_10004309_pt1 | contig 12284 bp, 13 predicted proteins | sample BlaSpr_A8_OM2_M2_FD_15846 | JGI IMG/M metagenome (IMG submission 15846) | reverse complement strand
GAGCCAGATCGCAAGCCCCGCGATGATGGCAAATGTCGTCCGGCGCGGAAGATATGCGGCGGAAATGCCGATCACCGCCACGACGACGAAAACCAGATAGGTCAGAAACAATTGCCCGGTCATGTGTCTCTCCAACAGAAATGGCCCGAAGACTGTCTGGCCCGAGGCGCCTGCTACGAGAATGGTGGATTTCATCGGGCCGCCGGCTGACGGCCACCTGCAACAGCGCCTAAAGGCTGCGAAGGAAGTCGATCATTGCGGCGCTGACCTCGGCAGCGCGTTCCTGCTGGGTCCAATGTCCGCAGTCCGGCAGCATGATCGTTGACCGGAGCTTGGGGACCAGTGCCGACTGCTTCGCGATGTCCTGGGAGAAAACGGCGGCGACAAAATCCCGGTCGCCCGCCATGTACAGCGCGGGAACGGTCACCGCAGCTCCCGCGAAGGGAGCCAGCAGCTCCCAGCCGCGATCGATATTGCGCCACCAGGCGAGGGGACCATGGAATCCGCTCCGCGCGTATTCCTTGACGTAAACATCGATGTCGGACTCCGTGACCCAAGCCGGCAAGGACGGCGGATCGATCATGAAGCCGCCCTTCACCCTAACGCCGGCGACCACGGGACACGCCGCGTTGACATTTCGATCTATTGGATATACATTATTATGATTGTATATCTTTCGGAGCGCGCGCCATGCAGGTCGCCAAATGGGGCAACAGTCTCGCCATCCGTCTTCCCGCCGCCGTGGTCGCGGCGCTGGGACTCAAGGAGGGCGATGAGATCGAAATCCATGTCGGCGGCGACCGCGAATTCGCCGTCGGGCGCAAGCCTGGCCGCGCGGAATTGTTGAACAGGCTTCGGGCCTTCCGGGGGCGTCTTCCTGCCGATTTCAAGTTCGACCGGGACGAGGCGAATGCCCGGTAGCTTCTTCGACACCAATGTTCTCATCTACATGGCCTCCAGCGACCCGATGAAGGCGGACCGCGCGGAAGCGATTGTCGGCAGCGGCGGCGCGATCAGCGTGCAGGTGCTCAACGAGCTCGCCAATGTCGCGCGCCGCAAGATGCGGATGTCCTGGCAGGACACCCATGCGTTCCTGTCGCTGCTGCGCGGCCTGTTGAAGGTTCATTCCGTCGCGGTCGAAACCCACGAAACAGGATTGGCGCTGGCCGAACGCTACAATCTCTCGATCTACGACGCCATGATCGCCGCCTCGGCGCTTGATGCCGATTGCGACACGCTCTGGTCGGAGGATATGCAGCACGGTATAGTGCTCGACGGCCGGCTGCGCGTGGTCAACCCGTTTCGCGGGGGATCATGATCGAAGGACGTAAGGCGGATTGGAGCCCAACGGGTCCGCGCAAAGCGCGGCCCGATGACAGGCTCCGGCATCATCCGCCATCGCTGACGTTGAAGATGCGGGTTGCGGCTTCGCCTGCAACGCCGGCTTACGCGCTACCGGCATGCCTGGTAGCCGAAGCGCTTGATGATTTCGCCACCTGAAATCGGATGAAAGGCGAACGTATCCATGAAATGGTTGTCGGTGACATATTGGCGCAGGGCAGCGTTATAGGTGCTGAGCATTTGCTGGGTGGTGGACGGGTTGATAATGCCCTTTCGCATGGAGCCGCCAGCGTGAAACAACAGCGTCGCGCCTGGCGTGACGCAGACATTGCGTATCGAAAGGAACATCGTGCAGGCGGATTGACAGTGACTGTCGATGCGAAAGCGTTCGCCCGACGCATTATACTGCTGGATCACGTTCAGGAACCGCCCAAACGCTGCTTGATCGCGCGCGCCGTAGCCCATGCCCAAGGATGATACGGAGCCATCGGCGTAAGCCGACTGCCCCGCGAGGCCGCAGAAAAGAAATCCAAGCGCGCCCAGCGCGCGCACCCATCGTTGCCATTTATGCAAAACGTCCTCCTGAATCGGTTGAATTTTGATTAGCACTTTCGTTCCCCTACTCCCACTCAATCGTCCCCGGCGGTTTTGACGTCACGTCATAAACCACCCGGTTGACGCCGTTGACGCCGCGACTTCAGCGCAATTTCTGATTCAAATCTCAAACGTTCGGGTTCTCGCGGCGCTGTGCGTCCGAGGCATGCTCGACTTTTGCCCCTCCGAAATACCGAGGGAGCAGGGAATGCCGGGCGCCCGATGCGCCCGATAGCCGCGTGTGCGATGGGTGTGGGTAGAATGCACACGCGTTAGCAGGTCACACCGGAATCACCCGGCACTCCCCACGCAATGGTTTACGGCTTATTCCGCGCTCTCCCCGGTGCTCCGGGCTTGTTGGCCACCGTCGCCTGCGCTTTCTTCACGCAGACTTGACACCAGCGTCGGGGTGACAGGACCACACGGCTTCGCCGTCCGCTGAAAGGCGCCCTCGTCTTTGGCGCTTCCAGCGTCCACCGCATCCCGCCCCGCGTTTCGCGACGATCATGATACGCCCCTTTTGGTGGGGCGGGACAGCAGCGAATATAGGATATTCCGAATATTCTGAAAAGCAGAATATTTTTGCGAGCGGTACTTGACAAGCCGCTGGCAGGCAGGTTGCCGTCAAGGGGTGATTTGCCCGTCGGCGCGGCCTCATCAGCTCGCTGCGTGAGGACGGGAGGCTTGCGAAATCATCGAAATCGGATTATGTATATCCCGTTGGGATATACATAGGAAATGGCTGCCATGACGAGTTCCACGGTGTTTACCAGCAATCGCAGCCAGGCGGTCCGTCTGCCCAAGGCGGTGGCCTTTCCCGAAGGCGTGCATGAGGTCGACATCCTCAAGATCGGCCGCAGCCGCGTCATCGTGCCCAAGGGCAGAAGATGGGACGATCTGTTTCAGAGCGGCCCAAAGGCGAGCGAGGATTTCATGAACGAGCGTGAACAGCCTCCCGCCGAGGAGCGCGAGCCGCTCTGATGCTCACCTACATGCTCGATACCAATATCTGCATCTATGTGATGAAGAATTACCCGCCGGCTTTGCTGGAAAAATTCAATTCACTGGCCGAGCAGCTCTGCATCTCCAGCATCACGCTCGGCGAGTTGCACTATGGCGCGGAAAAATCGGCGCGCCGCGCCGATAATTTGACGGCCATCGAGCATTTCGTCGCCCGCCTCGACGTGTTGCCGTTCGACGCCAGGGCGGCTTCGCATTACGGCCAGCTTCGCGCGGAACTGGAACGGGCGGGGACGCCCTGTGGTCCGCACGACATGCAGATCGGGGGGCACGCGCGGAGCGAAGGGTTGATTGTTGTCACCAACAATGTGCGGGAGTTTAGCCGCATGCCGGGGGTGCGGGTTGAGGATTGGGCGTGAGGGGGCGAGCGATGAGCGATGTGTTTTGCTCTAACTGTAAGAAACCATGGCCCTCCGGGCAGACTGAGTGTTCCTGCGGCAGCACTGCAAGAACATACAATCAAACCGTTGAGGTAAACGTCACTTCGAACGTTCAAGTGTTCTGGACACTGAGCCGGACCGCTTGGGAAAAAAATTGGCCGTTGATCGCTATTTTCATCACCGTGCAGTTTGTTTTTGCCGTTGTATCATATTGGACCAGTGGTTGGATCAGCGTGGGTTGGTCCATCTTCGGCAGTTTGGTTTCCACCATCTTAGGATTATTTATTGTAGTCAAAGTCATAACAAGAACGAGCGGCCAATGAGGCTCAAACCCAGATATCAACCAAGCCCGTTCGCGCGTAACCTAACATCGCGCGCGGTCTCGCTTTCCGCCGCCACTACCTCATCTTCAAGCTCGTAGGGCGGGTCAGCGAAGCGTAACCCGCCATCACGGGCACGATGGGCCGAAAGAATGTGGTGGATTACGCCTTCGGCTAGTCCACCCGACGAGTTGAACCCAATCTGGCGCGGTACTTTCGTCGCCGACTCTGCCATATACGGTTTCATGAGCAGCACACCGACCCTCGACGAGATCGCCGCTAGCGGGAACGTCGAACCGAAGCCGTCAGCTGACTACCTCGAGCGCCTTCATGTGATCGACAACGTCGTCCGTGAGTGCATCCACGTCTCCAAGCGGCACGCCGGAATCAAGTCGCCTACTGCGCGGCATTTCTATGCGTCAGTCCTCTTCACTAGCCTCGTGACGAAGGGTGTGAGTCTGGCGATCTTCTGCCCACTGTCCCCTTGGGCGGAAAAGATGATCGAGCACTGGGACTATGGCTCGCTCACGGGTGTGGTGCGCTCCATGTTGGAGACGCGCTTGAATTTCTTCTACCTGTGCGTCGAGGCCTGCACCGACGAAGAGTGGGATTGCCGCTGGAACTTGTTCAACTTGAACGACTGCATCGCTCGCCGCCGTCTGTTCGAGGCGCAGCAGGAGATGACCGGCGTGGAAGTGCCAGACGTTGCCGGTTTCGCCGCTCAAGCAGACGAAGTGCGGCAGCGGCTGAGCGCCAACAGCTTCTTCCTGGCACTGCCGGAGAAGCAGCGGAACAGGTTCCTTAAGGGCCGCGACGCCCACTTGCACTCGCTCGAAGAAATCGCTGAGCGCGCCGGCGTGGGGCGCGGCGTGTTTAAGTTTTTGCACGTCTTGTTTTCGCAGCACATTCATGGGTTGCCGATGTCGTTCTACCGCATGGGTAACGGCTACCCAGAGCGCGGCCGCGGCCTGCCAAGCGAGGTCGAAGAGAGTTACACGGCCCTCTGTCTTTCGTTCGCAGCGACGCTGCTCACTGGCGCGCGAGACGAGCTAGAGGAGCTGTTTGCCGGATTGTGCAGTGACCCTGAACCAGAGCTCGTAGGGCGGGTTAGCGAAGCGTAACCCGCCATTGCAGCGCGACTCGGCCAAAGGACGCGGTGGATTACGCCTTCGGCTAATCCACCCTACGAGCTAATTATTGTTGGGAGAGTCTTAGCCCCTAGGGCGTGTTTGCGAAACCCGTCAATCCATGTGCGTGTCTGATGAAAGGGCGTGGATTGGCCTTCGGCCTATCCACGCCCGCATCGCGTCAGCGAAACTCAGCGCACAAGGCGAGCGCCAAATTGAGCGTCGCTAATGCAAGCCCCGCGTCAGCAGGATCAATCCCAAAGTATGCTGAACCGCTGACGGCCGCGATTGCTACCAGTATGGTCTGCTCTAAACGTCGTTTCATGTTCGTAGGTCCTTGGATTGGACCCGGCCGGGTTGTAAGATTCATTGTCGACGCCTCTAATTTGCGTCGTCCTCGCGGCTCGCGCGTTCCTGAACTGTCGCGGAAAGTTATCGAAAGTTGCGGAAATGGACAGCTTTGGCGCACGGTTTGGAAGGCTGATCCGCGACAAGCGCGGCATTGAAAGCTTTTCGCAAGACGACCTTGCTCAGAGGTCTGGGCTAACGAAGGCTCGGATATCAGAGATCGAAAGAGGAAGAGTCAACAACCCTCAAACTAAAACAATTGATGCGATCACTGTTGCGCTGAATATCTCCAAGGAAGAACTTGACGGCTGTCGGAGCAACCCCAGGCCGCAGCTGCCACCCCGCCTCTTGGAAAATCTCGCGTTGCGTTTCGGATATGCCAATCCGGATGCGTCAGAGGACGAGCTAGAAGCCTTTTTGAAAGAAAAAGCCGTCGAATTTCGCGAGATGCAAGAGCGCCTAGCGCAAATGAACGCGCTCGATAGTGGCATCGCCACTTCCATCAGAGCCGCGAACGCAGCTCTCGAAGAGGGCGACTTCCAACTAGCTGACAAACACCTTCAGGAAGCCGAGCAAGTTCAATTTACGTTGGCAACCCTTCCGGCCTTAGAGGCGCAGTACCAACTTCGATCTGAAAGAGCGCAAGCAGCCCTCTTAGCTGGCGAAATCAATAGAGCGACGCAGCATTGGGAGAAGGCGTCAAACTACTTTCGCCACATAGACAGGAAAGTCGAGGCGGAGAAGAGATACGGCCACTGCACTAGACTTAGGGAATACGGCTATAGGTACCGAAGCGTTGAGGCCCTTCGCGCCGCAGAAGACGCGCTGGAGATGAATTTAACAATTTGGAGAAAAGATGAAGACTTGCAGAATTGGTGCAGGTCAATGAACGCTCTTGGAGCCGTACATTGGAGGCTTTCCGAATTTGACGTCACGGAGAATTTCTCCGCGCACATCGCTAGAGCAAAATCTTGTTATGAGGCGGTTCGCGAGAATTGCTCCGAAACAATCGAGCCGTACTACTATGCGGCTTCTGGCACAAATCTAGCAAGCATCTATTCCGATCGAAACCTTGCGGTATCTGACCAGGAATATCGCGGCAACCTAGAGAAAAGCCTCGCTCTCCAAAACTTGTCGCTACAACTGATATCTAAATCAGAGCGCCCTGTTGATTGGGGGATAGTGCAGCACAATCTCGGTTGCTCTTATACAAAATATTCCCAATCGCAAATCGATACACAGACTTCGCTGAAAGCGGCAAACAACGCAGTTCGTCATCTCGAATTATCATTTGAGGTGCGGGATCCTACCGACATGTTTCAATACTGGATTGCTTCTTGCCGTTCATTGGGCGAGGCTCTGATCGTCAGATCGCAGCACCAGGAAAAGTCTCAGGCGTTAAGCGACCTGCAAAGAGCACACGAGCTACTCAGCGAGGCCGCCGCCAAGATGACGAAGAAAGAACATCCACATCAGTGGGTAGAGGTTCAAGAGCAACTTTCGGAGTGCTCAGAACGGTTGCTTAACATGTAACAAGGGACCTCTGCTAAGACGATTGAGGGTTAAGAGCGCCTAAGCCTCACTCCCACTCGATCGTGCCCGGTGGCTTGCTCGTCACGTCATAGACCACGCGGTTGACGCCCTTGACCTCGTTGATGATCCGGGTCGCGGTCTCGCCCAAGAACTTCATCTCGAACGGATAGAAGTCCGCGGTCATGCCGTCGGTCGAGGTTACCGCCCGCAGGCCCACGACGTATTCGTAAGTCCGCCCGTCGCCCATCACGCCGACGGTCTTGACCGGCAGCAGCACGGCGAACGCCTGCCAGATCTTGTCGTAGAGGCCGGCCATGCGGATCTGGTCGATATAGACGGCATCGGCGTTGCGCAGGATGTCGAGCTTTTCGCGGGTGATGTCACCGGGGCAGCGGATGGCGAGGCCCGGGCCGGGGAACGGATGGCGGCCGACGAAAATTTCGGGCAGGCCGAGTTCGCGGCCCAAGACGCGCACCTCGTCCTTGAACAATTCGCGCAGCGGCTCGACCAGCTTCATGTTCATGCGCGCGGGCAGACCGCCGACATTGTGGTGCGACTTGATCGTCACCGAGGGGCCGCCGGTAAAGGAGACGCTCTCGATCACGTCGGGGTAGAGCGTGCCTTGCGCGAGAAACTCGGCGCCGCCGATCTTTTTCGCCTCCGCGTCGAACACGTCGATGAAGAGACGGCCGATGGTCTTGCGCTTCGCTTCGGGGTCGGTGACGCCGCCGAGCTCGCCCAGGAATTGCTTCGAGGCATCAACGTGAACCAAGGGGATGTTGTAGTGGTGCCGGAACAGGTCGACCACGGTTTCGGCCTCGTTGAGCCGCAGCAGGCCGTGATCGACGAACACGCAGGTGAGCTGGTCGCCGATCGCCTCGTGGATCAGCACCGCGGCGACCGCGGAATCGACGCCGCCGGAGAGGCCGCAGATCACCTTGCCCCGGCCGACCTGGGCGCGGATTTTCTCGATCGCCTCCTCGCGGAAGGCGCGCATGGTCCAGTCGCCGGCAAGGCCCGCGACCTTGCGGACGAAGTTGCGGATCAGTTTGGCGCCGTCGGGCGTGTGCACCACTTCGGGGTGGAACATCAGGCCGTAATATTTGCGCTTCTCGTCCTGGATCACGGCGAACGGCGCGTTCGCGGATGTGCCTGCGACGACAAAGCCCGGCGGCATTTTTGTTATGCGGTCGCCATGGCTCATCCAGACCGGATGTTTTTCGCCGGTCGACCAGCAGGAATCGAATAACCGGCTATCGGCCTTGACCTCGACATCGGCGCGGCCGAATTCGCGGTGGTGGCCGCCTTCGACATTGCCGCCGAGTTGCGCCGCCATCGTCATCTGGCCGTAGCAGATGCCGAGCACGGGCACGCCGGAATCGAAGATCGCTTGCGGCGCGCGCGGCGAGCCGGCCTCGTGCACCGATTCCGGGCCGCCGGAGAGGATCACCGCCTTCGGCTTCATCGCCAGAAACGCCGCTTCCGCCTTCTGGAACGGGACGATTTCGGAGTAGACGCCCTCCTCCCGCACCCGGCGCGCGATCAGTTGCGTCACCTGGCTGCCGAAATCGACGATCAGAATCTTGTCATGCGCCGAGGCCACGGGGGCGGCCGGCTCGCGGGCGGGTTTTGCGGCTGTCATGGCAAGCAGATACGCGACGGGGGGCGGTGTCGCAACCCTCAAAGGGCCGTCATGGCCGGCATGTTGGGGATACCCCCGTCATTCCGGGGCACGCGCAAGCGTGAACCCGGAATCTCGAGATTCCGGGTCTGGTCCTTCGGACCATCCCGGAATGACGGGGGCACGCCTACGACCCCGCCTGCTTCCTCAGCATCGACACGAAAAATCCGTCGGTCCCGGTCCGGCGCGGGGTCATCAACAGCCCTTCCGGGGATTGCAGCGTCGCGGCGGCAAATTCCTCCGCCTTGTCCCACAGCACCGTTACGGCCTGCTCCGGGGGCACCACGGCGAATTCCGGATGGCGGACGACAAAGGCCCGCACCTGCTCGCCGTTTTCCGGCGGTAGCACCGAGCAGGTGATGTAGGCGATCCGCCCGCCCGGTTTTACCAGCCCCGCGGCACGATCCAGCACCTCGACCTGGTCCTTCAGCCGCACCTCCAGCGCGCCCGGGCGCATGCGCCATTTGGCGTCGGGGTTGCGCCGCCAAGTGCCGGTTCCCGTGCAGGGGGCGTCGATCAGCACCAGATCGGCGGAGGCGCGGATGTCGGCGAGCGTGTCGGCCTCACCCTTTGGCGCACGCACATCGGCGTTGTGGACGCCGGCGCGCGATAGCCGCTCGTGGATCGGGGCAAGCTGGCGCTTGTCGTGGTCGGTGGCGATCAGGCGGCCCTTGCCCTGCATCATCGCGGCCAGCGCCAGCGTCTTGCCGCCGGCGCCGGCGCAGAGGTCGATCACCTGCTCGCCGGGTTTTGCAGCCGACAACAAGGCCGCCAGCTGCGAACCTTCATCCTGCACTTCAACCGCGCCCTTGATAAAGGCTTCCTCGGCATGGATGCCGGGATTGCGGGCGTCGGCGCCAAGCTCGATGCGAAGGCCTGCCGGCGACCATGGCGTCGGTTTTGTCCCGAGATGGGCGAGCGACGACAGGATTTTTTCGCGTTTGGCCTTCAGGGTGTTGACCCGCAAATCGAGCGGCGCGCGGCTCGCCATCGCGACGGCCTCGGCGACGCGATCCTCGCCGAACACCTGCGCCAGATAGCCATCGAGCCATTCCGGGTAATCGCCGGCGATCGGCGCCGGCGCATCGCTGAGCGTTCGCGACGCAAGCGCCACGCGCTCGTGCTCGGTCAAGGGGTGCGGGGCAAAACGGCCGCCGTCGCACAGCGCGGAGATCGCTTCGACGTCCATCCCCCGCTCCAGCTTGAGCATGCCGAGCGCGCGGGCGCGCGGCGTATCCTCGTGCATGATCCAGGCGCTGGAAGCGCGCCGGCGCAGCACATCCCAGATCAGGCCGGAGATCGCGGCGCGGTCGCCCGAGCCGGCATAGCGGTGCGCGGTGCCCCATTCCTTCAGCGCCTTTGCGGCGGGAACGCGCTGGGTGTCGATGGTCTCGAGCAGTTCGATGGCCGCGGAGAGGCGGGCAGCAGGGGTCATCCAAAGCTTTCAGTTCGAGGAGTTGAGCGCTCGCTCAGATCAGNAGCAAGATCCTCAGCGCGAANTAGAGCCACATCGCAAACAGCACCAGCACGCTTGCGAACCATGCCAGCGAGCGCCGGTTCAGGTCGTTGGAGGTCACGAAAATNCCGGCATGCACNAAGCGCGTGACCACGAACACCCACGACAGCATGACAATCACGAGGTCGGCATGGCGAATGGGCAGCGCGATCGCGATCAGGATGTAGAACAACACTGGCAGTTCGAACTGGTTCTTGAAGCAATTGCCGATCTGGGTGGCCCGGACCGGCCAGTTTTGCTGCCCCAGCGCGATGTCCCGGATCTTGGTCTGGCCGCCAACCAGCGCCTGCCGGCGGGCCCCGGCCATCCACAGCAATAGCGCAAAGGTCAGCCCGACAAGGACGAAGACCGGCAGCAAAACCATTTGAAGCGACATCGGAATTCTCCGCGAAGGGGACAAGGCGCCAGCCCCGCTATAGCGGCCGCGCCTGCGCCTGACAATAAATTGAACCACAATCGCGATTGCCGTGACCAACTACCGATAGTTCCAGTGATTTCGGGGCTCAAAACTGGGCCTCACGCGACCCAAGAGCGACAGGCGATGAACATCACCTCCCCGATCATGCAAGGCGTGGCCCACGCGGCCGCCCTGCCCGGCGATTCCGTGACCTCGTTCCTGAGGACAGTGGCCGACTATACCGGCCTGTTCGCCGACGACAGTTCGGACGGCGTGATCGGCATGCTGATGTCGGGGCTCGCCGGCGTCGCCGCGGCGCTGGCGGTTGCGATCGTGCTCACCGTCTATTTCCGCACCAAAGATCGCAGCGCGCGCGACATCGTCCGGCACGGGCTTGCCGCGGCGCTGGCGCTCGGGCTGTTCGCCTTCGTGGCCTACGACATGCGGCATGCCGCGCTCGCCTATCTCGGCATCAACCCGACCAAACCCGCCGTCGAATTTGAAATCCGCCTGCCGAAGGCGGCGGTGTCCGCCATCACCGACACCCAGATCGAGTTGCACACCGACCGTAACCAGACGCTGGCGCAGATTCAGGGCGCGCTGGCCTCCGAAGCCGACGGCCGCAGCGTGCTCAGGGGTTCGGTGCCGCTGGATTACCGCACTCGGGACCGCGTCATCATCCTCAATTTGCCCGGTCAGGGCAGTTGCGAGTTCAAGCTGCGGCTCCCCGCAACGCCGAGCCACTCCGATACGTTCGGACCGTGGCATCTGGCCGACCGCGTCGCGTCGCCGACCCGCGGCGAAGAGACTCGCGCCGAGCAGAACGACGCCTTCGCGATCCGCTATCGCGTGCCTTAGCTGACACAGGCCGGCCGCTAGATTTGAGCGGCGTCCTTCAAATCCCGTTTGATGCTGGCGAGCAGCGATTGCAGTGTGTCGGTGCTGGCGACACGGGCTGCCGGCGCTGGTGCCGGAGCGGGCTCAGCCCCCTGCTCGGCCTGCACAAAATCCCCATGCAGAACGTCTTCGCGACGACCCATCAGCCAGAGCGTCGTCCAATAGCCTATCGCCAACGCGATTATGCAAAAAATACCGATCTCAAACATCTGTCACACCTGGCAATTATCGTATTGATTCAGTGTCTTGGGGGCCCGGTCAAGCGCTGGAGGGCGGAATTGGCCCGCTTTGAAGCTGATTGTGACCTTTGGGTCACGCCCCCCGGACGCAGCCGGGGGTAGATGGATGTTCGTGCCTCGTCCACTGCGTTTGGCGGGGGAACAAGCGGCAGGAAGTGATCGGGATCAAGGAGGTCGGGCTGGTGGAATACCGCTTCCAGCCCGACAGTTTCGAGGTGCGTCACGTCAGGGCGCCGGGCCAGATCGATGTCGATCTGGATTCGCTGCTCGCAACGAAAGGTTAGGACGTCGCGCCGGCGGGGCTCACTCCGCCGGCTGCAGCAGCGGGCTCGGTTTCCACGAGAACGCCCAGGCGAGGCCGTAAAAGCCGAGCGCGAGCAGATAGAGGAATGCAAACCCGAAATACATCGAATTGTATTCCATCACCCCGCCGAACAGCGCGCCCATCAGGTTATAGGCGAACGCCGTCGAGATGTTGATCCTGGCCTCGCCGATCAGGCTGGAGAAGATGATGCCGGCAAAAAACAGCGGCACCGTCAGCACGAAGCAGCTCAACGCCAGCTGCACCAAAGGCGGCCCGAACATCCACTGGCCGTGGCTGGTGGCAAGCCCGTAGCCGACCAGGAGGCTGACGAACAGGCCGACATAGGCGGGTCCCGCCAGGCTGCGCGCCGACCGCGTCACGATCAGGTTGGCGAGGAACGCCATGATCAGAACCAGCAGGATGGCGGCCGCGATCACGAACCAGGTGCCCCCGAGGTGCAGCCCGAGCTCGGTGATGGCCTTGGTCTCCACCAGCATGAAGCCGGAGCCGAGGAAGAAGAACGGCAGATAGCTGCGGTCGATCGGATCGGCGAAACCGATGGTCTTGCGCACGAAGAAATAACTGAG
>JGI12635J15846_10004308_pt1 | contig 12284 bp, 9 predicted proteins | sample BlaSpr_A8_OM2_M2_FD_15846 | JGI IMG/M metagenome (IMG submission 15846) | reverse complement strand
CGTCGGACGCGGAAGCGAGTTCACGCTCACCCTCCGCCGCGCGGCTCCTCAAGAAATGCCGACCGCCGGGTCCGTCGAAGTTGTGGCCTCATCGACCGCACCCATGTCTATTTTGATTGCCGAAGACAATCACGATACGGCAGACGCGCTTGCGCTCTACTTGCAGCTTTCGGGCAATACCACTCGCGTGGCGTATAGCGGTGCCGAAGCGCTCGCCATCGCCACCGAGTGGGGACCGGAGGTTGTGCTGAGTGACATTGGGCTTCCGGACATGGACGGCTACGCGCTCATACGGACCATGCGCGGCCTTCACTGTCTGGCGAGCACGACATTCGTCGCAATTACTGGATATGCATCTGACTCGGACAAGATAGCGGCGATAGAGGCAGGCTTTGATGCTCACATGACGAAGCCGGTGGACGCCACCAGCCTGGAGGGATTTTTGCGACGTGCGCGGGTCGCGAACAAGCAAGCCCGCTAGCTCGCGTTAATTTAGCTGGTATGGCCCCGGACTGTCGCGCCAATGTTTGACCTACAAGTCCTGTGTCGATGAGAGATTCTTCATATCCCCCCAATTGGCGCTTCGTCGGTGTTGTTGACGAGCAGATGCACCACGTTACTTGCATCTGCGGAAACGTTATGCGGAGGATGGGTGCCGGTATAATTTCTTGACCCGCACCTCGCGGTAGGAACTTTTGGACGACGAAACGTCCATCAGCCTGCGGCGGGCGCGCCACTTTAAAGCGACATTGCCGTGACTGACATCCGACCGTTCCGACTACTTGCCAATTATCTTCGCCGAGAGAAAGATAGTCTCGTCGCGCGGTGGATGAAAATCGTCAGCGGTGATACCGACGTCGAGAAATCAGATTCCCTGAGCCGGTTGCAGCTGGCTGACCACCTCCCAGCCATATTCGAAGAAATCTGCGTGGCGCTCGAGCACCAAGACCTGGATGTCGCACAAGTTGCCGTTGAAGGTGATGCCAGGGAACACGGACAATGGCGCTGGCGCCAGGGTTATCGTTTGGACGAGCTCGTGCGGGAGCTCGATTTGTTTCGACAGGTTCTCACCGATGCCGTCGAGGCATACGCGGCTGCAGATGGCCAGTTCAGGGGATCGGACCAAGGAAAGGCCCGATATGTCGTCGACGAAGTCATTAGCTACGTGACGCTCGGTTCCATCCGCGAGGTGCTCCGTGAGCGCGACAACAAAATCGACGAGTACACAGGTCAGTTGGAGCAAGCCAACGACGAGTTGCGTCGCAGCAAACGCCGCATAGACAAACTTTACGAGATGCGTCTGCAAGTCACGCGTCGTGTGACGCACGACCTGCGAAATTTCCTCAACATCTTCTCGAGCGCGCTGCAGCTCGCGGAGAAAGTCCCCTCGAAAGTGGTGACAGCGCTCGCGCTTGCCAATCGGCAGGTGTCGGACATGAAGTTGCTAATTGACGAGATGGTCGACTATGCAGTCGTTCTAAGTAGTCGCGACCCAGGCGCGCTCGAGACGTTCGAGCTCCGGGAGCTCTACGACGACCTCGTTGCTGCGATTCAGCCTGCGGTCGAGGAGAAAGGCCTGAAGTTCAATACCACGTTCGATCCGCTCCTCAGCGCGACGACATCGAATCGCCTCAAAATTAAACAAATCGCTTTGAACTTGTTAGGCAACGCGGCCAAGTACACAGCGACCGGGGAGGTTGGTCTCTTCATGACAACGGTAGGTGAGCATCATTTTCGGATTAGGGTGACCGATACAGGTATTGGCATCTGCGAACAAGACAAGGAACGCGTGTTCGAAGAGTTTGAACGGGCAGCCGGCAACGATTTTCCTGGAACAGGTCTGGGGTTGGCGATAGTGCGAGAACTGGTCGCATCGCTCGGAGGTGAAATCGACTTCCGATCGCAAGAGAACGCTGGATGCACATTCGAGGTGTTATTGCCTCTTGTCGTGGATACCGAACGGTAGGCACAGCTTCGCGACGTAGCGAGCACGGGAAATTTGTGCGGTCAGATCGCGCTGGCATCCGGTGTCGGCGCGGATAGCCTACTCGCGCCGCTGGGAAGCGGGCATCCGGCTTTCGTCGGTGTCATCATACGGTGTTTTCATATCGTTGTCGGCACCGCGCAAACAGGGTTCCGTCGCAATAAGGGGCGCTGGTATGCTGCAGGCCTCACAAGAATGAATCGGATGACGATGAAAGTGCTGAAGCCGGCAATAGCCAACGTGTTGAAGCGTTGGCACTATCCGCTCGATGTCATCCTGGCGTGCGTTGGTACGTGACGTATCCGCTTAGCTTATGCAATTTGGAGGAGATGATGGCCGAACGGGGATCACCGTCGATCATTCGACAGTGCATCGCTGGGCCATCAAGCTTTTGGCGGTGCTTGATCAACCATGGGGCAAGAGCATGGTGCTGGTGGCCCTGACCGGCTGGGGTCATGAAGAGAATCGGCAAAGGTCCCATCAAGCAGGATTCAATGCCCACCCGGTCAAGCCCGTGGATTACGCTGCCCTTGCACAGTTATTGGCAACGTCGCCTGCCGGCCAACAATAAGGCGCGACCGTCCGATATCGAGAGCCGTAACCGTCCGGAGTAGATCTATCATAGATATTTTCCTATCCTAACGGATGTCAGTCGACGGGAGTATTGTCGTCGTGCGTGGTGTCTACGATCGAGCCGCGATGACCGCAGGCGCAATACACGTGCGTGATAGCGTGGACCGTCATGCGTACCTCAAAATACTGTTGCGCCGTCCGCTATTGGCCTAGCGCCTTTACCCAATAGTTACACGTCAACCTCGTGCTAACGCCGACTCTTTCGCTTCTTGGGCTTGGGCGGCGTCAGCGCAGTCGTGCAGAAATCGACAGCCTGACGCTTTGCCGCCGCGCTCGCCCGGCCCCGCGCCGATCCGACAACTCTGTTCGCACCGCTCAGCCACATGCTCATAAACGGATTCTTTTTGGTCCATGGGTTTTTCACGTTAACTCCAATTCGATGGGCAGCGAGATGGGCGGCGACCGGAAGGCAAGAGGTATGTCTTCGGCACTCACTCCTACTTACGCCGGCCTTAGAGGTGGGACTGCGCAACGGCCNTACCTAAACGGGCAGCGTTGCTGAGCGAATGGAAAACGAGTGCTTATCCCAATTCTCGCCTGAAAATTAAGCGTTATTTACCAAACTGCACATCGACGACTGGATCCTTTAACCGCGTTGCCAAAGGGTCAGACTATTGGTTGCACGTATTAAAGGGCGTTTGCTCATTGTTGATATTGCACCCCATTACTGGGGCCGCCGCTGACGAAACTGGTGTCGTCGAAGATNATTCATCACCGAGTCCGCACCGCCATCATGCGCTCGCCCGCGACCACAAAAACCCGTTCGCCGCGCGCGCTTTCATTCACTTCGAAACCGCCGGTAAAGCTGCCGAACGCCGGCAACACGCCGGCATCTGCACCGAATCGAAAGCACGGCAACCGGGCGCTATCGAGACGCGTCGTGACCCGGTACACCGGATGTTCATGCCCCGCCAGCGCATAGGCACCGGCCACCCGCTGCGGGTAATGACACAACGCCCAGGGCCCCAGCCGATACGGCTCCTCAACCACTTCCAACGCCAGCGCATCGGGCGGCCCGCCGGCATGGTGATCATGATTGCCCACCACGAGGATCAGACGCAAGCCCGCATGCCGGGCGCGCCACTCGGCCAGCGCGTTGAGCGTGGCGACAGCATGCGATTCCCGCGCGTGCAGCAGATCACCGAGAAAGACAATCGACGCCGGCTGATGTATCGAAACCAGAGCATCGAGCCGCGCGAGCGTCTCCGCGGTCGATCCTTCCGGCACGGGAATCCCGCGAGCGCGAAACACGGCGTCCTTGCCGAAATGCGCATCGGCGATGAACAAGGTTTTCAGCACCGGGTCGAACGCCGCGCGCGCCGCCGACAACAGCAATGCATGCCTGCCGATATCCACAGTCAAAGCCTCAAGCATCATGCCCGCGCCGCCTTTTCCAGATCGGCAAGCATGCGCGCCACGCGATCCGAAAGCTTCTCCGTGCTCACCTTCTCCCGAAGCCGCGCGATGATCAGCGGGAACGCGAACGGCGTCGGTTTCTTGGGGCGCGTGAGTGCGAGCCGGCTCGTGCTCATGCTCCGGAGCGCGGCTCGCATTCGTTCAAGTTCGAGTTCCTGCAGCATGACTTCTTCCTCGGCTTGCGCGAGCAGCAGATTTCCACTGTCGTGCCGGCGAAAAACTTCATAGAATAATCCGCTCGACGCCTGCAATTGCCGCGCGCTTTTTTGCTGTCCGGGATGACCCTGAAAAATCAGCCCGGACACCCGCGCGATCTCGCGAAAACGCCGCGCGGCGAGTTCCGATGAATTGAGGCTCGCGAGAATGTCGTGTTCGAGATTATCGGGTGAAAAAAGTCCGTCTTGTATCAGCGTCTCCCAGTCGAACGGCCGCGCCGATAGCAACTCGAAACCATAGTCGTTCATCGATATGGAGAACGTGCTCGGTTGATCGCGCGCCACGCGCCATCCGATCAGCGATCCGAGCCCGATATGCGCCATGCGTCCGGCAAACGGATAACAGAACAGGTGATGCCCTTCGCGCGATCGAATCAGTTCGACCAGCAGGACGCGCGGTTCGGGCAACGCCGACCACTTCGCCTGCAGTTCGAGCAGCGGCCGCACTGCCTGCATCTCGGGTTCGTCGTAGACGCCGCTCACCGCGCGCGCCAGCATCATCAGCGTGGCATCGGCGAGTTCGGACGATAACGGCATACGGCTGCCAGCCCACTGAGGCATCGCGCCGCGCGAGGACGCTGCACGTTTCACGTACGCGGTCATCTCGTGCACGCGCACGAGTTCGAGCGCCCGGCCACCGAAGGTGAACACGTCGCCGGGCTTGAGGCGCGAGATGAACGATTCCTCCATCGATCCGATCCGCCCGCCCGTCATGTACGCGATGCTGATGGTCGCGTTGGCGACGATCGTGCCGACGTTGTTCCTGTGGCGCCGGATCAAGTCTTCGCGCGGCACCCGATACACGCCGTCGGCATCGAGGGTCACGCGGTGATAGTCGGGATATGCCGTGAGCGATGCACCGCCGCGTTCAACGAATGCCAGCGCCCAATCGAATTCCTGCTGCGTCAGGTCGCGATACGCGTGCGTCGTGCGCACTTCATCGAAGAGTTCCTGCGCCTTGAAGCCGCCGCCTATCGCGATGGTCACAAGATGTTGGACTAATACATCGAGCGGCTTGTAGGGCATCTCGCGGCCTTCTATATACCGTTCCTCGACCGCCCAGCGCGCGGCAGCCGCTTCCACGAGTTCGAGCGCATGGGTGGGCACGATCGTCACCCGCGACGCGCGTCCTGGCGCGTGACCCGAGCGTCCCGCGCGCTGCATCAAACGCGCGACGCCTTTCGGCGAGCCGATCTGGAACACGCGATCGACCGGCAGAAAATCGACGCCAAGATCGAGACTCGATGTACACACCACCGCTTTCAATTGGCCGTTCTTGAGGCCGAGTTCTACCCACTCGCGGACTCCCTGATCGAGGGAACCGTGATGCAGCGCGATCAAACCCGCCCAATCAGGACGCGATTCAAGCAGCGCCCGGTACCAGATTTCAGCCTGCGAGCGCGTATTGGTGAACACGAGCGAACTGCTCGCGTGCTCGATCTCGGCGGCAACCGGCTCAACCTGACGCACGCCGAGATGGCCACCCCAAGGAAAGCGTTCGATCGTGTCCGGAATCAGCGTATCGACAATCAACGTTTTCGGCTGCGCGCCTTGCACCGCGACGCGCGGCGTTTTCACGGGCGCGAGCAGCGCGTCTTTCGCGAGGCTGAGATTGCCGAGCGTCGCCGATAACCCCCACACCTGCAACTCGGGCCGCCAGTGCGCAAGCCGCGCGAGGGCCAGTTGCGTTTGCGTGCCGCGTTTGTTTCCAAGCAACTCGTGCCATTCATCGACGACGACCAGCCGAACGTGCTTAAGCTCCTCGTCGGCGTTCGCGCGCGTGAGCATCAGCGTGAGGCTTTCGGGCGTGGTGACCAACGCGGACGGCATGCGCTTGTTCTGTCGCGCGCGCTCGGACGACGGGGTGTCTCCGGTGCGCAAGCCGATGCTCCACGGCACCGCGAGTTCCGTCACGGCGGTTTGCAACGCGCGGGCGGTATCGGCGGCGAGGGCGCGCATCGGTGTGATCCACAGCACGGTGAGCGGCGCGGGTAATGCGCGGCTCGTGTGCTTGTCTACGTCCGCCGCCAGCGCGCCGAGCCATACGGCCCACGTCTTGCCGGCGCCGGTGGTTGCGTGCAACAAGCCGCTCGCGCCGCCCAGAATCTCCTTCCACACTGCTCGCTGAAACGGGAACGGCTGCCAGCCATTTCGCGCGAACCAGGCGTTGAGACGGATATCGAAGGGCGTGTTCGCAGCGTCCGGATCCGACACCATCGGCACCGGTTGAAATAACTCGGCAATAGCATCGGCTTTTGCTTGCGCCGCGAGCGTTCTCGGCACCCGGCGCGGACGCGGCGTGCGGCGTTTCTCATCGACCGGCGTGCTCATGGCGCCGCTCCATCGAGAAAGCCCTTGAGCATGCCGAGCGTATCGGCGTCGTCGATATGTTTGTCCGTGCGCCATCTCAGCATGCGCGGAAACCGCACCGCGATGCCCGATTTATGGCGCGGACTTGCCTGAATCCCCTCGAAACCAATCTCGAAGACGAGCGTCGGCGTCACGCTTCGCACCGGTCCGAATTTTTCAATGGTCGTCTTGCGCACGATTGCATCGACCTTGCGCATTTCCTCGTCGGTGAGACCCGAATACGCCTTCGCGAACGGTACGAGCGTGCGCACGCCATCGGCTTCGTCCCACACGGCGAAGGTGAAATCGGTGTACAAACTTGCGCGCCGGCCGTGGCCGCGTTGCGCGTAGAGCAGGACGGCGTCGATAGCGTAGGGATCGATCTTCCACTTCCACCACGTCCCCGATGCCTTCGTGCGTCCGACGCCATACAGCGATTCGCGTCCCTTTAACATCAGCCCTTCCACGCCTCGACCACGGCTTTCGTCGCGCAATACGGCGAGGGCATTCCAGTCGGCGGCACTCACCATCGGCGATACACGCAGCAAATCCACGGCCAGTGTTTCGCCCAGCGCGGCGGCCAATGCGTCGAGTTGCGCGCGGCGTTCAAAGAGTGGGGTGATCCGCAGATCGCGGCCATCGGCTTCGAGCAAATCGTAGGCGAGAAACGTGGCGGGCGAATCGGCGAGTACCTTCTTCGATAACGTCTTGCGCGTGATCCGTGGCTGCAGCCGCGCGAACGGCAACGGCGCATCGTCGTCGGGTTCCCACGCGAGAATCTCGCCGTCTACCACGGTGCCGTCCGCCAGCGCCGCGCCCAGCGTGGCGAGCTCGGGAAAGCGGTCGGTGATCAGATCCTCGCCGCGCGACCACAGCCACACGCGGCCGTCGCGTTTCACGAGTTGTGCGCGAATCCCGTCCCACTTCCATTCGATGATCCAGTCCGACGGCACGCCGAGCGTCGCCGGATCAGTCTGCAGCGGATGAGCGAGGAAAAACGGATACGGCAAGCCGAGGTCGCTTTCGTGCGGCGTGGCGGCGTTATCGTCTTGCGTGCTTTCCGGTGCGATCAGCCGCAGATAACGNGCCGCGCCCGGTGCTTGNCGCGAATCGGTCCAGCCGACCATACGCTGCGCGATGCGCTTGTGATCCACACCCGCGACTTCGGCGAGCGCGCGTACGACAAGCTGACGCGCGACGCCCACGCGAAAGCCGCCGCCGATCAGCTTGGTCAGCAAGAAGCGCTCGCTCCAGTCGAGTTCGTCCCAGTAGCCGAGCAGGCGCGTTCGAAGTTCGACCGGCTCGAGCCCGCGCAAGGTAAGCACGCGGCCCTCGATCCACTGCGCAAGACCGAGTTCGGACATGCGTTGCGCGGGCGGCAGAATATGCGCGATGGTTTCGGCCAGATCGCCGACGGCTTGATAAGACTCGTCGAAGAGCCACTCGGGCAGGCCAGCGCGCTCGCGGGCGAACTCGGTGAGAAGGCGCGTGGGCACCGACTGACGCGGCTTGCCGCCGCTCAGAAAGTACGACGCCCACGCGGCGTCCTCGGGTTCAGCCGCCGAGAAATACGCGATCAGCGCTTCGAGTTTTTCTTTCGTCGACGTGGTGCCGTCCAGCGCGGTGTACAACGCGGCGAAGCGTTTCATCGCGAGGTGGCCTTCGGTGAGGGAGGGGCTTCGTCGGCTTGCGTTTGTGCCGGTGTGTTTCGGAATACGTGCGGTAAGTGCGGTTCATAGATTTGCCCCGCGTCGTCCGCAACGCCTGGCACTTGCGCCAGGTTATCTCCCGCCAAACCAACCGCGCCCACTGCATCCGCTTCCATCGCGTCATCGCCGTATTCGGTCATGAACGCGGCGGCTTCCAAACCCTGTTCGCGCAGCCAGCGCACCATCGGCTCGATCTGGCCGTGGGTGACGATCACCCGCTGCGCGCCCGTTGCGCCAATAGCCGTCTGCAAACCTGGCCAGTCGGCGTGATCGGAGAGCACGAAACCGCGATCCAGCCCGCGCCGCCGTCGCGTGCCGCGCAGCCGCATCCAACCGGAAGCAAACGCGTCGCTGTAATCGCCGAAGCGTCGCATCCACGCGCTGCCTTGCGCCGATGGGGGAGCCACGATCAGCGCGCCTTTGAACGCGGTTTTATCGCGGGCGGCGATATCGCTGACCAGGCGCGTGGGCGGAAGATCCACTCCGGCTTCGCGATACGCCCGGTTCAGCGGTTCCACGGCGCCGTGGCAAAAGATGGGGCCGATTTCCCGATCGACGCCCGCGAGAATCCGCTGTGCCTTGCCGAACGAATAGCAAAACAGCACCGACGCGCGGCCTTGCGCTGCGTTATGCCGCCACCATGAATCGATGCCGTCGAAGACTGCGCGCGACGGTTCCCATCTGTAAATCGGCAGGCCGAACGTGGATTCCGTGATGAACGTGTCGCAGCGGACGGGTTCGAACGGCGCGCAAGTGGGATCGGGTTCGACCTTGTAGTCGCCCGATGCCACCCAGACGCGGCCCGCGTGCTCCACGCGTACTTGCGCGGAGCCGAGCACATGGCCGGCCGGATGCAATGAGACTGCGACGCCGTTCACGACGACGCGCTCGCCATAGGGGATGCCTTGTAAATTAATGCTTGGCAGNCGCGACAGCAACACGCCGACCCCCGCTTCGGCCGCGAGATAACTCGCGTGCCCGAAGCGGGCGTGATCGGCATGGGCATGAGTAATGATTGCTCGCTCGACCGGNCGCCACGGGTCGATGTAGAAATCGCCCGGCGGGCAATAGAGGCCTTCCGGCCTCGCGACAATCAAGTCTTGCGATGCGTCCAACCGATCCCCACTCGAAAAAGCCAGAAAATGGCCGAAAACGGCCGAGGTGGCTTGGAGAGCAGCAAATGTCGTGCCGTTAGAAGGGAATGTCTTGGTTGGCGGACGTTGTACCGTTGCATGATGGGCTGCCCATTCCGGTGTCGACCGCTCGTCACGTCACATCTCTGCCCACACACGTGCGCAATCCACTGCTTGCAGTTGCGTAGGAAACGACCCGGGCGAATCGGACGTGAAAACTTTGAGATCTTCATACTCATACGGTGCCTGCCAGATCCTCACGGTTCCGATGAAATCGGCACCCCCGGCGGCAGTGGCGCACTTGATCTCAAAACCTCGATATTCGAAACGCATATAGCCTCCGAACAACAGGTGAGTTAATTATGGTTGTTTGAATTAACGTAAACAAGACTTCGGCAATTAGCGTTTCTTCAAAATACTATTCATCAGACGGAATTTTCCGCGACTGCATATCTCTGAGTTGCAGCAACGGGATACCGCATGGAATACGCATCGGTTCAAGTGGAGTGGGCAACGCTGTTGCGCAGTCGGCCGCTCGGCACCACCGCCGACATTAATAGTTACACCGTTGCCTATTGGGACGGGCGTGAGGTCAGAGGTTTTCGTATCGGGCGCGACGATAAACGAATTGCATAGGTCCTCCGCCCGAGCGTCAGCGCGGCGCTTGTGATGCTACAGCAAGGGCGCTACGGAGAGCGACATGAATGGCAAGTTGACCGACGCGGACTTGATCGTGCTAGTGACTGTCCTTTTAAACAAATTGAACCACCCTTACACGACCACTGCCCACAGTGAGATTGAAATCTTGATTGATCATCTTGATCGCGTCCCGGACGTCGATCCGACTGAGGATGCGGTGGTATTCCTCGCGCGACAGAAACTGTCTCGTGGGTTAAAGCGAAGTGCTGCGAGCGCATATGCAATGCAATCTAACGACACCTGACTCGTATACATTAAACCTGCCCGGTATCTTCCTTGGAGCCTCACCGCAAAGGTGCAAGGCGACTCGTCGACACATTGGCCATCCGCTAACCGTTGGGACTCGAAAAGGATTCGAGTTGGCCTCCGTTGGACCGTCAACGGAAGGTTGAGAGATCGCGGTGAATGGTTGTGGTCCGTTCAAGAGCGGACGATTTCAGACTCGGGCAAGTGCATTCGCATGCCGGCCACACGCTCCGACCATTTGACAATTTACGCGGATGCGCGGACACATCCAATATGAAAGGTTGCTATGTTGCATCTATAGGGGGAGACTCAGACCGGGGCTACTCCTTACAAAAGTGAATAAGAAGCAAGCCTCCTTTCACCACACCCCCGCCATCGCACCGCTACGCAAGTGGCGTTTGCACAACCGCTCCCATCCCAGTTTCACGCGAGGCCGCACGGCTACGCCATGCAATCAACGATCGAAGGCTGCGATCTCGAGCCCATCCACGCGCTCGGCCTGATCCAGGGGCATGGCGCACTAGTAGCATTTGATCGAGCCGGATTTGCAGTCGCCCGCTCCGCTAACGCAACGTCTTTGCTCGGACACGTGCCTGGCTTGGACATGAAGATAACCAATACACATTTTGATGAAGCCGCGAGAGATGCCATTGCTCGGGGACTGGGAAAACCCGAGCTAGTCGAGGAGGGCGTGGAATGTATCGGAGCAGACCACCGGCGTTTCGACCTGGTCATGCATTGGTCTGATGGTTTACTGCTGGCCGAGTGGGAAGCGAAGCCGCTGAACGTCCCGCCGACCACGCATTACGCGAACCTGGTGCAGCAAAGTATTCAGCACTTGCAGCGCAGTGCCGCCTCGTCTTTGGAACAATTGCTGCAAGTCGCGACCGACGCCATACGGACGCTTACCGGGTTTGATCGCGTCATGGCGTACCGATTTTTGCCGGATGGCAGCGGTAGTGTTAGCGCCGAGTCCAAGCGTGCCCAGATCGCCCCCTACCTTCATCTGCGTTACCCGGCGGGAGATATTCCGGCGCAGGCGCGACGCATGTACGTTCTCAACGCCATACGGCACGTTGCGGACGTCGGAGACGCCCCTGTGGCGATCGAACCCGCTATCGTGTCGGCAAGCGGGAAGCCGCTCGACCTTACCCATTCGATTTTGCGGAGCGTTTCGCCTGTTCACATCGAATATCTGAAGAACCTGGGTGTCGCGGCCTCGATGAGCGTTTCGATCCTGGTCGATGGCAAATTGTGGGGCCTGATCGCATGTCATCATATGGAACCGTTATCGGTCCCTCACGCGGTTCGCTTGTCCTGTACCGTGCTGGCCGCCAACCGGCTCTATCAGCTGGTGAAGAAGGGCAGCATGAGCGCGCCAGCGGAAGCGCTGACGCGCTTCTGGGCCACCCTGCGTGACAAGAGCCGGGTGCGCATCGAACACCCCGACCTGCCGGCGGAGCTGCAGTCCGCGACCGGGGAGCTGGCGGCCGCGCTCTGGACGCGGGCGGTCGATCTGGCGCAAGACCAGCTGGCCGCCGCGCAGCTCGAGGCGCAACACAAGGCGCAACTCGCGGTCGCGGGTGCGCAGGCCCGGCAGAGGCAAGCCGAGGACGAACGCGACCGGTTGCGGCAGGAACTGACGGGCAGTGCGGCCGCGCTGGACGGGGCGCGGAGCCGCATAATAGAACTGGACCAGGCGCTGGCCATCTCCATCGCCGCGACTTCGACGCTGCAGGAGCAGCTACGGCTCGGGCAACAGGGCGAGCAGCACTTGCAGCAGGCGCTGGAGACCGCCCGGCGGGATTTCGCCTCGGAACTGGACAAGCTGCGCGCCGACGGTACGCTGGCGCAGGAGCGGCTGAGAGCCGCCGAAACCCGGGCGCTGCTGGAAATCGAG
>JGI12635J15846_10004306_pt1 | contig 12285 bp, 7 predicted proteins | sample BlaSpr_A8_OM2_M2_FD_15846 | JGI IMG/M metagenome (IMG submission 15846) | reverse complement strand
GACGACCCAAGTTATTGTGAAGCTCACGATGATTTGGGCGAGATTGGCTGGCTGCAAAAGGATTTCGCTGGCGCCCTGTCGGAATTTCAGATCGCCGTCCGATGCAGTCCCGAGTCGGCATTGGCGCGAAACAATTTGGGATTCACCCTGCTCTCCTATCGCCACGACATCGATAGCGCCATTGAACAGTTTCGTGCCGCCCTGGCCTCCAGGCCGGGATTTGCATTGGCGCATTTCAATCTAGGCAAGGCGCTGGCTGCGAAACAGGACCTTACCGGCGCCGAACCAGAACTCCGCCGCGCGCTCGCAATCAATCCTGATTTGGCTGCCGCCCATGTGGATTTAGGACTGCTGCTGGCAATGAGAAAAGGCAATATCTACGCCGAGGCCCGATCGGAAATGGAAACTGGCCTCCATCTCGATCCGAGTCTGCGAGTGATGATTCCCCAGCAGTACCTCGCTCAACTGCACTAACTAAGCGAAAAGTTTCATCATGGTTTTGCTATCGATTTTCCAGTGCCTTCTTCGAGCGTGATGTAACGATCTACGGGAAGTCCGGCGAAGCGCTCGACCAAGGTGCTGGGCTGAGGCCAGCTAACTTCAACCCAATCAATCTGCGTCCGGGGACCAATCCCTAGAACCATCCGAGGATCATGAGAAGCTAGATAACTGCCTCCGCCCACTTTGCAGAATTGACGCCTCAGGTCGCCCGCCTGGTACGTAACCCGCGCGCCGACGGCGTCGCGATTCGCCTTCTTGCCAATCAAGCGAATTCCCAGCCAATGGTTTCCCGCCGTCGCAACATTGCGTAATAGAACAGGTGCGCCGTTGTTGACGGCCACCAGAACATCCACTGCACCATCGTTGTCGTAATCTCCAATGGCCAGTCCGCGCGCGGCCAACGGCCGCTCAAAAACAGGTCCGGCTACGGCACTGACATTGTCGAACGCATGCTCAAAGCTGCGGCCCGTATTGCGAAAAAGCAGCAGAGGTTCTTCATAAAACACATCTTTAAAGTGCTCTTGGATCGTATCGTCGGGATTCCCGTTCGCCAGCAATAGATCGAGATTGCCGTCGTTATCAAAATCGAAAAACTTAAGTCCCCATCCGCTCATCAACCAGGTCGCAGACGCAACGCCATTGGGCGCCGAAGCATCTTTGAACGACCCATCATGGCCGTTATGGTAGAGCGAATACTTTTCGTGATCTATATTCGCTACGAAAAGATCCATCCAGCCATCCTGGTCGTAATCGGCCGAATCGACTCCCATGCCCGAACGCGCACGGCCGCCTTCATCGTAGGCCACACCGGCCTCAATCCCTATCTCTTCGAACTTACCGTGGCCGCGATTGGCGAAGAGAAAATTCGGCATGGTATCGTTGGCCACGAAAAGGTCCATACGTCCGTCATTGTCTATATCGGTTGCCACCACTCCCCAGGCCTTGCCCAAGTGCTCGGAGATTCCTGATTCTTTACTTACGTCGGTAAAGGTGCCATCGCCATTATTGTGAAAGAGGCAGCTGGGTGCGGGATTGTAGCCGCGAGGAATGCAGTAGTAGCGTTCGCCAGTTTGGGCATTTCCGCAAAACAGGTTCTTCTCCTTGCTGAAATCCACGAACTGGCAAACAAAAAGATCCAGACGTCCGTCGTTGTCATAATCGAACCATACCGCGCTGGAAGACCATCCTGGAGCGCCGACTCCGGCTTTGTCGGTAACGTCGGTGAACTTACCATTCCCTTCGTTGTGGTAGAGAACGCTGCGCCCGTATTGCGTGAGGTACAAGTCCGGAAAGCCGTCTCCATCGTAGTCGCCGACTGCGGCGCCCATCCCGTAGCCCCCGCCCTGCAATCCGGCCTTTTCGGTGACGTCGGTGAATGTTCCGTCGCGATTATTCTTGTAGAGTGCATTGCGCAGTGCCGGGCGCGGATCGTAAAAATCGCACCGACCACTATTCACCAGGTAGATATCCATCCACCCATCGTTGTCATAATCGAAAAACGCGCACCCTGCCCCGGTCGTCTCAGGGAGGTAGTAGTTTGGGGACCTGCCATTCACGTGCCTCCAGGTAATGCCGCTATGGGCGGGAGGAACAGACAAAAAGAACGGCTGTAGTTTCGTCGTACCATTCGCCGTCGTGAGTCCAGTTTGATCAGAAAAAGAAAGACGGCCGCCCACCAGATCCTTGCCAATCGCATACATACTGGGGAGCGTTTGAAAAAAATGCCGTCTGGAGATTGTGTTAATCCTAGGTAGTCTAAGCGGCATAGTTGGGTTATTCCGCTATTTTACAATCTTAGCTGGCTGGACGCGCTTGAGAACTCCATCCAGCATGGACGAGTATGGAGGAGTTCGCGTCGCGCCAAAGCCCCGGAGCGAAGATCTCTGCAACCGCTGTTTTGCACCCTGAGCAGTATCAACCCTGGATTGAATTCCAGGGTCAGGCTGTTTTTGAGGGCTCCGTATGATACCGCCTGGCCCTGGGCGTACCGGAGGGTTGATTCGATGACAAATGGACTTTCATTTTTTGTGGGGAGCCAGGAAACTATAGGGAAGGTTCTGCGTTCGAACCAGTATCGTCATCGCCTGTGCCGCGTCGTCGCTACGAATTCGCAAATTTCCGGTTTGAGTGGTTCTCAGTGAGCAGATCTGTCCCAAGGTGGGCGTCCTTTGCGATCGCTCCGGTTGTGGCCTTCCTAATTATCTGCTCCTACCGCGCCTACACTCGGCATCACCGAACGGCTCGGGCCAATGAAGCTAGTTCTTCAATTGATTCCGCGGACCCGGAGCGGTCGACGGATCCCCAGGCGCTGCTTGCGGCCGCCGATCGCCTGTATTGGTTAAACAACGGACCCGCAGCGGCACCGCTCTATGCGAAGGCCGAGAAGCTGTTTTCTGAGCGCGGCGACGCGCGAAACGAACTTCATTCCAAGGTGGGCCGCCTCAGATCAGAAGCGGAAACGATGTCGTTTGTTGACCTCTCCCATTTCCTGAACGAACAGCTTCAAAATCCCAGTCTGCGGGCTGACAAAGAACTGCGGCTTTGGTGTCTCATCGCTAAGGGCTACACCGACATTGAGATCGATTATCGAGCGACAAAACGGGACTGGTTAGAGGCGCAACAACTCGCGAACGAATTGGGTGAAAAGCAATGGGTCACTAGGGCATCGGGTGAGTTGGGGCTGGTTGCCTTTCTTGAGGGAAGTCCCGGACGCGCCGCGCGGCTGCTGGGCAGCGCTCTGCTTTCGACGATGGCAAGCGGCGACACCGCCGGTCAGATTCGATTTCTGGAATTGATAGGCAGAGGCTTTGAAGAGGTCAATCGCAACACCGAGGCACTGAGATTTTTCGAGAGAGCAAGCAAGCTTGCAGATGCCGAGAAAGACTCCGGTCTGCCGTTCATGGCGTACGAGGGGAAAGCCCAAGCTCTGTTCGCCTTGGGCAGACCAGACGAGGCAAAGACGGTTCTTGAGAACGCACTGGGCAAAGCTCGATTAAAGCGGAATCGAGGTCATGAGGCGCGGTTGTTAATCCTGCTCGGAGAGATGGCTTCGCAAACCGGAGACAGAAAACAGGCGATCGCCGATCTGGAAGATGCCGCTCAACTCTCAAAGCGAGTGCAATTCCTTCGCACGGAGGCCGACGCTATGTTCGGGTTGGCGACGCTTTATCGCGATGCCGGCGATCTTCTCACAGCGGAGGCACGTGCTAGCGATGGCCTAGTCGCGAGCCAACGGGTTGGCGATCGTTACTATGTGCCTCGTAACCTGACCATGCTTGCCGACCTGAAGGCGCGCCGCGGTCGCGTTAGCGAAGCCAGCGCATTCTACGAGCAGGCCGAAGACGTGATTGAAAGCATGTTAATCAGCCAGGATGAGCCGTACTGGAACAGTTCGGTTGCCGCTTCCATGAGTCAAACGTACTTGCAACATTTTGAACTGCTCACCAACAGCGGCGATGTGCCCGGCGCTTTCCAGGTCTTGGAGCGGGTACGCGGGCGGACTTTGGCTTGGGCCCTCGAAGGCAGGAAGGCAGTTCCGACGGCCGAGTCTGGGCAGACAGCATCGCTGGAAACAGATATTGCGGAGCTGCAAGCGCAACTGATGCAAACCAATAGCCCAGAGCAGCATGAGCAACTGATGGATAGATTGGTCGAATATGAGCGCCGGCTCGGGCTGGCCTGGACAAGGGGGGATGCTCCCGGCCATGGCCTGCCGGTGCAACCTGCGTCACTGTCGAAGTTGCAAGAAGGTCTGCAACCAGACGAAGTCCTTCTGGAGTACGTTCTGGATGACCCGACTTCCTTCTGCGTCGTGGTTTCTCAAAAAGGGGCAAACGTCCGAGCGCTACCGGCAGGACGCAGGGAGATCGAGAATCTAAGCCAGCAATTTGTGGGCGAAATTCGGACCAAAGGTACCGGCGCAGAACTCTCAAAGCGACTCTACGCGATGCTCGTGAAGCCCCTCCCGGAAGCAGCCACAGCGACACGCTTTATCATCGCACCGGATGCAATATTGAACCTGCTTCCATTTGAGGCGCTTCGCGATGCTCAGGGCGAGTACCTCTTAAAGTCGCGCGTCATAAGCTACGTGCCTTCCGGCACGATTTTAAACATGCTTCGCCGTTCGGGGAAGCGACAATTGCCCCCCCGACCTCTCCTCGCGGTGGGGGACGTCGAGTACGAGAACCAAGGCGGCTCGGGACGGAGAATCCCGCCTCCGGCCTCTGTTCGTGGCCCCATTGAGCGCGGCATTGCGGATCTGTCAGGCATAGGCCTTCACGACCTTCCAGAGACCCGAGCGGAGGTCGAGGAAATCGGTAAAATTGTCGGATCGGACGCCGTAATATTGCTTGGCAAGGATGCCACGGAAACTGGATTCAAGAAGCAACCACTTGATCAATTTCGCATCCTGCATCTCGCGGTTCATGGATTCGCGGACACGCAGTACCCAGAACGGTCAGCGCTGGTGTTGGGTACCGATCCACAAACGGGGGATGACGGTTTGCTGCAAGTGCGGGAAATCATAAGACTGCGATTGAACTCCGAACTCACGACCCTTTCGGCTTGTGATAGTGGAGTTGGCAAACTGCAGGGGCAAGAGGGCATCAGCAACCTGGTGGAAGCATTTCTAGTGGCTGGATCGAAATCGGTTGTGGCCAGCCTGTGGAGCGCAGACGACACGTTCGCCAGCGCGTTGATGGAGCAATTCTACCGGCACTTGGCTCGGGGCGAAGATACCAGTTCTGCTTTGCGAAACGCGAAGCTGGACCTGCTCGCGAGATATGGCGACCAGGTGAGCCCATTCTATTGGGCGGCATTTATCGCTGTGGGCGAGACGTCGACACCGATTGGCATACGCCAGCAATGAATCTGACTCTCGAATGGCATCCGGGCCACACGCAGCAAGCTAGGACGTTCCGAATAGCCTGCGTCTGGAAATTCCCGGATTGTGTGCAACCAGTATAAAGGAAGCGTAAACTGTTTCCGAAGTGGGTCCGATAATGCAAAATTAAGGGGCTGCACGCCACAAGACAATCGAATCGAGACAATCTAGCTGCTGATTTGCGGGGACTTAAAAGGGGGCTTTCCCAAACCAGCAGAGGAGATCTTCGTTATGATCTCTGCAAGCGCGGCTTTAACTGGCTCCTACGACTACAACGAAGTGGCGCGCTCAGTGTTCATCGCCATCGTCGCGTCGTATGCTGCGCTCGATCTTGCCGGACGCGTAACCGCCGCGAAGAGTGGAATTCGCCTGGCCTGGTTGAGCGGTGGAGCGACTGCGATGGGCATCGCCATCTGGGCGATGCACTTCAAGGGAATGCTTGCCTTCCATCTTCCCGTACCGGTCGAATATCACTGGCCGACAGTTCTGGCATCGCTCCTGGTGGCGGTCCTCGCGTCCGCGGTCGCGCTGTATGTGGCGAGCCGCCCGAAAATGGGTCCTGTTGAGGCCTTGACCGGCAGCATATTTATGGCCGCAGCCATCGGCGGCATGCACTACATTGGCATGGCCGCAATGAGGTTGCCCGCCGTCACTCAGTACTCTCCCTTTCTGGTCACGTGTTCCATCTTGCTCGCAATCTTGTTCTCCGTAGTCGCGTTGCTGATGGCGTTCGGTCTACGAGAGGAGAGCAGATGGAGTGTTCCGCGGAGGCTGGGCAGCGCCACGGTGATGGGGGTCGCTGTCTCCGCGATGCATTACACCGGAATGGCTGCCGCAAGTTTCATCCCCGCTTCGCCTCCAGACCTTTCCCACGCCGTGAGCATCCCCCCGGCTGGCAACTCTGGAGTTCTCATTGCTGCCTTGATTGTCCTGGTCGCGGCCGTCACAACATCATCTGTGGACCGACGCCAAAGTGAAGCGCACCTGCGGCTGGTGATTGATACAACGCCCGCGATGATACACAGCGCTCGTCCTGACGGCTACCTCGATTTCTTTAATAAACGCTGGCTGGAATATCTGGGCGTTTCTTTGGATGACCTTCTAGGATGGCGATGGACCAGCGTAATTCATCCCGACGACCGTGCGCCGCTCGTGCACAGGTGGCAAACATCGTTGGCGACTGGCAAACCCTTCGAAGCTGAAGCACGCCTTCGACGAGCTGACGGAGAATATCGCCTGACGCTCCATCGAAAGGTGCCGCTACGCGACGAAACGGGCAAGATCGTGAAGTGGAACGGCTCCGTGATTGACATCGAGGACCGAAGGCGGGCCGAGGCGGAGGTCAAGAGCAGCGAAGAGAGGTATCGCGTCATTGTCGAAGCAGCCAGCGATGCAGTGATTAGCATGGATGAAAGTGGTTGCATCCTGCTGGCGAACCCCGCCATGGCGAGAATTTTTGGTTATGACCCGGCCGAGTTGATCGGGAAACCCCTGACCATACTCATGCCGGAATTCATGCGGAAGCTGCACGAGGCTGGGTTCAGACGATATTTGGCGACTGGCGAGCGGCATCTTAACTGGCAGGGTGCCGAGGTTACCGCCTTGCGCAAGAATGGTCAGCAGTTTCCGGTGGAAGTGTCTTTCGGCGAAATGATCAGTAACGGGCACAAGGTATTTACAGGCTTTATCCGCGATATCAGCGAAAAGAAACGCGCCGAAGATGAATTGCGAAAGCAGAAGGAGGTCTTCCAGAAGATATTCGAGAATATCCCCGTGATCATATCTTTCACAGGCCAGGACGGCCACATAGAGATGGTCAATCCAGAATGGGAGCGCACGCTCGGTTGGACGCTGGAAGAAATACGGAAACAAAATCTCGACCTATTTGCCGAGCTTTATCCCGACCCTCAATATCGCCAATGGGTTCTGGATCTCATTGCCGCGTCGACGGGTGAGTGGATTGACCGCAAAGTGCGGGTGAGGGATGGGAGAGTCATAGATTTGGCCATGGCAGTCGTGCATCTTTCGGACGGGACCATCGTTGCCATCGGGCGGGACATCACGGAGCGAAAGCGTGCCGAAGATGAACTGCGAAAGCAGAAGGAGCTTTTCCAGACGATCTTCGAGAATATCCCCGTGATCATCGCCTTCCGGGGGCAGGACCGCCGGATAGAGATGGTCAATCCAGAATTCGAACGTGCAGTAGGTTGGACGCTGAAAGAAATACGCGGACAAAATCTGGACATATACGCTGGGTTTTTCCCGGATCCGGATTGTCGCCAAAGGGCGCTAGACCTCATGGCCGCGTCAACTGGCGAGTGGAACGACCTCAAGGTGAGCGTAAAGGATGGGCGGGTCATAGATGTGGCTACTACATTCTTGCGACTCTCCGACGGATCGACCCTTGGCATCGGCCAAGACATCACCGAGCGCAAGCGCGCAGAGGCAGAACTACGCGAGAGTGAGGCGCGCTTTCGGCTGGTGGCCGATAGTGCTCCGGTGATGATCTGGATGTCGGGGACTGACAAGCTCTGTACTTACTTCAACAAGCGTTGGCTGGACTTCACCGGCCGATCCATTGACCGCGAGCTTGGCAACGGCTGGGCGGAAGGGGTCGATCCTGAGGATTTGCAGAGATGTCTGGAAACCTACATTCAGTCCTTTGATCGCCGAGAGGCATTCAAGATGGAGTATCGCCTCCGACGGCACGACGGCGAATTTCGATGGCTTTCCGACATTGGGGTGCCACGATTCAATCCTGACAAGTCTTTTGCCGGCTATATCGGTTCGTGTATTGACGTGACCGACCAGAGGCGAGGCGAAGAGCATTTGCGTCGGGCACGGGAGGATCTGGCCCGCGTGTCCCGCGTGGTGGCGATGGGAGAGCTGGCCGCTGCCATTGCTCATGAGGTCAACCAGCCGCTTGGGGCTGTGGTCACGAATGCCAGTGCATCGCTGCGCTGGTTGGCTGGGCAACCACCTAATCTGGGGGAGGCTCGGGAAGCCATCGACAGGACCGTCCGGGAGGCGAATCGGGCAAGCGACGTGATCGTGAGAATTCGCGCACTGTTGCAAAAGGCTCCGCCTCAGATGGAGCAACTTGATGTGAATGTCGTTATCCGGGAAGTACTGACTCTGGCCGGCAACGAGCTTCTGCGCAGTGGTATTGTGGTTCAAACAGATCTGGCGTGGGATGTTCCCAATGTGTTCGGGGATCGCGTTCAATTACAGCAGGTTCTTTTGAACTTGATTCTGAACGGCATCGATGCGATGAGAACGATTACCCATCGACCACGGGAGTTACGCATTAAGTCTGCAAAGCACCCGGATGGTGTGCTGATCGAGGTTCATGATTCGGGAGATGGAGTCGATCCCGAACAAGCAAACCACATCTTTGATCCATTCTTCACCACCAAGCCCCAGGGTATTGGTATAGGACTCTCGGTGGGCCGATCCATCGTCGAGGCTCATGGCGGCCGTTTGTGGTTCACGCCGGGGCCTTCCCATGGGGTAGTTTTTCAATTCACCGTGCCAAAGGCAGACACGTCAGATGAGCGAGCCGCCTAGTATCGTGTTCGTCGTGGATGACAATAGGTCGATCCGCGATGCGCTTAAGAGTCTGATCCGCTCGGTGAGTCTAAGGGTCGAACTCTTCGGATCGTCACGCGAATTTCTGCAAGCGAAGCGACCAGATGCGCCGAGTTGCCTGGTGCTTGATGTCAGGTTACCTGGGGAGAGCGGGCTGGATCTTCAGCGCGAGTTAGCTGCGGCCAACATCCACATTCCGATCATCTTTATCACGGGCCATGGTGATATCCCCATGTCGGTAAAGGCCATGAAAGCAGGAGCCGTAGAATTCCTCACGAAGCCATTCCGCGACCAGGATCTGCTGGATGCGATTCAGGTGGGTTTGGAGCGGGACCGCGCCCAGCGCCAGCGGGAGGCAGAGACGGCAATGCTCCGTGAGCGTCTCGAATCGCTGACACCTCGGGAGCGGGAAGTCCTACCCTTGATCGTTTCAGGTCTGCTCAATAAGCAGGTCGCCGCCGAAATTGGGACCACCGAAGCGACCGTAAAGGTCCATCGTAGCCAACTCATGAGGAAGATGGGAGCCGATTCACTGCCAGAGCTGGTACGGATGGCTGAGAGAATTGGCATCTCCGGTTCAGAGCGATGAAGTTCAAGGCAATAAACCCTCGTTGAGCTAATCTTTACTAAAGTAAAGAGATCTTTGCCAACGCACAATGGAATTGGCCACTGTCCCCATGTACTTTTGATTTTGCCGCGCGAGGCGCTTCCTTTACTCCGGGTCTTCATCCCTGGGCAATCTTTCGATTCACCGTGCCAAAGGCAGCCGACTTTCATGACGGAGCAGCCGCCCATCGTGTTTGTCGTGGATGACGATGTATCGATCCGCGATGCGCTTAAGAGCCTGATCCGCTCGGTGGGTCTAACGGTCGAGCTTTTCGGATCGCCACGCGAATTTCTGCAAGGGCAGCGACCGGATGCGCCCAGCTGCCTGATCCTCGATGTCAGACTCCCTGGGGGGAGCGGGCTGGATCTTCAGCGCGAGTTGATTGCGGCCAACATCCACGTTCCGATCATTTTTATTACGGGTCACGGTGATATCCCCATGTCAGTGCGGGCCAAAAAGGCGGGCGCCGTTGAATTCCTCACCAAACCATTCCGCGATCAAGATCTGCTGGATGCCATTCAGCTAGCGCTGGAAAGGGATCGGATAAGACGGCAACGAGAGGCCAGAAATTGCAGGGTCAAGAAATGAAACACGCCGGGACGTGAACGAGCGATCCGGACCCCACGTGAAGTGGCCTGGGGGCAGTGATGGCGTGAAGCAGATCGCTCCTAATCGTACGAAGCTAGTTCGAACTGCCCACGACCATCCCTCCACTCCTCCGTTCAGCGAGAACTTCTTACGGAATAGTGGAATGCGTGCGCACGTCGAAAGGCGTGCGTCGAGCGCTTCGAATCGCTGACCCCTCGTGAACAAGCAACCCATCTCTCAACTATTAATTTATTAGTTGACAAAGGAGATCGCGGTGCAATATAACCCTTGGAACTATTAATTACTTAATTGTTCGTCTCGGGGAGGTAGCGTTGGCGCGGAAAAAATCACCAAACTTAACCGAAGGCGAGCTCCGGCTCATGAACATCGTGTGGGAGAAAGGGCGAGCGACGGTGGGTGACGTAGTGGCGTCGTTGCCGGCCAATCCGCCGCTTGCATACAGCACCGTGCTGACCACGCTGCGCATTCTCGAGGCCAAGGGCTACCTGCGGCACACGAAGAAAGGACGCGCTTTCATCTATGAGCCGGTGATTGCGCATGAAGAAGCTAGCCATACCGCACTCGGTCATCTGGTAAACCGCTTTTTCGGCGGGTCGCGCGAACTTCTGGTCGTGAATCTGCTGAAAGAAGAAACAATCGGCCGAGCCGAATTGCGGCGCATCAAGAGGATGATCGCGGAGAGCGAGCAAGGAGAGCAGAAATGACACATGTCAACTTCGCCATGACAACTCTTCTGAACGGAATCTGCCAGGGCACAATTCTAGCGGCGGCGATGTGGGTCCTTCTGAAACTGCTTCCGCGACTGAACTCGACGACCCGATTCACGGTTCTATGGCTAACTCTGCTCGCTGTCGTGGCGCTGCCTATCGGGCTGGTCTCGCCCAGAGTTCCGATTCGAGGAGCTCAACCGCATTCGCTTCCGATGGCAACAACGAACACGCCTGGAGCCCCGACTTTCGTGCCTATGGAAACTCGGCACCGGGAGTTGAAGACCGCCGCGAACCCCGAGTCACATCCCGCATCAATTCCTGAATCAAACCGTGAGTTCGCATCTCAACCAGGCTCTGCATCAGCGCGAGTGCAAAACACCGGCTCCCCGAGTTCATCGGCAGTGAAGGAGCCGGTTGAGCATCCGCTGATTCGCATTCGCTCGGGAAAGGTTCTTGCCGCGATCGAGATTCTATGGGCGCTGCTGTCCCTGATTATGCTGGCGAGGCTGGCAGCTGGATACCTGGGCCTGCGAAGGCTGAAATCAGGCGCGGAGCCGGCTCCGGAATACTGGAAGGTGCGCTTGCGGCGTCTGTGTGCGATCAACGGCGTTCGGCGGCAAACGCGATTGCTCATTTCGAACCACGTGGCGGGCCCGGTGTCGCTCGGATTCCTCCATCCGGCGATCCTGATCCCTCGGGCATTTCTCGACACGCTTTCGGACTCGGAACTCGACCACATCGTGATGCACGAACTCGCCCACCTGCGGCGCCGCGATGATTGGACCAACCTGGCGCAGAGATTGATGGAAGCGGTGCTACCGATTCAGCCGACGGTCTACTGGCTCAACCACCGGATGTCACTCGAGCGCGAGATGGCATGCGATGACTGGGTGATCGCAGCAACGGGAACTGCAAAGCCATATGCGGCTTCGCTCGCGAAAGTGGCAGAGCTCTCGCAATTTGGGGCCGTGGGCATCTTGGCCGCAGGTGCGGCGGGAAGCCGGTCACAACTCCTTCAACGCGTTCACCACATGCTGGACAGAACCCGGAACGAAGCACCGAAGCTTGTCCTTAGTCCACTGATAGCGGCGGTTGCCGTGGTCGCCGGGTTGACCTATTTGGGCGCGAGGGCTCCGCAAATGATCGCCTTCGCGCAGAATCCGACAAACGAAAACAGCCAGCAGGAGCTTACGGCACCAACAGCGCCACAAGCACAGCATTCAGGGCAGATCCCGGCAGCGCCAATTGCGGCGCTGACTTCTCCTGCATCCTTGGCGTCTCACAGATGGCTGACCCCGATCACGGTGCTTACCCCGTCCGCAGCGCCGGCAGCACAGGCTGCCACTTCGCCGCTAGCACCATCAGCGCCTCTGGCCCCCGCCGCGCCG
>JGI12635J15846_10004296_pt1 | contig 12301 bp, 8 predicted proteins | sample BlaSpr_A8_OM2_M2_FD_15846 | JGI IMG/M metagenome (IMG submission 15846) | reverse complement strand
AGCAAATCAATCAAATCTCGGACGCATTGCTTACGCAGGCAGCGGCCCAGGTTGACCTGACGCTCCCAAATCCCAGGCAAAACGTTGTCATCGTGCAATCAACGCCAAATCCGTTCTTCATTAACGGTCAGGCGCTTGCGCTCACGGGTTCTATGACGACCAAGGGGCAACTCCTTCGTCCCTATCCTCAGTACACGAGCGTGCAACTCGCAGGGCAAGGTTCCTACGACAGCACCTATCACTCGTTTCAGCTTACTGTACAGAGACGGTTCGCGGGTGCCGGGTCGCTCCTGGTCGCATACACCAATTCGAAGCTCATCAGTGACACCGACACTCTCACTTCGTGGCTGGAGACGGGCGTCGGGGGGATTCAAGATAACAACAATCTTCGCGGAGAGCGTTCTCTTTCCTCGCAGGATGTTCCCCAGCGTTTGGTGGTGAGCTACGTACTCGATCTCCCGTTCGGGAAAGGGAAGAAGTTTCTCTCGGGAGTGGGTGATGCGGCAGAAAAGTTTGTAGGGGGATGGGGCGTTGACGGCGTCACCATATTCCAGAGAGGGTTCCCCCTTGTCTTTACCAATGGGCAGCTTAATGGCACCACCCTCTTCGGGGGAGGTTCTCGCCCGAACATTGTGTCCGGTTGCCCTACGTCGATGCCGGGCACGGCTACGTCGAAGCTCGGCGATCCGAATAATCTAAGCTTACCGCGGTGGTTTAACTCTTCCTGTTTTACCGCGCCGTCCGACTTCACTTTCGGAAATGAGCCGCGCGTGGATCCCCGCTTGCGCTCACAAGGAGTTGATAATTTCGACTTCTCGCTTTTCAAGAGAACAAGGTTTGCCGCCAACGATCGGCTCGCCCTCGAGTTTCGCACGGAGTTCTTCAACATCTTCAATCGGACTCAGTTTGCCCCGCCCAACACGATTTGCTGCATTGCCAATAATAAGAACTTCGGGGTGGTAACTAGCACGGCTCCCGGGACAAATCCGCGGCTGGTTCAATTCGGATTGAAATTCATCTTCTAGAGTGTGACCTCCGAAACAGTTGAAGATTGGTTCAGATTGATACGCGCGTTACTGGGTTTCTGTACCAAAAGAATCAAAATTCCTTGAAGAATTAAAACTGCTGGCTAGCATCGAAAAATCTTCTCATTCGACCGGTAAGTGGTGTATGTTTCGCAAAGCATCGGAGCTCTGCCGGGGGAGCGCAACGATGCGAGGGGTGTCTCGCTGAATGTGTAGCGTTATACCGCGGAATTGAGAGCTACGCATGAGTTCTCCGCCGCAAGGACGCGCGCTCGTATTTCCCATCGCTTGGAGCCGGAGCCAGGAACATCCTGCGCCGGCGCCGAAAGCTGCCGGAGACCGCTCTCCGAGCGATGAGGAGGTGATGGCTCGTCTGCAATCAAACGATTCCGGCGCTTTGGAGATTCTCTTCGGCCGCTACGCCCGTCTTGTGCTTGCCATTGCTCGAGGCATCGTACGGGATAGCGGCGAGGCCGAAGATGTCGTCCAGGAAGCGTTTTTCTACCTCTATAAGAAATCAATGCTTTTTGACGAATCTAAGGGAAGTGCGAAGAATTGGATTACTCAAATCGCGCTGCACCGCGCACTTGACAGGAAGTCGCACCTGGCGCGCAGGGGCTTCTACGCTGGTACAGACATCGGTGGTCTCGGCGATACCTTATTGGGAGACACAGATCTGGACCGTGAGATCGGCGCCAAGCTCAACCGCGTGCAGCTTGAGAGAGCCTTCGAGCAGCTTCCCGAAATGCAGCGCTTGACGCTTGAGTTGTTTTATTTCGAGGGATTGGATTTGCGAGAGATCAGCCAGAAGCTCAACCAGCCTTTGGGGAACAGCCGCCACCACTTCTATCGTGGCTTGGAAAGGTTAAGGAAGAGCGCTTTTGTCCAGAGGCTTCGGGGAACCAAACAATGTTAGACGACCACCAGGGTCGGGAATACCACGANAAATTCAAGGAGCTCAACGCTCTGGCAGGCTCCGGCATGCTCACCCCGCTTGAGTGGTCCGAGTTGAGTTCGCATCTGGACAATTGCGAGGAGTGCCGCGAGGTCTCTCTCCAATANCGCATTCTGACGACACAGGGAATTTCCACTATAGCTGCTGCTTACACCGACCGGCTAGGACAGGGAAGCTGGGACGAGGAACCAACTCTGAAGCAACTGCTTGCGCGAGTGCGGTCGGAGCAGCGACCAGTCCTCAAGCGGGACGGACATGTAGGGATTGCCGCACAACCAGCTGTTTTACACCGAATCATCGCTAACTCCTTTGTACAAGCGGCACTCGCGGCATGCCTGGTGGTCACAGTCGGGTTTGAGGCCTATCACCTGGGGGTTCAGACGCAGGGCACCGCCGTGCCGGTCCCCGTGCTTCCTGATGACCGGCTCCAGAAGTTCGTCGCCGAAAAGAAGTTGGGGGACGAACTGCCTGCGGCCCAGGCCAAAAAGCTCGTGCAATTGCAAGAGCAAAGCTCAAGGGAGGAACGAGAACAGGCGAGACTGCGATCCGCCTTGCATGCGCTGGAAGTCCACTCCAATGAACTCATGGCAGCCAACGCCCAGTCAGGAGGGAAGCTGCAGGAGATCTCAAAACAACGCGACACACTGAACACTCAGCTTCAAGACGCGAACCAGGCCTATGAAAATGTTCGAGCCGAACTTGCAAGCCTTCGGGTTGAACGCGAAAGAGTATCCCTTAGGACCACCACGCTCGAAGCGAACCTCAACGAACTTACTGCCATCAACCGGGATCAAGAACGCAGGCTGAAAGACACGGAGCAGTTTCTCGCTTCCGATCGGGACATTCGCGAACTGATGGGTGCGAGGAAGCTTTATATTGCGGACGTTTTCGATGTAGATAGCGGCAGCCTCACGCGGAAACCCTTTGGCCGTGTTTTTTACACCCAGGGTAAGTCCCTCATCTTCTATGCTTTCGATCTCGATCGCCAGCGTGGGGTTGTAAATGCCAACACCTTCCAGGTATGGGGCCAGAAGGAGATGCCGCAAGGAGAGCAGGCGCTGCCCCTAAATTTGGGCATTCTATACATGGACAACGAATCCAATCGCCGATGGGTGATGCGATTCGACGATCCCAAGCAGCTGGCGGAGATTGACGCAGTGTTTGTGACGGTCGAGCCGCGGGGGGGCAGCCGGAAACCAACCACCAAGCCCTTCCTTTACGCCCTCCTCCGGAACGACGCCAATCATCCTTAGGACCTGAAAGTCCGCGCTGGATTTCCCTCACTAGCCCGTGGGCGCGGGGCTTTCGCGGGGGTCGCGATTCCCTCGATTCTTTTTCGCTCTCTTTTTCTCTCGAATTTAGGCTGGTACATAACTCTTCCCAGTTACGTAACAATGAGTAAATCCGGAATATTGTCGAGGCATTGTGTCGCAGCAATAAGTTCCATCGGTGGAACTCACGGGTTGGTGTGTCATGCGGGGGCTCTGGTAGTAGGCGGTACATTCAATCGGGCGTTAGGAGCGGAGAACATGAAAAACTCACATTTCCGGTGTCTTGCGGCATTCGCGTTGGGGGTTTCATTCCTTGTCGCCTGCATAGTGATGCTCAGCCAACCGGTGTCGGCTCAATCGACGTATGGCACGGTCACCGGCTCCGTTCTGGACTCCTCGGGAGGCGCAGTCGCCGAGGCGCAAGTTACCCTTACAAATCTCGGCACGTCGGAAAAGCGAACCCAAACTACCGGTAGCGATGGCCTGTACTCGTTTGTGAATCTGTTTCCCGGTAAGTACAAGATTGACTTGGAGAAGACGGGTTTCAAACGCACCTCGCGCACCGATATCGCCGTCGAGGTCCAGCAAAGCTACCGCATCGACTTGACTATGCAGGTGGGTGAAGTCTCGCAAGTAGTGGAAGTCACCGGCGAAACGCCGCTGCTGACGCCTGAGAGCGCATCACTGGGCCAAGTGATCGAGGAGCGAAAGGCGAATGAGTTGCCCCTCAACGGACGAAATATATTTAACCTGATCACAGTCTCTCCTGCGGCCATCGCGCAGGGTGGGGCTGGCGGTACTCCTGTAGGTCAAAACCCATTTAGCTGGGGAAATTATCAAGTGGGTGGTTCGTTCGCGAACGAGGGGGCGCAATACCTGGACGGTCAACCGCTTAACATCGGCTACATCAACCTGCCGATTGTCATCCCGACACAGGATTCCGTTAGCGAATTCAAGGTTCAGTACAACAATTTGGGAGCTGAGTGGGGCAAGTTTGCTGGTGGCGTGGTCAGCTTGAGTACGAAGGGCGGCTCGAATTCATACCACGGCGAGGCTTATGAATATAATCGCAACAAATCCTTGAACGCCAAAGGCTTTTTTGACGCCTCAAAGCCCCCCTATGTCCAGAATCAATACGGAGGGAATTTTGGCGGCCCCATATTTAAAGAAAAGACCTTCTTCTTCGCGAGTTGGGAACAATTCCGGCTGCGACAAGGGCAAACCACGGTCACCACGGTTCCCACCGTGAAGATGCGGAGCGGAGATTTCTCGGAACTGTCTTTTCCGATCTATGATCCGTTCACGGTGAACCAGTCGACGGGGGCCCGTACTGCGTATGCAGGCAATCAGCTTACGACCTCAGAACTAAGCCCGGCTGCGAAAGTTTTGTTGACGCTCCTCCCCAACCCCACGAACAATGCCCTGACCAGCAACTTTTCCAAAGCAGGCAGCACGGGAGGGAACACCAATCAATTTGTGACCCGGGTAGACGAGAACCTCACTAGCAAGTCGCGCCTGTTCGGGAGGTATACCTATTTTGGCTTGACGGACCTTCCCAACGATCCGTTCGGAACGGGCCTGTGTGCTGACCGCTGCTCGGAAAAGTATTGGACGAAGGCCCTCGCGGTAGGTTTCAACCATTTGTTTACGCCNACCACTATCGCCGACTTCAATCTAAGCGGGAGCCGCTTNGTCTATGCTCGGGCGCCGATCAATTCTAACTATGACCTGACGAAGCTGGGCTGGCCGGCCTCCTATAACAATACAGCCGCGGCTATGCGGACCATCCCGACGATATGCTTTCAGGGAGATAGCGTGGGCTGCTCCCAAGGACAAAGCTTCATTCAAGATCACAATACCCAATATAATTTTTCACCGGCGCTTACCTTGATTCGCGGAAAGCATACCTTCCAGCTTGGCGCCCAGTTTGAGCTGGGCCTGGATAATTACGCTCAAACCAACATCGCCAGCGGTACTTTCGCTTTCGACGGCAGGTGGACCACCAACAACGCCCTCAATCCCGCGACAGTAGGAAATCCCTACGCCGATTTCTTGCTGGGTTTGTCCATCAATCCCGGCGCTTTTGTGAACCAGAACCAGGATGCGGCGCAGGTTCCAGCCCAAACGGCCGGCAAGCAAGTTTATCGAGCGTTCTATTTCAATGACACCTGGCACGTCACCAGCAAACTGACTGTGAATCTGGGTCTTCGTTACGAGCTGCAGGGGCCCTGGTCGGAGCGCGCCAACCGCATGAGTTACTGGGACCCGAATGTTACCAACCACACCGTGACTGGCTGTAGCGGTACCGCCGGATCGTCGTGCAAGGGGGATGCTTTCCTCGTCAAAACCGGGGTGAACAGTTCACCCAACAATCTACCACTACCGAAGAAAGAATTCTCCCCACGAATCGGGGCTGCCTACAGTTGGGATAAGAAAACTGTTTTCCGGGCCGGTTACGGGATCTTTTTCATTCCAAACTACGTCTCGTTCGGAGTGAATCCGGACTTGGACGTAATGAGCCTGGCGACCACGAACTTCGTGGCCACAACCAACGGCTTTCTAACACCAGCGGCGAGTCTCGACAAGAGCGTTTGCACCTTGCCGACGGGTGGCGGATTCGCCGGATTCAACGCCAGTTGCCAGTTCGCCGGGCCATTTGGATCGACAGGCATCCAACTGCCGCCTGGTCGCTCTATTGACCCGTCGATCTTCGTGGCGGGCCAATCACCCAGTCTGGCGCCTTACACCAATCAGAAGAATGGCTATGTGGAGCAGTGGAACTTGGATATCCAGAGGCAACTGCCGGCTGGCTTCTTCGCCGACATCGCCTACGCCGGCTCGCATGGCGTGCATCTGCCGCAGTTCTCCACTAACGTGAACCAGATTCCGGACAGCTTCATCACCCAGGCTGCCTCACAGTACAATCCGGCTCTGGCGAATCCGAACCAGAACGTAGCCATTGTGCAGAGTGTAGCGAATCCTTTCGCTGGCATAACCAGCGGCAGCTTGGCGCCTTCCGTGTCACCGAAAATCCTGCAGGGCCAGTTGGATCGGCCTTATCCTCAGTACGGCGGGTTAAATTTGTGGGGGTATGGGTGCTGCTCGAGTTCGTACCACTCACTCCAGGTTTCTGTTACGAGGAGATTCCAGGGCGGCGGTACTATGCTCGTGGCTTACACCAACGCGAAACTCATGAGCAACACGGACACGCTGACGAGTTGGCTAGAGGGTTCCACGGGAGGAGTTGGAGGCATCCAGGATTGGAATAATCTAAAGGGGGAGCGCTCACTTTCATCGCAAGACGTTCCGCAACGCCTGGTTGTCAGTTACATACTTGATCTCCCCTTTGGCAAGGGTAAGAAGTACCTCTCCAGCGCAAGCGGAATAGAAGGCAAGGTCGTGTCTGGCTGGGGAATCGACGGCGTGACAACCCTGCAGCGCGGATTCCCGGTCAAATTCAGTTACGGCGGTACCAGGAGCCAACTGAAAAACTTCGGTTTCGGGATAGGAGGCATGCGGCCTAACATCGTCGCGGGGTGCAGTGCGGCCACTCCCGCCGGGGTGTCAAAAGTGAGCGAGTGGTTCAACACGGCTTGCTTCACAGACCCCGCTCCCTGGGCATTCGGCAATGAGCCGCGCGTGGATCCCCGAATTCGCATGGACGGATCAAAGCTATTTGACTTCGCCATCTTCAAAAGGACACAGTTCGGTCCCGATGATAAAATTGGGTTCGAATTCCGGACGGAGTTCTTCAACCTGTTCAATCACCCCCAATTCGGACCTCCCGGGGGAACCTTCGGAGCAAATAACTTTGGCCAAGTAACTTCGCAGGTGAACAACCCACGGCTCATTCAGTTCGGAGGCAAGATCGTTTTCTAGATGATGCGCCAGGGAGCGTGGATGCCGTCCCGGCATCCACGCACTTCCCCCTGTCCGATTTTTTCCTTTCAAAAACCTCTACAAATTAGTCTGCAACACGATTCCACGGCTGCAGGTTTGTGGTAGCCTACGCGAGCGGGATCGGATTCGCTGCGTTGTCAGCGAGTGTCTCCGGACTGAAGGCTATCTTCAATTGCTAAGCGTCTTGGAGCATCCTGATGTCTCGTTTGGGGCATCCGAAGGCGCAGTGAAACGTGACGGTATACCAATTGTCATACAAGCGAATGGTTCATTGCGTCACACGGCGCGGTTTTCTGAACTTGGCTGCGCTTGCATCTGCTGCGGCTGTCGCGAAGCCCATCTTCGACATGAAGCTTCCTCGCGGTCTGGATTTCACTCTCCAGAATTCTCCCACGCCACAGAAATACCTCATCGAAACCATGCCCGGGGGCGTCGCCTTGTTTGACTACAATAACGACGGTCTACTCGACATTTTTCTGGTGAATGGCGGGCGGGTGAGCAACCCGATGTTGCTCCCGGAAAAATTTGATCGTGGAAACCCGCGTTACTGGAATCGCCTTTATCGCCAGAATAGGGATGGCAGCTTCACCGACGTGACCGAAGCCGCCGGCTTGTCCAACGCCGGCACCAGCAACTACGGCATGGGCGTCGCGGTCGGCGATTACGACAATGACGGCCGTCCCGATCTCTTCATCACTAGCTACGGAAAGAACATCCTCTATCACAATGACGGCAACGGGACCTTCACGGATGTCACTGCCAAGGCAGGAGTCGCGGGAGGAGGCTGGTCCGCCTCCGCGGGTTTTTTCGATTTCGATAACGACGGTCATCTCGATCTTTTCGTGACCCGCTACATGGAATGGGACACCCGGCGCAGCAAGACCTGCGGCGGGGCCTGGCAAACCTATTGCCCACCGGTCGAGTTTCCCGCCACGACAAACCTTCTTTATCGCAACCGCGGCGACGGTACCTTCGAAGACGTGAGCCAGAAATCCGGCATCGCCTCCAAGAAGGGCCGCGCCCTAGGTGTGGCGTTCGCCGATTATGACGACGACGGCTTCACGGACATCTTCGTCGCCAATGACGGCATGCAACAATTCCTCTTCCACAACAACGGCAACGGAACGTTCACCGAATGCGCCCTCGAATCCGGCGCCGCGCTCTCTGCCGACGGCAAACCCCTTTCCGGCATGGGTACTGTCTTTCAGGATTACGACAACGACGGCAAACCCGACATCATCGTCACCGAACTGCCCCGCGAAATCTACGGCCTCTACCACAACGACGGCGAAGGCTCGTTCTCCAATCGAAGTCTCGAATCCGGCCTCGGCGCACTCACCGCCGGCAGTTCCGGATGGGGTGTCGGCCTGGAAGATCTCGACAACGACGGCTGGAAGGACTTGTTCGTCGCTCAGAGCCATGTATTAGACAACGTCGAGTCCATCGATCATTCCCTCCATTATCTGGAACCGCCGCTTCTAGCGCTGAATCGTAATGGTCGTTTCGAGCGCGCCGACTCCGGAATTACAATCCCGGTTGCGGGTCGCGGCTTGGCCTTTGGAGATCTGAACAATGATGGTTGGATCGATGCCGTGGTGACAGTATTAGGCGGGCATCCTCTTGTGCTAATGAATCGCGGCGGCAAGCTGCATTGGTTGACGATTACTCTTCGCGGCACACGCAGCAATCGCGACGGACTTGGAGCGCGGGTCCGCGTAAACGGGCAAATCCGGTTCGCCACCACCGCGGGAAGTTATCTCTCCGCGAATGACAAGCGTCTCCACTTCGGCCTCGGCGATTCCGATATCGCCACTGTCGAAGTATCCTGGCCTTCCGGTGCCCATCAGATTTTGAAAGAGGTGCGTGCCGACCAGTTTCTCGAAATACGTGAACCGGAGCACTCGTGATAAACGCAGTTCTATTATTCTGGCTATCCTTGCAAAGTGTTTCTCCCGAGGGCGCCCAGCACATGCAGGCGGGCGTGGAGGCGCACAAACGGGGGCAGTTTGACCTCGCCGTCACCGAGTTTCGCAAAGCCACTGAGTCCGATCCAAATTTGGTAGCGGCCTTTCTCGACCTGGGTGAAGAGTTGATGCAAACCCGCGACTACGGCGCTGCAATCGCCCCGCTCAAGAAGGCCCTGGAACTCAGTCCGAATCTTGACGCGGCCCACTTGCAGCTTGGCTACGCACTGCTGTCACAGGGTTATGCTGCTGAAGCCATTCCTCACCTGCAGCTCGTTAACGCTCTGGAAGCGTTGGGAATCGCGCAGATCGATACCGGACAATACCAGGAGGCAGTGGCCAACCTGAGTGCCGCGCTGGTTAAACACCCCGATGATCCGGACCTGCTTTACTACCTCGGCCGTGCCAGCGGCCTGCTCTCCAAGCGCGCCATCGACACTCTCCTCGGCGTATACCCTGACTCCGCCCGGGCTCATCAAGCCATGGGCGAAAACTATCTTGTGTTGCGGCAGATGCCTCAAGCCGAAACGGAATTGGGCGAAGCCTTACGCCAGCGTCCGGAGATACCTGGGCTGCACCTGGAACTGGGGTTGNTCTACGCTGGCGCCGCACGNTGGGATAAAGCGGAAGTGGAGTTTCGCGTTGAGACCAAGATGCAGCCGGGCAATGCCGAGACCGCCTACCGTCTCGGCGCTGCGTTGCTCCAGCAGGGCAAGGCGCATGAGGCGCGGCAGGAGCTGGAGCGCGCCGAACTTCTGAAACCGGATATGCCAGAGACGTTGTATTTGCTTGGCAAAGCCGCTTCGCTCGACGGTAACCCTGCTGGGGCCGAAAAAGCATGGACCAGAGTGATCGAACTCGAGAAGGAATCCTCGCTCGCCGCGCAGGCGCATTTCGGGTTGGCAAATCTCTATCGCAAGCAAGGAAATGCAGCCAGGGCGCAACACGAAATGCAGGAGTACAAGAAATTGCAGGACCACGTCCCGAAGCCCCAAAATCCACCCAGCTAGGGAAATACTTGGAAGGCCCCAAATGCATCCCGGCTCGGCACACGCCTGGAGAGGGCTTCGCGCAGGCTCGATACGCGCACTTGTTGCCCTGCAAATAGCTACAGGCTGATAACGTGGATATTGTCCGCGTAGCGAGTTTCATACTCGGGAATGTCGGGGGGGGCAAGTTTCAAGGGAGTTGGCTTCCCCAGTTTGATTTTTCTCACATGAACTGTAATCTTGTACGTGAATACTACAAACAGGAACTCGTCGCGAAGCGACTCCGCACCGTAAGGCTAGGAATTCAGCGGAGAAAGATTGGTCGCATGAAAGCGATTTGAAAAAATGAGTGCCTGATCCCAAAAAAACTGACGACCAGAGCAAGATTTGTCGCGTAAGGTGATGATTCTGAGAGAAATTGGTCGGGGCGAATGGATTTGAACCATCGACCTCCTGGTCCCGAACCAGTGGACAAAATCATATAAGTCGCTGTCCTGGCGTCACTTATTGGTTTTCGGGCCGCTCTTTGATGGACAAGTCGGGANAAGTCATAACCGAATGCTGTCGAGAATTCTGGGAGAATTAATTCAAAACCGGCTTGAACACCTCACAACCGTTCTGTTCACGTCCGAAATGATCGAAAATCAGAGTGCCCTGTCTGATGTCGCCTACGAGCAATTGAGAGCCATGTTTCCTTCTTTAGTTGCACCCACGCCTATGGCTTCCACTCAGCGGCAGCGGTGTCCTCTTGTCTGAACCGTGACAGTGGGCGTGCAGAACCGCCATCGTTCGACCTCGACACATATCATCCGTTACAGGAGGAATGCATTTATGCCGGACAAGCCGAGTGATCCTTCGGAAAGCCGCCTAAAATGCGGGCTTCTACGAATTCTCGTTCAGAGCCATTCTTTTGCGCCTTGTTTTCTCAGGCGGGGAGCCGCTTCACGATTGAAGCTATCCAGTCTCGAATCATCGGGAAGCGAAATCGGTTTTTCTCCATCGCCTCGGTAATTAACTTGTGGCCTTCGAAGGGCTCTACGTCCAAGAAATAGCCGTTGGCTCGGAGCATGGCGTCTGTCATGACAAAGCTGACGCGCTCATTCCCGTCAATAAAGGCGTGATTATTTGCTAGGGATTCCATCAGCGCAGATGCTTCCTCGATAAGATTGCTGTAGTAGCCATTTTGTGGACGGAGAACGGCCGACTCCAGCAGTCCCTTGTCACGAATACCGTGGAGTCCGCCGAATTCCTCAATTAGCAAGCGGTGAGCTTCGATGGTTTCAGCTACAGTCGGGTAAATCCGTGGTGGCATCTACTCAGCCAAAAGCTGAAGCAACTTTCGGTTCTTATCCACGGACCGGCGCACATGCGCCATAATCTCGGGACGCACGACACTCTGCGTTGGAGCAACAAACCGAATGTAGTGTTCTGCTGCTTGTTCCAAAACATAGGTCGTGGTCTGGCCGTTATCCTTCGCCAGTTTGGCCAGGTCATCATAGAGAGTGGCCCGCATGTTGAGCCCAACCTGCTTTCTTGCTTCCTTTGCCATAGTCGAGTCTCCTCACAACCTAGGTTAATTATATCCGAGAATCCTCTCGTGTCAAGATATATCTAGACGCATCAAGGTTTGCCAAGACCTTCTCTGTAGATCTCCAACGGCACCGATTTGGAACAACAGAACGCGTCGCTCAAACAATTCATGACTGCCAGCGGTTTATTCTTACAGAAACACCCGAACGAAATGGTGCTGTGGCAACTTCGCGTAGTGTCGGCGATCAGCCTAAATGATCAGAGTTGGCCGTCGCTTAGGATCAGTCTGGCTGCTCGCTGGCGAAAGCAAACTCGATCATTTACATTACAGTCTTAAGCGCAACGAGTAGGAAGCCCGGCGCTCCTCCTAAGCGAGAGCAGATCGCACATGATCACCATCCTCGGTGCAGGCGGCGTTATAGCCAATGAAGTGGTCAAACTCCTCTCCGCGCGGAAGCACCCGTTCAGACTCGCAGCTCGCAACGCACGTCCGGTGCGCAGCGCTACGCAGATGATCTCCGCCGACCTCTGTGACAAGGACCAGACCGTCCGCGGAATCAAAAGTGTCAGTGCTGACTGTCCGCGCGGACACTCGGGGACAGTTCCGTCCAGGATTTTGCCTGAGAGAGAATTTGGGCCCAGTTGTCGGCATATTTTCCGACGGCCC
>JGI12635J15846_10004295_pt1 | contig 12302 bp, 9 predicted proteins | sample BlaSpr_A8_OM2_M2_FD_15846 | JGI IMG/M metagenome (IMG submission 15846) | reverse complement strand
GCCTTCCGAGGCGGGCGCCTTCGCCTTTTGTAGCGGCCACCTTCAGGTGGCCCCGCACCGCCTTTTTTTGAGTGCGAGAGCGAAGCTCCCGCTGTTGCGCACTCAACCTCGCCGCCCAAACCCCCATCTCACTGCCCAATCCAAAAATTGTCATCCTGAGCGCATCCGACAAGGTCCGGTGTTTGGACTCCGGTGGTGTTTACCGGAGATGCGCGAAGGACCTCAGCGCAAACCATCCTCGAAATTCACAAATGCGCGCGACTTGGCGCTACGGTCAACGATTGCAGTGTCAGTCTTTCTGCGCTAACTTCTAACGCTCATTCACTTTTCATCCAAGGACTCCCATGCGCTCAAATAATTTCCCCCCTAACCGCCGAGACTTCCTCCGCGCCTCCGCCGCAACCCTGGCGGCCGGCGCTCTGCCTGCTTTTCCCCTTTCTATTTTCGCGGCCCACAATAAATTCCCAACCACCACCTCCCCCTCCAAGCCCCACCGCATCATCCTCGACACCGACCCCGGCGTCGACGACGCCATCGCCATCTTCCTCGCCCTTCGCTCTCCCGAACTCCGCGTCGAAGCCGTTACGCCCGTCTGTGGCAACGTTCCGCTTTCGCTCACGCTTCCCAACGCCCTCCGCCTCGTCGAAATCGCCGGGCGCACCGACATTCCCGTCGCCGCCGGCGCCGCCACTCCGCTTGTCCGCCGCCTGGTTACCGCCAAATACGCCCACGGCAACAACGGCCTCGGCGGCGTGGATTTCCCCGAACCGAAACTCAAGCCCGTCTCCGAAACCGCCACCGAACTCATCGGCCGCCTCGTGCGCGCGAACCCCGGCGAAATCTCCATCGTCGCCATCGGCCCGCTAACCAACGTCGCCACCGTCCTCAAATCCGACCCCACCATCGCCCCGCTGATCAAATCTATCGTCATCATGGGCGGCTCGCTCAGCGGCGGCAACATCACTCCCGCTGCCGAATTCAATTTCTATGTGGATCCAGAGGCCGCGCGCATCGTCTTCGATTCGGGTGTTCCGCTCACCATGGTTGGCCTCGACGTCACGCGCAAAGTCCTCATCCGCGACGAGCAGGTTCGCGCTCTCGAAGCCGCGCAAAATCCCGTCAGCCAGGCCGCCGGAAAAATCCTCCGCGCCAATCTCGATCGCTTGAGCAAGGCCGGCAATGCCAATGGATTCGCGATGCACGATCCGTTGACGGTTGCTCAGCTCATCGATCCGTCCGTCGTCACTCTTAAGGATTATTTTGTGGAAATTGAAACCACTGGCGAACTCACCGCAGGCCAATCCCTCGGCTACGCGCACGGCCCCGTTCGCCGCTCCCCTCCGCTCGAAACCGGCCTACCCGCCGCCGATTCTCCCGAACCCGAATTCAAGCCCAACGCCAAAGTCGCCGTCGAAGTCGACCCCGACAAATTCTTCCACCTGCTCCTCGCGCGCCTTACTTCCGCCGCATAGAAAGGTCGCCATCATGATTCGCTACATCGTTTCAGGCTCACTTTTGCTCATCGCCATCCTCGCTGCGGTTTCTACCGCTGTGCAGCCATCCACGGCCTCTTGGCACCTGACCTCCGAATCCGAAGCGTTTGTCCCCGACCCCGCCCTCCGCGCGCAGATTTTCCGCGCGCTCGACGCCGCCGAAAGCGCTGGCACCGATCCGTCCATCTCCCATTTCAAGGTTCGCGCCGCCACCCTCGTCACCGTGAACAACGAGGACCACGTCGTCCTCGGCGGCAATACCGAGTACGAAGTCCCCGAAGCCATTCACGGCGAATCCTCGCTGCTCAATCACGTCACCACGCTCTATGGCCCGGACGCCACGCGCCACGCCGTCCGTTTCGTCGCCTTCTTTTCCCAGCGCTGCGGCGTCAGCGGAAGTTGCGGCGATTGTCGCGACTTCCAGCACGCTGTCACCGACTACGCCCACCTGCTCATCGTTTGCGGCCAGGCTTCCGACCACACCGTCCGCGTCACTCGTTTCGCCGATCAGTTGGTTGACGAAGAGAAATTCCCCGTGGCCTCGCCCGATTCGCTCTCCATCACGCCCGGCGAACTCGCGCAGCTCACGCAATCCGCCGCTGAAGCGCGCCTCGGCGGCGTCACTCTCTTCACCACCACGCGCCACACCGGCGCCGCGGGTATCTCTTTCTCCGGGAAGATTTATCGCGCTGCCGGCGGTGACGATGCCGCCTTCCACTATCGCTTCCCCATCGGCGGACTTCTCCAGCAAGCCGCCACCGAGCGCGACTACTTCCTGCGTGCCATCGTTGTCGTGGGAGAAAAGGGCCAGTGGCCCGTTGTCAACTATCGCGACCGCCAGTACGGCTTCGAATCCAGCAGCTTCAATCACGAAGCCGGCAAATCACCCATCGCCCTGATCACCACCGACGGCCTCGGCCACTATCGCGCCACCACATTCGAAGCCGCCCTGCCCCACGCCTTCAGCACCGTCAACTTCATGCCCCAGGCTCTGAAAGACTTCCTGCAATCCCACACAGCGCCCGCATCCAAATGACGCTTCGACTTTGGAGTGCGGCAGCCCAGCTATCACTCTTACGAGCCAAACAACAGCAACCACCTGCCAATCGGACGGCTCTTCACCAGTCACTATTCACCAACTCACTTCCGAAACATCCCCCACCCAATCCTCACCTGAATCGTATTAATCCCCGGATTCGGCGTAGTCATCCCCGCGTTCGAAATATGCATGAAGCGCACTTCCGCACTCCAATTGTGTTTTTCTCCCAGGATATGCATCCCCAGGGCGCCGCTCGTCGTGAAATTAATCCGCGACGTGTTCTCCGGCACCTTCGTATTCGTGAACAGCGTCCCGCCCTCAATCTCAAAAAACGGCTTCACTTTCTTCGGCTGCGACAATATCCACTTGAAGGCGAACGGATTCACTCCCCCGCCATACGCCGTATTCGTCTTCTGCGTCAGCACCCAAGCCGGCACCACGTCGAACGCATACTCCAGTTGTCCCTTCAAAAATCCCGGCCCATGCGGGCTCGTCAGAATCATTCCGTAGCGCAGTCCGAGGTTCCACACTCCCGTATCCGACGTGCTCCCATTAATCCCGTGCCCGCCGCCCGTCCATACCTGCAATTCCCGGCTCGAATTCTCCGGAGAACCCTGCGCCCGCAGATTATCCGCGCCCAAAAGCGCCGCCAGCAACCCCGCCGCACTCACCAACCAAATCTTCCGTTTCACACTCACTTGTTCTCCCCACACTTCCCGAATCCCGCACAATATCCGAAAACCCGTCTTGCTGACAATCAATGAAACGCGCACCGAACCGCGCCCTCCATAGGCCAAGGGCCGGAGGCGCGACAGAAGCTAGCCCAGTGCGTAAGCACTCGGTCCCGGAAAGCAACAAAACAAGCGCCATAGGTGCGGCAGATTTCTTTACGCGTCCACCGCAATCAAAATAACGACACCCGCCCACGCGAACCGCAATGTACACCGCGCAATGTCATCCCACTCCAAACTCCCGTTGGATGATTCCCTCACTCAAATTGTTCTGGAAAAAAAAGAAAGGAGGCGAGCCAGGTCTTCTCGCCTCCCTGTTATTCCCCTTTCGGGGAATCCGATTAGCCTGACGGAGGGCGGCTAATCGGTCGTGTGTTGGCTTGCCTATGAAACTCCGCAAACGCGAAAAAAGTTACAGCGAATTTCAGAAAAATGACTAGAATCTATACGGATTCCCTCGCTCCCCGGAAAGGGGTCATTGCATGTCTCCCCAGTCGCAGCTCAGTCCTGATAACATCCTCCGTTTTCTTCAACTTAGAAACGGACCCGCCTCCTTGGAAGACCTCTCCCGCTCCCTCCAGGTCAAGAAATCCAGCCGCCGCGCCCTCCTCCAGATGCTTGCAAAGCTCAAAAAACGCGGCCTCGTCGAAGAACTTTCCCACGGCCGCTTCCTCCTTCGCCAGACTCCCCGCCCTCAACAGCCCTCCGCAAAGCCCCGGCCCGCTTCCCAGCCGCCCGCCGACAGTTTCCCGCAACACAAAACCTTTTCCCGCGACGAAATCAAAGGCCGCCTCGTTCTCCACCAGGACGGTTACGGCTTCGTCGTTCCCGATGTCGCCATTCCCAATCTCGACGGCGACCTTTTCATCCCGCGCGACTTCGTCGAGGACGCCATGCACGGCGACCACGTCATCGCCAAAGTCTCCCGCCTCAGCGGAGCCCCCGGAGCCCGCCGCGCCGAAGGCCGCATCCTCCGCATCGTCTCTCGCGCGCATCCCTCCGTCGTCGGTCTCTTCCGCTACACCTCCCGCGGCTGCGTCGTCGTCCCCTACGATCCCCGCGTTCAGCATGAAATCGAACTGCCCGCCGGCGAAGAACTTTCTCCCGCTCTCCGCGAACAGCTTCTCCCCGGTGAAAAAGAGCGCTCTGGCAAGCGCCTCCGCCTCGCCCACATTCCGAAACTTGATGGCGCCGTCGTCAACGCCGAACTCATCCGCTACGCTCGTCAAGGTGCCGCTCCCATAGGCCGCGTCATCGAAATCCTGGGTCGCCCCGGCGATCTCGGCGTGGACACCGAAATCATCATCCGAAAGCACCACCTGCCGCACACCTTCCCGAACGAAGTTTCACAGGAAGCCGAGCTTCTTGCCCGCCCCGTTTCCGAATCCGAGTTCGCCGGCCGCGAGGATTTTCGCGGCCTCCCCATCGTCACCATCGACGGCGAAACGGCGCGCGACTTCGACGACGCAGTCTATGTCGAACGTCTCGAAGGCGGCGGCTGGCTCCTGCAGGTCCATATCGCCGACGTCGCGCACTACGTCACACCCGAATCCCCGCTCGACCGCGAATCCCGCCTCCGCGGCAATTCCGTCTACTTTCTCGATCGCGCCGTCCCCATGCTTCCCGAAGCTCTCTCCAACGGCATGTGCTCCCTCAAGCCCCGCGAAGACCGCCTCGTCCTCAGCGCCATCATGCACTTCGATTCCTCCGGCCGCATGCTCAATTCCTCGATGACTCCCGGCGTCATCCGCTCCGCCGAGCGCATGACCTACACCAATGTCAACAAGGTCCTCGAAGGCGATCCGGAGATGTCCGCGCGCTACGCTCACCTCAGTAATCACTTTCGCGCCATGAAGGGACTCGCTCTCCTCCTCAACGCCCGCCGCGCCGAAAACGGCTCCATCGATTTCGACCTTCCCGAACCCGTCATCGAATTCGACGACCAGCAGCAGATGACCAACATCGGCCGCAGCGAACGCAACATCGCCCATCGCCTGATCGAAGAATTCATGCTCGCCGCGAATCGCGCCGTCGCGCACTACCTGATCCAGCGCGGCCTTCCCGCGCTTCATCGCGTCCACGAAAAGCCCGACGCCCGCAAAGTTCTTGAATTCGAGGAACTCGCGCGCGCTTTCGGCTACTCGCTAGGCGTCGAAGATCTCCATCAGCGCGAAGTTGCCGTGCGCCACGGAAAAGTTCCTTCACCTGCGAAAGGCGGGCGCCCCGACTCCCGCGGCCACGGACGCGAGCGCCAGATGCGCGCCGTTCTTCCCGCCTCCGACATCGCCCTCACCCCGCAGCACTACCAGCGCCTCGTTCAGAAACTCTCCGGCAAACCCGAAGAGCGCATCCTTTCTTACCTCATGCTTCGCTCTCTCAAGCAGGCTCGCTACTCCGCCGAACCGCTCGGCCACTTTGCTCTCGGCTTCGAAGAATACACCCACTTCACTTCGCCCATTCGCCGCTATCCCGACCTCATCGTTCATCGCATCCTCAAATGGGCCCTCGCCAATCCCAACGCGCCCGCGCCGACGCACATCAAACCCGCCATCGGCATGGAAGCCGTCGTCTATTCGCTGAAGCATCTTGAGGAAATTGCCGCGGAAACTTCCGAAACCGAACGCCGCGCCGCCGGCGCTGAGCGCGAACTCATCAGTTGGAAGACCGCTCAATTCATGGAGCAGCATCTCGGCGACGAATACGAAGCGCTGATCATCTCCGTGCAGAAATATGGCTGCTTCGTCGAGCTCTTCGAGGTTTTCGTCGAAGGCCTGCTCCCCATCACCGCCATCGAGGAAGCCGCCGACGCCCGCTGCGTCTATCGCGAACGCGACCACGCCATCGTCGCCGTCGCCGGTGGCGATTCTGGCCGCGGCCGCCGCTCCGCCCGCCGCAAATCCACGCTGCAACTCACCTGGAAACTCGGCGACCGCATCCGCGTCCGCGCCGAGCGCATCGACCCCATCCGCCGCCGCGTCGAATTCGCCCTCGCCTCCTCCTGACCACGCCGCTTCGCTCCGCCCACACTGTCATCCCGCCTGCCCTGAGCGGAGCCGAAGGGACCGGAGAGCCGGCGCAGTTTGCCGGCTCGGAGTGGAGGGACCCTGGGAACCAATTGAGTCCTACCGCGTTCGATGAGAACAGCAAGACTCCAGCCCCATCCTGCTTCCTTATCGCTGGTCGCCGCTAACCGGTCGCTTTCTTCTAAGGTTTCGGCAATTGCAAAATCATCCCGCCGCCCTGTCCCGTCTCCACCGTCGGCAGCTGCCCGTTCCACTTCTCAATCAGCGCCCGCGAATTTTCGATCCGCCGCAAATCCAGCAACTGCGGCGTCAGCGAGTTCTGCCGGATCCGGTTGGCATCAGCCTCGCCCTGCGCCCGCGTCACCAGCGACTTCGCGTCTCCCTCGGCCTCCGCGATCTTCTTCGCTGCTTCCGCTTGCGTCGTTGCCAGCTCGTTTCGCGCGCGTTCCGCTTGCTGAACCGCCTGCGCCTTCGCCGTAATCGCCGTCGCAATCACCTGTGGCACGCGCGGCGCTCCAATGAACCCGAACTGCTGCACGCCCACGCCCACCGGCGCCACTTTCGATTCAATCATCGCCTCCACCTTGTGCAGGAACACCGCCTTCCCTTCGCCGTAAATGTCTTCCACCACGTACGTCGACGCCACTTCGTTCAGCGAATTCCGCACGATGTCCCGCAAAATCCCGTGCGTGAAGCGGTCCAGGTCGTCCACGCGGTACTTCACGTAAAACTCCGGCGCCTTCGTCGGATCGATCGCATACGAAAGCGAAACGTCCACAAAAATTTCCATCCCCTCTTTCGAGTTGAATCCCATCTCCTCGTTGATCGGATGTCCTTCGTTGGTGTCCCGCGTCCACTTCACCGTCTGCACGTACGTCGGAAACTCGATAATCTGCGTGGTCAGCGGCGAGTACAGCACCCATCCCGTGCGCACCGGAATATCCGAAGCGCCCCGCTGCTTCCCCGCCAGGTTGATCTCCACGCCCACGTGCCCCGCCTCGATCCGCGTCACGCGCACCGCAAACGACAACACAAACAGCACCACCAGCAGCACCGCCGCGCCAATCACAATATTCCGCAACCCCGGAATCTGCGGCCGCAGTGTAAACTCCGAATTCTCTCCCCGCCCCTGCCTGAATACGTCCATAACCTGTTTCCTCCCGTTACACGCTCATTTACGTGTCAACGTGATGGTACCCCGAATGGCTTAAGGAAAACCTAAAGCCTCCTTTCTCCCGGTCACGCCAGTCGCTGCCCAGCGATTCCTCGTCTACGTTTTCCATCTGTGGGATGGCAGGAAAAACAATGCGTGGGGCAAACCCAAATCCATTGACGGAGGCCGATCCGAGCTATAGACTCTCGCCAACCTTTCAAGGTCGGTACACGGGCCAAATCCATCCATCGGAAAACTTGAGGAGAAGCCATGAGAAAAGCTCTATGGGCCGCACTGTTCGTGGTCATGTTGCTGTCAGCCTTGCCCAGCTATGCGCAGAGTCCGAACTATGATGTCGGACCGGTGTGGCGCGTCACTTACTACCACATCAAGCCGGGTCAGGGAGAAGCCTTCTGGAAGGATATTCGCGAGCACGGGAAGCCGGTGTTTGAATCGCTGAAGAAAGAGGGTCTGATCAGCGATTACAAATTCTGGTTGAACGATACCACCGATCACCCGGGCGACTGGGACGTTGCTATCGGGGTGCTGTATCCGAACTACGCGGCGATCGATGCACTCGACGCCAAAGCCGCAACCATTGTCGCCAAGCATTACGGTTCGCGCGACGCCATGCTCGATGCGGGCAGGAAACGCAACGAGTTCCGCGAAGTGGTGATGAGCAAGCTGGCCCGCGAAGTGATGCCCAAGTAAAAGTCTCCTACGGTGGAAGCCGACCGGCGAGGCCCGATGTGTTTAAGTTGAGCTCTAGGGCCTCGCCACCGCGAAGCAAGAAATTTCTTTCACCGAGCGTGCACTATCTCCGGCGTTCTTCTCGTTTCTTTGCTTCATTACTTCCTCACCTCATTGCTTCTTTTTTTCACACCGGTTTCCCGGTCACTCTCGGCATCGTCACCGACAGCAGCGGATCCACCGACGGCTCGGCCGGCGCCGGCGCTTTCAGCACCTGTTCGACCGCCTCCGCCATTCCCTGCGTCTCCTGCTCCTTCGCCTTCAACCAGCTTCCAAACGTGGCCTTCTCGCGCGCCACGCCGTCCAGGTTGCGCCGGATGCGCTCGCCATAGTGTGCCTTCACCAGCTCCAGCTCCGCCTGAATCTGAAGATTCTCTTCCGCCTTGCGCGTCCACTGCGCCTCGGCGTGTTTCCGCTGCTCCGCGGCATACGCTTCAATGGCTTCCTGGCGCACCTTCGCGTCCTGCAACACTTCGTCCACTGTCACGCCCGCCGCATCCAGTGCCATCAGCACCGCCGCGCGCCGCAGCTCTCTCGAGAGCCCGCGCATGTGCTCGCTGCCCAGCATCTCCACCACTTTGCTTATGCTGTAGCCCCGCCGCGGACTGGTGATCCCCGCCGCGCGATAAATATCTTCCACCGGCAAAAGTTCGCTCTGGAAGCCGCTGGCACTCTCCGCCGCGGGAGCTGCCTTCGCCACCGCGCGCTCCGTCCCCCGCTCCAACCGAGGAGCCGCGTCCGCCGCCCGCTGCACCGGCTCGCTCGGCGCGTCGCTGGCGCCGTTCGCCCCGAAAATCTCTTCCTCGTTCCCCGCAAACCATTTGAGTTTCATAATTCCCTTTCCCTTCTTCGCTGGCTTTCTCTCTGAATCTTTTGGCGTCTGAACTTGCTCCACTGGTTTCGCTTCATTCGCCGCAATCGGCGGCGGTGTCGGTGGGGTTGTCGGCAGCGGTGTCGGCGGCGGCTCGCTCACCGGGTTTTCCCTATCCCGCGCATCCTGCACCAGCAGGCGCGCGGCTATCGGCTCCTCGATCCGCGCGCTGTGCTCCCTGAATCCCCTGCCACCCATGGATCCCCTGCCTCCGGTGGACCCCCTACCTCCCGTGGACCGAAGCGGAACACTTTCCCTCTTCCGCTCAGGTCGTCTCGCCGCGCTCCAGTCCACATCACCGCTCTCTGTGGGCGCGCTTTCCTGCCGCTTCGGTGCGCTTTGGAGTTTCGCAGGCGTCGCAACAGCCTCGCTCGGCCGCGCCGTTTCCCGCGCTGGAACACCTGCCGGCACCGGCTTCTTCGGGATTGGCCGGTTCACCGCATCTTTGTAAATTCCAACCAGAAACTCTTTTCCATCCACGCGGCAATACTTGGCGATACCCGAAAACTGCTCGCGGTGCGATTGGATGTACATCTGCGCTCCCACGCCAACCCGCCCCTTGATCCGGATGCACGCGCCGTGCGCCGAGCGGTTCTCCATCCGCGCGGGCTCCGACCGCAGCGCCCCCAACTGGTCCATCCACGACGCTTCCACCAAAATCATCACCGCCGTGCGTGCCTCTGGCGTAGCTCCGCTCATGTCTCCCCTATCCGCAAAACAAAGGAGCAGTTCAGCGGCCATCGCCACCAACATCGTTCCGTCGTCCCTCGTTCGAGCTTGTTCACCCTGAGTCAGTCCGAAGGGTTCACCCTGAGTCTGTCCGAAGGGTTTACCCTGAGTCCCCCCGAAGGGCCCCGCCAATGTCCCGTTCTGGAACGTATCGAGGCCGGACTTGTGTCCGGCCTCGGTTTTTGTAGGGGCTGGGGTTGGCACGCACTCCAAAGCGAAAACTGTTGCTACTAGTACCTGCTTTCACCTTGACCACTGCTCAACCAACGCATAGATTTCGCGCGTGGATCAATCCGAAAGCCAGGATCGGGATGCGCTGTTTTCCGGATAAGGCGGAGAGCAAGGAGGCTGAAGATGGCTAGGAATATCGCGGTCGGCATTCTGCTGCTCGTTGGAGCTCTGCTCATTGCACCTTGTGCAAAAGCGGATGGGGTTTTCACGGCGACTCTCTTAGGATCTAATGAAGTTCCGTCTACAGGCTCCACTGCCACTGGGTTCATAGTCGTAACCCTTTCGGGCAATTTACTTTCCGTGGACGAATCTTTCACGGGCCTGGTGGGCGGGCCCGCCTCGGCAGCGCACATCCATTGCTGCATCCCTGTCGGTTTAAACACGGGGGTGGCGGTCCCCTTCCCCGTTTTCCCGGCGGCGACAAGCGGGACCTACATGAACACCTTCGACTTAACCATGTTCTCCGTGTACAACCCGGCCTTCCTAACTGCTAACGGTGGAACGGCCGCGAGTGCAGAGATTGCTTTGCTGGCCGGCCTACTCTCAGGGGAGGCATACGCCAACATCCACGACGCTACGTTTCCTGGCGGCGAAATCCGCGGTCAGCTCACACAGACGACACAAACCCCTGAGCCCAGCGCAATGATGCTTCTGGGGATGGGCTTGGCTGGACTTGTCGCTTGGAGAAAGTGGCGCGGCGGGTGGCCTACTCTTTCTTCCGAGTGAGGCTGGGTCCGCTCTTCTCCGCTCCTTAGGAGGCCGGGGCCTGCCTGCCCTGCTTGCCGCAGGCAGGCGCAGGCAAGCTTCAGTTAACCCTGAGAGCCGAAGGGTTCATCCTGAGAATCGAAGGGTTCACCCTGAGAGCCGAAGGGTTTATCCTGAGAGTCGAAGGACCCCGGCGCAAACCACCCCCAAAACAATTCTTCCCCCAATCCCTTTCTCCGCCCTAACCCACGCACCGGAGATTTCAACCGGCATGAACGACTCTTCCCGCTTTTCTCTCCGCGGCTGACTTGACAAACCCGCCGGCAGCGCTGAGAATTCGCGCCATCGGAGTTCTCCCAACGGTGATGCAGTCCAAAACGGAAGACCACCCTCGATTTCGCTGACGAAGGCGGTCGTCCTCTCGGTGTTGGATCAGTATGTGCTTTCCTGAAGGCCAAAAAAGGAAATTTCTGATGAGGAGATAAGCCATGCCCGAGATTCGGTTTCCAAACTCAAAGTTGCGTATCCTTACATACGATCGAGCTCCCTCAGACTTCGATCCATTGACGGCTTCGCAAAAGCAGTTGCTACGACACGGTTACCCTTCGCGGCCTGATCCTAAGCGCCAGCCCGAGCTCCTGAAACGCTTCCAACACTTTCTCTCGCGTAAAGTCACTCACATAACGCCGACTTTCCAGCGCATTGAGGGAAAGACGCACAAACCGGCCATCAAACCTGCGGGGACACGACGCGGCGAGAGCAAAACCGCGGGAACGGCCACGGCTAGTAACTGGTCGGGAAGTGTTGTGTTCCCTCCGCCTGGGGGTAGTTTTATGTGCGTCACGGGCGAATGGACCGTTCCGAATCCTTACGTTTTGTCCGAAGACGGCTGGTATTACGCATCGGAATGGATAGGAATCGATGGCTTCGGCAGCGCCAACGTGCTGCAGGCCGGTACAGATACCGACGCATATTGGCTTTTTTCGCAGCGCGCTGTCTACGCCTGGTGGGAATGGTATCCCGAGCCCGAGGTCCAGATCACAAACTTTCCTGTATCCCCAGGAGACATGATGGTTTGTTTGATCAGCCTTGATTCTCTAAGGGCCCCAAGAAGAGCGAATATCTACTTAATGAACGAGAGCAACCGCGTTGCGACCTCCTTCAAGGTTGTGGCGCCATCAGGCGTATGGCTCGTAGGTAACTGCGCGGAATGGATTGTGGAGCGTCCCGAAGTGAACGGGCACATTACTTGGTTATCTGATTACGACACCGCGTATTTCGATAACGGAGTGGCTGGATACGTCATCGGATCCACCGATTCAATTGTCCCGTTAGGTTCCGGGACGTTTGTGACGATGGTCGGGCCAGACGGCAAGCCCCTTTCTGTACCAATCAAAGAAACCGACGAGCTGATGAAGGTGCTCTGGAAAGGAACAGGGAGAGTTTGAAACGAGAATGTCTTCCTAGAAATTTGGCCTCCCGCATTCCGCACCTGCATCTCCGGGACGCGTGAGTAGATAACAATGAGTGGCCCTCCGTTTATGGCGGGTGGCCTTCGATAAGAGCGAAGGCGTTGT
>JGI12635J15846_10004293_pt1 | contig 12304 bp, 12 predicted proteins | sample BlaSpr_A8_OM2_M2_FD_15846 | JGI IMG/M metagenome (IMG submission 15846) | reverse complement strand
GGGCGTGGCTTACCGAACCTGGAGATTTCCCTCTCGCGCGCTACCAGCACTCAAGCTGTTATGAAGGCCAGGGAGCGCGAGCCGACTCCGGCCGCGGCAGGCTGACGCGGATGACGTTGAGAAGTTCGTCGTTATCCACGGGCTTTTGAAANAAAGCGGCTGCTCCCGCCTTCATCACACGATCTTCGTTGTTCTGCGGATCGCGCGCGGTGAGCACAATCACCGGAATNGAGGAGAGCGGATTGCTCGTCTGCAACCGTTCCAGCACCACAAATCCATCTCCCACAGGCAGGCCGAGGTCGAGGATGATGAGGTCGGGGCGCTCTTTCTGGGCGGTGGCAATGGCCGAATAGCCGTCGCTGGCGGTCGAGATGTCGTAGTCCTGGGCCTTCAGGCGAAGGCGTAAAGCCCGCAGAAGATCGGGATCATCGTCCACTACCAGAATTTTATGTCGCTGCATATCGGTTCTCCTTCAATCGATGATTGTTTGTTCGGATTTTATTTTCGTGCCGGTTCGCGTACCGGCCGCACCTGCATGTCGTCCACGATCATTTCTGAAATACGCGAGGCCAAAACCTGAACTTTGGCCTCCAGAGAAATATCGGCTTTACCCGGCTCAAATTCGACCGGTACCAGGGAGATGGCAACCGTCGCTTTGCTGGACAAGTCCTCGACCCGCTCGAGCTGTTCCCGTATACGCGTCGTCATGATCCCGGCCTGTTGCAAATCGGTCGACGCCACGATGTAGAAGGCTTCTCCCGGTCCCTGCGCGGCCATCGGCGGCAGAACAAGGTCTTTGTCGAGGTACACGCAACGCCGCACCACCTCAAGGCACTCTTGCCAGGTTTCCTTCCAGTTCCCTCGCGGAGGGTTTCGCAGCGGAATCAGGTCCACGCGGGCCAGTACAAACGAAGGCCGCATCTGTCCCTGGTAGGTGACGACCGGCATGAGAAGCGAAGCCAGAGAATAGAGAGGAAGTGTGAAGGTGAACGTGCTGCCTTGTCCCGGCTCGCTGGAAACCCAGATTTTGCCGCCCTGGAGGTTGACCAGTTCTTTGCTGATGTAGAGGCCGAGGCCAAGGCCGGTGCGATTGCTGTCAATCGTATCCGGGTCTTGAAAGAGCCGTTCAAAGATCAAGGCTTTGGCTTCCGTGTTAATGCCGCGGCCGGTGTCGCTCACTGAAACGTAGATCATGCCAGGGTCGGTTTCGACCATGGAGGCTTTGACTACCACCGAGCCCTCGGGCGGCGTGAACTTGAGGGCGTTGTCCATGAGATTGATGAGGATCTCGAGCACCCGGTCGGGATCGGCGTGAACCAGCGGGATTCTTTGATCCAGCCCCATTTCGAGCGCTACATTTTTTTCCTGTGCGGTGGGGCGCATCATGGCCACGGCCTGATGAATCAGCCCATCGACGGCGATGCAGCGTGGTTCCACGCGCATCTTGCCGCTTTCGGCGCGGGTGGCTTCGAGCAGATCGCGGATCATGGCGTGAAGCTGATTCACGCTCTTGAGAACCGTTTTCAGGTGATCGTTCTGTTCGGGAGCGACGGGTCCGGCAATGCCATCGAGAAGAATGGTCACGTATTGATGAATGCAGGTCAGCGGCGTGCGCAACTCGTGCGACACATGCGAAAGAAATCGGTTCTTGAACTCCAGTTGCTGCTTGCGGCTGATTTCGAGCGAGCGCACCAGAGCCTGGCGTTCTACCGCGTAACGCATGGCCCTTTCCAGATGTTTGCTGGTGAAATCGCCTTTGACTAAATAATCCTGAACTCCCTGATGCAGCGCCTTGGTGGCCAATGCCTCGTCATCCTGGCCTGAGAGGATGACGATGGGAGTGTTGGGAGCCTTGTCGAGCACCTTGCGGAAGGTTTCCGCGCCGTGACAATCGGGAAGATTGAGATCGAGCAGGACCACCGAAGGCTGACTATTTGCCAGACTGGCCAGACCGTCGGAAAGCCGGCTCACGCAATTCACTTCCGATGTGTTCTTGGCTTCGATCAGGCGCAGGCGCACCAGATCGGCATCGCCCGGGTTGTCCTCAATCAGCAGAACTTGCGTGTTTTGCGGATCCATTACTCTCCTTCTTGCGGCAGGCTGGCCAATCCAAACCAGAACGCTTCAATGGATTGCAGCGTTGCAAAATAAGATTTCAGGCTTACAGGTTTGCTTACGTAGCAGTTCGCGCCCAACTGATAACTTCGGACAATGTCGTTGTTGGCTTGAGAGGTGCTGAAAATTACCACTGGAATCCGGCACAACTCGGGATCGGACTTGAGTTCCTTCAAGACCGCCCGTCCGTCTTTCTTGGGCAGATTTAGATCCAGAATGACGAGATTAGGACGCACCTGGTTGGCATACTTGCCGCGGCGGAACAGGAAGGCCACGGCCTGCTCGCCATCGACCACGCTGCTGATCTTGATCTGGCGATTGCTTTGGCGTTTGCATTCGGCCAGCGCTTCCTGGGCCAGGCTTATGTCGGCGGGATTATCGTCGACTAACAGAACTTCTTGTACTCCTTGCATTTTAGGCTGAAGCCCCCTTGGCTTGACCGGCGCCGGCAGGTAAGGTGAACTTGAAGGTGGATCCCTCGCCGGGAGTGGACTCGACCCAGATTTTCCCGCCGTAGCGCTCCACGATCTTGCGGCAGATGGAAAGCCCGATGCCGTTGCCCGGATACTCGGTGCGGGTGTGCAGGCGATGAAAAACGGAAAAAATGGCTTCGCCATGTTCGGCGGAGATGCCGATGCCGTTATCGCTGACGGAAAATTGCCAGAAATCTCCGGCGGCCTCGGCTTTGACGGAAATGGTTGGAGCGTGTTCTTTGCGGAACTTGATGGCGTTTCCGATCAGGTTCTGAAGCAACTGGCCCAACTGAAGCCGGTCGGCGGCAACCACCGGAAGATCGTCGCACACCACGATTGCGCCGCTTTCCTGAATCGATGCCGTCAGGTTCAGTAATGCGTCTTTCACTACCGCGTTAGAGTCCGCGTCGGCTTTGGCCGGCTCTTTCCGTCCCGCACGCGAAAAGGCCAGCAGATCCTGGATAAGCGTCTGCATGCGCTGTGCGCCCTCGACCGCGTAGCCGATATATTTGTCCGCGGTTTCGTCGAGTTTGCCGCGATAGCGCTCGCCCAAAAGCTGCGTATAGGAGGCGACCATGCGCAGCGGCTCTTGCAGGTCATGCGACGCTATATAGGCGAATTGCTCCAGTTCCTGGTTGGAGCGCGCCAGCTCTTCCACCTTGCGGGCCAGCGATTCTTCGGCTTCTTTGCGCTGATCGCGCAATTTTTTTTCCCGCAGGGCGCGGTGCATGGCCACCGGCAGGCGCGCCAGCGCACCCTTGAGCACGTAGTCGGTTACGCCCTTCTTCAGGCATTCCACCGCCGTTACCTCGCCCAGCGCGCCGGTTACCAGAATCAACGGCACATCCACGTTCTCGTGTGTCAGGATCGCCAGTGCTTCCATTCCCCGCCACTGGGGCAGGTTGTAGTCGGCCAAAACGATGTGCGGACACTGGGCCTGCACTTGGCAGATGAACTCGTCCCGCGTCTGCACCACTGCGGCGGTAAAGTCAAAACCGGCGCGCCGCAATTCGCGCTGCACCAGTTCCACGTCCAAAGGGTTGTCTTCCACCTGGAGGACCCGCAGCTTGGTTGCAGGAGGCTCGATTTTTTCTGTGCTGGTATTCAACGGGTTGCTCCGCTCGCTTTCGCTGTTTGAGTCAAGCCAGCCACCGGCGGCTGATTCACCATCAGCCGGTACATGCCCAGGGATTTCACCCCGCTGCGGAACTGGCCGAAGCCGACCGGCTTCTGGCTAAAACTGTTCAATCCCGCCTCCCAGGTGCGCGCGCAATGAATTCTCGGCAGTCGCAACTGCCTTGCCGAGGATGTTCAGTAACTCATCGGCATATTTCACACTGAACCCCACCCCGGTATCGCAAACAAAAATCGTGCAGTTACCGATTGCCGGAATGCTCTTTCATTTACACTCCGCGAAAAAGTTGTCAAATCGTGGCTCAAACTACGGGCGGGGAGGGAAGAAGCCGCAAACGGCAAGCCCGCGTCATCTCCGATTGCCCGCGCAATCCTTCCTGTTGAGGATATCGACGCAGGCGCGGCAAAACTTTAGCGGTCCGCCGGCGCACGAAAAGACTCCCGGACCCTCGTGTCTATAGGGTCTCCCGCATTACCGACGTAACGGGAAAGGTAAGAGGGATGGAAGAAATTGCCCCTTCAACGCTTACCATCACAGCAGGATTTTTTCTTTTCCGCCAAGCTCGACCAGGCGAGGCATTTTGGCATGGAACCTCAAGCGAACAAGAAGTTCGGGCGCTACGAGATTGTCGGAGAACTGGGCCGCGGCGCCATGGGCATCGTCTATAAAGCCCGCGATCCCCAGATCGGCCGCATGGTCGCCGTCAAAACCGTTCTATTGCGCGGCCAGGAACCGGAAGAGGAAGAAGAGTTCCGCAAACGATTCTTAGGGGAAGCTCAGGCTGCCGGCCGCTTGCAGCATCCCGGCATCGTCGCGATTTACGACGTCGGCGAAGATTCGGAAAATCACGATCCCTACCTCGTACTCGAGTTTGTCAACGGCGAATCCCTGAATCGTGTTCTGGCCCGGGAGAAGAAACTTCCGCTGCCGCGCGCGCTGCAACTCGCCCAGGAAATTGCCGAAGCCCTCGATTACGCGCACGCGCAAGGTGTAGTACACCGCGACATCAAACCCGCCAACATTCTTCTGACCGAAGAAGGCCGCGCGAAAATCGCCGACCTCGGCATCGCTCAGTTGAATCTGGCCCACTTCACCCTGCCCGGCCGCGTTCTCGGCACCCCCGCTTATATGGCGCCCGAGCAGTTAAGCGGCGAAGGATGCGACGGCCGCTCCGACATTTTTTCCCTGGGCGTGATTCTCTATGCCATGGTGACCGGCCATTCGCCATTCCACGGCAACAGCGCCACCACGGTCTGCTTCAAGGTCGTCAATCGCGATCCCATGCCGGCCAGCGCGTTGGACATGGATCTGCCTCCAGCTCTCGACGCGGTAATCGCCAAAGCCATGGCGAAAGATCCCAACCGGCGCTATCAAAGAGGTTCAGAGTTTGCCGAAGACGTGCGCCGCCTGGCGTCTCCGTCGAGCGACAGCAGCGCCTGGATCCAAGCGCGATCCGGGATGGCAATGGTGACGCCCGCTCACGCTGCCGCGAAGCCGAACGCGGTTGCGGGTGTGCTGCATGCCGAGCAACTTCTCCGCACCGCAGTACAGAAAGCCTCGGTCAAGCACTTGATTCTGGGCGGTGCGCTATTGGTCTTCTTCCTCATCCTGGCCATTCCCAGCAGAAAAGCGCTTACTTCTCAAAACGCCAGCCTGGCCAACAAAGCGCAACCGCTGCCAAGCGCCCGAGCGGCGCAACCAATCAAGAGCGCAGCGGCGCAACCGCCTGGTTCCGTCCCCGCATCGGCGGCCGCCTCCGCCAAGCCTCGCGAATCGATCATCGCCGAAATGCAGGTTGACGAGTCCGTTCCCGCCGCCACACCTGCGCCGCCGGTCCGCGGCAAGGTGACGCCCAAGCCCGCGATTAAGACTGCCCCAAAACTCATCAGCGCGAAAACTCGCCCAAGTGCGAACTCCGCGCCGCAACCAGCAACGCCCCTCGCCGCAAGACCTGCGCCCGTTGCAATGTCCACCCTGGAGCTGTCGGTTGAGCATCAGTTCGAAGAAGCGACCCTATCAATCTGGGTGGATAATCAACTGGTCTTGACCCGCCCGCTTCACGGAGGCAGTCAGAAAAAGCTGGTGGTCTTTAAGGGATTTCACGGACTTGATCGGGAAAGTTTAAAGGTGCCGGCCGGAAGTCACGAACTTCACCTCCGCGCACAGACATCCGATCAGTCGATCGACTTGTTCAAAACGCTGGCCGCCGATTTCGCGCCGGGCGAGGACAAGACTCTTCAAATCACCTTCGACAAGCACAACACAGAAATGCGCCTCGCCTGGCGGCCGGTTGCTGAAACACCGGCCACCGACCACTAAACACCGACCACTAAACACTGACCACTAAACACTGGCCACTGCCCTACTGCCTTAATCCCATCCAGCTTTCCGACACTACCAGCGAATTCCCCGGATTGTGAGGATCGTATTTCACCGAAGTCGGCAGGCCCAGCCGGCAGGAATGCAGATTGATCCAGTGGCGCAGATGCGTAACATCCTGCGAGCATTCGTAAGAAACTCCGGCCACGTCATATTTATAAAGCAGCAGCGTCGCCGCCCGATGTCCGGTAGCCGGGTCGAGTTCCTGCACGTCAATCACAGTTCCATCCGTGATGCGGCCCACGCCATCGAGCCAAACGCGCCGTTCGCGTTCCAGGTCTTCGGCAGTCTTGGGCTTGCGCCGGAGCATGGCGTAGGCGCCAAAAGCAAGAATGCTTCCGGTGGCAACGAAAGTGTAGACGCGAAACGAATCCATACGAAAAGGGAAAATGCGGATCGGGTCGACCCGCAATTCGTCTATCAGAATAAGCGTAAACCGCGTTTCGCGGAAGTGATTGCGGAGTTACGGAGGTGCCACGCCTGTGCAACTTCCCCAAGCGCATTTCACCACAGAGCCACAGGGTCACAGAAGTCACGTCGAAACCAAAACATAGAAATTGAATTTCTCTGTGACTCTGTGGTGAAATCTGCGACTGAGCGAAAATCAGCGCGCCATGTGCGTAGCGATCATGCGCCAGCCAGCGGCCTGTTTCTGATAGACCGAGGTCACATGAAATCCGGTCGGCGGCGTCGCGCCGTCAGTCGCCACATAACCCATGAGCACCGCGGTGTCGCCGAACACTCGCACCGTGGAATCGCGCAGCGTAGATTTCGGCAGGCGATTTCCCTCGCCGGATTCGGGCACGATGTCGCCTTTGCTCAGCACATTGCCGGCCGGTCCGGTGCCGATAAAATCATCGGCAATCAGTTGCCGCAGAGGCGCCATGTTTCCGCTCGCCTCCGCCGCCAGCCAGTCCTGCTCCAGTTTGACGATCTGATCCTGCGATGAGTCGGGAACCGACGCAGCCGAATGCAGCGACCCAAACGCGATTGCCACTAATGCCAGGCAGAGGACGAACAGGGAGAGTTTCACGGGGATTCTCCTATCTGAAAGTTGGAGTTCTTGCTGGGTAGACACCGCCGACGCGGCGTTGGTTCCATGCGGCGCGAAATTATGGCTCGGTATAGGACCCAAAAATTTCAGCGTTCCAGATAGCATCACTTCCCCCAGGCTGTCCGGTCGTTCCTCCGACTACGCTCGCACTCCAGTTCATGAGGGCGCCGCTGCCGGCCGGAGCGAGGAATCCTGGAACAGAGCTTAGATCGGGCACAGCTAAACTGGTCGCTCCCGCTTGATAGGCCACGGTCGCACGAACCACGATAGAACTCAAACCGTCGCCTTGGGGATTCTCCCAGAACAGATTTAAGTAATAGTCATTCACTCCAGTGCCGGAATAGTTGAACGAGAAGGCGGGAAAAGGCCCTGGGGCCGGCGCCGAATAGGAAAGAGCAACAGGTAACGCCAATGATATCGCGCCGGCGCTGGTGGCGGTGAGTTCGCTCAAAACCAACGAATGCGGCTCGGCGTAAGAGACACTAAACCGATAGTCGTCAGTCGCCTGTGCCTCGGACGACGGCACCACCGCGTACTGTGTGCCGGCAACATTGTTCAATGCGAAGTTTGTTCCGTTGGCCGTGGAATAGCTCGCCATTCCGGGCAGTTCGATGTTGAACCCTGGCGGGATATTCGTCGCCGTCAGCGGCTCAAATGTCGTGGCGTCGCTGGCCGAAAACGAGACCGCGTTGCCATTGTTCAACACTCCCGGAACTGTCTGGGATCGCAGGATCTTTACTCCCAGTAGGTTCCCGGAAAGATCCTCCGCCAGAAACGCTATGTCGTCGGTCCCTGTTTTGGCGGTTACCGCAAACGTTCCGGCATTTCCCGCAAGAATTTGAATCCCGCCCGCAGCATCGACCACAATCTGTCCCACTCCGGAAATCGCGGATGCGTCGACGCTGCCCGATAGGCTTGCCGTAGTGGGAACGCCATTCAGGCAACCGGGAACGGAAGTAAGGTTGTCCGCTACCGTGGCCTCGGTAATCGATTCGTAATTGCCCAAGGCTGGTGGGCAAATATAGGCGATCCCATAGGTGCTCACTTCCGGCGGCAAGCTTAGCGTCAAAGTATTTCCTTGCGGCGTCGCGGCAGTCCACGCTCCATCGCCGATTTTCTCCGCTAACGCGGTCGGCGCTGACGAAAATTTTATCGAGACCGATGTGTTCGGCGTAGTGACGAGGCTACTGCCGCTGCCGCCTCCACAACCGCAGCACGTAATCGTTGCTGCCGTAAGGACGAGCACCGCAAATTTCTGCGGTGTCGATACGTTTTGAAAAGGGGAATACAAGGCGCGCTACCTCTGTTCGCAGACAAACTTGCTGGCCATTCCGCCGAAGCCGCCTTCGGGGTCCGTGCCGAACGAATCGTCGCGCCGGGTCTTTTTGCTGACCACGAATTTACCGCTGCGGTCACGGGAATAAAACCACACCGCGGTCGGGGTAGCGACGCCGCTGGCACAGCCGAAGCGAACCCGCGCACGCAATTCGACGAACGGGCCGCCCTGCGGCAGTTTGGCCGGTTCTTTATATTCCACTCGCACCCACGCCATGCGCTGATTGTTTTTCAGCACGCGCACCGAACTGACGGAAACCTGATCTCCCGCGCCGGTTTCCCCGATCGACTGCCACTCGCCCGAAGCGAACGCCACCAGGCTCACCAGAAGAATGGGAGCCATTACAACGGCGATGATTGCGCACAGGGCTTGTTTCAAAGTTGGCCAGACCCAAGCAAAAAAGTAGGACACACTTTGGGCTAAAAAGGCGATTCTGTCAACAGGAAGCCGCTCCCGCGAACTTTTCCTCTTCATTCTTGTGACATCTGACCTTGCCTTCCACAGCTTCGCTGTCCGATGATGGCTAACGAAAGAAGTCGGCGAGGGAATTTATGATGGGACCTAAGTCCTTATTCCTTAAGAATTTACCTGTAACTCTTTGTGGCTCAAGAATTTGCGGACGGAAGGCCGGATCGAAATCGGCTAACTCCAATGATAAGAAGAATTTAGCCAAGATGTGTTTTCGTTTTTTGAGCCGGATCAGGCCGACGAATCCGGTCCTAGGTATTTGACCCTTCCCACGCGCCATGGCTAGAATCGCCTCACTACATTCGCGGAGTTTCCCGGTGAAACGTCTCTTCTGGTTACCGCTTCTCGCCGTTCTTCTCGCCATCGCAACTGCTTCCGCCGTCGCCGATGACGAGAATGGGCACAATCATCACGAAGACCTAAACGAAACGCAGTTGGGGCTGGTTCACTTCCCGGTATCGTGCGGGGCCGCCGTGCAAAAGCCGTTTGCGCGCGGCGTCGCTCTGCTGCATTCGTTCTGGTACGAAGAGGCGGAAAAAGAATTCGAAGAGATCGCCAAAGACGATCCGCGCTGCGCGATGGCCCACTGGGGCGTTGCCATGAGCATCTGGCATCAGTTGTGGAATCAACCGGATGAGAAGGTCATCGCTCACGGCCTCGACGAAGTTCACAAAGCGCAGAAGTTGGAGAATGGTGTCTCCCCGCGTGAGAAGGCATATATCGACGCCATTAGTGCTTTCTATAGTGACTCCGTCAAACTGGATCATCGTGCCCGCGCCAAGGCCTATTCGGCTGCGATGAAGAAAGTATATGAGGGCTATCCCGACGATCACGAAGCGGCGGCTTTCTACGCGCTCTCGTTGTTAGCCTCCGAGCCGGATGAAGATGCAACCTTCGCCAACCGCAAGCAGGCCGCGGCAATTCTGGAAAAACTATTCGCCACCGAGCCTGATCATCCCGGCGTGGCGCATTATCTGATTCACAGCTACGACAAGCCGCAACTCGCGCAGCTTGGCCTGCCCGCTGCGCGGCGCTACGCGCAGGTCGCTCCCGCGGCGCCGCATGCTCTCCACATGCCGTCGCACATCTTCGCTCGCGTTGGTCTGTGGCAGGACGACATTAACTCGAATCTCGCCTCGATCGCCGCGACGCGCAAAACCGCGGCCATGCACATGGGCGGCGAGGGGCATCAATTCCACGCCATGGATTTCCTGTTCTACGCCTACATGCAAAGCGGCCGCGAAGCCGAGGCCAAAGCACTGATGGAAGAGGTGAAGGCCATGCCGCAAATGCACGACATGTATGGAATCGGATTCGATCCGCATCTCGCCACCATGGCAGGCTTCAGCGCGCTCTATCCGCTTGAGATGCGAGACTGGCCGGCAGCTGCTGCTATCACGCCGTTCGAGGTTCCGGGCAGCGGGGAGGAGGCCGATGAATATTGGGCGAAAGCCATTGGCGCTGCTCACCTGAAAGATGTGGAGCAAGTGAAGAAAGACGTCGCCGCGATCCATAGCGTTCACGAAAAGCTGATGGCCGAAAAAAAAGTTGAGTATGCCAAGGTGGCCGAAGACGATCAGAAGGAAGCCGAAGCGTGGCTGGCCTTCGCTCAAGGTAAACCGGACGATGCGGTAGAGATTCTTCGTCCCATGGCCGACAAACAAGATTCCCTGGGAGAAGAACCGCAAGGAATTCCTGTGCGCGAGATGATCGCCGAAATCCTGTTGGAAGCGAAGCGTCCCGTGCAGGCGCTGGCGGAATATAAAACGGATTTGAAATTCAATCCGAATCGCTTCAACGGCCTCTATGGCGCGGCTCGCGCCGCTGAAGACGCCGGACAGCAGGCCACGGCCGCGGAATACTACTCGCTCCTGGTGAAAGATTGCGCGGGATCGAATTCCACGCGTCCGGAACTGGGCCGCGCCAAGCAATTGCTGGCGCAGAAGTAAATTATTTTTCGATCCGCAGTAACCGGAACATGACAGTTCCCCATTGCAGCTTCGCTCGCATCTGTAACGGAGTGTGAGCCGCGTCATCACTGAACCACACCCAGATCTGTCCCTTGCCCTGGAACTTTCCGCTGACCGGATCGAGCAACACACGGACGGCGTGAAAATCTCCGGCAGGAATTTTGATCTCTTCCCGATCCTCCACGCGGGCCCGCACCACGGTCGGTTTGCCCCCATCTACGACGGGAAAGATTTCGTCGCTCGCGGGCAGCAGAGGTCTCGATCCGGCATAGAAAAATCCGCCGAGGATGTCAGTGGCGCAGGAAGGCGCGTCTTCTTCCTCGTGGCGAGTCTCGCCGTTCTTCAGATTTTTTTCGTCGAGGATGCTCTTGCCGCGGACGGCGTCGACTTGAATCTCGGTTTCTTTTTTGCGCTTTCCCTCTTCGCTGTGTTTGAAGATCTGGGTCGAGCAAAATGTTTTAGGATCGATGCGCGCGTTGAACCAGCTGCGCACGGGGAAGATGAAATTCACGGCTCCTGACGTGGCCGCGGTGGCGCTGAGTTTTTCCTCGGAACCATCCACATCGAACCGCATCGTCGCTGTGCCGGCGTTAAGCGCGTGCCATTCGACGACATAGACAAATTTCTCGCCGTTGGGAAATTGGTAGTTCGGCGAGGGCGGGACGATGCGAGGCTCGGGTGTCGCCTGGATGTTCGCTGTTGCCGCAACTTGAGCAACGGAGCCAGGCGAATTGAAGAGGAAGAGGCACGCGATGCTCGATGCGGAAAGCAGCAGTTGGCACGCGGCGGAACGGAACATGCAACGTTGGATGCGTGCCGGATGCATTTGGCGAAAAGAAGTTAACGGAACCAGATCATCCTGATTATCAGGGCAAGCAGCAGGAGCATGGATCCAAGCGCGGCGTTGTACTCGCGATGCTTTATGTATAGGTTCGGTGAAAAAGCGGCCGGAGCTGTATTCGCGGCATTTCCCGGCCGCCCGAATCGAGGGAACATCCGCGGAACTTGCCGCGCATACTCGTCGAACTCGGGGAAGTGTTCGCGGAGAAATTTCTCTTCGCCGCGGATCACGGGAATGTAGATGAAGAAAAACATCGCGAGCAGCAGAACGCCGATCCACCAACTGCGGGCCGCGAGTGCGAACCCGATTCCGATCAGCAACGAACCGAGATACAGCGGGTTGCGTGTGTAGGCGTAAGGGCCCGAGGTGGCGAGTGCTTCGTTTTTTTTCACGTGGCCGGAAGCAAGAGCACGGAGGAGAAGACCTGGGACAATCAGCATCATGCCCAGCCCGATCAAATTCCATCGCGGCCGCGCCAGCCAGAAATATAAAACAGCGAAGACGAAACCTAGCGGCACGCGGATGCGGCGGGC
>JGI12635J15846_10004290_pt1 | contig 12307 bp, 8 predicted proteins | sample BlaSpr_A8_OM2_M2_FD_15846 | JGI IMG/M metagenome (IMG submission 15846) | reverse complement strand
CGACCTCGACCGCAAGAGCGCCGATGACATCATGGATCTGATCCACCGTCTCGTGCAGGAACACAACAAGACCGTCTTGATGGTGACGCACGACCCCTTGGTTGCGAAGCGCGCCGACCTCACCCTGCACCTTGAAAAAGGCGTTCTCGTCGAGTCTGGCGAATCGCAAGAAGTCCCAGCCGGAGGCGCGGCATGAAATTCCGCGGATTAATTTTCGCGAACCTCTTTCGCAAAAAGCTTCGACTGATTCTCACCGTCGGCTCGTTCGCCGTTGCGCTCTTTCTTTTTGCGTTCCTCGCTGTCGTTCGCGGAGCTTTCAATCGCGGCGCCGATATCGCGGGAGCGGATCGTCTGGTCACGATCAACCGCGTATCGATCATTCAACCGCTGCCGCTGGCCTATCGCGACAAAATTCAGCGCATACCGGGAGTCAAGGCCGTCACTCACAACAATTGGTTTGGCGGCGTCTATCAGGACGAAAAAAACTTTTTCCCGCAATTCGTCATCGACGTTGAAAATCAGCGCAAGGTCATTCCCGAGCTCGTCGTTCCCGATGATCAGTGGCAGAACTTTGTAAAAGATCGCCAGGGCGCCATTGCAGGTGAAAAGACCGCCAAACGTTTCGGCTGGAAAATCGGCGATCGCATTCCCATCAAGAACGTCGCCTACGGAGTTTCTGGAACCTGGGAGTTTAATCTGGACGGCATCTACCACAGCGAGCGTCCAGGCGGCGATGAAAGCCAGTTCTGGTTACAGTGGGACTATTTCGAAGAGCGTATGCCAGCAACATTCAAAGGCAACACCGGTTGGTATGTCGTGAAACTCGACAGCCCGGACAATGCCGCGAGCGTCGCCAAAGCCATTGACGAGATGGCGGCAAACTCCTCTTTTGAAACGAAAACGGACACCGAATCCGCATTCGCCGCTAGCTGGGTCAAACAATTCGGAAATATTCAATTCCTGATCATAACCATCGGCAGCGTGGTGTTCTTCACTCTGCTTCTCGTAACCGGGAACACCATGGCCATCTCGGTGCGCGAGCGCGCCAGCGAACTTGCCGTACTGAAAGCGATCGGCTTCAGTGATCGTTCTGTACTTTTCTTTGTGCTTGCTGAATCCCTTATCATCGCGGCGGTTGGCGGACTTCTCGGTCTCGCTCTGGCCCTTCTGGCAGTTCCCGCTCTGGGTGCGGCTTTGAACGGCCTGCTGCCAACACTCATCTTGTCGCCTTTAATCCTGTCGCTCGGCCTTGCGACCGCTCTGCTGGTTGGACTGGTCAGCGGACTGCTCCCGGGTATCGGCGCCATGCGCATGCGCGTAGTTAACGCGCTGCGGAGGGTTTGAGATGGCTATTCCGTTCGTCTACAACATTCGCAGCGTAAAAGCGCGCTGGACTTCATCCATTGTCGCCGTGCTCGGCATCGCCGGAACCGTCGGCGTATTCGTCGCCATGCTTTCGCTGGCGCGCGGTTTCAAAGCCACGTTAGTCGCGTCCGGCTCTGCCGACAACGCCATCGTCATGCGCGCCGGCGCAACCTCAGAGATGATGAGCGGAATTAAACTGGAAGACGTAAAAATTCTGCAGGACGCTCCTGGCGTAGCCCGCGGCTCCGACGAGCCTCTCGTGACCTCTGAAGTTGTAGTGGTCGCTCCTTTTCCTTTGCGCGATACGGGGACCGATGCAAACGTTCAGGTTCGCGGCGTTTCCGGCAACGTGTTGGACATTCGCAAAAACGTCAAGATCGTTCAGGGTCGAATGTTCCAGCCGGGCCTCGCGGAGTTGATCGTCGGGAAGAACGCAACTACGAGCTACTCGGGTTTGACTGTTGACAACACGGTAAATTTTGGAGGAGGTCACTGGAAGGTGGTCGGCGTCTTCGACGCCGGCGGCAGCGCATTTGATTCCGAAGTGTGGACCGATGCGCGTGTTCTCGACGATGTTTACAAGCGACCCAGCAATATTTTCCAGTCCGCCACCGTGCACCTGAGTTCAGCTGGCGACTACGAGCAGTTCAAGGATGCGGTCACTTCCGATAAGCGCCTCAATCTCGACGTAAGCCGCGAAATTGACTATTACGCCAAACAATCCACTCGCATGACACAAATGATTACTATTCTCGGAGGGCTCGTGGCCTTCGTCATGGCGATTGGCGCGGTTTTTGGCGCGCTTAACACAATGTATTCCGCCGTCGCCGAGCGCGGCCGCGAAATCGCCACCATGCGCGCTCTGGGCTTCGGCGGCGGCGCTGTGGTGTTTTCTTTCTTAGTGGAAGCCCTGCTGATCTCGTTTATCGGAGGCGCAATCGGTTGCATCGCCGTGCTGCCGTTGAACGGCCTCACCACCGGCGCAATGAATTGGCAAACGTTCTCACACCTGGCCTTCGCGTTTCGCATCACGCCACCGCTACTGGTAGCCGGGGTGATCTTCGCGCTGCTCATGGGTCTGCTCGGAGGCTTGCCTCCCGCGATGCGCGCCGCCTGGCGTCCTGTAGCGGTCGCCTTGCGCGAACTGTAAGATGCATTGCTGCTTATGCGAGGACAGCCTGGCCCTGCTTATGTGGGGACGGCCGCTTCCGGCTGTCCAGTCGAGNGAAGCTCGACCAGCTTTCCTCGCCGCGATCGGCACTCCGAACCGAGACCCGCCCCTAGCCCTTCGCGTGCTGCTTGGCCCGGTCGATATACTCCTGCACTTCCTGCTTTTGTGAATAGTTCGGATTAAATTTCAATAACTGTTCCCACGCTTCAACTGCGCCCTTCGGATCCATCTTGCCTTGCCATCGCACCACGCCCAAGTTGAACAGCGTTCCCGGATGATCGGGTCGATATTTCAATGCCTTCTGGAATTCCGCAATAGCTCCGTCGGCGTCACCGGTGTACCACAGCGCCGTCCCTAGATCGGTCAGCACATCTGGATTCGTGGGCTGGCTTTTCAACGCGAGCTGATAGTACTTAACGGCATCTGCATACTGGCGCCCATCATAGTAAAGATTCGCCACCTGCACCAACGAATTGAAATCATCGGGATTCGTTTTCAACGCCGCGAGCAGAGGTACGACCGCCTGATCAACCATCGCTTTCTGCTGTTCCGGAGTGATCTGTGGTTGCTTCGACTGGCCTTGAGAAGGAGCAACTGCGGCGTCTGTCGCCACGGATGGCGAAGCCGATCCACGAAATAAATAGCCCAGCGCCACCCCCAGCACCAAACAAAAAACTGCCAATACGTAGGCCTGCGTGCCGCCCGATGCGGCTTTCGAAGAAGATGCAACTTGCTCTGTTTTAGCCATAGTCTCCTCGTTAAGATATGGTGCCGGCAAGCGCCCGTTCCGGCGTTTGCAGATGGAACAGCCGCTGCAGCGCAGTGGCCATCTGTTCCTGTTCCATCTTCTCTGGAAGTTCCTTGAGTTCACGGGCCAGGGACCCTGCGATCCTCTGCGTCATACGGGACATGACTGCGTTCAACATTTCATCCTGGTCCTGGGTAAACGGCCCGGTCTCTTGTCGGAAGGAATCCAGTTCNTGCCGGCAAATTTCGTCCAGCCGCTGGCGCACTGCGATGATGGTCGGCACTACACGCTCCGCCATCAGCTTGCGGCGGAAGCCTTGCGCCTCGGCCTGCAAAATCTTCTGTGCGTCGGCGGCCGCTGCTGCACGCTCGCCCGCATTGTGGTCGACCACATTTTCAAGATCGTCAAGGTCGTAAAGAAAAACGCCTTTTACTTCGCGCACCGCGGAATTGATGTCGCGCGGCATTGCAATATCCACTATCACCAGCGGCTGATTCTTGCGGTCGCGCACCATGATCTGCGCTTCCTCGCGGCTGAGAATCGTATGCGGACAGGAAGTCGAACTGATGATGATGTCGGCCTGCGCCATATACTGCCAGCGCTGCTCAAACGGGATGGCAACTCCGCCCAGTTTCGCGGCCAGTTCCGTGGCGTGCTCCAACGTCCGATTGATAACGCAGACGGAGCTGGCGCCGTGGTTCAGCAATCCCCGCGCCGACAGTTCGCTCATCTTCCCCGCACCCAGCAGCAGTACTTTTTTGTTTTCCAAGGTTCCGAAAATCTTGCGCGCTAGTTCCACAGCAGCGTAAGGGATGGAAACCGCGGCATTGCCGATCGCCGTCTCCGTGCGGACGCGCTTCGATACTGTCAGCGCCTTCTGCAGTACCGCATCAAGAAATCGTCCAGTCGCTCCAATTTTCTGTGCCTGCTGCCAGGCTTGCTTCACCTGCGAGACAATTTGCGGTTCGCCGATCACCATGGAATCCAGACTGGATGCAACCCGGAAAATATGCAGAAGCGCCGCTTCATCCAGCAAACGGTAGAAATGTTTCCATTCGCACAGCATCAATCCATATTCGGCGCCGAGCAACCGCATCACCGAGTTGGCCGCGAGTGTGACGTCGCTCACCCACATCAGAAACTCGGTGCGGTTGCAGGTGGCCAGCACCACCACTTCGTCAATGCCTTCCGCCTTCGAGAGCTGCACCAGCACTTCGCAGCGCCGGTCTTCGCTTATCCAGAAGCGCTCACGCACCGCCACAGGCGCCGTACGGTAGTTCAGACCAACGACCATCAGAGTGGGTTCCACAGCATTCGACTCCTGTAATCCACTCTGTACAAATGCACCCGCGCTGCCAAATGTCGAGACCTGCCCCAATTCGATTATTCGCTGTATTTACATTGTGTTACATCGAATGGCGCCGCAAGAATTCGATTCAAAAAGGGATGAATTGTGGCATATCGCGCTTGGCCGGAGTCTTTTCCCGCCCGAACGCCGGTTCATTCTTAGGGAGCAAATGCACAGAAATCCACTTTGGCCGTCATGGCACTGTTGTCGGGAAAACTTCTACTGCAGGATTTCCAAAGCCCTGTGGTTCTTTTCCTTCAAGCCCGCGGATTTAGGTTGGTAGACACAGAATGGTTCCTCATCGAGATAGTTTCCGGTAGCGGCGAAAGCGCGCGCTCTGCAGCCCATGCACACATTGCGGAACTCACAGCAGCCGCACTTGCCTTGCAGATTATTGACGTCGCGCAGTTGATGGAACACAAAAGAATTTTCCCAAATATCTGAAAACGATTGCTTCTTCAGATCGCCGGCCAGTGCAGGCAGATATCCACAGGGATAAACCTCGCCCTGATGCGAGATAAAACAAACCGCTGTCCCTGCCAGGCATCCCTTGGTCATGGCATTCATGTCGGAAGGATGACTTCCTGGATGTCCGACTGCTTTCCCTATTCCTTGCGGCTTTAGCTCGATGCCAGTGGACCCAGGCATCGTCATCTCCGTCGGGCTGATGCCCAGCGGCCCTCTGTTCGGCGAACTCGGAACTTCTGGAAGCGCTGTCTGAGCAGCCTGTGCTGCGGCAGTCGCAGAGCGATGCTCCGCCGCGCGCCGTTGCCGAACCACGCGGAAGTAATGAGGCGCGCAGGTCGCCTTCAACTCGATCCCGCCTTCCAAAGATTGATCGTAAAACCAGTTCAGCATCTTCTCGTATTCTTCCGGGGGAACCATCTGTTCGGCGGCAATATCTACGCCGCAGCCCACCGGAACCAGCAAGAAAGTGTGCAGCGCATCCGCTCCAATCGATTTTGCCAGGTCCAGCACTTGCGGCAACTGATGGGCATTGTGCCGAGCGATCGTGGTGTTGATCTGCACCGACATGCCGAGTTCCTTTAGATTGCGGAAGCCGGTAATCGCGGCGTCGAATGCTCCAGTGATTCCGCGAAACGCGTCGTGCGTCTGCCCATCAGCGCCGTCGAGGCTGATGGCAACACGCTTCACCCCCGTATCAAAAATCTTGCGGGCAACTTGCTTGGTGACCAGCGTGCCATTCGTAGCCAGTGCCACGCGCAGGCCTTTGTCGGTGCCGTGGCGAGCCAATTCATAGATGTCTGAGCGGAACAGCGGCTCCCCACCGCTGAGCACGAGAATTGGGCTGGATACTTCGGCGATCTGATCAATGATCGCCTTTGCGGCAACGGTCGAAAGATCGGACGGAGAACTCAGCTCGGTCGCACTAGCGCGGCAATGGATGCACCGGAGATTACAGCCCTTGGTCAGTTCCCAGAAAATTAAGCGTGGTTTGTTCTGATTCGCGTGACTTGCATGCTGCGCGTCGCCGTTTGACTTGGTCATGTGCTTATCCTTCCCACTGGAACCCGGGCGTAATAGCCCACCCATGCGGTAAAGATAAAAGAGGACTAATGATGCGGCGGTGACTAACATCACCCAAAATTGTGATTTTGATCACCGAACCTGATGGTTCGCCAGTCGCGTGCAAATTCGACTCAAGCCTTGCCGGGATCGCCGTGGCCGTTCCACACTGGCAGCAGGGGCTAATTGTGATTCGCGATGTCGCGCAGCGCCGGAGTGTTACGGATGAGCAACGTCGACCCCTTAGTCTGAACAATCTGCCGCTTCTTCAACTCCGCAAACAACCGGGTAACGGTTTCCCGCGAAGTTCCAATCATCTGCGCGATTTCCTCATGGGTCAGCCGGAGCTTCAGCCGTGGCTCCGGTTTGGCGGATTCTCCGTTCTTTGAGCTCCACTCCAGCAGCAATGTAGCCAATTTTTCGGCCGCCGAGTGCGACAGCCCCAGCGAACGCACCTCTTTGCAGGCATTGTGATATTTTTCGCCCAACTGCTCGGCGACTTTGAAACACGCATCCACGTCGTCCTTCAAGAATACGAGGAAGTCGTCGCGCTTCACGAAGTTAACCTGGCAGGGATCGATCGTCTCCGCCGTCACTTCATAGGGTTTTCCTGAGATGGTAGCGCTGAGGCCCAGCACTTCGCCCGGTTCCGCGAGCTTCACAATCATGGTTCGGTTGCTCGGCGAGTTGATCGACAGCTTGACCGTTCCTTTGCAGATGACGAAGATGCCGCGCGGCATTTGCCCTTCCACAAATAGCACCGCTCCTTGAGGATACGCCGTGGCAAATTTGATTTTCTCGAAGGCCTGCAGCGTATCATCGGGCAGATCGCAGAAGATACGATCGACGCGCATCTTGCAGGTAAGGCAGCTTTCTACGATTTCCATTCCGTATGGCGAGAGCATCGACCGACCTCCTCTAGCGATCTCACATGGGGTAATTGCAACCGTCCACGAGCCTGTTGAGCCGGTCTCGTCTTACGTCAGTGTCCGTCTACAAGAAAAGGTTTGCTGTGCTGCGAGGCACATGCCGATGTGACGGCCCTCACAATCGGCTTCCGTTTTCGGCGTCATTGCTTTTCCGAAATCAAACATCGCGATCAGTCCATCCTTGTTCGATTTTCTTGCCTCAGCCCTTCTTCTGGTCTTCACAACTACATTGATTGCCCACACCTTAATTGGATTCCTTAGAAATCTGACTGTGATCTGCATCACATTCCCCTGTGACTTGCCTTGCTGCGCCTACCTCTCATCTCGTCCATGCTTAGTCAGTGAGTGAGAACGACAAATCCAAGCAATTATTTGCAGGTAAAGGCAGGCCGTTCATCATGAAACGCAAGTTTAAGACTATGGATGCAAACGAGGCGGTGGCCTATGTCGCCTATCGGCTGAATGAAGTGATTGCCATTTATCCCATAACCCCGTCTTCGAACATGGGCGAATGGGCTGACGAGTGGGCGTCTCAGGGCATCCAGAATATCTGGGGCACGGTGCCCCACGTGGCAGAGATGCAGAGCGAAGGCGGCGCTGCTGGCGCCGTTCACGGCGCGCTGCAGACCGGATCGCTGGCTACAACCTTCACCGCATCCCAGGGCCTGCTGCTCATGATCCCGAACATGAACAAGATTGCGGGAGAACTCACCCCCACAGCCTTCCACGTTTCGGCCCGCACTTTGGCCACCCATGCTCTTTCGATTTTCGGCGACCATTCAGACGTCATGTCCTGCCGCATGACCGGCTTCGCTCTACTGTGCTCGAACTCCGTGCAGGAGGCGATGGATATGGCGCTCATCGCGCATGCCGCCGCGCTCGAGTCGCGGATTCCCTTCCTGCATTTCTTCGATGGCTTTCGCACCTCGCACGAAGTCAACAAAATCGAAATGCTCGCCGAAGACGATATGCGCGCCCTCATCAACATGGACCGCGTCTTCGAGCACCGCCAGCGCGCTCTTTCGCCCGATCATCCCGTCCTGCGTGGCACCGCACAGAATCCTGATGTGTTTTTCCAGATGCGCGAGCGTGCGAACTCTTACTACGATGCCTGCCCGCAAATTGTGCAGTCGGTAATGAACAAGTTCGCGGAGGTGGTCGGCCGCTCCTATCACCTGGTCGATTACGTCGGCGCTCCCGATGCCGAGCGCTTAGTCGTGATGATGGGCTCCGGAGCCGAAGTCGCCCACGAGACCATCGACCATATCACTGCGCAAGGCGAAAAAGTCGGATTGCTAAAAGTCCGCCTGTATCGCCCATTTCCTGTGCAAGCGTTTCTGCAAGCCCTGCCCGCCACCGTGCGGAAAATCGCCGTCCTCGATCGCACGAAAGAGTCGGGGGCGATTGGCGAACCGCTCTATCTCGATGTCGTGAATGCCCTGCATGAAGGAGTCAAATCAGATCTGGGCCCGCGAAGGACCGCTCCCGCGGTCGCCGGGGGCCGCTACGGACTTTCTTCCAAGGAATTCACTCCGGCCATGGTCAAGGCTGTCTACGACAATCTGAATGCAGCTCAGCCTAAGGATCACTTCACCGTCGGCATTCAGGATGACGTCAGCCACACCAGTTTGTCCTATGACTCCGGTTTCTCCACCGAACCCACCAACGTTGTCCGCGCAATGTTTTATGGTTTAGGCGCGGACGGGACGGTCGGTGCCAACAAGAACTCGATTAAAATCATCGGCGAAAATACTGACAACTACGCCCAGGGTTATTTCGTCTACGACTCGAAGAAATCTGGCGCGGTAACCATTTCGCATCTGCGCTTTGGTCCGCAGCCGATTCGCTCCAGTTATTTAATATCGAGCGCGAACTTCGTCGCCTGCCATCAGTGGATATTCCTCGAGCGCTACGACATGCTTAGCTCCCTGGTCGAAGGCGGCACGTTTCTGCTCAACAGTCCGTTCAATGCAGACGAAGTTTGGGATCGCCTTCCCCGCACGGTTCAGCAGCAGATCATTTCGAAACATGCAAAGTTTTACGTGATTGACGCCTACCAAGTAGCGCGCGACACGGAGATGGGCAGTCGCATGAACACCATCTTGCAGGTCTGCTTCTTCGCCATTTCCAAAGCATTGCCGGCGCAGCAGGCCATCGAAGCGATTCGCAAATCTATTCGCGACACGTACAGCCGCAAGGGCGAAGAGATCGTCCAGCAGAACATGAAAGCGGTGGACGAGACGCTGGCGCATCTGTTCGAAGTAAAAGTTCCCGCAGAACTTACCAGCACGATTGAAATGCCGCCGCCATTCTCGCCCTCCGCTCCTGAATTCGAGCGTAATGTCCTCGGAATGATGTATGCCGGACGCGGCGATGAACTGCCGGTCAGCGCATTCCCCGCCGACGGCACCTTCCCCACCGGAACCGCGAAATGGGAGAAGCGGAATTTGGCCCTCGAAATTCCCGCCTGGGATCAGAAGGTCTGCATCCAGTGCGGAAAGTGCGCCATGGTTTGCCCGCACTCTGTCATCCGCATCAAGGTTTACGATTCGAAAGAGTTGGCCGGCGCGCCGGCAACATTCAAGTCGACCGAGACCCGCGATCGAGAATGGAAGGATCTCAAATACACCATTCAAGTCGCCCCTGAAGACTGCACCGGATGCGGCATTTGCGTGGAAGTCTGCCCCGTTAAAAACAAAGCCGAGACACGGCTCAAAGCCATTAATATGGTGCCACAGCCTCCATTGCGCGCGCCCGAGCACGACAACTGGGACTTCTTTCTCAAGATTCCGGAGCTAGACCGCCGCAGCATCAAAATCACCAATATCCGCCAGCAGCAAGTGCAGGAACCGCTCTTCGAATTCTCCGGCGCCTGCGCGGGCTGCGGCGAAACCCCTTATCTCAAGCTCATGTCGCAACTGTTCGGCGACCGCGCCATCATCGCCAACGCTACGGGTTGTTCGTCAATCTACGGTGGCAACCTGCCCACCACGCCGTGGACGAAAAACGCCGCGGGTCGGGGCCCCGCGTGGTCGAACTCGCTCTTCGAGGACAACGCCGAATTCGGCCTGGGCTTTCGCCTTTCCATCGACAAGCAGACTGAGTTCGCGCAGGAACTGGTCCGTCGCGTCGCTGGCACCATCGGCGAGGAACTCGCGACCGCGCTTGTCACTTCTCCGCAGAAAGACGAAGCCGACATTTGCGAACAGCGCCAGCGCGTAGATCTGCTGAAAGAAAAATTGCACGGAGCAAATTCTCTCGACGCAAAACAACTGCTCGCCATCGCCGACCTTCTGGTCAACAAAAGTATTTGGATCGTCGGTGGAGACGGCTGGGCCTATGACATCGGCTACGGCGGCCTCGATCACGCACTGGCCAGCGGCCGCAACATCAACGTGCTGGTGCTCGATACCGAGGTCTACTCCAACACTGGAGGCCAGGCGTCGAAATCTACGCCGCGCGGCGCAGTGGCCAAATTTGCCGCAGGTGGCAAGCCCGGTCCCAAGAAAGATCTGGGACTCATCGCCATGACCTACGGCAACATCTATGTCGCCAGCGTGGCCATGGGCGCGAAAGACGAGCACACGCTGAAGGCCTTCCTCGAAGCTGAGGCTTACAACGGCCCCAGCCTCATCATCGCCTATTCGCATTGCATCGCTCACGGCATCAACATGACCACTGCGATGTCGAATCAGAAAGCGGCCGTCGATTCCGGACAGTGGCTGCTCTATCGCTATCACCCGGAGCGTGCTGCGCAAGGCGAGAATCCGCTGATCCTCGATTCCCGCACGCCGACCCGCAAAGTCGCGGACTTCATGCAGATGGAAACCCGCTTCAAAATGCTCACCAAGAGCAGGCCTGAAGAAGCGAAACGGCTTTGGCATGATGCGCAGCACGATGCCGATAACCGCTTCCGTCTCTACGAATACCTGGCGCAACGGAAAACTGACAAAGCACCGGCAAAAGTCGAGTAGGCGCAGGAGAAATCATGATTGATCTAACCACCAATTATCTGGGTTTGCGCCTTCGCACCCCGCTGGTCGCTTCCGCCTCGCCGCTCTCGCAAGAGATCGACGGCATCCGCCACCTCGAAGACGCTGGCGCATCCGCCATTGTGCTTTACTCGCTGTTTGAGGAACAGTTGCGCCAGGAGAGCTTTGAGCTCGAGCACCATCTCAACGAAGGCACCAACAGTTTTGCCGAGGCCGCAAGCTTTTTTCCTCAGCCCGATGAATTCCGCCTCGGGCCTGAGGGATATCTCAATCACATCCGTCGCGCCAAAAATGCAGTATCCGTCCCGATTATCGCCAGCCTCAACTGCACCTCCGTCGGGGGCTGGATCGAGTACGCCAAGCTCATCCAGCAGGCGGGCGCGGACGCACTCGAGTGCAACATCTATTCCATCCCTACCGATCCCGAACTCACATCGCGTGCTGTCGAGCAGCAATATCTCGACATTGTTAAGGCCGTAAAGGCTGCGGTAACGATTCCAGTCGCCGTGAAGGTCGGCCCCTTCTTCAGCAACATGGCCAATATGGCCAAGCGCTTCGACGAAGCGGGCGCGAATGCGCTGGTGCTGTTCAATCGGTTCTATCAACCGGACATCAATCTTGACGAACTGGAAATTCAGCCGAATGTTTTGCTGAGTACCCCTCAAGCGCTTCGCCTTCCTCTTACATGGATTGGAATTCTCTACGGCCGCCTGCGCGCCAATCTCGCCGCTACCAGCGGTGTGCACGGACCCGAGGACGTCATAAAACTGCTGATGGTCGGCGCCGACGTCACCATGCTCTGCTCCACATTATTGCGAAACGGCGTGAGCCACATTCGCTCCATCGAACGCGGCGTGGTGGACTGGATGACGCAGCACGAATACGAATCCGTCCAGCAGATGAAGGGCAGCATGAGCCAGATCCGTTGTCCCAATCCCTCGGCCTTCGAACGGGCGCAGTACATGAAAGCCGTCAAAAGCATTCAGCATGTTGCTCTGACCGGCCGCGAGGCGTGGAGAATTCTCAGCGGAAGTTAGGGCGTTACTTCGAGATTGTGGGGGCCAAAGGATCCCCAGAAAACATTATGCCGGTTACAAAACAGCAAGCGCTCGACTACCACTTCGGCTCATGTCCTGGAAAAATTGAAGTCAATCCAACCAAGCCATGCCTCACACAACATGACTTAAGCCTCGCCTACACCCCGGGCGTAGCCGAACCGTGCATGGA
>JGI12635J15846_10004284_pt1 | contig 12314 bp, 16 predicted proteins | sample BlaSpr_A8_OM2_M2_FD_15846 | JGI IMG/M metagenome (IMG submission 15846) | reverse complement strand
GATATGGGTTGAAGAGCAGTATTTTCACGGCTGGCGTTGTTCCGAATGCGCATGGGTGTTCAATGCTTCGGGGCCACCCTCCGGCCACTCGCTCCACGAAATGATGGAGAACTACAGGCAACTTCGCGATGAGGAATTTGCAGCCCATATTTGCGTTGAGAGACCTAGACCTAAGCTCATAAAGGTTTAGGAGCTCCACCAACATTCACAGTCTCAGGAACTTGCATCGCCGGTACTGCAGAGCGAGGAGCAGCCTCCAAAGACTGCTTTGAGATTGGGGACGAATACGGTGCGAATACTCATTGCAGACGATCATGACATCATCCGCAGAGGGCTGAAACAGCTGCTCACCTCGCGGGCCAGCTGGGAAGTGTGCGGAGAGGCCAAGACCGGGCGAGAAGCGGTTACTCTCGCTGAGCAACTCAAGCCGGACCTCGTAGTCATGGATATCACCATGCCTGACCTGAATGGTCTGGAGGCATCCCGCAGAATTCACAAGTTATTTCCGAAGATGGGGATTCTTATCTTGACGCTGCATTTTTCGGACCAACTCCTGCGTGACATCGTCGAGGCCGGCGCACGTGCTTACATCATGAAGTCCGACGCAGATCGGGATCTCATAAGCGCCATCGAGTCTCTGGCGAATCATCGAACATTTTTCACGGCTCGCGCAGCAGAAATGCTTCTGGATCGTTTTTCCATGCAGAATTCACTGCGCGATCCGGAAGCCCATTTGCGGAACAGGCTCACATCCCGTGAACGCGAAATCGTGCAACTTCTCGCTGAGGCAAAGAGCAGTAAGGAAGTGGCGGAGGCTCTCGGAATAAGCGTTAAGACAGCTGAAACTCATCGGGCTAATATCATGAAAAAACTCGACATGCATTCCGTAAGCGAGGTCGTCCGTTACGCTGTTAAGAATCAAATCATCGAGGCGTGACGCTCTACGCCGCCACGCCTGATGATCTCTAACTTGAACGAGTAACACACCTTGGAGTTCGATGCCTTTTCGAAGAGCCTGCGGCTCTGTATTAAACCGAGTCTCTAGCTCCCATGACAGAGACTGCCGTGACTGACTTTCTTCTACCCGATCCAGCTTTGAAGCGCCGTCGATTGCGTCTTCGAAAGGGCTGACAGCCGCTGCCGCAGCCTCGCGCGCGCCCGAAAGATCCTTGACTTCACTGTTTTTGTCGTAATGTCCAGAGCCTCCGCAACTTCCTGGCATGTCCAGCCTTCCCCTTTTTGAAGGATGAAGGGCTTGCTGAGCGCAGGGCTCAATGTGTCGAAGGCTTTTGCGGCTAATTCCTTCGTAAGATATTGACGTTCAGGATCCGCGTGCAAGTCTCTGAGCTCCGTCTTCGTATCAAGATCGTCCGCGGGCCTATCGCCGTCGGCATGTACTGGCCCATCTTTTGATCGGCGTCTCCGCAACACCATCAATGCTTCATTGATAGCAATACGCATCAACCAGGTCGAGAACTGCGCATTTCCTTCAAACTGCCGAATCTTGCCATATGCTTTACAGAAAACGTTTTGCAAATTGTCCTCTGCGTCCTCCCGGTTCTTGAGCATCTTGAAAGACATTCCGTAGACGCGGCTGGAATGCCGGCGGACAAGCTCCCCGAAGGCATTGCGACTGCCCGCGCGCGCACTTGCAATGAGCGCTTCTTCGGACGGTGACGGCATGGATTGAATGTTCATCACGGCAGCATCTCCCCGTGCCTGTTCGAAATCCACACCAGGGTAGTTGAAGGAGAACAGGGAAAACGTCCAGTCTCAGGCCCCTCGATCTCTCAAGGAACCTCGCTCCCTGCTCTCCCTTCGCTTCCACAATGAAGGTGGAAGGTTTGCTTGGCCATCCCCTAAATCCCGTACAGCCGGAGAAAACTTACTGGAGTTGCGCGTTGCTCCCTTCCGCTACGCGTTTAAATGTCACTCTCTACCTGTTTCATCGTATGGCGTATCTAGACTGGAGGTTGTTTATGGTAGCTGTCGAATTTGTCCCCCGTAGAATTACGAAGAAGGGACGGCTTCGGCTTCGATGAGAGATTCAAATGGAAACGAATAGCTTGAAACACCTTTACGTCGAGGGACTGAAGGATCTGTACAGCGCGGAAAATCAACTAGTGAAAGCCCTTCCCAAGATGGCCAGGGCTGCAGATTCTGCGGACTTGCGCGTGGGCTTTGAACAACACCTAATCCAGACGAAGGAGCACGTTGCGCGCCTCGAACACATCTTCTCAGCTCTCGGCGAAAGTCCGAAGGGCGAGAAATGCAAAAGCATGGAGTGCCTAATCAAGGAAGGTGCCGAAATGATCGAGGAGGTTTCAGCATCCGAAGAATTAGACGCGGGCCTTATCTCAACCGCGCAGAGGGTTGAGTACTATGAAATCGCCCGCTACGGCGGGGTCAGCACTTACGCGAAGCGTCTCGGAGAGGACGAAGCAGTGCCCCTTTTGAGGCAGACTCTTAGAGAAGAAATAGAGACCTACAGGAAGCTGTCTCAATTGGCGGACCGCATCAACCTCGATGCCGCCAACTCCAACGAATCGGATGGTGGCAGTAGCCAGTCGAGGCGATGGCCTCAGGAGCTCGCGCCTAACTAGCCCCGTCGAGACTCGGAGGTCCTCCCGGAGGTTAAGTATCAGCAATATTATTCACAACCGATAAGGAGGATAGTCCAAATGGAACACTCAAGACTCTCATCTTCGATCCCCATCGAGCTTACTGAGACTTCCGGCAAGAATGAGGCATACTCCTCCGGCGTATCTTGGGCGGCCGTGATTGGGGGTGCATTTGTCGCCGCAGCATTGTCACTTATCCTGCTCGCCTTGGGCACAGGGATCGGTCTATCCTCCGTTTCGCCTTGGTCAAACGTCGGCGCGTCCACATCAACGGTCAGTTGGATGGCAATCGTCTGGTTGGTCGTGACCCAAATCGTGGCTTCGACTATGGGCGGCTATCTCGCAGGCCGACTGCGCACGAAGTGGGTCAATATTCACACGGACGAAGTATATTTTCGTGATACCGCTCACGGTTTTCTTGTATGGGCCGTGGGCCTAGTAATTACAGCCGGTTTTTTGGCGTCTGCAGCAACCTCCATGGTTGGGGGAGCGGCGCAGGTCGGGACAGCCCAGAAACTTGATCCCAACGAGTATTTTGTCGATATGTTGTTCCGTGCGGACCATCCAAGTTCAGACCAGAGCGGTACTTTGGTGCGCTCGGAGGTCGGAAGAATTTTGGCCAATGCCCTTCGACAATCCGATGTTCCTGGAGCCGACAAAACCTATCTGACTGAATTGGTCGCTTCAAAAACTGGGCTCAGCCAAACCGAGGCCGAGAAACGCGTGTCTGACGTCTTAGCCCAAGCTCGGCAAGCCGCAGATACCGCACGCAAGGCGGTGGCACACTCATTGTATTGGGCCTTTCTTGCACTTTTGATGGGCGCGTTCTGCGCCAGCTTTGCCGCGACTATCGGAGGGAAGCAACGGGATCATGTAGTTGTTATTTGAATTGCCAGCAAAGGAGACTTAGGATGCGCTCAATTTTACTCTTGGTCCTAGGAGTGCCGATCCCAATCATCATTCTGATCGGTCTTTTCAGCCACTTTTAAGCAAACGGCAATGTGTGATACTCGAAGGCGCTGCGGAGACCGAAGCCGACAAGAACCTGGCAAATTTGCGTACCCGTGGCGTATCGAATGTCTTCAGCGTGAAAAACAACCTTGTCGTCGCTTCCAAATAGCATCGAGCGACCTCGCCCGTGCAACGCCTGACAAGGAAAAAGACTTAGCGCCAAAAGCTAAAAACGAAGTTGGTAGGGGCGGAGGGTGACAAGAAACTCGCCTGGAACACTAAATGTCGAAGCAAGAGTCAAAAGTGTCCACAACCGGACAGACGGGTATTTTCACTCCGACTACTCTAGCGTTTTTCCAATGGTTCGCGGGTTCCAAACACTTGACAATCCTTCAGAACGAGGCGAAACACAACGGAACCGGTCTTATATTTGAAAAAGGAGAACGCAAATGGACAACTACAACGAACAATCGAGTCAGGCTTCTAGCGGAGAAACAACAGGAACCGGCGGCACGGGTACGGCCGCTCGCATGAAGGAACAGATCTTTGAGAAGGCTGCGGATGTGAAGGATAAGGTCACGGAGTACGGCCGCAAAGCCGCTGACAAACTCGACGGCTCACGAGAATCCGCCGCTGGTGCCTTAGACAGAACAGCTACCTCACTGCACTCCGGTAGCGACAAACTGTCCGGCGTGGCTCACTCCACTGCTGACAAGATTCAGGCTACGGCAGACTATGTTCGCCGGACCGACTTGAAGGGCATGGCGGCAGACGTACAGGACATCGTGAAGCGTTATCCCGGACAGTCCCTGGCAGTCGCTGCAGTTCTAGGCTTCCTGGTGGCCCGCGGTATGCGCAGCAGCGATTGATCATCTCTCGCGGAGGATTTCAGTATGGCAACACCTCAAATGCAGCGGTCCGTTCCGGAGGTTCTGCAAGACATCGTCGGCAATCTGCAGGAAATTATCCGGTCTGAATTTCGCCTCGCAAAAACCGAGCTCAAAGAAGAAGCTTCTAGAGCGGCCAAGCCCGTCGTCACATTCGGAGTGGGACTGGTCTTCGCCTTCTACGGAATCGGTTTCTTGCTCCTGGCATCTGTTTATGGGCTTTCTACGGTAATGGCTGGGTGGCTCGCGGCCCTGGTTGTCGGCGCGATCCTCGCCATAGTTGCCACAGCGCTTTTGAGTTCAAGTGGAAAGAAATTAAAAAGCGTGAATCCTATTCCCAATAAAACTCTGCAAAGCTTAGAGGAGAATATCCAATGGGCGAAACATCCGGTCAAATAGAGCGGCACATCCAGGAAACACGGAACGACCTCGGAGAAAACTTCACCGAACTGGGAGAAAAGGTAAGAACGGCGGTGGACTGGCGCGCCCAATTTGAAGAGCGCCCCATGACCATGATCGCTCTGGCATTTGGGGGAGGGGTCCTGCTCTCAGCTCTCTTACCTACCCTACGCTCGTCACGCAGAAAAACTGCCGAGGATCGTTGGAGCGCACCACCCGATCTAGAAGCCACAGAGCCATCCATTAAATCTCGCAATGCATTTGATGACAAGGCAAAGCAAGCTTTGGAGACTTGGGAGGCTCTGAAGGACGCTCTCGTCGGCGTAGCCACCAGCAAACTCAGCGGTTTCGTCGAAGACCTGCTTCCCGGTTTCAAACAGGAGTTCACCAAGGCACAAACCGGCAGAAGCTCTGATCGGTCGGGTTCATCCACCTCCGGCCAATCCACGTTGCAAAGGGCAAACGCCGCCGGAGCCGATTAGCGGAGGCTCGGTTGCCTGCGCCCAGAGGCATTGACGGACTTCGGAACGCGAGACCTCAAAAAGTCAGGCGTTCGGAAGCAAGGAGATAAAAAAAGATGCTTGGGATCATCGCTGCAGTACTAATTGTTCTCTGGTTGCTGGGGTTTTTCGCATTTCACCTAACAACTGCTTTCATTCATGTTGCCCTGATTGTGGGCATCATTCTGCTAGTCATGCATTTCCTGAGACGAACCACCGCAAGAGCATAGAACGCTCCTCGAGACCAGGATCCGATGACAGCCACTGTCTCGGTGACAGAAGTCCCCCAGCCTCAATTTACCTGCTAAACCGCTTCAACCACGTTACGACTATGAATTCAAAGGAGACTGAAATGAAAGTGAATCGCTTGAAGCATCTGTATGTCGAAGAACTGAAGGATCTCTACAGCGCGGAGAACCAGCTGGTCAAAGCACTTCCGAAGATGGCCAAAGCTTCAACCTCCGAGGACTTGCGTGCGGGCTTTGAAGGACATTTAGAGCAAACCAAGGAGCACGTGGCGCGTCTGGAAAAGATTTTTAAGGCTCTCGGAGAAAGTCCGAACGGCAAGAAATGTCACGGAATGGAAGGGCTCATCAAGGAAGGTGGCGAGCTGATTGCGGAAGATCCCCCTCCTGAAGAGTTGGATGCTGGCCTCATTTCCGCCGCTCAACACGTAGAGCACTATGAGATGGCCGGCTATGGATGTGTCTGTGCTTACGCAAAACTTCTCGGAGAAGATCAGGCTATCTCGCTACTAAGGCAAACCCTGGAAGAAGAAAAAGAGACGGACAAGAAACTAACTCAACTGTCGGGACAGATCAATCTCGAGGCAGCCGAATCCGATGAAAGGCACGGAGGCAGTGGCCACTCGAAGAAAGCGGTTACGGCCAAGGCCACGACCGCAGGAGCCTAGCTGTTCGTATTTCTTAGAAATTTTCAAAAGGAGGAATAGAAATGAACGGAAGTACTTTTAAGTTGCGTCGATTGCTTTTGCCTCTGGGTTCGCTGGTTTTTTGCGCATCCCTGGTGGTGACAGCAGCCCCGCGGTATCAAGACAACCAGCAGACACCCCCGGACAACACCAAGAAAAACAAGGAGCACCAGACGACTCCGACCGCGGATCAACAGAAGATGAATCCTGTGGACCGCGCCATCACCCAGAAAATCCGGAAAGCGATCCATAAGGATGAGAGTCTCTCCACCTACGCGCACAACATCAAAATCATCACCCAAGACGGCAAAGTTACGCTCCGAGGGCCGGTGCGGTCTGAAGAGGAGAAAAACAATGTGCAGTCCAAAGCAGTGGCAGTGGCTGGAGCAGAAAACGTAACCAATCAACTCGAGATTGCACCTTCGAAATAACTGAGCAGAAATCAAATCTAATGTGAACACAAAGGAGAAATGCAAATGTCATCTAAAAAAGTAGGGGTATTTGGAATCTACTCAACTCGTACCGCTGTCGAAAATGCCACGGATTCGCTTGTCAGAGCGGGTTTTCCGACTTCAGATATTTCCGTGCTTTTGCCCGAGAGTCTTGGCGGGCCCAAGGACATGGGAACGGAAAAGGCTACTAAAGCGCCTGAGGGCACAGCAGCAGGTGTGGCCACCGGAGGCGTAATTGGCGGCACGCTCGGATTGCTGGCAGGCATCGGTCTGTTAGCGATCCCTGGCCTGGGCCCTTTCATAGCTGCAGGCCCGATCATGGCAGGGCTGGCAGGGCTGGGCGTTGGTGGGGCAGTGGGAGGAGTTACCGGTGCTTTAATCGGCATGGGTATTCCCGAGTTCGAAGCCAAGCGCTACGAAGGCCGCCTGCAGAAGGGTGGAATTCTGCTCTCCGTACATTGCGACACGGCGGATGAAATCAAGCGTGCCAAGGAAGTTCTGAAAACTACGAACGCGGAAGATGTTTCTTCCACGGGAGAAGCCTCGGTTGATAAAAAGCAAACAGACCGCGGANCGGCCGCTAAGGCTGGAAGCTGAACCCAGTCATCCGAGGGGAGGAAGTCTCTTCGAGACTTCCTCCTTTCATCCCAAGATGAGTATCACGATAATCCAGTCCAACTGCTTAAGGGAGAGTGCTTACGATGACCAGAGAAAACAAGGTAGGAACGATCCTAAGCTTTGTCTTGGGAGCTGCCGCGGGTGCCGTGACTGCTTTACTGCTTGCGCCCAAATCTGGAGCGGAACTTAGAGGCGATATTGCAGAAGGCATAAGCGATGGGGTCAATCAGGTCCGCAGCGCAGGCAAAGACTTAAAACACCAAGCACAAAAACTAGTGAACTCAGCAAAAACCCCGTAGAGGACGCTGTAGACGCGAGGCAAGACGCTTACGGCCATGCGAAGAATGCGTGAGAGCCACCAAGAAGCAAGTAGTTTTCAGATCGCAGGCTGAGAGTAGCCCGGCCCAACGACAAGAGTATCGGGAACGGAAAATATCGGCGGTATGGGAAGTGTGGGCGCCTCGGGCAAACGCTGGACACGCATGGTTTTCTGAAATTGAAAAGGAGCAAGCAAATGAAACCACGCACCAGAAGGCACACCAAAGACGAAGCACTCTTGATCAGTATGGGAGAGTCAATCGGATCAACGCTGGGCGCGATCGCTGGGCGAGCTCATGCAGTTCAAAAAGCGCTGTCCGGAAGTCCCGTTTCCCGCACAGTGAAACGCGATGGCAGAAAACTCGCGAAGAAAACCAAGCGTGCCGCACGCAAGTCTGGCATGCGCGGTTCGCGTCGCGCAGCCTGATCTGCCAGCGGACCGGGGGGCGCGCAAGATCCAAGCCGTAGGATGATCACAGGCGTGAATTGACCACTGCGTGGCACCGGACTTCACGATGCGGCCGCGCGAGCGAACATCATTGTGTGACTAAATGTGTTGTCGTCATTTGGACCCTTAGGTCCTCAGGTCAACAGCCGGCCATCCAGTGTTAAAGCCAGGCAATCTTTTCGAAGTATGTTTTGCATTGAAGGAGGGTAACTTTGAAAACTGCAAAGGACGAAAGTACAGACCATTCCGCAGGTCAAATTTCACGCGACGATTTGATCGGACTCTTGAATGAAGACCTCTCGGGCGAATACCAGGCCATCATCTCCTACGTCGTGTATTCGCAGGTGTTGAGGGGCGCTGAATACATGAATATCGCCGCAGAACTCGAGAAGCACGCTGCCGAGGAGTTGAGCCACGCGCTGCTCATCTCTAAGCAAATTGATTACCTCGGAGGTATGCCTTCGGTCCAACCGAAGCCGGTTCGAACGTCGGAGAAAGCCAGGGAAATGCTTCAGTTTGATCTGGAGAACGAGATGGCAACAATTCGGCGTTATCGTGAACGCGTCCGTCAGTGCGAGAGTTTGGGAGAGTACGCGATGGCCGAACATATCCGAGCGATTCTAAAAGATGAGCAAGACCATCTGATCTCCCTGGCCACCGCTCTCGGGGAAGACGTCCCGGTGGTGAAGAGCGTTTTGGCCGCCCACGCGGGCAAGTAAACGGAGGGTGGCTTCTCAACACCGGCTGTGCGGCTGGAGTCACGGGGTTGAATCTCTATAGCCTGTTGGTCGCTGTAGTTCGGGCAGTAGTCTTTCTACTTGCGTCTCATGCAATTGCGAGCCTTCAACTTCGCCAAATCCATCAATTTTAGAATGTGTTCAAGATTGAACAGAAAGCCGGAAATCGGCCTTCTAGACTCGGGGATTTACGTGGACCTGGGATCGGCCTAACCTCAGATTATGCTCAAAAACGGATGGGGTCGTATATGACACACTTCCGATGCTGAAGAAGTCTTTAATCATCTGCATGGGATTGACCAGAAAAGCGACATTTTGAACCTTTTGCCGATGGCGGCCTATGTGGTTCGGGCCGATGGCGTGGTTACCTGGTATAACGCGCGAGTGGCTGAACTTTGGGGCCGCAAACCAGCCATCGGTGATACCGATGAACGTTTTTGCGGCGCTCACACGCTTTACCACCCCGATGGCTCACATATGGCGCATTGTGATACCCCTGTAGCTCTAGCTCTAAGCGCTGGAATCTCCGTGCATGAAGAAGAGGTCATCATTGGAAGACCCGACGGGAGCCGCGTCCATGTGTCGGTCCATATCGACCCGATCAGAAATCCCATGGATGGCCGGATTATCGGCGTCGTGAATTACTTTAATGACTTGACGGAACGGAAGCGACAAGAAGCGGAACGCGAGCATTTACTTCAGGAAGCTCAGGCGCGCGCTGCTGAACTTCAGGAAGCCCGGCATGAATTGGAATCCAAAATCGAGCAACGCACAATCGCTCTCAGACATCTCTCGTCTCGGCTGATGCACGTGCAGGACAAAGAACGCCGCCACATTGCTCGTGAATTGCATGACAGCATCGGGCAGTATCTAGCCGCCCTCGGGATGAGCTTGGGACAACTGGAAAAAGCAGACGGCCCCAAGACCGCAGAGACCTTAGCCGAATGCCGCCAACTCGTAGGCCAGTGCTTGACCGAGACTCGCACGCTATCGCATCTTTTGCATCCGCCCCTGCTGGATGAAGCTGGCTTTGCGTCTGCAGCTAGAAACTACGCTGAAGAATTTGCGCGCCGTAGCGGAATTGAAGCCGACATTTCGCTGGATTTGCCTTATCGACTCCTCGCCGACACCGAAATACTCCTCTTCCGTGTGCTACAAGAATCGCTGACGAACATTCTTCGCCACTCCGGCAGCGGCCGAGCCAAAATTCGGGTGGGCATCGAGGGAGAAACCGTCTACCTAGAAATAAAGGACTACGGCCATGGAATTCCCCAAGAAGTCCTGGAGAGCTTTAAGACCTCAGGAAATGGCGTTGGAGTCGGTCTCGCTGGAATCCGCGAGCGACTACGCGAAGTGGATGGGAAGCTCGACATCTCCTCAGGTACAGATGGGACAATCTTACGAGTCAGCTTGCTGGCCCCTAGCACGGGTGAACCGCACCGCATTTCTGCTACCGGGAGCACTTAGCAATTTACTTCAAACCGATCTTCCGGTAGCTCTCTTGATCGGCAACGCAAAGAACCGCGCCAGCTAGGCCGACCTGCCAACGCCCGATAAGTCGGGCGGCCTCAATGGGTCGACGCAACACTAAGCTCAAAGTCTACTTGCAGGAAGTCTCACGAGCTAAAATCGTTCGTGAACGTTGAATCAAACGGAACACTACCCTGGCTAGGGTTCTGATTGAGTATAGTTCGACAGTGCGGTTCTCTAGGGGAAGTATAGCGGGATCAATTGATTAGAGGGTGTTGCATCGACCGGTTGAGCTCGCATCCCTTACCGGTTCGGTGACGCTTCTATCGTCATAAACTCTCCGCCAACTCTGCGTTCAGGAAAGGCCGGCAAAAGAGAAGTTGTAAAGAGTAGAAAGCATGGTCCCGCGCGAGAGATCGAAATAGTCGAGTTGCACCTTGACGCCCACGCATTGTGGGGAAAAGTGAAACGGGGGACCGCCCAATCACAGTGTTAGGAGGAGTGTTAAGCGCAGTTGGGCGGCTCGCTATCGCACGAACCTGCTGCGTCAGGTCCAACCTTGANAGGAATACTCCAANGTTCGACCCAATGCTTCACAGCCTGCACGCCAATCACTGGCCCACTCCATCCGCAATGGCAGTNAGGGTTAAACCAGTGTGCATCGGCAACTTCCAAATTCTTATCTTTGCTCGCACATGCAGAAGCAAGCGGGCTCCCGCATTGCGGGCAAGCAAACAGAAGGACATGAGAGAAACTTTCAGATACGGTTTGCATGTGGCCCCCTGAGAGGGAGTGACTAGCCAAAGGCTACACAAGAAAAAGGCATACGGCAAGGTGACACTCGCCAAACCTGATCACGGAGTGCCGCTGCGCGCCCGCTTTAGTGGCGGATGGTGTTCTATGAGAGATTTGAAGATGGCCCGGGTTCGTCGAATCGTGTGCCATACGATTATCCCGGGTTACCTCGATTCGTTGTGAGGGCCCGAGGTACGATTCACGCGGTTAGAGACCGATTGGTTGCCCAAGCTAAACGCCTTCTTCTCTGCCTGCCGAAATACAGCTTTTACCCGATAGTACACGGACGGCTGAAACCCTAAAGTGGTCAAGCGCCAAAAGCATGAGGCCCGAACAGACATGAGAGGTGCGCATGTCTCTCCAAGGTTTTGACAAACGTCCTGTGGGCCAAGAGGCTCAAGAAGGACTATCGCTAGTCGATCCCAGGCCGAATGCCAGGGTACGCTCCATAGATCGGGTGAGGGACACTCCCAAGGAAACGCTGGAGTGTCTCCTGTCTTCCGCTTTGCGTTCAGAGGACACTGAGCTCGACCAAATTTTGTCCGCTATAGAAGAGATCTCAAACTCGGTCAAATCGGGCGTTGGGAGCGGGCGGAACGTTGACAGCGCGCTCCAGCGCGCGGCATCGCGTGCGGTGCGGCAGTCGTTGCTTGATCGCGAGGTGCGGTCACTGGCAATCACGGATCAACTTACCGGGCTTTACAATCGGCGCGGTTTTCTAGCATCTGCGACGCACCAACTAAAGCTGGCGCAGCGCAACGCTCAGGGCGTATTACTCCTCTTTTGCGATGTGCACAATTTAAAGACGATCAACGATTCGTTCGGGCACCGGGAGGGGGATCTGGCAATAATCCGAGCTGCGGATGCTCTAGAGGAGACATTCCGTGACTCGGACATACTAGCCCGACTCGGTGGGGACGAGTTTGCCGTGCTAGCCTCGGACACGTCCGTTCCGAGCGGACAAGCCATTATGCCTCGCATTGAGAAGAATCTCGAGAAGGCGAATGCCGAGGAATCCCGTTACACGCTGTCATTCAGCATCGGAATAGCGCGATTCCACCCGGAAACTCCTTATTCGCTTGGACAACTCATGGCACGCGCGGATCAGGATATGTACGTACACAAGAAATACGACTCGAGACCTGCCTCGTCACGGCACTCGTAATTGTGTACTCGCGTGGGATCAC